>Ga0164294_10000322_pt1 | contig 44991 bp, 63 predicted proteins | sample GEODES005metaG_FD_111479 | JGI IMG/M metagenome (GOLD analysis project Ga0164294, IMG submission 111479) | Oligotrophic lake water microbial communities from Sparkling Lake, Wisconsin, USA - GEODES005 metaG | ecosystem: Environmental > Aquatic > Freshwater > Lake | place: USA: Sparkling Lake... | reverse complement strand
GACTATAAAACTGAAATTACAAATGAACTTGATTTTTCTTGGGCCACAGATAACGTAGAAAAATATGAAAAAATGCCTATTCTTCATATGGCAGGTGTAACCGACACCCTTAAATCTACAAAATTTTATAAAGGTGATTACATAAATGTTGACCCAATAGAAAAACTTCGTGAAAATGAAAATCATTTCGATTATATAGATTCTAATAGCACAACAATAAAATATATTGAGGTTATGAAATCTTATATTGAAAAAACAAAAAACTAATTATTTATTAGTATGGCTAAAATCCAATTCCCACCATTAGTTCTAAATTGTTTTACAACTTGTAAAGTCACTAGTATTGTTAATACCGGAACAACAACTGAAACATTAACGTTTATTGATTGTTCTGGAAATACAGTTTCTGATAGTTTTGAACCACAAGAAAGTGCTATAATAAATTTTTGTTCTTTATTCCCAATAACCGGTAACACAAGTAATTTTGAACGTGACCCATTTGTAACACCAAATTCAATTTATTTTTTAAGTTCTTGTTGTATTGATAATCAATATATAACAATTCTTGCAAATGATGATTATTTGAATCTTGACGATTCTGTGTACTGCGATAATTATGTTCCTTCATCACCTAGCGGTGAAACATATGATGGATGTTTTTATGTTTACGATAAAAAAACAATAAAATTTGGTTTACAACCAAATTATTATCCAATATTTAAAAACCCAGAAGTTTTTGGTGACTTAGGTTGCCCAAGCTGCGTTGAAAACCACCCTTGCGATACAGATTGTTATGAAATATCTTCTTGTGATGGAACTGTGCCAACATTCACTAGTGCAAATCCAATTTTTTCTGGATATGTAAATAATTCATTATTAATCACTATAACAGACCCTATACCAATACCAGAAAAATGTTACGAAGTAAAATACATTGGAGTACAAAGCTGTGTTGAAACTTATGGATTTGAAATTAACCAAGAAGAAGGATGTTCTTGTTCTGTACCAATTACAATACAACCAAGAAATGAATGTGATGTCTTAACAATATTCCCGATGGAAGTTGAGTGTTTAGTAACACATCCATCAACTTATAATTCATTTGATGGTGCAGCAACATTAATAATAACTGGTGGAACATCACCCTATACAATAATTTGGAGTACCGGAAGTATTACACCATTAATTTATAATCTTAACGCTGGAAATTACAATGCAACTGTTATTGATTTCTATGGTGATTTTACCACCAACACAACTTGTGTTTTAACCGCTGAAACACCAACAACCACAACAACCACAACAATAAAACCACTACCAGTATATGGTGATTTGTGTATGACAATTAGAAGAAGAAGTGGAACAAGAGTAGAATATGTAATTTTAGATCAAATTCAGTTTGAACCCTATGGTATAACTAACGGTAATCAAAGTTGGTTATCAGATGATAACATATCGTTTATGTATTTTAATACCGGAACGACAAATCAGTGGGTTGTATCTGGAAGCTCAATTTTTGGTAGTATTATAAATAACAATCCAGCAACACCACCTTTAATTGGTTGGCAAGGACTTGGTAACCCTAATATTATAGACATTACCGTAACAACAGGCACTTGTGTAAGTTATAAAGAAGTTACTGCAAACATAACACAAAACGATTTAATTTGTGAAACAAAAGGTAGTATAACAATACAGGGGTATGGAGGCGTTCCGCCGTATCAATATTCAATAAACAACGGAACAACTTTTAGTACATTATCAACATTCTCTAATTTAAACGCTGGAAACTACATTGTTGTAGTAAAAGATAGTTTAGGTAATCAATCAACACCTAATTTTGTTACATTAACACAAACAAATCCACAAACTTTTGTTTTAACATTAACAATTGACGATAATTTAAATACATTCCAGATACAACCATCTAATAATCTTACACCAAATCAGACAATTACTTTTTCTATCGAACAATATTCTCAACTTAATTACTATCCAGCAAGCATTACACCAGCCCCAACATTAGATAATGTTGTTACATTTGACGGTGGTTTAGGTGATATGGGTATTCCGTCTATAAATAATAGTCAAAGTGTTTTGAGTCTTAATTGCTCTGTTCTTCCAATAACGCAGAATCAACAAATAAAGAATTATACAAAACAATTAACAATAAGTGGTGGACAAACAATAACCGGTTCGTATACTGATATTATAAATAATTTACCACTAGGTTTATGTCGTGGCGCAAATAGAACATTTAGTTTATATCTTGTTGGAAACCCAACAGTCAATAATTGTATATGTTGTGATGTACAAGTTGTAAACCCACCTGCTGAAATTGCAGCACAAAAAATATAAAAGCATATTTATTGGATAATGGCATACATAATTAAAAATACCGCAGGTCTAGTAAACACAAGAATTACAGACGCAGGACGACAAAAATTATCACAAGGTAATTTCAAAATATCTTATTTCCAAGTTGGAGATAGTGAAGTATCATATGATAAATTACCCCAAACCTACAACCAATCTAATAGTTTTGTGTTAGAACCTGGATTCAATAGTCAAAATACTGTTGGTGTTCCACAATCAAATAGACAATATGTTAAATATCCTTATTATGCCGATACCAACCAAAGTAACACTTATGGTATTCCATTTATGGATTCTATTATTGATCCAGTTTTTAATCGAGCCCCATTAAGAGGATTTTTTGGTGGAATCACAACAGCATCTACAGTAAATTGGGAAGTTTTGACGGGTAATCAATATGCTTTAACCGGTAATTATGTTGTTGATATGTCAACATTAGACGGGTCAAACCAAATCACACTTATTTATTCTGGATGTAACACACCAAACACCGTAAAACCACAAATTGGTGATATTATAACAATTTTTTATGATGGACAAGCGGATTGTAATTGTTTGTGTATAAATTTACCAACACCAACCCCAACACCTACTGGAACAACGACAACAACATCTACAACGACAACAACAACTATTCTACCTTGTTTATCACCAACACCAACCCCAACACCGTCAAAGACTCCGTGTTTAACACCAACACCTAGTCCACAATGCCCATTACCTCCAGCACCGGAATGTTTTATGCCAGTACAGAGCTGCACAATTATGTTAACATATAAAATTGTTGATGTTTGTTTGGACACAATAACTGTTGATAGAAATATACCAAATTATACTTGTTATCCTGTAAATTGTTATTCTAGGGTAATTATATACCCTTCTAGTATGACACAATTATACGATAGTATAACACCTATGCCACATTGGAGTGAACAAGTTATTGATTTTGAATCTATTTGTGATACAGATCAATTTGATGTTAAAGTATGGAATATGAATATTCCTTGGACCGAAAACCCAGCAGGCTTGATCCCAAGTCAATTTAAAGACTACACACAATTTGGATCAATAGATTATATTGGTAGTAAAGAATATTTTGGGTATAATTCTAGTTTAGGACAAACAGATACAAGTTATACTTTTTATTATAATTCTTTTGGTGAAATTGTTCCAGTAAAACCAGAAGAACAAAAAGCAATCGCAATAATTCATTATACAAACCAAACAATTGATTTCTTCTATGGTGAAAAATTTGCGTTAGAACCATATGACCCAACCAATCCAGATGATACAACTGGACAAGCAAGAAACTTTAAGCTACATATTCCTTGGTTAATGTGGCATAAAAACCCAAATTGTTGTAATGGTCAAACTTTCTGGGTAGATCCTCCAGGATTTGATGGTAAAGAGTTGTTTACACCATATTACATTCAATCCACAAAAAATGAAGGAATGAATCAACCTGGTATTAGATATTATCATTTGTGGGACACAAACCCTAATTCAGATGGATTACCAAATAGGATTGGTAAGGTTTTTCCAGATAGTAAGTTAGTTATTATTGATGATGAAGAAATTATTGCGGCTATGTCGTATAAGTCAAATAGAAACTGGACATTACCGGCACCACAAGTTTCTCTAATAACACCAAATACTTGCGATACAACAACATCATCACAAGGTATATTAACTGGTGATTCACAAACTTTATTTGTGACATATAGAATTAATAACACTTATTGTTTTACAAATTCATTACATTGTAATTATTATTCGTCGATTAAAGGTAATAATAATGAGTGTAGCCCAGACGTTTCAAAAAATGTTGCAGTAAGATTTGGTGGTGATTTTAATTGTTTAATACAACCATATAGTTTGCAACCTATTACTACGACAACAACAACTAATCCGTTCTGTGGTAGATATCAAATTACAAATACAGAACTTACTGGAAGTACAAATATTATATTTACACCTTGTTGTGATGAAACAAAAACATCACCGCTTACATTACCAGGAAATACTGGAACTGTAGTCTGTTCAAGTTCTGGTATCCAATCAAAAGGTGATTTAATTATTGATTTGGTTGATGGTTGTAGTGGATGTACTACGACAACAACAACCATATTTCCAATAACAACAACTACAACAACAAATTATTTACCAAATTGTTCACCTTGTATTACACCAAATGGTTTTTTTGGTGACGAATTTGAAATTTTAGTACAAAAAGTACCAACAGGACAAAGACCAAATCCTGCAATGTGGAAAAAAATAGATTTTACAACACAAATTCAAAATAGTTTTATAGATGGTTTTATAACCCAAAGCTCATTAACTGGAACAACGTTTATTATTTCTCCAGACAACTACAATTCGGCACCATTCTACAATTTAAATGATTATGTTAACTTAACACCAGTTGGATATACAGGACAATCATTAAATTTTGGTGATGAATATTATTTCTATGGTTCATTTGAAACAGACATAATGGCAACAATTTATGAAATGAAATATAAAATAAATTTAAGTTCTAGTGAGTTCCAGGTATCAACAAATCCATCTTGGACTCCAGGTACGAAATCATATGTAACTGAAATTGCATTACTTGATGATAATAAGGATATTCTTGTAATGTCAAAGTTACAATCACCAACATTAAGACAAGGCATCCAACAATACGTAGTTAAGATAGATATCTAATTATTTAGTTTTATACCTTTTAAGTTATAATCTTAATAAAAAGATTATTATGGGAAAACAAATTAAAAATTCACCAAAAGTATTGGGATTAGATATCTCAACCCGTACAATTGGTTGGGCTTTATTTGACGTACAAAACCAAGAATTATTGGAATTAACACATATTTCACCAAGACCAAAAATTGTTAAGGGTGATGATGATAAATTAAAAGAATTAATTTTAAAATCGGAGATTTTTGCCGAAAAACTAAAACAATATGTTAATTTGGGAATTGTTAAGGTAATTATCGAAGAACCATTGTTAAATTCAAATAATGTATATACAATCCAAACCCTATTAAGATTTAATAGTTTTGTTTGTAAAGAAATATATAATATTTTAGGTATTGTTCCGGAATTTATATCAACTTATAACTCAAGAAAATACGCTTGGCCAGAATTTGTTAAAGAAAATGATAAGGGTAAATATGTTTTATTTGGTGGTTTACCAAAAGATATTGATAAAAAAATGTTAATTTGGGAAAGGGTTGCAAAACGTGAACCACAAATAACTTGGGGTTATACAAAAAACAATACACTTAAAAAAGAAAATTTTGACCAAACAGATGCCTATACTTGTGTTTTAGGGTTTATGAGGTTAAAAGAAATTTGGAAGTAATATATGATAAATCACATATAATTAAAATTATATGTTAAAACACATATAAAATTAGATATCGTCTTTTTAGACGATATTTTTTTTTAACAAATTGTTACAGAACTACAAAATGTTTGTGGAACAACTGGATATACCAAAACATTGGAATTAGGTAATACAATCGGAAGATTACTTGAACATATTTTTCTAGTTGAATTAATACCAGTACCAATTATACAATTTATTGTATTACCATCACAATCAAAATATTTAAGCTCTTGAATAGTAATTCCATTATTTTGCACAATATATTGAATTATTTGACAACCAGCAGTTGTTGTGGTGGTTGTTGTTGGTGCGACCGTTGTGGTTGTTGTAGTTGTTTGATCCGGAACACACTCTAAGCAAGCACCTTGTAATTCGGAACCTAAAGTTTCATTTATTACAACCAAATCTGAACCACTAATGTTATCAACCAGACCCATAAACGTAACACAAGTCGACACACCATTTATTGTTGATTTATAAACCCAATTTTGAATTAAAGTATCACCAGATTCGTTAAATACTAATTCATTTGAAAAATATTCAAGACCCGTTAAACAATCTCTAAATTTCTTACTATTACCACATCTCATATATTCATCAAATGTATTAAATGTTACAATACCATCAAAATTACAAGGTCTTATAATTTCTGTTGTTGTTGTGGTTGTAACAGGTATTGTTGTTGTTGTCGTTGTATAAGCAGTTATTGAGGCATTTACCGACACTCCAGTACAAGGATCAAAAGGGATTGTAGTTGTTGTAGTTGTTGTTGGAACTACCGTGGTTGTTGTGGTAGTCGTTGGGACCAAACAATCAAAAATCGCCTCAAAATCAAAAACATCACAAGGAGAAGTTGTTGTTGTGGTTGTAATGCAAATTCCAGTTATAAAAAAACTTTCATCAAAATCAGGACAATCACTAACAATACCAACCGGACCAAATTGTAAACAAGAACCACCCAAACTTGTAGATAAACACCATCTATCTTCAGTTAATGAATAGTAAATAAAAAATGGTACACTATCACCAGTATAAGAAGTAAACCCATTATATGTACTGGTATCTGTTGAGTATTCACCATCATAAAGGTTACCACCAGAATCTACACAAAAATTTATTTCAGTACAAGCCATTATATTATGAGTATTTGATTTATTTGACAGTCATTATCATCAATAATTCTTAAATTAACACTTTCAGAGTTTAGAAAAGAAATTGGAACTTCAAAAGTGTAAGGTAAGTTACCAGATGTTATTGTCGCCGAATAAACACAATATGTCTGTCCGGTGTTACATACGTAAACATCAAATGGTGTTTGACCAGAAATATCGTTAATTGTTATGTCTATAGGCATATAGATATAAATATAGAAAATAAAAAAATCTTTTGAAGTTGTTTAATTAAAATATTTTACTTATCTTTGTAGAATAATATAATTTCAGTATGGGCATAGACGTAAAAAAATATTTTAATGAGTATAGAAGAGACCATTATTGGAATGAAAACAAAGAAAAGTACCAAAGGTATTTCTACAGAAAACTAATAGATTTAAAAAATGCAATAAATTTAAATACACCAGAAGCTGATTTGAAACTTGATTCATACCGTGGTTTAGGTTATATGGGTATTGGAACACAAGGCGGTTTAAGTCTTGCGATAAGAACTGAAAAATCAATTGAAAAAAGAGAAAAACTTGGTGATCATGTAATTGGTACCGTAGAAATTGGAAGACATATCCATAAAGAGTGTGAAAAAAATAATTGGGATTATGATTATATGGTTAATACCTGGTTATATGAAAATTTATGGGTTTGGTCTACAATCCAGGTCTCAAAGTGCGAGCACAAAGACGAAAATATTAAAATTGATGCAAATTCAATTGACGAAAAAAGATTTCTAAAACACTATATCAATGTTTCTGATTTATATGAATCAAAAAGAAATGGAAAAAAATTAATATTTGATTAAGTTAAAAAATTCACTTATATTATAGTGAATGGATGAACAAGAAGCAATCGTAGAATTATTAGAAGAAGTTTTGGGTGACCACGGATTACACTATGCTAATCGTGGTCAAATCTCATTTAACTGTCCAGTGTGTGATGATGAAAGAAACAAACACAACCTTGAAGTAAATTACTTTGATGGTGTTTATAAATGTTGGGCTTGTGGCGACAGTGAAGGAACTCACGGTAATTTAGGAAAACTTTTTGATAAGTTTGGTAATAGAAAGTTAAAAAAACTTTATAATATTTTAAGACCAGATGAAACCGAAAAAGTTGTAAAAGTAAAAAAATCAAAAGTTGTACTTCCTGATAGCTTTACATTATTCAAAGACTCACACCCAGTATATCCGGTTAGAAAACAAGCTTACAATTACCTTAAAAGCAGAGGAATAAATGATGAAATAATCGAAAGGTTTGGAATTGGTTTTTGCGATAAAGGAAGTCATATGGGTAGAATTATTATACCATCATACAACGCAAAAGGTGATTTAAACTATTATGTCGGTAGAAGTTGGGACGTTAATAGTAGGGCCAAATATAGAAATCCAGAAGCAGAAAAAGACCAAATTATATTTTGGGAAAATTTAATTGATTGGAACAAAGATATATACTTAGTTGAGGGTGCATTTGATGGAATGTTTTTAGATAATCCAGTTGTAATGCTTGGAAAACATATGTCGGAACTCCTTTTTGAAACAATCTACAATAATGCAAAAGGAAATGTTATAATTTGTTTGGATGGTGATGCTTGGAATAACGCTGTTAAATTATATCACGAATTAAATGGAGGTGAACTGTGGGGTAGGGTTAAGATTGTTAGACTTCCGGATGATAGAGATGTCTGTGATTTAAAAGGACAAATAAATGATTATTATATTGAAATAAGAGACTAATGGATTTAAATAAAGTAGCGGAGGAAATAAGAAATATCTTATCTGAAAGACAAAAAGAGTTTCAATTAACCTTTGAAGAAGATGAGCATAAATACACAATGTTGGATGTAGACGGAACATTAAGATCAGATTTTCCATCTGTATCAAAAGTAATGAAATTATTTTATGATGAATTTCCGACAGAAAAAAAAGCGTATGAAATGTCTGGGGGAAATCCAGATGAAACCGAAAGATTATTAGCGGAATGGGCTGAAAAAGGAACAAAATCCACAAATATGGGATCAAGAGTTCATTATTATTTGGAAGAACACACCTTAAAAGAATTTAATATAGATAAAGAAGTTAGAAAACCAATATTTGAATGTGATGCGAAACAAATTGTTGTGAGCGATTCAATGATTGTAGGTGGTAAAAATTATATTGAATTATTAAAAGAACGGGGATGTGTTTTAATTGATACGGAGATTGTTTTAGGTCATCCAGAATTTGGCTATGTAGGCCAACCAGATAAAGCGTGGTTGGTCTTAAGTAAAAATAATGAAATCGGTATTTTAATAACAGATTGGAAAAGTAACCAAGAGAAAAATTTTATTAAACAGTGGTATACAAAACCAATGAGATACCCATTTCAATATCTACCTAATAACGCATTAGGCCATTACAATACTCAATTACCATTATATGGTAAACTACTTCTTAAAATGCTCGAAGGATCCAAGTACGAAGATATAAAATTGTTAGGTTGTATCATTGTAAGACTCACAGAAAACCGTGAATATGTGGAATACAGAGTTGATAAATCCACAATAAATACTATACTTGATATGAATATAAAACCAATGTTGAATAAACTTAAAAAATAATATAAAATGGAAGACATTATTAAACCTAGAATCGATTTAAAACAACAGGAAACTGTTAAATGTGAAAAGTGTGAATCAAAATTCTTTAAAGAAGTCACAATGATTAAAAAAGTTCCAAAACTTTTGACTGGCAGCTCTGAAGATACAATTGTACCATTCCCAACTTATATGTGTAATGATTGTGGACACGTAAATAAAGATTTTGAACTTTTTATTGATTAATTATGGAAATTGGTAAAATGACAATCAGTGAGGCTTACCCACACCTCAAAGTTATTGCAAACGCATATGGGTTAAAATTAAATAAGGCAAAAGAATTTAAGTTTGCAAGAATAATATTAGCAAATTTATATAATCGAGAATTAGTATGACACACAAAGAATTTTATATTTGGTTAGAAGGATACCTATATGGTAGGTTAGAGGATAAACACATCCCAATAACACCAATTGTTGAAAAAATGAATGAAGTTAAAGATGTTGACCCATTTTTTCCCAATCCATCAACAATAGTACCACATAGATTCGAACCAGTACCCGTACCATCGAACCCATTCAAAGATGATGGGTATGATGATTTAGGAACACCCCCAAAAATTGTAATGTAATGATAAAAAAACTTGTACACTTTTCTGATTTACACATCAGATTATTTAAAGACCACGATCTATATAGATCTATAATGGAAAATGCCATTAACCAATGGAAAGAAATTAAACCGGATAGAATCGTTTTTACTGGAGACCTTGTCCATTCAAAAAATCAACTAACACCAGAATTGATAGAAATGGTTAGATGGTTATTAACTGAATGTTCATATATTGCAAAAACAATTATTATTCCTGGTAACCACGATTTCCTTGTGAATAATACTGATAGGTTAGACGCTTTATCTCCGATTATTGATTCATTAAATAACAAAAACATTGTTTATTACAAGGACCGTGGTGTTTATGAGGATGATAATGTTAGTTGGTGTGTTTACTCACAATACCAAGGAAACATACCACCAGATTTGAATGTTGCAACCGGAATTAAAGTTGGTTTATTTCACGGACCAATCCAAGGGATGAAAACAGATCTTGGTTTTGACTTTGGTGAAGAAGCATATGATGTTGAAAAGTTTAACGGACTTGATATTGTATTATGTGGAGATATCCATAAAAGACAGGAATTTAAGTTTAAAACTGGTAAAGGATATATGATTGGATCACCAATTCAACAGAACATTGGAGAGAGCATCAGAAACCACGGTTTCGGAACTTATGATTTCGGAACTAAAGAATATACCTATACAGACCTTGAAAACCCAAAACCGTTTTTGAAGTTCGCAATAAAATCTTTTGAAGATATTGAAAATGGAACCGAAGTACTCAAAAATTTTTAGTAAAAGTGTTGAAAGTTATTGTAACCTAAATAACATTGAAGATGTTGATGGTTTCATTAAGAAATGTTTTGACAGTGGGTTTAACATTGAGAAGTATGGTCTTTTGGGGAAAACACTTAATGATGGTGAAAAAGACTTAAAAACGGGTATTGTTGGTGAAAAACAGGTAGAAATTGAGGTAATCCGTGAAATACGGGTGGAAGTACCAGTTGAGGTTATTAAGGAAGTCATTGTTGAGAAGGTGATTATAAAAGAAGTTCCAGTAGAAAAAGTTGTCACAAAAGTAGAATATATTAGTGACAAGACGGGTGAAACTGAACTACTTGAAAAAATCAAATACTTTGAAAATGAAATTTCTAAAAAGGATAAAGAATTAGACGAAGTTAGCCGTAATTTAGACATAAGTTTAGACAAAACAAACGAAAAAATGCTTCAAGAGACCCTACAAAAGTTGAGAAAAGAACTCACAGAAAAAAATGAAAAAATAAAAAATTTAGAAAAAATAAACCAAGACCTCCAAAATACGAAAAATCCTTTAAAAGCTATTTTTATGAGGGGGTCAAATTTAAATGATACAGTATGACAAGTTTAGTGATTTTTATGTTAGCAGCTTACGGCATGACAACCATATTAGTTTATGGATCCATATTTAATGGTATAAGAAATTTTATTCATAAACAAAGTTCAGAAGAAGGTTTTAAATTATTAAGACCAATTTTTAGTTTTCTATCAGAACTTATTGTCTGCCCACTTTGTACTAGTACCTGGGTTGGATTCTTTTTATCATTAACAATGTTCTCACCAGTTCACACTATTATTGGACTTAACGAATATTTTTCAGTATTCTTTGATGGTATGTTATCCGCCGGTTCAGTATGGGCAATTAATGCAATAGTTGAATGGTTTGAAGAAAATAGATTATCAAAACAAAAAGTTGAGACAACATATATTATTCCACAGGATGATGAACAAGAAATTTTAAACGATTAATATAAATAAAAATGGGAAAAACAGCAAAAGCTCATAGAGCAAAAATTGAAAAAAGAAACAAAAAAGTTTCAAACGAAAAATACGCAATGCAAAATGCTTTAAACAAATTAATGAAACAAATGGCCGAACAACAAGAAGTTGAAAAACTGAATGTTACAGTTGGCGAACAGGAAGTTCCGTTTAGTGTTGTGGATGAAGCAGAATTAAATTCTATTGTTGAGTTCAAGGAACAAAATGGACAAATGTTTGAACCACAAGCTGAAGGCCAAATTTCAGAATTAGAAAAATAAAAAATGGATTTATTTAATCCACCAAGATTATACAACTACAATATTATGATAAAAGACTTGGATTTCTCAAAGTTTGAAAACCCATCTATCCAGGTGGTGTGGGAAGACCTACAAGAAAATTTTACACAAGATAAGATGAAGAGTGTTAAACATTACTTTCAAAAGAAGTATAACACCACAAATGTTAATGTCGTTACAAAAGTAAAAAACGTTGATACTGATACTATGCAAACAGTAGATGTGTCGATGAACATTACAGACGTTAACTACCAGCTTGACTTGCTTAAAAAATTCTTGGAATCCAAAGGCTATGGAGAACATCTTACTGAAATTCTTGAACTAAATAAAATGGTTGAGAATAAAATGAAAGAAGACGATGCTGAAACAACACAATTCAAAAAGTGGTATATTAGAAACATCGAGTTCTCCAACTTTTTATCATATGGTGAAAACCAAAGATTAGATTTTGATAAGTTAAATGGTATTGTTGTTGTTGAATCAGATCCACCAAACTTTGGAGGAAAGACAGTACTTACGGTGGATTTACTTATGTTTTTATTTTTTAATGAAACAACAAAGACATCAAAAGCTGAAGAAGTGTTTAACCGATTTACCGATAAAGACTCGGTAGTTGTAAAAGGTGAAATTACAATAGATGGTGAAGATTATATTATTGTAAGAAACATTGAAAGGAAAAAATCAAAGAAAGGTGAATGGAATGTTAAAACAGAACTAGATTTTTTTAAGAAACTACACGATGGTAGTCTTCAGAATTTTACCGGAGAACAAAGAAGGGAGACTGAAGCATTCATTAAAAACTCTATTGGAACCAAAGAGGATTTCTTAATGACGATTCTTACAACAGCAACAAACCTAGAAGAATTGTTGGAATCAAAACCAACAGCCAGAGGACAGGTCCTTTCAAGATTTATGGGTCTAGAGTTTTTGAAAAAGAAAGATGAAGTTGCAAAAGAAATATATTCTTCATTTAGTAAATCAAAGTTATCAAATATCTATAACTCTGAAGAGTTAAAACAAGATATTGGATCTTTTGAAAATAAGATTGTTGAATTAGATGAACAAATCAAAACTTTTAAAGGTGAAGTAAGTGAAATTGAAGAAGGTATTGCAAAAGGAAAAGACTTTAGAGATTCAATGTTAAAAAAGAAACATTCAGACATTGATAAAGAAATTGCTTTACTTAATCCAGAAAAAACAAAAGAACAGGTAGGGACTTTAAAAAAAGAAAGACAAACTTACGTTGACCTACTCTCAACACTAAAAGTTGTTGAACCAGAACAATACTACGAAGAAGATAAACATGACAAGGTAAAAGAAGAATATCAAAATAAATTCCAATCAAAAATTGAACTTGATACAAAGATTTCTGAAGTTGAAAAATTACAGTCATCAGTAAAAGGTGGTATTAAGTGTGAACATTGTGGTATTGAACTTATGAATGCTGCAATCACACAACAAAAAATTTCAGACCTTGATGGTCTCGTTGTTCAAAAAAAGGTCGTTGAAAAATTAATGGGTGAGTTATCAGTCAAAGAAAAAGAATTTGTTGATACCAAAAGACAATTTGATGAGTATGAAAAAAACAAACTCATCAAAGAAAAATATGATTTGAGTATTGAAAGTTGTGACCTCAAAATAACCGGTCTGGAAGACAAGTTAAAAAGGTGGGATGAGGTCCAGGATAAAATTAAAACAAATGATCAAATAGATTCAATGTTAATTAAGGCTGACTTGAAACTTGAAAGTTATGATAGACTATTGAAAGAAAAAAATTCACAGATAGCAACTAATGAGTATAGTATTTCTTCGAATAAAGAAAAAATAACAAACAACAAAAACTTGATTGTAAAAATAAAAGAAGAAGAAAGTAAGGATAAGATTTATAAAATGTATCTTGAAAGTTATGGTAAGAATGGTGTTAGTAAGATTATTATGAGAACTATGATGCCTCTAATTAATTCTGAATTACAAAGATTAATGGAAGATTCCTGTTACTTCAAATTAGAAATTAGAATTAACGATAAATCTGAAGTTGAATTTGTTCAGTTAGATAATAATACCGGAATTGAGAAATTAATGGTAAGTGGATCCGGTTTTGAAAAAACTATAGCATCATTAGCATTGCGTTCAGTATTAAGTAAAGTGTGTTCATTACCAAAACCAAATGTTATTTTGTTTGATGAAGTATTTGGAAAAATTAGTAATGACAACCTAGAAATGGTATCCGAATTTTTTATGAAGATTAAAGATTATTTTGATAAAGTATTCATTATTGTGCATAATCCGATGATTAGTCAGTGGGCCGACACGGTAGTTAGGATTACAAAAGAAAATAATATTTCAAAAGTTTTGTAACAAATATCAAATTAATTCGTATATTTGTATTATGAAAACAACACAAAATAAATTATCTAAACACGGAATGTCTTCAGAACAAGCATCAGAAAAAAAGAAGGATGGTCACAATAGAGAAAAATTAAGAGCTGAAATTTTAGGACCAGAAACAATTATATTAACTGGAGTTACAAAACCAGACTTAACAAGACCAGATGGACTTTTTGAAAGTGTTAAAGGTGGTAAAAAATCTCAATTTGCATTATACACACTTAATCGAATTATTTCAGATAATACTTTCTCAAAAATACAATATGAAAAATTTATAGAGTGGGTAAATTTTATACCAGATAGTAAAGAAGAATGGGAAAAAAATAGAATACTTTATAAAAAAAATGTAAAAGTAATTGAATTGTTTAATGAATTTGTTAATCAACCAATGAAACTAGTTAATTATTTTTGCGGTAAAAATCAAGTTGATTTTTTATCGATACTTGATAGTAGAAATAACGAATGGTTAACGATTGAAATGTCAGACTTCTCAAAAAAAATAGAAAAAGAAATAAAAAATGTTTATTACACTAAAAGTGGTAGTTTAGTTATATCTGGTGGTAAAAAAAATTTAATATTATTTGTGATGGAATTAAGAAAAGGTAAAAGTCACCATAAAAAAATACTATTTCATTCTAATTTACATAGAATAATTGATTGTATTATTTAATTTTTTCTTATCTTTGTCGTATAAATAAAAACTCTATGAAATACTTATTATTTGTCTACCCCTGTGATGATAACTGGGATGAAACCGAATCAAACCAAAAATTTGCACAAGAACTTGTTCAGATCATCAAAGATGAAAAACTTAAATTTGTTTATGGTGAAAGTCATACAATCTTCAATTTTGAAAGCGATATGTCACAAAGTGAAGTTGAAGGATATGTTGATCTTATAAAAGATGATGTTCCGGGATTTATGTTTGTTCTTGTACAAAACGCAAAGAGCGTTTCATCCGATATGGATAAAACCAACTTTGAACATCTTATGGGAAAGAAAAAAAGAGGAAGAAAACCTAAAGTGGTAAATCAAACACCAAAACCTAATTTTGATGTTGCAGCATTTCTTGATGAGCACAGAAAAAAAGTTGACGATTTTTTAAAAAATAATGTTTGTGATTTGACTTTGGATGAAATTTTGGATAAAATTTTACAAACTGGTATGGATTCCTTAACAAGAGCGGAAAAAGATAAATTAGACGAATATTCAAAACAAGCGTAAATATATGAAAGAAAAAAACACAGGTGCCCCAATCAACCAGGAAGAGATTTATCACTACCTAAAAGATATTAGAAAGATTAAGGTTATGACACCTGATCGTGAAAAAGAATTGGCTATAAAAATGAAGTCTGATGAGATTTCTGAAAGAGAAAGAAAGAAAATAGAAGAAGAATTACTTGAAGGTAATTTAAGATTTGTAATTACTGTTGCAAAACAGTATCAAAATCAAGGTCTTGATTTATCAGATTTAATTGCCGAAGGAAATTTTGGTTTAATGAAAGCAATTAAAAACTTTGATTGGAATAAGGATTTGAGGTTTATATCTTATGCCGTGTGGTGGGTTAAACAATCAATTATTCAGTCACTAAATGACAATGCCAGAACAATTAGACTACCGGTTAATGTTGTCCAGGATTTACATAAAGCCAAAAAAGAAGTCGAGCAATCCGGAAAAAAACTTGACGATAAGTTCACATCACTACCTTCAATCATCAATCTTGATATGAATATCAATGAGGAAGGCGATACACTTATTGACCTAATTGAAAATCCGGATGCTGTTGCGCCAGACGCTGGATTTGATACAAAAGACATTTTAAAAGATAAGTTATTATCGTTGTTAAATGTTTTAGATGACCGTGAAAAATCTATCATAGGTGATTACTTTGGTCTTACCGGAACACCAAGAACTTTAGAAGATATTGGATCTGATTTTAATTTAACAAAAGAAAGAGTCCGACAGATAAAAGAAAAAGCTCTTCGTAGATTAAGAAACGATTCGGCTGAACTATTTGATTATTTATAAGTTATGAATGTATTAAGTTTATTTGATGGAATGTCCTGTGGACAGATTGCTCTAAACCGATTAGGTATTAAATATGATAAGTATTTTGCATCAGAAATTGATAAATATGCCATCCAGGTAACTCAACATAATTACCCAGAAACAATCCAAATTGGAGATGTATTAAACGTAAGAGGAAGTGACCTACCACAAATTGATTTAATGTTTGGTGGGTCACCTTGTCAAGGATTTTCATTTGCCGGCAAAAGGTTAAATTTTGAGGACCCAAGAAGTAAGTTGTTTTTTGAATTTGTAAGATTACGAGATGAGTTAAACCCAAAATATTTTTTACTTGAAAATGTTAAAATGAAAAAAGAACACGAACAAGTAATCACGGAACATATGGGTGTAGAACCAATAAGAATAAATAGTAATTTAGTTTCAGCTCAAAGTAGAGAAAGGCTATACTGGACAAATATACCAGGTATTGGACAACCGGAAGATAAAGGAATTTTAGTTAAAGATATTATTGATTATTCTGGAGAACATAAGATACTCCCACCAAAAACAATCCAAGCACAACTTTATTACGCTAAAAATTATAAAGCAACCGGCAAAGCACCAACACTTACTCGTGAGTTAGCTCACGGATGGGGTAAAAATATAACACCAAAATGCTATGTTGAAATAAAAGCTATAACAGGAGAAGATCGATTATTTTCACCACTTGAATGTGAAAGACTACAAACAGTACCAGACAATTATTCATCAATAGTTTCAAACACACAAAGATTTAATTTATTAGGTAATGGGTGGACTGTTGATGTGATTGCACATATATTTAAAGAAATTAAAAACTATGAATGTATTAAGTCTATTTGATGGATTATCTTGTGGTCAATTAGCATTACAAAGAGCTGGTGTTAAAGTAGATAATTATTATGCCTCTGAAATTGAAGAACACGCAATAAAAGTAACACAACATAATTATCCCAAAACAACCCAGATTGGCGACGTAACACAAGTTAGAAGTTCCGATTTACCAAAAATTGATTTACTTATTGGTGGTAGTCCTTGTCAATCGTTCTCAAACGCAGGAAAAGGTGAAGGATTTGATGGTAAAAGTGGTTTATTTTGGGAGTTTGTCAGACTTTTAGATGAGTGTAAACCAAAATATTTTTTGTTAGAAAATGTCAAAATGAAAAAAGAATGGCAAAAAATAATATCTAAGGCATTAAATATAGAACCAATTCTTATAAATAGTAATCTTGTTTCGGCGCAAAATCGAGAAAGATTATATTGGACAAACATCCCAAATATTGAAAAACCAATAAATAAAAATATTTTTATTGAAGATATTTTAGATGAAAGTTTTGATGAAAAATATTGGTTAGCTAAAAAAAATTCAGAACTATTAAGAAATAAAGTAGATTTATTAAACGCACCAAATTTATGTTGTATTGATGTTTATAATAAAAAATTTAAAACAGATAGAAAATCACCAACATTAACATTGCCACATCATAATTCTTTAAGGTTTTATCAAAATGGAAAATTGAGAAAATTAACGCCAAATGAATATGAGAAATTACAAACAGTACCAATTGACTATACGAATATTGGTATTTCTGACACACACAGATATGCTATGCTTGGTAATGGGTGGACTGTTGATGTGATTGCACATATATTTAAAAATATGGAATATGAATGTATTGAGTCTATTTGATGGATTATCTTGTGGTCAATTAGCATTACAAAGAGCCGGCATTTAAGTAAATAATTATTATGCTTCAGAAATTGACAAACACGCAATCCAGGTAACACAACACCATTTCCCCAATACGATTCAATTAGGTAGTGTAGTTGGGTTAGACACATCAACATTACCAAAAATTGATATGTTAATTGGAGGGTCACCTTGTCAGTCTTTTAGTAGATCTGGAGACAATACTGGTTTTGATGGTAAGAGTGGTTTATTTTGGGAATATGTTAGAATATTAAATGAGGTTAAACCAACCTATTTTTTACTTGAAAATGTTGTAATGAAAAAGGAATGGGGAAATATTATAACAGAAGCTATTGGTTTTGAACCAGTAATGATTGATAGTAAATTTTTTTCAGCACAAAAAAGACAAAGACTTTATTGGACAAACATTCCATTAGATAAAAACATTGAGGATAAGAATATTCATATATTGGACATCCTTATACCAACTGGTGAAGAAAAAATAATTAATGATCATATACTTGTACTTGATATAAATGAAGAAGGTTTTAAAATCAAGAACGGAACTAAAACTGGTTACTTATATGCAAAAGAGGGTGATTGTGTTAATTTAGAATTTCCGAAGAGTCAAAATAGAAGAGGTAGAGTAAGTAACGGTAAAACAAACACATTAAACACCGCCTGTAACTATGGTGTTGTTGTTAATGGTAATCTGCGTGAGTTGAATATAACAGAATATGAAAGACTACAAACACTTCCAGACGGTTATACATCATTAGCATCTCTTAATCAAAGAAAAAATATGATTGGTAATGGTTGGACAGTGGATGTGATTGCACATATTTTTAAAAATATTAAACAAGAAATTTTGGTAGATTAAAAAATATTTATATCTTTGTATAGTTATTTAAAAAGACCTATTTGTCATCATACACTTAGGCAACCACACTCAAAGCGGTGTGGTTTTTTTTTAATCATAATCTTCGTCTTCATTTGCAGGAACGAAAAACCTAAGTTGCCCAGTTTTTACATCAAAATCTGGTTCCATCATAACGGTTACAACAGCCAAATTCCAAGAATCCTTACCAGCAATACTAGGCTCAATTACAACATTCAAATAGTCACCACCATCTCTACTTATAACAAATCTTCTCTTATGTCTTATATTATGCTGAACAATTTGTGTTGCAATTTCATCAATAGCATCCTCTATTAGGTCCTCAATCTTTTCACGATAGATATATTCATCGTGTCTAGCTTGTCTTTTATTTAAGTGAACACCAGTATCGTGTTTTGATATTTGAAAATCTATTGTAATATTACTTTTTAAATTTGCAATTACTTCTTCTAATAACAAATGTTTTTTTATTGATTCTCTTATTAATGACATATTGATTAAACTTTATTATAAGTATTTATTAATTATAGTTTAAGTATTATGAAAGAAAAATTTTTACCCTGGTTTTTATTATTTTGTGCTTTAGGATTATCCGGAACAGCTGCTTATTATAGTGTTATTGGATTATCCATAGTATTTGTTGGTGTAGCAATCCCAGTTATTATAATGGGAACATTCCTTGAAATATCAAAAATCGCAATAGCGACCTATCTACACGACAAATGGAAAGAAACATACGGAGTGTTAAAAGTATATTTAACAATAGCACTAATTACTTTATCAATCATTACATCACTCGGTATTTACGGTTTATTGAGCACTGGGTTCCAAGGGAATATTGCAAAACTTGAAATAGGTGAAAAACAAGTAAAGAATGTTGAAGTTAAAAAGAAAAGATTTGAGGAAATAAAACTTGAATTAACAAAAGAAAAAACAACTCTTGATGGTGATATTACAAAATTAAGGGATGGTTTATCAACCAATACAACAACACAAACTGTAGATCAAAAAACAGGTCAGTTAATCACCAAAGCTAATAACGCAAATAGAAAATCTTTTGAGGGACAATTAAAAGAAATTCAAGTTAGAAGAGATACAATATCAAAAAAAATTGATTCTTTTAATGATAGCATTACAAAACTTGATGTTCAGATACTTGATATGCAATCCCAGGAAATATCCGGAAGTGAACTCGGCGCTATTAAATATATTAGTGAATTATTAGATTGGAATGTTAAAAAAACGGCAAATCTTTTTATTTTGATATTAATATTTGTGTTTGATCCGTTGGCAATTACATTAGTAATTGCGACAAACCAAGCGTTTAAAGGAAAAAGAAAAGAAGAAGCTATCCCCCAAGTGATCCCCCAAGCTACCGACCAAGTACCGACCAAGTACCGACCAAGTACTAACCAAGTAGAAGAACCTTTATTTGAAGAAATTGATTACTGGATTGATGATCCAGTAGAAACAACAACCACAACAATAAGTGACATTGGTAATATAAAAAGATTAACATACACTAAAAATGTCTGAAATCTTGGATAAAAAAATTAATAATCATTTAGGTGTTGAAAAAAACAAAATTCAAATTGTTTTAACACATACAGCTAGAAATGCTGATGAATATTTAATAGCATTAAGAAACAGATATAATAAAAAATATAACAAATTACCACACTATATTATAACAAGAGAAGGTATCATTTTACAAACAATGGATGATGAAAACTATGGTGAAATGTTAAACAATTCTATATATGATAAACAGTCAATTATCATTTCTTTAGAAAATCTTGGGTGGTTAGAAAAACAACCATTAAAAAATCATCACATTAACTGGTTGGGAAGTATTTATAAAGAGAAAGTGTTCAGTAAGAAATGGAGAGATTATTTTTTTTGGGAACCATATACACAAATACAATTGGATAAAACAGCTGAATTGTGTATTAAGTTGTCTGAAAAATTCAAAATAGAACCAATTTGTATTGGACATAACACAAAAACAAATAGATTAGAAACATTTAGTGGTATCATTACAAAATCAAACATTGATGAAGAGTCCACAGATTTGAGTCCAGCTTTTGATTTTGAATATTTTATAAAACAATTAGACAATGAATAATTACGAAGAAATTAGAAATTTATTAAAAGCATCAAGAACAATGCTTGGTGGTGAAAAAATGGTTAAAGAATCTTTTGAGATTAAAAAAAGATATGGACTAATTTTGGAACAACCAGGAACCGAAGCTGGAAAAATAGATGAACCAAACAATATAACCCAAAGAGATAATCCAATGGATAGTATTAAAAAAGACATTGAATATGAAACTGCCGATGAAGGTGAACTAGGTGACGATAAAGAAGAAAAAAAACCAAATAAGAAAAAAGGTTATAGAATTTCTGGTGGTATTATTTATATTCACGGAATGAACGAAAAAGATTTACAATTAACAACTGACGATAAAACCGCGTTTCAAGAAAGTATGGATGAGTTTGTAAATGAAGTTGCTGAGATTGTGGACTTCAATAAACTTAATTTATATCCAAATAATGTAGAATGGTCCGGAAAGATTACTGAATATGATTTGGAATTTTTCTTTTCAATAGGGGAAACCAATGGTGTTTACATCAACGGAACAATGATGCAAGTTGATGAAGAATTTTTAAAAATGATGAATAAACTTAAGAGCTATTATGAAAAATTTAAAACCAAATGGTCTAAAGTTGTTGCAGTAAGAAAGAAAACAAAAGAATAATGAAAGAATTTTTTATCAAATATTTTAGGGAAATATTATTAGTAATACTAATTGGTGTTGTTATTTTTTTATTAATTAAAGTTTACACACCAGCACCAGATAAAAGTGATTTATTAAAGTATAAACTTGAACAGTTAGATCAAAAGATTTTGAATTTAAAGAACAAACAAAAACAATTAGACGATTCAATAATCGTGTATAAAAAAAATATTGAATTAATTAACGAAAACATCAAAGATATTAGGTACCAAAAAAACACAATAAATAATTATTATGAAATAAAAGAAAGGGAAATACCCAAATGGACCAATAAACAAGTTGATAGCGCTTTTAGAAAAAGATACAAATATTGATTATGAAAAGTTTATTATTTTTTGTTTTTTTTAATTTTTATTTATTTGGCTTTAGTCAGAAAACAATTGTGGACACATCAGTTGTTTGTTTTCCAACAGAAACGGCAAAAGAAATACTTAAAGATTTAAATGAATTAGATAAATTAAAAAAAACAAATATTTTAGATAAAAAAGAAATAGGTGAGTTTGAAAAAAAAGTTAAAGACCAAGACTCAATAATTTCAAAACTTGAACAAAAGGACAAGACCAATGAAGTACTTGTAAAAAGTGCGGAAGAAAAATATAAATTATTAGAAGAAGATAATAATGATTTAAGACAGGAGATTAAAAATGTTAAAATTAAAAACAATATAATAGAAATTGTTTCAGCAGTCATCTTTTCAACCATAACCTACATTCAATTATTTAAATAATGGCAATAAGTCAAGCAGATAAAAGAGAAATAGAATCTTTAATTAAAAAAGAAATAAAAGACTTTTTAGGGTCAAATACTGCAAAACAGTTTGAAGACAAATTGGTTGAAAGAATTACCAAAGAAATGAAAAAAAATGGTAAACTAAATGGAGAAGTAAAAGACTTAATAATAAAATCTTTCAGGGAGTTCTATACAATTATGTATCAACAAAGGAGTTTCTGGGAATCTAAATTCAAAGGACTATGAGTAATTCACTTAAAGATATGTTTATATCTGAACTTGGAAGACGAGCAAACGACCTTGGTTTAAGAGGTTCTGATGTTTCTAATATGAAAAAAGAATTTACTGAAGAAAAAACTGAAAAAAATTCACCAAAAGATTATTTAATTAATCCTGATGATATGAAAAAAATTTATTTGTTAGCAAAAAATAAAAAACTTTCTGCAAATAAAATAAAATCTGGAATTAAAGAATTTCTTAAAAATCCGGAAGAATTGAAAGAATTTTTACAATCAATTTTAAATAGTAGAGGTAAAAAAGAAGAAAATAAAGAAGCAATGTCAACCGGAGGTGGGTACGCCGCATTAGACAACACACCACTATTCTCAAAAAAAGAATTTAAAGAAGCAACATCTTCTAGTTCTATGGGACAATACGACGCGAATAGTTTCCAAGACGTTAAAATGAAAGGTAGTACAACAAAAGGAAAAGGTAGATCATGGCGTAAAACACAATTACCAGGAGGAAAATTTGTCCAGGTTAAAGAAAAATGCAAAAGATTTCCTTACTGTAATCAAGGGGATATTAAGGCTCTTAAAATTTGGAATGAGTCAACAGTTGAAAAGGTTATTGAACATATGTCAAAAAAATACGGGTTGACTGAAAATCAGATTAGAGAAATTATATCCAAGGAATTTAACTCAAATCCAAAGTACTAAATATTTATAATAAAAAAACAAAATGAGAAACTCTAAAGAATATTTGAAAAGACTAGCAAATAAAATAATTCTTGAAACCTTAGAAGATAAGGCCAATCAAGTTATTGAAAAGATAAAATCAGATTCATTTGATTATGTTGCTGAAGGGGAAACTTGTGAAAAATGTGGCGGTGCTGAAATGTTCGAAGGAGAATGTGTTGAATGTGGCACAATGAAAGGTGGTGCTGAAATGCTTGAAAAACTTCACGGAGGACAACGTAAATTAGATAAGAATAAAAACGGAAGATTAGACCGACAAGATTTTAAAATGTTGAGAGGCGATATGAAAGAAGGTGATTTTATGGAAGGTGAAACGTGTGAACAATGTGGATCACAATTAGAAGAAGGTATGTGTATGGAGTGTGGTAATATGAAAGGTGATATTTTAGAATATGGTTCTAATCAGTATGGTACTGGTGGTATGGAATTAGAAGAAAAATGGAAAGGTGATGTTAAAGTTAAAAAAACTGGTGAACACGCTGGAAAATCAATTTCAGATATCGACTCAAAAATTAAAGCCTTAAAAGATTTAAGTCAAAGCTATCAAGACAAAGGAGAAAGAGTACCAAAGAAATTAAAAGAAAAAATGTCTGAATTATATTTTGCTAAAAGATCTAAAAAAGGATGGCCAGGTAAAGGTAAAGTTGATGTTGATGAAGAAATGGAAGAAGGAAATGCTTTTACCGGTGCTTTAGCTAAAACTAATAAAGGTGAAGAATTTGAATTTAACGGTAAAAAATATAAAGATACCTCTAATTTAGAAGAAACACTATATAGATTAGTTGATGGTGGTAATAGTGCGTTATTTACAGAAAATGAAGTTATTGATATTATTGAAAAAATTGTTAACGAAGAAAAGGACAACATTAAAAAAGGGGCGACACCAAAAGGACTTGGTAAGTATGAAAAAATTCATAAAGAATCAGGAAAAGAAAATGAAGATTACTTAAAATCTGTTGCAAAAAAGATGATAGACTATATTAAGGATGGTTCTAAAGGTAAATATGAAACAAACCCTAAACATTTTCCTAAAGGTAATGGTCAGTTAGCTAAGATGGATAAAAAAGCGTATGAAATTGATGAAGAAGGTATTGATTATAATATGGAAGTTTCAGGATTAAATATACCTGATTATGATGATGTAAAACCAAAAAAAGAATATATTGAAAACCAAATTAAGGGAAGTTCAACTAATGGTAATAACCAAGATTGGGCAAATGCAGAAAACACAGGTGTTAATGATAAATTTGCCAAATATTTTGAAAACGACCAATTATCAACATGGAAAGATCAATCGTACAAAAGAGTACCATCTCCAGTTTATGATGAAGTAACAGAAAACGGAAAAAGTGGTAAAAGTAACAAAAAAAGTAAAACAATAAAAGAAGAATTTGATAGAATTAAATCTTTAATGGGTTATAACCAAAAGACACAATAATTTACAAAATCCATAATTAAACTTATTATTCTCCATAAGAACTAATCTTATGGAGAATTTTTTTAACTACCTAACACAACCATTAGAACATAGCGAAGTAGACATCTGGTTCAAGACAAATAATATTGTTTTTGAAAAGATGGACTTATTTTACGATTTTACATTTACACTCGTAACAATACTTTACGATACTTACCTAGGTGGTAGTAGTGAAGAAAAAGAAAGTAAAATAGAAATGTCTGATGATGACAACATTAATCATTTTAATTGGTGTTGGAAAAAAACAATCGAAACTTTTGAAAAAGAAAACATTTTAATTAATGAAGATGGTGAACACTATGAATATTTTAGAGATTTTTTTAAAGAAATATTTTATAATCACCCAGAAGAAAAAGTAAAAAAATCAATACCGAATTTTTTTGTGGAAATGTTTGACAGAAAAAAACCTTTTACAAAATCAGATTTAGATGTTATATTAACTATATATCGATCTATAGATAGTAATATGGCGATTATCTATTGACATACCATAAAACAATATTAAATTATATTAATAATAAACTTTTATAATAAAAAAAATGGAAGAGACAACAATTCAAAAAGTTAAAAATCTTGTAGAATCATTGAGTTTTGATTACGACAAATTTGAAAAAGGAAACAAAACTGCTGGCACAAGAGTTAGAAAGACAGCACAAGAATTAAAAGACTTAATGCAAGTCTTGAGAAAAGAAGTTCTAGAAATTAGAAAAAATTAACTATGTTTGGCACAGATAGTATTTTTTTATTCCTTTTTGTGTTTTCAACATTAGGCGTGCTAAGAGTGAGCGTTATGTTTGTTTTATCACTTTTTAACGACCCACCAACTCAATTAACACTTTCTAAGATTGAAATTATTACTTTTGGTATTTTTCTTTCTTATATAATAACTTATCTATTAAAATAAAAATTATGACATTTTTTAAAGAATTAGAAAAAATATTCCCATACCTTAAATCGATTAGAAAATTAAAAGGTTACCTATCAATTGATGTGGAAATATCACAAAATTGGAAAATACCTAAAAAATTTACAATAGATGGTAAAGTTGTTGAACAGGAAAATTCACAACCTAATATGAGACTTATTTCTTTTGTTTCAGAATTTAATGAAAAAGAATTATCGATTACAGTAAATAACATAAAGTCAATAATTGATTACAATAGAGAACTAGAAGAAAAAGAAGTTTTATTTGTTAATAAAGTTGAAGAATTAAAGAAAATTTTTGAAAAACAAGATTTGAATAAATTACAAAGTTTGAAATTTGATATAAAAGAATTTAATTTACAATTGGAAGATGAAGACGAAACAGGAAAACCAGATGGAGTGGTTGCAGAATGAGGTTAAAAAAGACCAAGAAAGTTTAGAAAAAGAAAAACTAGCTTTCATCCAACAGATTAAAAACCTAAAAAAAGAAGAGCTACTACCAATTAAAAAAGAAAAAATTTCATTATGGAAGAGAATAAAAACAGTTTTGAAGATTCGTTAACAAATTTAGCGTTAATTGTTGATGGTGCACAAAAGTTATTCCCAAGAAGTAAGTCGGTTTTAATATATGAACTTAATCAAGATGATTTTAATTATGTAAGATCAAACTTTAGAAATTTAAAAATTGACGACACTCAAATTAAAATTGACATATCTGGAACTGAAATTGTTTTTATATTAGAAAATTCATACAAAGAAGAAACTATTGTTGAAGAAGAAAAAAAAGAAGAAGAAGAAATTAAAGAAACTTTTTCTTCTAAACTAAAAAATTTATTCACCAGTAAAAAAAGTAGTTGATTTTTTATATAATATTGATTTTGAAATACCTTTAGACTCTAAAAGAGAATAGAGGTATTTTTTTTGCGGTAATGATGAATCCAAAACAATGATACAATCCACCCTATTTTTTTCTGTTAAATATTTTTGTAAAACTTGAGTAAAACGAAAACAATCTTCATCACTTTTTAATGAAAATAAACTAAATTTATCATCATCCTGGACAACAATTTTATTATTTAATTTTGAAATTAGTTTAATTGATCCCCTTTTTAAGTATTCAGAAATAAATTTATCAATAGATATTTTTTTATTTTTTGAGATATCATATATTAATTCTTCTATTGGGTATTTTGAAATTTGGAGAACTTTATAGTTAGGATCATCAATATCAACTTTTACTTGTCTACCTAAATCATCTTTAATAAAGTAGGACTCAAAATTAGTGGAATCTTTTTCTAAAAAACCAATTTCAAACCTACAAGATTTTCCATTCTCAATTTCTTTGTCAAAAACCACTTTGTTGTTCTTAATTTGATTATCAAAAAATTCTTTTGCTCTTTTATAAGTTTTAAATTTTTTTATTATTTTTTTTCTTTCTTTATTTTTAAATAAAACTATTAGATATTTCATAAAATATTTTGTATATTTGTATAAAAATATCAAAAATAAAAAATAAATGAATACTGATTATTATTCTATATTGGGTGTTGAAGAAACTGCAACACAAGACGAAATAAAAAAAGCGTACAGAGCTTTAGCTAAAGAAAACCATCCAGATAAAGGTGGGGATGAAGAATTATTTAAACAAATTTCAGTTGCCTATGACGTTATTGGTGATGAAGAAAAAAGACAGAGATATAATATTGAAAGAAAAAATCCTTTTGCCGGAATGGGTGGCGAAATGAGTGCATCTTTTCAGGAAATGTTTAATAATATGTTTAATCAAAGACAACAAGCTAGAGCTCATACAACCAATGTAACAATAAAACTTGGAACGTTAGAATCTTATAGAGGTGACAAGAAAAATATATCATTTAAAAGAAAAGCAAGTTGTGACACATGCACTGGAACAGGCGGAGATAAAAGGGTTTGCTCAACATGCAATGGTGCTGGCCAAATATTAAGACAAATGGGTAATGGGATGTTTATTCAAATGGTGGCAACACAGTGTAATGGTTGTGGTGGTACGGGATCAGTTTTAGTTAACCCTTGTTTTGTTTGTGCTGGTACAGGTACTAAAGATGAAATTAAAAGTGTTGAAATAAAAATTCCACATGGATTGGATGACGGACAATTTTTAAGACTTCAATCTATGGGCGATTTTAGAAATGGAATTTATGGTGATTTGATTTTAAGGATTCAGTTAGAAAAAGAAGACAATTTTATTAAATACGGAAATAATTTAGTTTATGATGCATTTTTTGATTTAGAAGATTTAAAGAATGAATCATTTGAAATCCAACACCCAGATGGACCTTTAACAGTTAAATTTCCGAAACAATTCGATTCTTCAAAACCATTAAGAGTAAAATCAAAAGGATTCAAGCTCGACACAATTGGTGATTTAATAATAAACCAATTTGTAAAATTTCATAGGGACTAAAATAAAGAATTTATATCCTGGACTAATCTTATTCCACCGTAAACAGCTAATATTGATATAATAGTTCCTAACGTAAAAACTAATCTTTGTGCTCTAATAACACCTTTGTTTGTTTTACAAGCTTGACATCCTACTTTTGTTGCTTCTTTATTTTCCATCCCTTTTATTTTAAAAAATAACTAATACTAATTGACATATAAATAATAAATATTTAATTTTTTAATGTTTTATAATATTTATAAATAAAATAATCTATGGAATTACTTGACCTTTTATCTAAAGTTGTAAAAGAAAATATAACAACAAAAAAAATACTATTAGAATACCCGGAATCTACGGTTAAAAAACTTGTAGATAAGTTTTCTAAACAAACAGATGAAACTGAAGAAGTTATAAGAAAAACAATTGCCGATTTTGAAAGATTTAAAGCAGCATTTGATAACGAAGACAAAGATATCTTCAAACACGACTATAATAAAGTTAAAACTTTAATTGCAGATAAGTCAACAAAACAAAAAAGTAAAAAAGACCTTGAGGGAATGGTCCAAGATTATCTTGAAAACTGGAGAGGTAAAGTACAAGTTGATTTACAATTAACAAAACTTAATATTAAAAAGTTTTTTGAAGTTAAAACACATTTCCCACAAATAAAAGAGTTTAAAAGAGCTGTGTTAGATTACAACCCATCACAACTTAATGAGTTAGTAGCAAGATACTTTTCAAAATTTAATAACCAAGGTATAAATGAACTTGTTGCTGCGATAACACAAAAATTTCACGACGAGAATCCAGAAGAAGATCCTATGACAACCTTTCTCCCAAGGGCAAAAAGATTTGTTAAACACTTTGAACTAATACCACTTAACTCAAAGTTGAGTAAGTTTATGACTTTTGATGAATTTGAACATATTGTTGATGGATATACACCAATGGAAGAAAGTGAATATACTGTACCAGAAATTGATACAAGTGATGTTGAAATACCATATGAGGATGATGATATTTTAATCTTTGCACCAGACCAAAAACACAAATGTATTAACATTAGAAAAAAACACGCACCGGATAGAAGATGGTGTACATCCTGGGAAGGTTCATCAAATTACTACTACAACTATCGATTGAACCAAAACTTAACGTTATATTACATTATAAATAAAAACTTACCATCTTCAGATTTAAATTATGCGTCTGTAATTTTGGTTGATAGATACGGTGAAATGAGACTTGCTGACGGATCAAATTCAGGAAAATATGCTGGTTCTACCGTTATTCCTTGGAATGAAATACTTAAAAAAGTACCAGTTTTAGATGGTAAAAAACAATATCTAGAAGCAAAACCTTATACAGATGAAGATCAAGCTAAATTAAATAGATATAAACAGTACAATTTAAGGACAACCGATCCATTAGCAGAACTTGGAAGTGAGGAAGAGGTAGAATTGTGGATGGAATTAAGAAGTCCTGATTTTAAAAGTATGTCAATGGGTGATGAAATATTTAGTAATCTTCCAGATGAATTACAAAAAAAATATATTGGTTTAGGTAATGAATTAAGTGCTGGGATGGTTAGAGGACTAAGCCCATCTGGGATGTCTTATTATGTTTCAAAGAAAAAGGAAAAACTTCTACAAAAATCTTTAGGTGATCTATCAGAAAATGATATTGAAGTTGTGTTGAGTAAAGAAATGAGACCATACTTAAAAAGCCTTAAACAAAAGTATAGATCCGAACTTTCAACCGACTTTAAACCTAACTTTGTTGGAATTACATATCCTAGTGATAAAAATGCAAAATATGCAAGAATGTTTGGTTTAGAAGAGTTATTTGAAGCAATACCGAAAGACACAAGATTTTTACAGATTGAAAATAAATCTAAAGATGATATTATATTAAAAATTCCAGCAAGTATTGGTGAATTTACAAATGTAAGAACGTTAGTCTTTGAAAATATTATAGATGAGCTTCCAAAAGAAATTGGTAATATGAAAAGATTGTCATTCCTTAATTTGACAAACAACAAAAAACTTAGTACACTTCCTGAGTCGATTACTGAAATTTATTGTTTAGATTTTATTTCGGTTTTAGGAACAGAACAATTGATTAATAGTACTGAAAACTTACCAGAAAAAGTTAAAACCTTTTTTGATATTTCACCAGGATCAACACTTTGGGACACCAATAGACCTGATGAATATTTTGATTTATGTGATGAAGCAGAACAAACGGCACCATAAAATTAATTAAAAACTTATGAAAAATGTAGATGTTGAAATTTATTTAACGCAACTGATAAATTTCTTTGAGAATAACCCAAATGATTTAATGACTTTGATTGGTGATTTACAAAAAGATGACTTCTACAAAAAGTTAAGAGAAAGGTGTGAAAAAAATCTGGAAGAAGGAAAAGATATTGTTTTATCAAAGGATCAAATTGTAAGTGTGGTTGTTGAATTAAAAATTCCTGAGATTACAAAACAAAAACAAAAATATTTAGATAAAATAGTTCAAAAAACAAGTTTTGGTGATATTATTTTAAATTAATTTCATATAAAATTTTGTAATTAAAAAAAAATTACTAAATTTGTATTGTAATTAAAAATCTAAAATATGTTATACACAACAGAAATTATTAAATCTACAGCTCCATCAGTATTTGCAACATCAGCATCACCAAAAATGACTGGTAGATACACATTTGTACCAACAGAACAAGTAATCGAATTTTTTGATCGTGAAGGTTGGCAAGTTTCATCAGTAAAACAAACAGGTAAAGGAATCCATAGTCTTCACGAGATTAAATTTCGTAATGGTGAGTTACCAAAAGTTGGAGACACTCTGGTTGAAGCTGTAGTTAGAAATTCACATAACGGGACCGCAGCATTTTCTATGGGAGCAGGACTTTTCAGATTGGTATGTTCAAACGGGTTAACAGTACCCACAGCTGTAGCTGAAAAATTTACAATGAGACACAATCATTTTCAGTTGGACGATGTAAAACAATTAGCAGATTCATTTTCTAAAAAATTACCAATGATTGAGCAATCAGTTGGTCGTATGATGGACCGCGAGCTAACAACCGATGAGAAGATTGATTTTGTCAGAGAGTCGGCAAAAATAAGATTCAACACGGAAAAAACTTTAAATGATTTGGAAATTTTAGGGTTATTAGCACCAAACCGCAAAGAAGATGAAGGTGACGATATGTGGAAAGTATTTAATGTTGTGCAAGAAAAATTTATCCGTGGTGGCGTTAAAGTATTAAACAACCGTGGTAAAGCAACCAAAATGAAAAGTATTGAGAATATTATTTCTCAAAACAACATCAATACAAAACTTTGGGAATTAGCAGAAACAATGATTTGATATTAAAGTGGTGACTTTTCACCACTTTATTTTAATATATGAAATATGGAATCTAAAAAATTTTTTGAAAAGGAAGACGAATTTTTAAAATTACTTTACGATAAAGAAGGTAAGTTATATTCAAAAAGTCGTATATTTGCCAGAGTTAACATATCACCAGAAATTTTAATAGAAAAAAAATTTACTTTAGAATATTGTGATATTAATATGTACGAAGATGGTTTGGTATTTACAGACGCAATTTTTAAAAACAAATCGGGAATGTTTGTGTATTTATCAAGAAAGGATGGTATGGAAACATACTATCAGATTAAGGTTTATTTTGAACCAGATAAAATAGAAGAAACAAAGTTCTTCATAAAAAACTTATTAAAATTAAAAGAAAACGATGGAAATTAATAGTGTTGAGTTACAAGAGAGAATTAATAATGGTGATAAAATTATTGTTGAATTTTGGGCTGAATGGTGTGGTCCTTGTCGCATGATGAAACCAGCCTTTGAAAAAGTTGCGAAAGAAAATACTTCAGATGTCAAAATGTATACTATGAATGTCGATATGAATAGAGAGATTGGCGCTGCACTTGGGATCAGAAGTATACCAGCCATTAAAATTTTTAATATGGGACAAGTTATTGAAACAAAAGTTGGGATGTTAAGTGAAGGACAAATAAACGGATTAGTAACAGAATTAATAAATGGATAAGTTAGCTGTTTTATTTACAATGAAAGGATGTCCTTTTTGTGTAGAACTAAAAGAAATGTTGGATAAAGAAAATATCCCATACGTTGATCGAGACATTCACGAATATGAAGAAGAGTATGAATTATTTGTTGAAGTCACAGAAAATGAATATGTACCAGCCTTTATGTTAATCGAGTCCCCAGAAGACAACCCAAATACAGAACTATTTGCACCTGACAGAGATTTTGATGATATCAACGAAGGCTTTGAATTAATAAAAGGATTTATAAACGGATAATAAAAAACCCCACCTATAAAGTGGGGTTTCTTTTTAGAATACTATTATGTGTTCTAACTTGTCTTGTTTTGTGTATGGTTTATCTTTACCAGGAAAGAGTATATCCTGTAATAGGTCATAATCCTTAACATATTCTTTAAACTCTTCTAAATCAAAGGAAAATACATCAAGAACTAAAGACTTAACAATGTCCTGGTTATATCTGGATTCAGAAACAATCTTTATTTTTAAATCCTCATTTTCATCTTCTTCTTTTGTGAAGTAAAATTTAACCTCATCAGTACCCATAAGACTATACATATGATTAAAAATGTAGTGTGAGTAGTAAGTCATAAGTCTACCACAGTTAAGACTGTAACCATAAGGAAATTCACTTGAAATAGAAAGTTGGTGTACCGGTTCCTCTTCTTCAGTAAACACTTCTTTGTTTACGTTAACCCAACCTTTATCAATATTAGTTATTTCTTCACCATAACGAATAATGTCTAAAGTATTAATTTGTTTTATCCCAACCTCATCTAAAATATCTTTAAACCACACAAAAAAGTCAGCTTTAACTTTATCTAAATCCAATACGTCTTTTGATGTTGTTTGCCCGTGGATAACCATAAATGATTCACAATCTGTTACCTGGATGATGGAGTTTTCTTTTTTATCTATTCTTGTAAGAATAAAATCGGCAAATAGGTTTACAATACCTCTTTTTGAATTTTTGTTAATTTTTCTCATATTCCATTTTTTTATAATGAATACAAGTATTAAATTAATTTATAAATAGTTGTTAAATATAGTCACCAAAGTAATCATTTATTGCTTCATCAACTTCTCTATAATCTGGGTAATCATCGACCCTAAAATCAATTGCATCGTATGTACCATCATTAAATAGTTGTGACATCATACTAGTGTAAGATCCGTAATATTCTAAAACACTATCACTATAACCACCACCAAGATTAGAGTTGATAAAATTCATAACATTAGAATAAAAATCACGAATCTTGATGTATGGGGTATATTTTGTTTTTTCACCAACTTGTTTTGCAACTTCTTCAATAGGAGATGAAAAATATTCTTTAAGACCTTCCATAACTTCTTTATATATCATATTTTCATACGCACCATTATAAGCATTACTATGAATTGAGTATAGTTCACTCTTCAAATCAGATAAGTCACCATTCATTAGTTCTTCCATTGCTTCTTTATCATCTATTAAAGACATTACATTATCCTGGGTTATTTGAAATATACCATCACGAGCTTGTATTTCTTTTAATTCCTCAAAAAAATCAGATTCGTAGTCCTCAATATTTAAATCTTGATTTCCGATATTTTTTAAAATGTAATCTGCAAGGATTTGAATATTTTTTTCATTCAGTTCTTTAATCACATCATTATATACATCATATGTTGTGTCAGAATAATATTCATAATCAAGACCATCACCTAATACCTGTTTTGCAATTTCTTGTAAGTCATAATCACTTCTTCTACTACTACTTTTAAAAAACCCCGCAAGCTCGTCCCTATCCCTTAATCTTAACCAGTAACCATCATCTCTAATTTCAACGTCTGTTAAAATATTATCACATATATATTTTAATGCTGAGTTTGTATCTTTATTCATCATCCACTGAAGATAATAGTTCTTTATAGTGTCTTCCAAATCGTCATACCCAACATCATCTAAAAAACCATTTTCAGCAATAAAGTCAAATAATTCATCATCATTTCTCCATTCTTTATCTGGAATATATGCAATATCTATTTGATCCTTTTCACCATATTTGATTACCGTTTGTAAAAATTTTCTTGTAGTTTGAAAGACTTTTAGTATTTTATCATATTCTGATTCTCTACCATCGTGAAACCACTCAAGAAATTGATCTAACTTTCCCATATTTTATAAATACAAAAAAAGGTGGAAAATTACTTCCACCTTTAATTTTTCTTTGGCCAAAGGAAATTATTTTTTATTGTAATACTTTTCGATTACTTTTTTAACAGACTCTTGTACAGTTTGATTCTGAACAGCTGGTCTTGGCGCCGATTCAGGTCTTGCTGCTTGTTGAGGCGCTGCCGCTTGGTTTCCTTTGTTCTTACATCCGCAACCCATGTTAATTGTTTTTATAAGGTTTATTTGACAATAAATATCCTCAAACATTCATATTTGTAAAGTTTTGGGTATTTATTATTGTATGAAAAAAGTTTTAAAACTTACAGAATCAAATTTAATTACGTTGATTAAAAATATTATAAAAGAACAAGGTGAAGAAGAAGTTATAATTTCACCAGAAGAATATTATACCCTTTTAAAAAATGTTTATTATCAAGCACACGCAATTCCAAGACTAAGACCATTTAGAGGAAAAAAACTTGTAATTGATGGTAGTTTAGATTTTAAACCATTTAAAGATGAAATACACCTTACAGACTTAGGAAATATTAAAGTTAATGGTAGTATTGATATTAGTTATACAAAAATTAAATCATTAGATGATGTTGAAACAACTGGAACTAAAAGATTTTGGAGTACACCATATGATGTTGTTATAACTAGAAGAAACCAGCAAAAAAAATATGCAGAACAAGATTCAAAAAGAGAAGACAATGATTGGGATTTAAATGATACTGACGAGGAAGGAGAAAAAGCAAATGCGGCCTTTCAACTAGCTGTTCAAGACGGTGATTTAAGAGAATTAGATGATGAAGAAAAAGAAAGATTACAGAATCTTAAAACAAGATTAAAAAATAAAGAAGAAGAACAGGAAAACTTAAGTATAGATACCGATGAATATGACTACAGTGACAAATATGATGAGATACAAGAAGAAATAGATGAGATACAAGAAGAAATAGATGATTTAAGTGGTGATAATGTTGTTGATGTCTATGATTTATATCCAAACGGTAGTCATTATTCTATGGATTCTTTTGAGTCTTTATCTACCGGTATAAACTATGCTGTTGGGACAAATTCTGAAGCCGATGAATCAGTTGAACAGTACTACGAAGAAATGTTGGATGACCCAAAACAATATTTTAGTAAAGAATATTTGTCTAATTACATAGATGGTGAAAAAGTAAAAGAATCTTTTAGAGATTCTACAGAAGAAATGGTAAGAGATGAACCAGAATCTTGGAATGTTGAGAAAGAATTAAGTGATGACCAAGAAGAAGAAATTTGGTTACTACAAATGGAAAAATGGGTTTATGAAAATGAAGGCGTAAGAGCCCCAATAGCTGAACCAACAAGAGAAGATAATGATGTGTTTGATTTTGAAGACGCGGAAGGTAATAGATTTCAATATAGAAATACGAGTGTAGACTCATCTTTATATAAAAGTGAAAGTCATTGGGTTTTATATAAAGATGGTGCTGTTGTTTCTCCACATAAAATATATGATGATGAAGATACACAAGACCACAAAGACGAACGTGAAAGTAGAATTTCAGATATTGAATATGAAATACAAGAAATAAAAGATGACCCAGACGGCGAACCAAACGAAGATTCTATTGAAGAAGCTGTTGAAGATTATTTGTATAACATAGAACGTGATCCACTTGGATTTTTAGAAGATATGGGTTATACAGATTTTTCGGATTTTCTTGACCTTGATGAAATTAAAAATGATTTAGTTAATGAAGCCGACTATGGTGAAGTACTAAATGGTTACAACGGTACTTATGAAGAAATAACAATTAATGGGACGGATTATATTGTTATGAGGATTGATTAATATTTACAGGTAATATTAAATGACTATTATTATGTCAAATGGCAAGAAAAAAGAAAATAGAATTTTTAATGAACACCGACTGGATGTTTGAAAAACCAATTGACAGAGAACACAAAGAATACAAACTTTTATCATATTTCCAAAAGATGGGTGAAAAACTAGATAATTTAGAGTTATACCCAGGGTTTATAGAATTATCATTACACCTAGCAAATGTCCAGACATTAGTTAAAGACAAAAAAGTTTTATACACAAACAAAAGATTCACATCTGTGGATGATGAACTACTTGTTAAAGATTTAAAAATCAAGGATGTCCCTGAAATGTCTCAAGACGAATATGAAGAATTTATAAAAATACTATCTTATTCCGCACCAAGAATATATGAATATTTTGGTATGGCAAAATCAGTTTGGGAATTAGTTTATGATAGTATACATCTTAAAGTAAAAAAGAACAACAAAAATATTTTAGAAAATAAAGGGTATTTTTATTTTATAATTGGTGATATGATAAACATTTGGGAATATGAAAAAAAACCAGCAGCAAAAGGTTCACCAGAAAGTAAGGTTGTTACAAATCTCATATATTCCGAAGAGAAAAAAAATTTGACAATCCCAAAGATTATTAATAATTTTAGTCAGTGGACAACAGAAGATAAGAAAAAACTTCCAGTAATTGAAATGATAAGTAGAGGCGACTTTCCAATAGATCAAACACTACTACCAATGTTTAAAAGGAAACTAATTGCTTATGTTGGACAAAAACAAATGATTGAAAATTATAAAAAATCTAAAGAAGAACAAAAAATTTAATTATGGAAACAATTTTAGTAGAAACAATTAAGAGATTCGTTAAGGAATCTCCAAATGACATGGACTTAGGAAAAAAAATCAGAAGCTTCATAAATAAAATCCAAGTAGAAAATAAAAAAGAAAAGATTAAAAAATAATGAAGTTATTAGAAGGAATGAGAAACGATTGTCAAGAAGGAAACATTAGTTGGTTCCCTGAAAGACAAAAAACTTTAAATGACTTAATCACTAAGTATAAACCACAATCCTTAATTCAAATAGGGTTTAATATGGGTCATTCGGCCTTACTTATTTGTGATGTTATAGCTTCGATGAAAAATTCTGGCGAATACCCAAATAAACCAGTAACAATTAATGTTTTTGATTTGTGTGAACACGAATGCACCGTACCTAATTTTGAAATTTTAGCTGAAGAAGCAAAAAAATACGAAATATATTTAAATTTGATTCCCGGATCTTCTTTGGAAACAGTACCAAGATTTATGCAATCAAATGAATTGACGTTTGATTTTATTGAGATAGATGGTTGCCACACATTTGATTGCTTAGTAAAAGACGTACAAAACACATTACCAAGATTATTACCTGGTGGTGTTGTATATATTGACGATTATAACTCTTCAAACGTTAATATTTCAGATGTGGATAACAGCGTTGATTCTTTAGATTGGTCTAATTTTAATACGTATTACATTGATGGCGCGTTCTGGGCTGAAAAAAAACAACCAAACATTTATACACTAGAAGATATTTTAAGACCATATGAAGTTGTTGACCACCCATTACATTATGGTGGTGAAGAAAACATTTATGAAGCTATAAAAGTTATTGATGCTTGGCAATTAGGATTTGCTTTGGGTAATACGGTTAAATATATTTCTAGAGCCGGAAAGAAAGACCCAAGTAAAGAACTTGAGGATTTGAAAAAGGCTATGTGGTATTTACAACACCATATCAGTAAGTTAGAAAACTAAGCTTCAATATAAACAGAATCACCTTCTTTTATATCGTACTTATCACAATCACCACCAGCAATTTCTAAAATCAAATCACCCTCACCAGAGTAGTTAGGACATTTCTCATCCCTACAAGGCGGACAGTTTTTATGAATAACAGAAACTTTCATATCTTTAATAAAAATTATGTCCAATGAGACTTCGCAGTTTTTCATCCAAAAAGAATGTTGATTTGGCTCCATAACAAATAACATTCCATTGAACTTATCGTTAAATTTTTTACCCATCATACCCTCTTGGATGTCTTTTTCAGTTAAAACTGTTATGACATTAAATAAGTTATTATTTATTTTTACTTCATTCATATTTATAAATATAGTATTATGAAAGAATTTAAAAGATATTCCGGGGTTATTTTAAAACATAAAGATGAGGTTTTACTTTGTAAAAGATCTCCAGAAGAATCATTACCAAATCAATGGTCAATACCTTCTGGACATATTGAAGGGAAAGAATCACCAATGGATGCCGCCGTTAGAGAGTTCAAAGAAGAAACAGATATTAAGCTACGAAGTAAATTAGATTTGATTGGTTTTATAAACAAATATCAAAAAGACGGAGTCACAAAAAAAGGCATGATGTATGTGTTTTTTTATGAATCAAAAAAAGAATTAACACCAAATCTTGAAAAAGCTAAAGATGGTCACGAACATACAAAATGCCAGTATTTTTTAGAAAAAAATATAGATATTACTAAAGAAAACGACCAATTATTAAAATTAATTCAAAAAGTATTAAAATAATTTGACTTTTTAATAAAATCAATATATTTATAATTTACAAAAAACCTAATCCGCCTTCTTCTTAAAAAATAATGGTTTAGATTTAAAACCCGCAAAGTTTGTAAAAAAATATTTGTGGGTTTTTTGTTTATATTAAAAATTATCTATATATTTGTATTATGAATAAACAAGGATACAACATTAGAATTACTCACGAAAAAATGGGTGAATTAGTAAATGAAACTTTTATGGACCATATACAATTTAAATTGTTTTTAAAAATGGTTCACGGTTGCATTGAATTAAATAATAATTTATCATTTTTTGATGGTGATACTTTTTTGGTTCACATTCCGTCTAAAGTATTAAATGAGTCTGTTGTGATTACATCTGTTAGAGAAGTTTCAATAACGGAACAAGTAAAAAGTAAAATTGAAGCATTAGTAACAAAGTAGTATGAAATATATAACATTTTTATTTTTAGTTTTTTTAGGTTTAACATCTTGTGTTAAAGAAGATATTGGACCGCCAAATCCACCACAACCGATAATCACAGATTCAACAACAATCGATTCTAGTTATAATTTGGTTGGACAAGTTTGGGTTATAAATCAATATAGAGTTGGTGAGTTTGGAAATTTAATACCTTTAAGTGATACTATTGTTTTTTTAGATTTAAACACCTATACTTATAATGGAATTGAAGCTCCGTATTCATTTTATACTACAGCATCGGCATACAACTTAACACTTAATTTTACACCGTTTGGGAATTTAAGTGGAACAATATACCAGGGTAATTTAAATATGGGTGTTATAAATGGATTAAAATTTACAGATATAACAATGGGATCTGGTAATGGTACGAACTATTACTTCTGGATGACAAGGCAATGATTTTTCCTTGTTTAATAAAACAAGGTGGTGGAGAGTTGACATTCAATGTCGACCCAATTTGAAGGGGGCTTATGCCTCCTTTAAATTTTCTAGGAAATCTTTAACTTTTGCTTTTCCTCTAAGTAAGTTTGTTTTTGATGTACTATCGGAAATACCTAATTTTTTTGCAATTTCTTGGTGTTTCATTCCATCAAAATAATACATTCTGAAAACTTTTTGAAATTGTGGTGAAAGCTTATTTATCGCATCTTGGATATCTTTTTCACTATATCTACCCATAAATAAATCATCATATTCTTCTTGTTTTGCATCATATCTACCAAAATCAAAATCTTGAATTTTTGAACCTTTTTCTTTTCTTAATTCATCAATAATATTGTTTCTTACAATCATAGCAACCCAACCATTTAGATTATCACCTCTAAACTGACTTAATTTATTATATGCTTTTATAAAACCATCCTGACAAAAATCTTGTGCTTTTTCACCATCACCTTTTGCATATCTTAAACAAACAGATTTATATATTTTTGGAAAAAGTTCACGATAAACTTTATCAAAATCAACATTTTCGGTTAATATCTTATAAAGTTTAGACTCGTTTAATTTCATTTCAGAATCTTTTTTAATACCATTAATAAATGTTCTCATTGCGTTTGCAAAGTTTTTTACTATTGGTATTTTAGAAAGTAACATTTTATCTATTTTGTCTAATACTTTACCAATCCATTTGTTAAGTGTTCTTACTAACCAACCAAGTATTTTTGTTTCTGAAGCACCAGCAACAATTTTACTACCCAAAATAAAAGGTTTTGTTGCCCAATCAACACCAGGTATTGCAGAAACTAATGTTAAAAGAGCAAACGTGTTTTTACCTTGAGACCAGTACGAAATAGCATTTCCAATATCAACAAGACCTGTTGGATCAAAAATACCAACAATGTCTGCCAGAGTATTTAACCAACCTTCACTCAAAGGCTCAAGTCTTTTACCGGCAACTTCATTAATTATTAAATTAACTCCGTGATTATTGTACGAATTTAATTTTTTATATTGTGATTCAGAAATTATAATTTTCATATAAATAAATACTTGTAAGATTAAAAAAAAATATATATCTTTGTATTATGAAAATCACAAAGAAAGAACAGTTATTTTTGGACAAACTTGAAAAAGAAGGTGTAGTATGGGATTTTGACCTAATTGAGTTTTTAACAAAAGATAAAAAAGGTTATGATAAATATTTTTATTATAAAACTTCTTATATTGCTTATGATTTGATTAAAAAAGGTTTAATTAAAGTAAATCCAGAAAACTGGGCAAGTTGGATTAAAGCATAATGACTATGGAAAAAATATTATATATCGTAAGAGGAATACCAGGAAGTGGTAAGTCTACATTTGCAAAAACTTTAGGAGGAATACACATTGAGGCTGACCAATACTTTGTTGATGGTGACGGTAATTACAATTTTGATGGTAGTAAAATAAAATTGGCTCACGAATATTGTAGAACACAAACCGAAGCTTGGATGAAAACCGACGGAACCCAAGTTAATGCAGATAAAATTGTTGTTTCAAACACCTTTACCCAGGAGTGGGAAATGGAACCATACTTTGAATTAGCAAAGAAATATGGATATAAAGTTTTTACTGTAATTGTTGAAAATAGACACGGAGGTGTAAATCAACACAATGTTCCAGAAGATAAAATAGAACAAATGAAAACCCGTTTTGAATTAAAATTATGAGTAGATTAGACAAACTTAAAGAACAACATCCGGATTTAAATGTATCATTAATTGACATCATAACATCATTAGATCCGACTGGCACTTACAAGTATACCGAGTTTTTAATTAAAAATTTTAAAAGGGATAACCAATATTATAGCCCAAATTTGGATGAACTTAAAGGTTATCTGGGAGTATTTTTGTTCGGTTCAAATGAAATTGAAGTTTTAAATGAATTTGAAAGACACTCAAGAGCTAATAGAATAAAAGAAAAAGACATTAGTAAATATAAAAATTTTAAAGAGTTAAACGAACAAGTTAAGATTGCTGAAGATATTGAAAAACAAAAAGAAGTTGAAAAACAAATTTTGAAAATACACGAAGATGATACCTGGTTAGTATTAACACCTTTAAGTTTTGATGCCTCAAGGGTTTACGGATCAAATACAAAATGGTGTACAACACAAGAAAGATATTGGGACAAATACTTAAAAACACATAGGTTAGTTTATTGTATTAATAAAAAAAATGATACTAAAGTTGCGTTTTCAAGAGATTACGGCGAGGATAAATTCCAAGCTTGGACCGCAGACGATAGTGAAGTTAGTCCAATGTTTATAGATTGGATTCCGGATGGAATCTTTTTAAAGATTAGAAAAGAATTACAAAAAAATGAAAGAACCATTGATTTAATTTATGGTGAAACCAGAAATAAACCAGTTTCTATTTCAGATATAATTAATATTCACCAAGGCAATAGCGGAACAAGTGACTATTCAAACGTAGTTGATAGAATAAGAAGTTTAATGGATCTTAATCGTTATAATAGTAATTGGACATCTGAACAGTATATGAAACGAGTAGGACCAATCGATGATTTACCAAACCAAGGTGAATATGAAGTAACAAGAAGAATCAGTGATTATCCAAGGATAAGTGTTAATTATACCGGTGATGTTTTACCTTAAAAAATAAAAATTATGAACTTTAAAAAAATATTAACAACAGGAAAAGTATATATAACTTCAGACACACACTACGGTCATAAAAATATTGTTCGTGGTGTGACAAACTGGAGAACCCAGGATGGTGAAATACCAGTTGATTCGGTGAGGGATTTTGAAACCATAGACCAAATGAACGAAAGACTTATTGACGGTATTAACAATATGGTAGGTCAAGACGACACACTAATAATGTTAGGTGATGTTTCATTTGGTGGTTTTGATAATATCGGATTATTCCTTGATAGATTGGTGTGTAAAAACATTCATCTTATATTAGGAAATCATGATACAAGTATAGAAAAAAATAGAGATTTTATTCAAGGACGATTTTTAAGTGTTCAACACTATTTAGAAGTGAATATTGAAGGGAAAGATTTCGTATTATGTCATTATCCACTCCAGAGTTGGAACGGTCTAAATAAAGGTGTTATCCATTTACACGGACACGTACATCTTGGACGAGAAGTTAAATTTGGTAACGGAAAAAGATTGGATGTTGGGATGGATGGAAACGGCATGGATCCATATAGTATTGACGATATCATTAAAATGATGGATAAAAGATCAGTAGGATCAGATATGTCTGGAGATCACCATTTGGATGATTTAATTGGAGTTGTGGGTTAAATCACAACTCCATTATATTTATTATTATGAAAATCATTATAACAGAATCTCAATATAATTTAATCAAAGAAGCTACCGGTGTTCCAGAAAATATTCTAAACGAAGCCAGAGTATTATACAATATTGTTAAAGATAAATTAAAGGAAATAAACTCAACCGACAAAGAAGAATATTTGTTTAAGAATATTAAAATTGATTTAACTGTTTCTGATGTAAATTTTACAAATTTAAATTTTATTGTTAGAGTTGATGAATTAGAAGATTATGATGGTTCTGAACCTATAATCGCAGCAATGGGTGTTGGAAATGAATTTGATTTTGATGAAGGCATAATGATGCAATTAAATAAGGAAACATCAACAATAGATTTACACATCCAATTTATAGTTCCTGAAGGTTGGCAACCAATTGATTTGTATATGGTTTTTATAGAACACAAAATACATAATACTTCTATAATGGCCCACGAATTAATGCACAGATTTAGAAGAACTAAAAAGTCAAAAGGTTTGGCCGGAAATACCGCCGATTATCAGACATATGCATCTGGAAAATTAAATTTTGGAATACCAGTTATAAATCAATTTATGAGGTATAGTTATTTTATTCAGAACGAAGAAAATGTTGTTAGACCAACAGAGATTGCATCAAGAATGATACAAAATGGGGTAACAAGAGAAAAGTTTTATGAATTTTTGATGAAAGACGATGTTATTAAAGAATTAAAAAGAATACAAAACTTTTCATTTGAATACTTGATTCAAGGTTTATATGATCAAATGGATAAAATATTTGCATTACTTGAACATGCCGGAGAAAAACCAAAAGAAAACTCACCTGAAGAAAATATAAAAATAGTTTTAGAGTTAGTTTATATTAATTTATCAGGTCTTAAAGTTGGGTTTTTTGAAAATATGGTATTATCACACGAAGAACAAATGTTTTCAAAAATGGGTCCTTTATCACAACTTTTTGGTGGAAAAGAACCAACAGAAGATAAATCAAAAGTTCTTAAAAAATATAAAAATCACGTTACAAAATATGCTGATAGAGAGATGGACTTTTTCAAAGACGAGTGTGAAAGATTTAATTATGTTGCAACAAAACTAATTAAAAGAATATCAAAAGTTTATTCTTTAATACCAGATGAAAAAGAACAAACAAATGAATCTATATTAGATTGGGACCTACACCAGAAACTTATGGAAAAAAGATATGGTAAAAGACCAATTCAAACTTCCTACAAATACAAAAAATAATTTGTTTAATTCAAATTAATTTCATACCTTTGTTTCTATGTGGACAACTAAAGAAACTAAAAGGGTATATCGTGGGGTAACAATATGGAAGTTTGAAGGCTCTAAATTAAAGGATTCCTTCAAACAAAGAGATCCTCGTACAATACAAAAAGACGATAGTAGATTTACTAAATGGCATTCCTATCAGGTTGAGATTTTTGGGGGTAAATACGACTCAGAATTGTTAAGAGACGTAAAAGAG
>Ga0164294_10000321_pt1 | contig 45212 bp, 39 predicted proteins | sample GEODES005metaG_FD_111479 | JGI IMG/M metagenome (GOLD analysis project Ga0164294, IMG submission 111479) | Oligotrophic lake water microbial communities from Sparkling Lake, Wisconsin, USA - GEODES005 metaG | ecosystem: Environmental > Aquatic > Freshwater > Lake | place: USA: Sparkling Lake... | reverse complement strand
TGTTTAGAGCTCATTGCTTTCGGGTGCCTCAAGTGCAAAGGAATGCACAATGATTAGCAATGGCCGTGCCATGTAAAAAATAGCACTTTAGAATTCAATTTTGAAGGTTTTTTGTCAATATACCGACACCTTCAGGGCTTTTAACGACAGCCTAGGCGGGCTGAGTTAAGCCGTGACACTCAGCGCAAAGCGCGTGGCCATATCAATTCAATCTTCGAGATTCAAATATCAAACCCAGTGTGCGAGAACACTGTTGCAAGGCGTCCGTCCGTATTAGACTGCTCCATTAAGTAGGCGCTAAGCTTGATGCTTAGCCCTGCAACAGTTTCAGCACAGATTGCTGCGACGTGTTGGCCTGTGCCAGCACAGCCGTTGCCGCTTGCTGCATGATCTGCGTGCGAGCCAGTTCTGTAGAAGCTTTGGCGTAGTCGGCATCCTCAATTTGGCTGCGTGATGCTTCTGAGTTCATGACCACGTTGGTCAAGTTGTCAATCACGTGCTCCAAACGGTTCATAACCGCACCCATAGAAGCGCGAGTTTGTGCAATCATATCGAGTGACTTGTTCACTGACTGGGTGACATCGTTGGCCGCTTGCACTGTCAAAATATTGGTAGGTGCTTTGTCGCTGGTAATGGCGCCAGTAATGTCGCCATCTTTACCAAAGTCGGCAAAGTCGATGTGAATCAACTGGTCAGGTGAAGGACCCACCTGAAAGCTTAAGCGACCAATGTTTTTGGGATTCACTGTTTCGGGTTTGAAGCCCAAGGCCGTGAAATTTTGAAATGCCGAATCAGCTGCTTCATTGCCATCTTCATCAGCTCTGGCATTTGAACCAGGTCTTACCGTGAAAGCGCTGTTTGAGTTTAAGGTGACTGTGCCGTAAACGGTAGATGCAGCAACTGGTTTGGAGTCCAAACTAACGCTAGTTCCAGGAACGCTACTGCGTAAACCAGTGACGCCATCTGGATCGGAAGCTGTCGATGTATTGGCACCCAATCCAAAATCTGATCCTTGTACGGCGTCGCCGTCATACCAAACTGAAAGGTTGCGGCCATCAATGGTTTTCAAGGTCAAGCCGCCGTTACCGCTATCGCCAGCAATAACTCCGTGCTCTGGAGTTTTTGCGTTGATACTGTCAATCACAAATTTTCTACGCTCACCCACAGTTTGTGTGCTGGACAAGCTCATGGAAACTTGAACGCCATTTACGTACAAATCAGTATAAATAGCAGTTTTTGAAACTGTTGTTTTTGTTCCATTGATCACAGCGCTATTGGCTGAGGCATTTACACCAGTCAGGCCAACTTGTGAGTTGATGGCGGCTGCAATGGCAATCGCGCTTGAGCTTTTTTTACTTGTCGTGACGTCTGTACTGTCTAAACTTACAGTTTCTGCGGCAATAAAATCTTGCTCACTTGAGGCTGGAATAGCTACAGTGCTCTTAGTGCCATTTTCTGCAATGTATTCAATTTCTAAATCACCAACTTCTAGCTCTTTGGGCTCATTGGCTGCGCCACTTCCTGCCTCTACAGAAGCTCTCGTGCCAGTAGTTGTTACAGGCGATCCAACTGGAGAACCAGCTTTTCCGTTCAAGATTGGAAATCCATTCCATTCGTGTGTTTCAGAAATACGAACAATCTCTTGTTTGAGTTGCTGAAATTCTTGGTCGAGATAACCACGCTGCTCAGTCGAGTAAGTAGAGTTTGACGATTGAACAGCCAATTCACTCATGCGTTGCAACATGTAAGTGATTTCATTGGTCGCACCCTCGGCCACTTGAATCAAAGATATTGCATCCCCTGAGTTCCGAATGGCTTGGTTCATACCTTTGATGTTTTGCGTCATCCGCGCTGCAATGGCCAATCCGGCCGCATCGTCTTTAGACGAATTGATGCGTTTACCGGTTGACAATTGTTGCATCGCTGATTGGCTTGCGCGCTCAGAGCTTTTCAGGGCTGATTGCGTATACAAAGCTTTGATGTTGGTATTGATAACAGTCATTTAGGACTCCTTGGGTGCTTATTGCGCTTGCTTGCCACGAGGCAAACATTTGCCGCTTTATGCTTTTGCCGCTTTTGGCGATTAGTAAATAATGATTAATTCACCGTTCAGTTGAACTGAGTCGGCGCGGAAAGTACGTCTTGCGTGAGAGGCATGGCACTCTTCTCATCTGCAAGTTCTGAGTTATCAGGCCACAACTTCATGGCTTGATCTAGCACTTGGTGAGCTTCAGCAATGTCAAGATTGCAAGCCAACGCTCGAGCCAGCATCTGGCATGTCATGGGTTGAACTTTTTCTTTCTGTAGAGACACTAAGTCTTGCAAAAGATCTATGGCCAACGGCCAATCTTGTCGTGTCATGGCCAAGAGACCTGCAATGGCCAGAATATCTTCGCTTAATGGGAATAAAGCCAAACCAGCATCTGCCAATGCTTGTGCCAATTCTGGCTTTTCTTCGGCCACAAGCCATTGAATGCCTAAGCGAAAGTCCACGGCCGAGAAGCGTGAGACCTCTTTCAGGTTCAACGTCTGGTCTTTGACCAATTGTTGCATTGCCTTTTGAAATTCGATTTGCATGTGTAAACTCCTGTTTCAATGAAGAACAACTCAACACAAGGGTTGGTTGCGATGTACAGGATTAAGCAAGGGCTGTGCCAGATATTAATTGCCGCTTTTGTTGAAAACTTGGCAGTGAATTGCCGTTTAGTAATAAAAAAGGCCGCAAATCTGCGGCCTTTTCCTGTTTTTAACGATAATCAAAGCGTGTATCAGGCGATGGTTTCTACCGAGTAGTTCTTATATAAAAGCATTTGAACCAATGCGCCACCGTCGTCTTCTTGCTGAGCTGCCGTCAATTCAACCTTGGTGGTGTCTGTTAACTCAATCATCTGTATCAAGGTACCCAAGCTGCCTGAGCCAGTGCCATAAAGAGCGGCTAAATCATTCCACTTAGACTGGATGTTCGCGGCTGTGTCCTTGACGATTACTTTATTGGTTGGTGTCAGTTTGTCCAGCAGGTCAACATAGGTAGGCGGGGAGCCAGAGGTTTTGACTACTTGTGCGGCTGTCAATGTCAATGCATTTGTATCTGTGAATTCCAAATCTTGTAATTTAGTGGTTCGGCTTGAAATGATGAGCTCAGTTTGCAGAGCATCCCAATTGGCAGATATTGCAGCCGCTGTGTCTTTCACGGTCACAGATTTGACAAGATCGTCTTCAAATACCGCAGTTGTAGGGGTGGTTGAATCCATCGAAGCACCTCCCACAGAACCCACAGCATCTTGCGCAGAAACCTCGGACAAAATGTATTGATAGATTGCTTTATCTGCATCCGAGTCCGGCTCGAAGCCTGTGAAGTCCGCATGAGCCAAAGTGTCACGTGACGCTTGCCACTGAGTGTAAGTAATTGACAGATCAGTTCCGGTCGTAAAGCTCATTCCCTTGAGATTGGAACCCAAAGCAATCAAGCGATCATAGTTATCAGAGATATTCTCGGCTGTGTCGTTCAAAAAGTAATTTCTTAAATTAGGCATCACAGCAGGATCAATAAGAGGTTCTACTGGATCGATGACTGAGTTGTTCAAAGGATGCAAGCGCTCTAACTGAGCCATTGATGTGCTGGTGGCGTCTAAATAATAGGGGCTCAGTGTGATCTTCTTTAAAAGTTCAACACTTGAATCTTCTAATATGGTGGTGGCAGAAAAAGTAAGTAACTTGTCTGAATCGTTTGCATTGTTCAAGGCAATGGCTTCAAGCTTGGACAAATCTTTGAGTGTTGCAAAGTTGTCTTGAACGTTCGTAGCAGTATCTTTGACAGTAACAGTTTGAACGTTACTGCTGTATGTGTATAAATTTGCACCAGCAGTTGCGGCCTGAAGTGTAAATGCCTGAGAAACTGTAGCTTCATCCACATTCAAACGAAAATCTGCAGCTGGAATTTTGTCGAGAACCGTTTTCTTTCCGGGATCAGTAATTTGAGCATAGGTTAAGTCGAGAGCGACCTGTGAATCGACCAGTGCTACTTCTGAAACTTTGGCGTTGTTCAAAACAGCCAAAGAACTTGCATTGGCAGTGTCAAAGGCTGCGTCAACTACAGCGGAGGTGTCTTGAACTTTGATATTCGACACAATATCATTTTGATTTGTATCTGTCAGAATGCCAGATGCATCTTCTAAACTGGCACCATGAATAGCAAATTGCTTTCCAGTTATTTTGCTAAGGACGCTGCTTGAACTTAACCATTGAGAGATACTCAGACCAATAGAAGTTGAAATTTTGTCAGCAACACTGTCATCATCATATGTGGTTGTATTGAGAACAGATTTCAGCTTTGAGCCCAGGCCCACCAAAGTGTCCCAAGCTTTAGAAATATAAGAGGCAGATCCGTATACGCCTACAGCTTTGACATGCGTATTGCTAGCTACAGCAGAAGCGTTATAAACAGCCGTCTCTGTCAGTTCAAGGAAATAGTTGTCATTAATTTTGTCAAGAACAGACTTGCCTTTTAAGAATTGATCATGTGTGATCAAAATATTGGCTGTCGGATTGGTTAATTTGATACTCGCCAATTTTTTACCAATACCCAACAAAGCGTTGAAATTATCATTTAACTCAGTTGTCGTGTCCTCAATATGCATGGCACTGACATTGCGATAATTTAACCCAGCTGGATTAGGTATTGAAGCAACCATGTTGAGAGCTTCATCCACAGACATTGCAGAAACGGACAACCGATAGCCTTGACCATTGATGGCATCTAGAACCGTGTCGTAATCAACAAAATCATCATAAGATATTTCAAGCGGAACGCGGGAGTCGGTTTGGTGCAAAGTCACGGGTCGATCTGTGTCGGCCAGCAAGATTTTTAATTCAGCAAAATTCGCCGTGATGTTAGCGCCAGTGTCTTTGATTTCTACACTGCCAATGTAACTTGACGTGTCATCTGTGATCAAACTTAAAGCTTGCTCGATGGTCGCATTTTTAATTGCAAACTGAACGGTAACACCTGACGACAAAATCTTGGCTTGAAGGTCATCATCTAGTGCCAGACCCGCCTCATATTGATCGGCTGTCACGGAAATCCTAGTGCCCGCAATTGTGACGTCGTCAAGACGATCATTGATGTCAATCAATTGATTCCAGTAAGAAGAAAAATTACTGGCAGTGTCTTCAATATCAATCGATGTAATGTGGGCATTTGAAGCCAGAGTCAGGGCTTGCTTCGCGGTAGCATTTTCAATGTCTACCATGTAGCCACCAATGATCTTGTCGAGCACTTTTTGACGGCTGATAAAGTCGTTCGCATCGACAGTCAACGGAACCAAGATCAGATCTTCACCATCTAAGTTGTAACTTAAATCAATTGATTTAATCCGGCTACCAGCTGAGTTGAGTAAGCTGAGGTTAGATTGAACATTGAGAGCTGAATCTTTGATCTCAACTGAGTTAATTGCCTTGTCGGCGAACAATAAATTAGAAGTAACTGACGGATCAGTCATTTCGTCTAAATCATCAACAGTAACGTCAGTAAGTTTGATGTTGTACAAACCTTTATTTACTTTGGCCAACAAAAGGGTTGTATCAGGGTCTGAGTATGTTGCATAACTCATCTCAATTTGAGCGGAATTAGCTGTTTTAATGTATCTGAGTTTTCCATTGGATGCATCAACAGAATTCTTTAAATCTGCAAGATAAAGCCCAATATTTTCCGCCGTATCTTTAATATCAAAAGCCGAAATTTGTTCGCTGGCTTGAAGCTCTTCAACTTGACTGGCTGTAGCTTCGGAAATTTCGAGTTTGAATTCGCCTGTTGGGCCAGAAACGCCTGCTAATTCAGTCGGTACATTGAACTTGCTAATCAGACCTTGACTCAAGGCCAATTGCGAAGCTTTGATTTTGATGGGGTTGTCTGAATCACTAACCTCAACAAAATTAATGGAAGAGTTTATTTTGTTGATACTGTCCCAATTCCGTGAAATATTGGAAGCAGAATCTTTAACATCAATGGAAATCACTTTTCGATTTGACAACATGGCGTTTAATTGAGATGCCGCTGTGTTTTGTGCAGCCAATTGGTAGCCAGTAATAATCTTTCCTAAAACCGATGAATTATTTTTAATTTCAGTTGCATCTAATTCAAGCGTCTTATCAATACCAATGTTGTCTTGCGAAATGGTTTTGATCTTCATGCCCACGTTTTGAAGCAAATTGATGTTGATATCAATGTTGTCGGTGCTGTCTACTATTGAAATAGACTTCACTCTCAATTCAGCGCCTAAACGTAATCCATTGCTATGAACAACATCGTAAACAGTTGCTCCTGTTATTGCGATATTGCTAATTCCCTTGTTTAGCTTTGTAAAAAAACCGACTGAGTCTTTGGCTGCTGCATATTGGGTTGTATTTAGAGTAATCAGTGCAGTAACGTTACTTTGTGTCACAGCTGTTATTTTGCTGCTATTCTGATTTTGAATGCTCACCAAGTTGTCAAAATTATTTTGCAAATTGATGGCTGTATCTTTGATAGACAATTTATTGGTGAAATCATTGTTCCAAAGCGTGTTAGCCGCTGCGGCTGTTACGTCTGTAAAAATGAACTGATGTCCAGCGTTGTTGCTCCACTTCGACAAAATACCTTTGTCAGCGGTGTATTCTTTGTACGAAACAGTAAGGACTGAAGCCGCATCACTGGACGCCCGTACAGCTGTAATTCGGCCATTCAAGCTCTGAAGCGTAGCAAGGTTCTTCTGTATGTTGGTCGCGCTGTCGCTGATGCTGATTGTGGCTCCGGGCGTAAGCTTCAAGTACCGTAATGCAGCAGACACGGTCAAATCAGATGGAGGAGGCGGCGGAACGTAAAGATTCGCCGGCTCTCCAACAGCCGTTGTGATTGAAACAGAGTTTGCTTGGAGTGTCATAAGCTTAGTATCGACAGGTGTCAGAGAAACTTAAGGCATGGAATGAATTGAGGCGACTCAGGGCTTGGTGATCATTTACGCTTAAGAGGGCACCAATTCGTTTTTGGAGTTGAAAAATACCCGCAATTCGGATGCGCCTCTCAATGCAAATGCAGCAGTATCGGGCCTGTCTTCATCAGAGGCTATGGAACTGAAGCTTGTGTACGCATTGACATCTGTTGGCCGCCATGCATTACCGTCTTCATCTTTCAAAAGTTTGCTGGAATCAATACCAAAGGGTGATGTACCGTTGACGATACTTCTAGTAGCTTGTCCTGCAAAGTAGAACACTTCATCATTCAAACGGCCTGTAAACAATCCCTGAATAGCTTGAGTAGAATCGTAGGTTAGTCCCATGGTGTTGTCACCATTCAAATCTCGATAATTTGAAACCTCTAAGCTAACCAATTGTGAATTTGTCAGTAAAGTTTCTGATTCAAAATTCCAACCTGTTGTTTCAACGCTGTCATCTTTTGCAAAGGTATATTCTTGCAATTTCGTAATATCCGATTCATCTTTTGCGTACACCTTGATGCTGTTAGCAGACTCTAAAATAGCTTGAATAGAATAACCAGGGTCTGGCTTCCAATACGATAAATTACCCTCGTTATCGACTTTTCTTAGCGCATGTTGATTGGCAGTCCTTGATGCAATGGCACCCATGGTGGACAAAGACTTACCTACTACGTAGATGCTTGTTCTAGATGCGTCATCAGTTGCGCTGTCAGAAATTTCGATTGACCCAATGCCCGTTCCAGTAGGAATTGTGGCAATTGGGTTGGTGGCTATTTTCAAACCAACAACGTTGTCATTGTTCAAATCTTTACCAATGGTATTTTCACGCTCAGAAACAACAAGGTCAGAAACGGACATGTAGCCTGCTGCTGGGTCAGATTTAAGTTTTAAGACTTTGGGGGTTGTACCATTTGGCGTCGCCTCGAAGGGGTCATCATTTGGTGAAAAATCTTCAATGGTAAATTGATATTTTTTCAATGAATAATCAGGTTCATCATCATCTATAGGCTCATACCCATAAATTTCGGTCTCCTGTGTGGCACTATTTTTGTAAACGCCTTTCAGTAAGAAATTCTCACTGGGTTTCCACGCAGTTCCATCTGCGTTCACCAATGCCAAATCAAGATTGAGCAATGTGTTACTGTTTGGGAGTTTTTTGACGACCAGATAATCGATATTGTTGACTGTCGTTTTGATCAGTCCAGACGATTTGCCTTGTCCAGAAAAAATATCGGTGTAGCCTTCACCCGGAGTTGAAGTGCTTAACTTAACATCACTGAAGCTGTAAACACCTAGCTTTCCATCGTTGTTCAGGTCTCTTTTGAAGTTAATTTCTTCAGCTGCAAAGGTAATAGAATCGAGTTTTTCTGATTCGCCCGAATATTTACCGGTAGATTTATCAAATTTGTATTTCTGGATGAAATAGTCTTGAGATTCATCTGCTTTTGAATATTTCACATAGACAAAACGATCAGTTGAGTTTGCAATATCGCGGACTGCTGTGATCATTTTGTTCAAATTGATATCAGAACCCAATGCAACTGGAATGTTTGGAATTGACCAAGCACTTGTGCCATCTTCACTGAGTAATGCGTCAGACAACTTCCAAGGATTGCTAGGCGTACCCGGTTTGAGATTTTTACCCACCACAAAGAAGGTGTCATTGCCAAAAACGGTAGCCTTTGTGACGCCTTCATATTTATCGTTCACATCAGATCGGCCAATCAGCTTAAAACCAACAATACCGTCACCACTCAAGTCGCGCAGATTGACTTTTTCTACTTCAACCAATTCGGCTGCGTCTGCCGCAGTTGAACCTTTGTAAACCAAGCCAGTGTTAGTGTCCCATGTCCACGAGTGCTTTTGAACATTGAATTCGCCACTGACTGTTTTTTGATTGTAGGTAAAGATGTCATATCCCACTACATCGCCATCAGCATCAACATTTTTCACCAAACCCGCAAGCTTTGTGGGCTCTTCGTCAGGTTCTTTCGGCGGCATGGCCCATGGTTTGGCATCTGAATCATAAAATGCACGACTCAAATCGATGGCATTTCCGGCACTGGTCCCTGTTTTCTTATTGACTTCATCAAAAAAATAATAGTTTTGCCCCAGCACTGTGGCTGAGTACAGCCCTACTTTTTTATCAATTGTTTGATCAATTTTTAAACCTACAGCTTTGTCTGCATTGAGGTCTTTGCCATAAGTCAGGTTTGTTTCCTCTGCAATCAAATCTTGCGCATTCAATGTGTCATTGGAGACCAACATTTTGTAATTTGCAAAATCAGTAGAATCTGATGATTCCTCAAAATTCAGTCTTTTGACCTCTATCACACCCTCGCTGTTGCTCTTTAATGCAAACACTTTGGTCGTGATTTTTCCTTCATCATCTGTAACGCGAACGCTTGCATTGACTTTCCATCCAGCCAAATCGCCATTTTGAAAGACCCCCGCCTGATTGATTTCAAGTGGGTTGCCTTCCGCAGACAAGAGGACGTTTTGAAGATTGATTTGTCGTCCTGGTGCAGAGGCGGGATTGACAGCTACCAGTAAAATTTTATTTTCTATGCTGACTTTATAGAGGCCACCATTTTTATCAACAGGTGCAACCACTTTAGCGCCAATCACCCCATCACCATTGATGTCTCGAGTGGCTGTGGCTTCTTCGTTTGCAAGATCCACCAACGACAACTGTGCTTTATCAATTAACTGCCGATTTTCGTTAAAAGTGTACTTTGAATAGACATTGCTGCTACCCACTTCCTTTTGATAGATCAAGAATTCATCCGCTTGTGTGTCCGCATTGGTCGTCTGTACAAGCGTAAGTTTGGTAATTGAAGTACCCTCTGCCTTTGAAGGTGCCCATCCATTCATGGACTCATCAAAGAATGCATTTTGTAAGTTGTTGACGGGGGCACTTCCAACCTTGTTGACGTAATAGTCACCATCTGCAGCCTCCACTTTGAAGAGGCCGCCTACTTTGTCTGATGTTTGCAATATGCGAACACCTGTAATGCCATCACCATTCAAATCACGTTTATAGGTCACTTCGAGGGCGGCTAATTCTGGCGTGCTAAGGGCGTTAGAGCTGCCTTCCCCAGTTTCAATCAGTTGAGTTTGATCGCCTGAAATATCAAAGGTAAATTTGAGAAAATCTGCAGGACTTTTTGCAACGATTACAGTGTATTGCTCAGCGCCAGCATCTTTGTAAGCCCCCCTGATTTGATATCCTTCCGGTGGAGACCAAAACCCTTCGCTAGAACGCAGGGCATCAGAAAAGTCAACTGCGTTTTTTGTGACAGTGCTTCCCAAGCTCAATTTGGCGTCACTGCGCAAAAATATTTTTTGAGTGTCGGATGTGGCAAGCGTGCTGGTTGTTCCCAGATCTCCATATGTGACTGAATATAGACCACCAGGTGCATTTTTCAACTCAGTGATGCGAGCCCCAAAAAAACCATCATAATTAAGATCTCGCTTGGTTGATTTTTCAACTGCTGCGATTTCTTCTGCATTCAATGCCTCTTTATTCCCTGTAGTAGACCAGGGCGTATCAACGTCAGAACGAGTGAATTCGTACTTTGTGAAACCGTCAGATTCCTTTACGTAGACATCCGCTTGTAAAGCGTTGTTAGGATTGATGACGATGCTGACTTTCCCTTGAAGTTCTGACGCGCTAAATCCGTCCGGAGTCCAAGCCATTCCATCGATTGTGAGCGCGTTTGTTAAGTCTGTGATTTTTTTGGCGTTTGAAACTAAATTTTTACCGGCGATCAGATAAGACTGACCCAGTGACGTTGCATGGTACAAGCCACCCACATTGTCTAGGTTTCTGACAATACTGACGCCGAATTCATCTTGCGTTTGGCTAGGTGAAGACAAAAATTTGTATGTTTTGTCCAGGTCTCTGCGAGATAATTTTTCTGCTTTTGCTAGCTCAAAGGGACTAAGTTCAACACCGTCGGTATTTTCTGCATCCAGCTGATAATTGCCAGTATCTTGATTAAGATGAAAATCAAATCGTAATACTTTGTAGGTTTCAGAGTTGTAAGTCGGAGGTGTCAAGTAAACTTGCAGTGAGTCATCATTCAGATTTTTTACAACTGACTTGATGGTATAGCCCTCAGGCTCGTTCCATGCTTGTTCGCCTGTTTCGGTAGTCAATGAAGATGACAAGTCAACTGCGCCCAAGGCCTTGGTACTTGCCTTCAAATTAGCGCCGACAACAAAAAAATCTTCACCTTGGATGCTTGCTTTGAAAAGTCCACCGACAGAGTCAATGGCTGAAGCTGCGATGTTGGCGCCAAACCAAACGTCACCATTTAAGTTGCGACCCAACTGTTTTTCTAAAGACGCTACTTCCGAGGCTTTCAGTACTTGACCCTCCACATAGTCACTTTTTAATAAATTGTTACTGTCGAAAGAAAATTGCGTTACGCTGTCACCAGAGGCTTGGTAAGCAAATACATCCCAGCCTCCTTCATCACTTCGCACAGCGCTATAACTTGTGTAAGCCTCTTCGGGCTGCCAGGCCTTTTGATCAGCTAACTCTCCAACAACGCCTATTTTTAAGACCGTTGAATCGACATCAATTGTTTTTGATTTTGCTGTGACTGTTGTTCCAACAATGAACATGTTTTGGCCAGCAACGTTTACTTGGTACAAGGAACCCGTTTTATCTAAGGTGCCATTGGTGTTAAGTGCACCACCGACAACTGCATTGCCGTCTAAATCTCGACTGCTTTGTTGCTCTTCATACGCGATGTCCAATGCATTGGTCAAAGTGTCTTGCGTTTGCAATACGCCCTGCGCATTGAAACTGTATTTTTCGATGCTTCCTACGTTGCCATTGACGTCTGTCGGCCCTGAATAAACGTACAAATTTAGGCTGCCACCTGCTGCCACTAAGCTGAGTTTGCTGTTGCTAGGTCGAACAATGGAGAAATATGATGAGTCTGAGTCATCGTTGGTTAAGATAACAGCATTGTCAGGCCTTGGTCGACCATTTGTCACTATTGATGTCGAATAAACCAGAGCCTCACCTGCGGCCGAGCCTTCTGACAAAGGCACGTCTATTTTGTACAGCTTGCCTATATTGTCAAGGCTCTGTACGTTGGTGGTGTTAAAAGATACAGTCGTCATGGAAATCTCCTGATCCATGCCTTTAAAAACTAAAAGCATCGCTATCTATGGATTCGACTTTAGATGCCATTTCTTGAGTCGTTCAGCTTTTTTCTTTTGCAAAGTATGTGATGTTGCAAACTGAAAAAAAACCGCCAACTGGCGGTTTTTTAGAAGCTTAGAAAGTTTTACTTCAGAAGAGCTAAAACTGACTGAGCGCTTTGGTTAGCTTGTGCCAACATTGCTGTGGCAGCTTGCTGAATGATCTGTGCTTTGGCCAGATTGGTAGTCTCTTTGGCGTAATCAGTGTCCAAAATTCGGCTGCGGGAAGCCGACAAGTTCATGGATGTGTTTTCCAAATTGGCAATAGAGGCAGTCAAACGGTTTTGATATGCACCCATTGAAGCGCGCATGTCGGTGACCGCATTAATTGCTCGGTCCAAGGTGGTTAGGGCAGATTGAGCACCAGAGGAGGTGTTCAAGTTAACGCTACCCACACCAGAGCCAGCTGAGGAACTTGCAGCATAGTAGTCAGCCTCGATACCAAGCTTGTTCGGTTTTGCTGCTGTGCCGCCAATGGTAATACCTTGCAGTGAATCTGTTGAAAGTTCGATTGAGCCATAAACAATCAACGAACCACCGTCATCAGCAACATAAGCTTTGTCGTCACCTGTCGTTAAATCAATCCAATCTGCGTTGTCAGTGTCGATTCCAGTAGTACCCCAAGAGCCAAGCGCTGTTGGATCTTCAGAAGCTGGATCAAGACCTTGCGCTTTCAATATGGAAGCTTTGTCTGTAGACAACACAATATTTCGACCATCAGACGCTGTCAGTGTGTATTTCCCATCATCTCCAAAAGAAGCTGAAACACCAGTCAATGAACTTTGCGCATTTACTGCAGAGGCAATGTCATTTGCCGATCCTACGGCTTGATCTTCACCTTCGACTGAGCCAGAAATAACAATGCCGTTTAGTAAAAATTTGAATTTCTCATCACCACTGGCAGCTCCTGCGGCTGTGAAAGTAACTGTGCTGGCTTTTGCAGATGCAATGACCCCCGTTTTGTTGGCAATTGCATTGATTGCATTGGCTTTTGAAATTGCGCTACCTTCACTCAGTGCAACTGAAACACCGTCAGATGTCGTAGCACCAACGTTGTAACCATTCAGAGTAACTTCGCCTACTGCAATTTTCTTTCCCTCTAAAATTGCATCGCCAACAATTCCAGCAGTAGTTGCTGCACCCAAGCGAGCAGTCCTTGCATCACCGATAGAAATAGCAATGCGGTCAGCGGCTTCGTTGCCAGAGCCTACTTGCAGCGCTTGATCTTTGTAAGAGCCATCCAGCAATTTGATACCGTTGAACGTAGAGTTATTGGCAATACGGTCAATCTCAGAAATCAATTGCGCAGCTTCATTGTTAAGTGCGGCTCGATCGCTGGCATTGTTGCCTGAGTTGGCAGATTGCACTGCCAATTCACGAATACGCTGCAAGTTGTCGCCAATAGAGACCAAGCTACCCTCAGCTGTTTGAGTAAGAGAGATGCCGTCATTTGCATTGCGAATCGCAGCTGAGATGCCGCGAATGTTGGCTGTCATTCGGGTACTGATTGCCAGGCCTGCTGCATCATCCTTTGCAGAATTGATGCGAATGCCTGAAGACAAGCGTTCCATGGCTGTGGTTTGGCTAAGGCCGGTAACGCGCAATGAGTTTTGAGCTGCAATGGCGCTGATGTTGGTATTGATAACTGACATTGGGATTTCTCCTTCAAAGGTTTTTTAAGAAGTTCACAAGAAATCCATCTGAGATCTTGTTAACTGATGATTCGGTTGTTGCTTTGTTTACTTTAGAAATATTTGAGTAAAAATTGAAGATAAGTTTTTCAATTCAAGCTTTTGAATTAAAAAAGAAACCTTTCATCTTCTCAATGTTGTGGGCTACACGAACCACCACTTCATTGGGAATTTGTCTAACCACTTCGCCAGTGGATTCACTGACAACCGTGACCACGGGGGCATTCAGTATTTCGTCCATTCGAAAACCCAAGCCTCGGTTGGTTTGTTTCACCTGCTGATTCAAAATGCTCACGGCCTCCTGAATAGACTGCCTGGCAGCGTTGGGATCAAACTGAATTGCCACTGGCTTAGGCGCAACCACTTTGGGCGACTCTGGTATGTGAATTGCGCGAGCAGATTTGTGAATAGCTTCTGGCGTAGGGGTGCTTGTGCGCATTGCTGAAGCAATTGCACTTGCACCCCCTCCTGCAATATTGTGTATTTGAGAGCTCATGGTTCCGTCCCTTTTTTTAAAAGCATGCATTGCATGCGCTCAATCGCCTCATCGGCACAATGTGCGCCAGAAAGTGAGGCTTAGCCAAAGGTGTATCGGAACAGGATGAGGGAACTTGAGAAAAAGCGGCAAAGAATTGCCGTTAATGGGTGTAACTGAAAATAATGAGCTACTAAGTGTTCATTATTTGGTGTATGCGGCCATCATGCCTTCAAATGTGCTGGTTAAGCCGGTTTTGATTGCATTGGTCTGACCAACCATACTTTCCATGGCGCCAAATTGCTTGTTGTACCTAGCTAATAGTTCAGTCATTCGACGTTCAAGCTTTTCTAAATCTAACTTGTAGGCGGATATTTTCTTACTAAGGTTGGTACTTTGTGCAGAAATGGCGCTGTTTGTGTCAACCATGGCCGTAAGCTTCTTGACGGCTGAATTCGCAACACCCCCAGGTACTTGACTGTACATCGATAAATTTTCTTGATTGCCAGTAAAGAGAGAAACAACCCCCTCAAATTTGGTTTGAAGCATAGAGTCAAGTTTTGCAGAATCAAGTTGCAAAATGCCTTGTGCCGAAATTGACAGCCCAATGTCACGCAATGCGTTGGGTGCCTGGCTTTTATAAATGCCTATAGCAATACCCAAGGAGTTTGGTTCAACACCACTGACTGAAATATCGGCGCCTTCTGAGCCAGCCGTATTTGTTAGGATTAAATTACCACTTAAGTCAAAGCTGGCCGAAACTTTGGTAGTTGCACTGACATTGTTAATGGCTGTCACCAAACTTTGAGAATTCGGAAAACCTGAAGATGAATTAGATGGTGCAATTCGAGTTGGTATACCTGTTGCGCTGCTTAAAGTGACGCCATAATTTAAATTTATTTGAGAAGCCGGTATTGTGATTGAGTTAGCCTGGTTGGTCGGATTTGTGACAGATGTCGTAATCAAGGCTCGCATCTGCGAACGCACAGAACCTACCAAAGAGCTGCCAACCAGTGTGGCGCCATAGGTTTCAACACTTGACTTAGGGTCTGACACCACACCTAGCATGGAGGTGGCGTCGTTATAAGCTTTTACCAGTGCTTCAATTTTGGGTTTAATTCCACTTGTATCGCGTAAAAAATCGACTGATGCTGATTCATTGCCAGGCGTTAAAGCATACAAATCTAGCGTTGTTCCTGTAATCGCTCCTTCGACCTTGTTGGTAGAAGAAATAATGTCAACGCCATCTACATTGAGACGTGCATTTTGAGCGCTTTGCGATGTTTGGACAGCGGAGGTCCATGAGGGATTGGCAGTCATCACCTCCGGAAAAAACGACTCAAGTCCTGAAATTTGAAAATCATGGTTCTCGCCTGATTGCCCGGAAAACATGATTTTGATCGGTTTCAGTGGATCGCCTGTATTGATCAGCTTTGCGGTTACACCCTTGCCAGCTGCATTGACGCTGGACACAATGCCTTCTGGTGTGTTTGCTGAAGCGGGCACTGTGATAACTTGCGAGGGGCCACCATGGACAGACAAGGACAAAGTGATGGGTTCACTTGCAGTTAAAGGAAGCGTGCCAGATGCAAAGCCGGGGCTAATGCTTCTTTGAGGCTTGGCTAGCTGGGTTACTGCTACGCTGTGGCTGCCAGTCGCGGTACTTGAGCTGCTAGTGACTGCAAAAGCCGATGGCTGGCTGTTGCGGGTGGTCATTACATTGAAGGAACTCTGATTTTTCAAGGCACCAAAGGCTGAATTGAGATCAGCTAGCACATACTTGATGGCGGCATAGCCAGAAATGCCACCTTCAGAAGCTTGAATTTTCTTTTCTATGATGGCTTTTCGTGGAGCGCGTTCAGCTTCAACCAAATTGTTGGCCAAGCTTTTAACGTCAACACCAGAACCAGCGCCGAGTGCACTGATGGAATCAGTTGCCATAGAGTTCTCCTGAGAGTACCAGTTCGGTCATGATCTTTAAATGATTCGGCAAACTAGATTGAAACTTGAGCAAAATTCGAAACTTCACTTTATATAGTTAAACAGGCTGAGTTGGCTAATTTTGGCAAAGCTGCTTTGAGCTGCTTCCAAGGCCATCATCTGTTGGTTCATTTTGGTGATGGCTTTGGTGTAATCCAAATCTTCGATCGCAGACAATGTAGTGGTCAAATTGAGCACAGTGTCTTCGATCACACTATTTTGTTGATCAATACTTTTCAGACCCGATCCAATGTTTGATTGAGAGAAGGTAACACCCTCAAGCAATTGATCCATTTCACCCACGCCACCGGACATAAGTTTTCTGTCAGAATTGTTGACGCCCTTAATCAGGTCGTCCATGACATTGAAAAAACCAATGCCTTGTGTGCTGCCGTCAGGGAGTATTCTGTTCACAGGTGAAAAAACGTCAGTTCCGGATCTGTTAATTTGCATGCTGCGGTTTTCCCCGACCATCACATTCATTCGAGTTTGATCGCCTTCGTACTGAGGACTGCCGCCTGCCATTGAGACAAAGGGAGGTGAGCTAACTCTGCTGCCTCCAAAAATATAATTGCCACTGCTGTCTTTGGTATTGGCCAAGCTGAGCATTTGGTCGCGCAGACCTTGGAGTTCTACGCCCAATGCTTTTCTATTACTGGGGCTAAGCGTGTCGTTTGAAGCCTGAACTGCAACTTCTTTGGCTCTGACGAGTAAATCACTCACACTTTGCAAAGTGCTTTCTTCACCCTGAAGCCTGGTTTGCACAGAGTTCAGTGCGGCTTGGTAACTGGCCTGACGGGTCATGATGGACTTCAAGCGTTGCATGGTTGAAGCTTGGTCAGGGGCATCGCTGGGGTTAATCACTTGCTTGCCTTGGGCCAACTGAGCTTGCGACTTGGCCAAATTGGATTGCGACGAAGTCATCTGTTTCGTCGCTTTTTCAAACATCAAGTTGGTTGAAATTTTCATATCATGTCCTGTTTACATTGCGTTCGTTGTGCATTAACGAACCGCAAGCACGCTGTCAAACAACTGACTGGCCACTTGCAAAATTTTAGCGGCGGCTTGGTAAGCCTGCTGAAAGCGAATTAGATCGGCTGCTTCTTGATCAAGACTGACACCAGAGACTTCATCACGTGCAGTTACGGCTTGGTCATACACCACTTGCAAAGCCGATTGAGAAATGGCAGCCTGCCGCGCAATATTGCCCATGTCATTCACATGATTGATGTAGTAGGCGCTCATGGTTTTGCCGCCACCCATCACGCCTTTGCTTTCTAAGTTGGCAATGGCCAACATGTTTTCATTGTTGCCTACGCCGTCTCGGTTGCCGTCAACCGTGAAAATATCACCTGCTTTGGGGGGGGTGGTAAACCCAATTTTCAAACCTTGATAGCTAACGAACAATTCTGCTTGTGTAGGATCAAAATTACGCTTGGCCACCTCTGTTTTGGTGTTGAGATCGGTGATGGTGAAATAAGCTTGCTTGCTCACTGTTTCCGTGAAAAACTTAACTTGCAAAGGCTGCGTTCTTAAGCCCTCTTTGGCGTCAATTGCTTGCCCAGAATAAGACGCACTTACATTAGCATTGCCCGACCCTGTAACAAAGACCAGCAGATCTTCTTGGGTTGTTCCCTTCAGGTAGGCACCTGTTTTAAAACCCAACTTTACCAAGTCAGCAGGCGTGCCATTGGCAAAACCCAACTCAATGGGTGTATCTTCATCGGGGTCTAGATCTCTAGTGATGGTGATGCTTCCCTTGTACGTATCCGCACTGATGCCCAACGCATTGGGGATATTTGCTGAATTAATGACAATGTCTGCGCCTTCTGACCCAGGTGAATTGGTTAAGACCAAATCGCCATTGCTTTTCTGAAAAGCGACAACATTGATGCCAGCAGTAGCATTGATGACTTGAACTAATTCTGGAACAGAAGTCCATGCTTCGTTGACTTGTATGTTGTTAATGCGAAGATATTGTGTATTTGTCTCAGAGTCTGAACCATTGATCTGCTTAAAGGGAATCAGCAGTTCGTTTTTGGCAGTGACATTAAAACCAGATAGCTTGTCCTCATTGCTCTGAATATTTAACTCAATCCAATCTTTAATGTCAACCGCAGTCAATTTTTTGCTGCCATCGCCTACTATGCCAGTTAGTGTGACACCGTTAAGCGTAAATTGATTGGGTGCTACGGCTGTCATGCTTCCAATGCCGGTTCCGATTAACTGGGCAGGTGCAGGGTCAGGTTTTAAAGCAGTGTGCATGTCTGGGTTCTTCTCAGTCATGTCCCACTGAGGGGTGAGTCTGACATCCGCCTTGGCGCCGTAAAAAACGGACATGTCTTTGTAGCCAAGATCACCTGCTTTGTTCAAATACTGTTGGCTGTATGTAATGCCCGATTCAAAACCATTTTCACCTGTAAACAGCTGGCCTTGGTATTCACTAACCGGCGACCCTAGCAGTTGGCGACCATCGCGTGTAAACACTTGAAGTTGCTGTTTATCACCTGGGGTATTTAAAAAGATGCTGACATCAATCATGCCGCCTTGAACGGTGGCAACTGGCGCAACTTTTCGCAAAGAACCTACTTGAAAAGTAACCCCAGCAGAAGCGCTAGGGTTATTCACCAGTACTTGCTCTATTGATTTTGGACCCGTTGAAACAGGCGATTCATAACTGATGCTGGCATCAGATCCGCTGGTATTGTTGGGCGATTCAATCACTCGAAATTGTGCTGCCGTAGCAACTCTTAAAGGGTCTGTAAACGCAACTTCCATAGTTCCAGCAGAAGCTGTGCTTTTACTGTCAATCTTGAACAATGCAACACCCTTGTTGCCATACGCATCAATACCACCTTCGTGAAGATGATTGATTTCAGACACCACAGAATTGGCCAAGACATTGAGCGCACTTCGGCTACTGCCCAGCACTTGCTCTCTGAAACTCATCAAACCCGAAAGCTTTCCGCTGGTCAGCGATGTCAGTGGTGAAGCATCACCATAAGGGTCAATGACCAAAGCAACCTTTTCAGGCGAAGCCGAGTTAAAACTGGTGCCAATTCGAACTGACTTGATGCCATCCACAACAACGTCGCGTGTAATAGAGGGGCCAAGGCTGACACTGACCACACCATTTTCTTGAAAGTAGGTGTTGATGCGTGCAAAGCTAGACAGGTCTTTTAAAAGCTTGTCGCGCTGATCCAGTAAGTCTGGAGGCTGTGCAGAAGCACTTTTTTGCTTGGTCAGTTGAATGTTGATTTCTGCCAATTGAGAAATCGTTGTGTTCATTTCCTTCACGTGGCTCTCAACCAACTGATCGGTTTCTTCTTGGACTAAATCAAGTTGTGCAGAAAGCTGGCCGAAACGAGTAGCCAAATTTTCAGCGTCACGGACAAAGCTACCGCGCAATACGCTTGAGGCGGGGTCGGCTGATAAATTGCGGGCTGAACCAAAAAATTGATCTAACGCACTGCTGAGGCCCATGGAGGGGCCACCCATGACATCAATCACGCGATTGGCATAATTGACCATTGGTTCTTGGCTAAGCAAATCGCTGTTACTGCTTCTTAAATTAGACTCGACAAACGTATCGTATTGACGTTGAATGCGGTCAACCATCACGCCTGTACCTAAGTAGGTATTACCCACTTTGGCTACCGGGTTGGCTACCAACACAATCTCTTGGCGTGAATAGCCATCTGTTGCAACGTTAGCAATGTTGTTGCTGATGGTGCCTAATGAACGCTGGTAGGCTGATACCGCATTGGAGGCAACGCTAACTATGTCGGTCATAAACTGTTCCGATCAAAGTTTTTGCCTAAACCGGGCATCATGTTCAAAGGAATCGGACTGTTTTTTGGCAGCTTCATGCCTGAACGTTGGTCTGCATTCAGCGGTAAGCCAGTTTCTTTCGGATTCAATGGAATAGGCTTGGCCGCAGGCAGGCCGCCTTCTTCGCGCATTTTCAAAATTTCAGCCGTGCTCATTTTGGCGGCTTCCATTTGCTCTAAGTTTTTCACCAACATGTCAGCCAAGCCCATACTGTTGCGCTTAGCGAGTGACATCGAAACTTCTTTGTCAAACATAGACTGGTAGGTTTCAAGAGGCGCGTTTTCAGACAGATCACTTTTCATGACCGACTCGCGCATTGACTTCATCATCATTTGGATGAACATGGCTTCAAACTGCTGCGCAGTTTCACGCGTAGCTGACTTGGCATCTTGGCGCGCCTGCCCCTTGAGCTGACCTAGGCCTTCAAAGTCAAGGTATGAGCGAGTGCTGCCAATTGCGTTGTCCATGGTGTTCTTTCTGGGCCTGTTGGTTAGGCTTTAGATCACAAGTAAGTCAGCGCGCAAACTGCCTGCACTCTTCAGTGCTTCCAAAATGGCAATCAATGCAGAAGGTGTGGCGCCTACTTGGTTCACGGCGTCCACAATTTGACGCAAATCAACGCCTGGGTTGAACATGAACATGGGCTTGTTAGGTTCACTAACCGCTACCTCAGCGTTTTGCACAGCAGCTGTGGTGCCATTGCTGAATGGACCAGGCTGTGAAACTTCATTGGTCACCGCCACCGACACAGAAATGGTGCCGTGTGAGACGGCTGCAGCGGTCACGCGGACATTTCGACTGATCACTACGGTGCCTGTTCTAGCGTTGACAACAACGCGTGCAGAGGGCTCACCCGGTATGACATCCATATTTTCCACCATGCTCATAAAGGCAACGCGCTGAGTCAGGTCTTGCGGTGCTTGCAATGAAACAGTTACCCCGTCCATGGCGCGTGCAACATCAGCACCAAAGCGAGTGTTAATGACATTCACAATGGACGTGGTGGTGGTGAAATCGCTATCGCGCACATTCAAAATAACGCGGTCTGCTTTGTCAAATGGATTTTCGACTATGCGCTCTACAGTGGCACCTTGAGGAATTCGAGCGGCAGTTGGGACACCAATGACAACTTTGCTTCCCGCACCTGCTGTGGCGTCTATACCCGTAGCAGCCAAAGAACCTTGTGAGATGGCATAAATTTCACCATCTACGCCGCGCAAACTGGTTAGCAGCAATGTGCCGCCACGCAAGTTAGAGGCTTTGCCAATGGCAGAAACAGTGACATCAATTTTTTGCCCGGGTTTGGCAAAACCAGGCAACTCAGCAGTCACCATGACGGCGGCTGTATTTTTAATGTCAATCTTGCCAGAGCTAGAAGCGGTTTCAAAGTCTGACAAAGGACCCTCTAAGCTCACGCCCAATCGGTTGAGCAAGGTCTTCATGCTTTGTGCAGTGAACGATACATCGGCGCCGTCACCGCTTCCATTCAAGCCAACCACCAAGCCATAACCAATCAATTGGTTGGTGCGCATAGCGGCCACAGACGTCAGATCTTTGATGCGATCGGCCAAGACATTGCCACTAGAAAGTGTCAGTGTTAAGAGGAGTACGAGCCAGGATTTCATGATGTTCTTAATGGAAATTCAGGTTCAAAAAAATAGGATGGACTTAGAAAGGCCAGATCTTCATCAGTGTGCTGGTGCCCCAGCCCGCTTTGGTGGCATTGGCCAAGTCGCCGCTGCCGCGGTAAGCAATTTGAGCATTCGCCAATCGGCGTGACTGCACCGTGTTGTTAGGGGCTACATCGTCTGGACGAATGATGCCGGCCACCTGAATAATTTCAGAGCCTTCTGTCAGGGCCAGTTGTTTTTCGCCGCGCAGTACCAAGTTACCGTTAGGCATGACTTCCACCACAGAAACTGCTACCGATCCTGTCAATGTGGCTTGTTGGTCTGCAGCGCCTGTGCCTTTGCTGGACACACTGGCGCCGTCCATCTTGATGCCTTTCATCCAACCTCCCACACCAGCGCCCCAAGCCGTCAAACCGGGAGGCGCCATGTTGTTAGAAGAATCGCGTGTCACAGATCCGTTTTGTGTTCGACTTGCTTGTGAAGACTCGTTTAACAACACAGTTATCACGTCGCCAACTTGAAAGCTTTTGCTCTTGCCAAACCAACTGTCGCTTTGGCGGCCCACATAAATGGCGCCTGTTGCTGGTTTAGCAGGTGCTGCAGCCATGGGGTAGACCGGTTCAAACTGAGGCGAATGGCTCATATTGGCAGAGGGCATGGTGGTGCAAGCAGACAAGCCGCCAAGCACACAGACAGCAAGAGTCCAGCGCATGAGATTAAATGATGAGTGGGTTGCTGTTTTTTTCATGGTGGATCTGCGCTAGATTGAATTCAATTTAGGTTGTGAATATCAAAGGTTGTTGTTCACAAACTTCAACATGCCGTCAACTGCAGAGATGGCCTTCGAGTTAATTTCGTAAGCTCGTTGAGTTTCAATCATGCTGACCATTTCTTCCACCACATTCACGTTGGAAGCTTCTAAGGTACCTTGCATCAAGGAGCCTGCGCCATTCACGCCAGGTTGCAACACTTGCGGTGCACCGCTAGCAGGTGTTTCTTTCATCAAGTTTTGGCCTCTAGATTCCAATCCACTTGGATTGACAAAGCGGGCCAATTGAATTTGTCCCACCACTTGTGAGCCGCCGGCTGAAAGCTCAATAGACACGGTACCATCGCGGCCCACTGTCACGCTGGATGCGGTGTTGGGTATGGTGATGGCGGGCTGCAAGAGCGCGCCACTGGAGGTAACCAATTGGCCCGTTGATGACAATTTAAAATTACCATCGCGGGTGTAAGCAATAGTGCCATCGGCCTGAGCGATTTGGAAAAAACCGTCGCCAGCAATGGCCATGTCCAATGGGTTTTGGGTGTTGACCATATTGCCCTGTGCGTGCAACTTTTCAGTTGCAACCACACGCACACCTGTGCCCAACATCAAACCTGTAGGGCTTTGGGTATTGGTACCCGTTTGCCCACCAGGCTGACGCACGTTTTGATAGAGCAAGTCTTCAAAAATAGCACGGTCGCGCTTAAAGCCCGACGTGTTCACGTTGGCCAAGTTATTGGCAATGACGTTCATGCGCGTTTGTTGCGCGTCTAGGCCCGTTTTGGCAACCCACATTGAAGCATCCATGGCTAGCTCCTATTCAATTATTTGTTAATTTCATGAGTTGCGCATCATGGTGGCGCCAGACTCATCTGAATCTTTACTCTGCTTGATCACGTTGACGTTCATTTCAAACGAACGGCTCAAGTCCATCAATCGAACCATGACTGACAACGCATTCACGTTACTGCCTTCTAAACATTTAGGGTTAACGGTTAAAAGGGCTTTTGTTTCTGGTATCTCTGTGCCAATGGGCTGGTCTTCAATGGCAAACAAGCCATCAAGACGTCGTGATAACCTTACACCCTCAGCATCACGAAGCATTAAGCGATCGATTAGCACTGACTTTGCAACACCTACATTGGTGGGGTTATCTGCATAAATTGCACCATCTGTGTTGATCACGGCCTTAAAGCCGGGGGGAATTGTGATGGGGCCACCGCTTTGCCCGAGCACGGCATGGCCATTGCCAGTTTCTAAAATGCCTTTGGCGTTGACGCGCAAGTCACCGCGACGCGTGTAGCCAATCGTGCCATCGTTGCCCTTGACACCCAATACCGCCTTTTCGTTCATGGCAATGTCCAAATCGTTGCCTGTGGCAATGAGGGCAATACCGGCCGTCATAATGATGGTGTCAACGTTCAAAGACTTAGGCTGAATGCGGGATGCAAAGCCTGAACCTACTGCCGTCACACTTTGCATGGCTGATTCAAAACTGCGCTTAAAACCAGGCGTCGACACGTTGGCCAACTCGTTGTTGACCATGTGCTGGGCTGTGCGCGACTCTGCAATAGCAGCAGAAGCGTTAAAAGCTAAGCGGTCCATGTCGGTTTCCTGTCAGTTGAAATCAAAAAATAGTCAAAAGCTTGACAATTAAGAGCGCAAGTTAATGATCGCGGACGTCATCGTGCTTGAAGTCTCAATCGCCTTAGCGTTGGCTTGGAAGTTACGTTGAGCGGTGATCAAGTCCACCAACTCTTGCGTCAAGTCCACATTGGCCCGTTCTGTGGCACCAGCGCGAAGGGTTCCGAAGCCAGCGCTACCCGCAGTACCCAAAATAGGTTTGCCGGAAGCCGCCGAAGCCAAGAAGCTGGAGTCACCAATTTGACGTAAACCTACAGGGCTTGAAAAGTTAACAAGCAAGATCTTTGCCAATGATTTTTGGGTGCCGTTGGAGAACGAAGCGCTCACCAACCCGTCGTTACCAATCGTCACACCCACCAAGTCACCTTCAGGGGCGCCGTCTTGAGATTGCGACAAGACAGCAAACGCTGATGAGAACTGTGTGGAGGCTGAGTAGTCAATGTTGATGGTCAATGCACCTTTACCACCCGCGAGATACACAGTTTCCAACTGAGTACCTTCTGCTGGTGAAACCAAGTTACCGCCCGTGTCAAATGTCAACTCACCTTTGTCCAAATAAACAGGTGACCAGTCAGGTAGGCCTACAAAACCATCGCTGCTGGTGGTCTCGTTACCTTCGCCATCAATGTATTTAGGTTGTGGAGTACCGTTGTTGTAATCGATGTGCTGAGTAGGCTGGATCCATGTGGATGTTGAACCACGACCAGCTTCTACGGCAGACAAGCCCCAGATTGGTTCCCCTGAGATTTTGATGAAGGAGTCAGAGCCTGTTGTGCCGCTTGTAAATTTGAAGGCTTTAAGGCCCGTATCAAATTCAACCCTCACACCGTTGATTTCTTTGGGTGTGAGACCGTCCTCTCTTATTTCAATCATTGAGTTAATCTTTCCTTGCAACGCAGTTGTAAATTCAGAAAGAGAATACTCACCAGGCTCCACAGTGACTGTTGCTTTAATACCGTCAACAGTCACGATGAATTTGTTATTGGTAGTGTCTACGTTAAAATTCGTTGCAGTGTTCACCGTGGGAGTTGAACCAAAGGCAATTGCCGGTGTAGAGGGAATACCACGTGTCGCAATAGCTTCAGTTGTAACGCTATCAACTTTTAAGCCGAGAGCTGCTGTAATGTCGCTTTTTGCTGCTGTCACAGATACACTTGAAGTATCACCTGTGGTACCCGACTGGACCACAAATTTCTTGTTAACAGCATCAAACAAAATCTTCATACCATATCGCGCACCGCCAGTTGTTGAGATATTTGTTGAGGGGTCGGTAGATATTCGTGCAACGCCAAACCCTTTGATCAACTGGTTCGTAGCTTCTTCTGCAATCATGTCTCCAGTAATTTTGGTGGTGCTTGGAAGTGTGGCCAAGGCAGACAAGTCAACCTTCACTGGTACTTTGCTACCATCGACATCAACTGAAAACGCATCGGCTACCAGCAAGGCAGTCAGTTGACCTTTTGTTTTACCTTCAATCCAGTCAAATTGCGACTCATCAACAGCGTTGCCGATCACTTCTGCAGATTGTGAAACTTTCTTTGCTGTTAATTCATCAAGTGAGAAAAGTTGAGTCTTGGCAGTTGTCAATTCATCTTTAACGAGGCTGTATGGCTTTGTTTGACCATACTGGTTGACATAAATCTTTTCATTATTGGCATCCGTTGCCTGAACCAAAGATGCATTAACTTGATCTTCACCCACGAACACATAAGTTTGCCATTTGTTGAATGGTACGTTCTGGTTCGCATTTGCAGTCTTTACGTAGTAAATAGTGGCCAGGTAGCCGTTACCACCATTGTCATAAACGGTAAAGGCAGTTGACTTGTTGTAGGTGGCTGGATTACTTCTGTTGAAAGAGTCGGTAATCACCTGTGCATCAGCTGGGAAGTTCAAACCAAGTGAAACAAGTGAAGTTTGCTTTGCATCGCCAGAAGTTTTTTGTGGAATGGTCAGAACCACACGTTCATTCACGTTCGCAGAACCGGTCGAGTCAACTGTCGCCGCCATCAAGCGTTGTCCAGAAGAGTTAACCACGTTGAACTGTTCGTTCAACAAGAAGGATCCGTTTCGTGTAAACACCTCTTGCAATCCGTCGGCTGATCGGAGTGGGAAGAAACCGTCACCAGTCACCGCCAAGTCCAACGCGTTGGATGAGAAAGAAATATTACCTTGTCCAAATTCCTGTGACACTTGTTTCAATGACACACCCTGACCGACGGTAGACGACGATTTTTGCAGTGGTGATGTGGCAAAAATGTCGCCGAAGTCGGCACGTGACCGTTTGAATCCGGTGGTACCCACGTTGGAGATGTTGTTAGAGGTCACGCCCAACATGGCGGTAGCGGCGTTCAAGCCGGTTAGCGAGGTATAGAAAGACATTTTTGAATGCTCCTTATGGAATTAACTGGATGAATTTGCTTAAAAATTGCTGAATGGCTTAGCTGCCAATGCGCTGCACATCGGTCAGCTTTACGCTCTTGCCGCCTGCAACTTCCAACATGATTGATTTGTCGATGGCCTGGTTCACGCCCGTCACGGTAGACAGCACATTGACCGGCGGTGTAATTGTTTTGCCTTGGCTCACCACGGTAGCTTTGAAGAAGTAGTTGCCATCGGCGACGCGGTTACCGGCATCGTCTGAGCCGTCCCACACCCATGGCATGTCGCCCATCTTTTGCGCGCCCATGACTTGGGTGGCCACCAATTGGCCTTTGTCGTTGTAAACCTGAAACTTCACACCTTCTGCGCCATTGGGTAATGTGACAAAACCTTGTGCAGGTTTGTCGCCGGCAATGATGGCCGGTGCATCGGCAACAGCAACCGTTTTGCCTATCATGTTGGTGCTGCTCATCATGCGTTCGCCGGCCATGCTGTCGACATAGGTCTTCAGTGTTTCCGACATGCTGGTGGTGGCTTCCAATTGAGAGAACTGCGCCAATTGTGCGACGAATGCTTCGTTCTTCACGGGGTCCAGTGGGTCTTGGCACTTCAGTTGTGTGGTGAAGAGGGTCAGAAAATCTTTCTGGCCCATGCCACTGCTTTCCTTGGCAGCCAGTGTTTCATTGGCGGCATCTGCAGTGGTTTTAATGCCATTAGGCGCATTGATTTTTTTGTTGGCAGTTTGGGCAGCTGCCGTCAAACTGTTGTTGGTGCTCAAAGACATCATGGTGTGTAGCTCCTAAAACTTACTTAGCTTTTAATCATGTCAACGGTGCGCATCATGAGCTGACGGGTTGTGTTCACAACTTCAACGTTGTTTTGGTAGGAGCGCGATGCAGCCATCATCTCCACCATCTCTGTCATTTCATTTACGTTGGACAAATAGATGTAGCCATCTTTGTCAGCCACAGGGTTGCCAGGCTCTGACATTTTGCGAATGGGGGAGGGGTCGTCAATCAGTTTTTCAACCTTGATACCGCCTGCGTTTGAGTCACCCATTTGGTCTGCCAAAATAGATTTGAAAACTGCGCGCTTCGCACGAAAAGCGCCATCTTCAGAGCCAGCCACTGTGGCCGCATTGGCCAAGTTGGAGGCGGTGGTGTTCATGCGTGTGGTTTGCGCATTGAGCGCAGAACCCGCTACACTAAAAATGTCTTCTAAGGCCATGATCAATCTCCTCGCAATGCTTTGCGAATACCGCCAATGCGGTTTTCTAATATGTTCAAAGTAGCTTGGTAGTCAGCAGCTGCCTGACCAAACTTGGCTTGCTCTACGTTCATCTCAACAGTGTTGCCGTCAAAGGATGTATCGAAAGGAATGCGGTACATCTCACCATCGGGGCTGCCAGATGCTGTGAGTGGCACGTGGCCTTTGTTGGTAATGCTGAGGTTGCTTGAATGCGCGGCTTGCAGCACGCTTTTAAAGTCAACGTCTTTGGCTTTGAAATTGGGCGTGTCGGAATTGGCAATGTTCAAGCCAAGCAATTCCATGCGACGGCTGCGCACGCTAAGGGCTTGTTGATGCACCCCAAGAGCACTGTCGATCATGTTCATGTGTCGTCCTTCCTTGCTAAAAATCATTGCCGTTTTACCGACAGATCGCGGACTCAAGTCCGCTTAAGTTAAGTCGATTGCAAGTCTCATGCCATGCGGTTTTTGCCGTTTTGAGAGGGATTTTTGACACTGAAGTTGTCATATCGACAAGCTCAAAGTCGCTTCAACCTGCAGCCCAAAAAAAGAGCGGCAAGACCTTGCCGCTTCAGTTGCAAGTACTTTGGCTTATCGCTTCCAAACGCGCGAGGGATCGTTGGCCTCGTACTCAGCCGTCTTCTGCGATTGAATTCGATTGCGCGGAGAGTTGTTGTTGGTGTTCAAACGGTCGACTGCGTTTTGCATCAAGCCTTGAATGATGGAGTTGCGCGTGATGGGTGCCTGAGCGTCATTGCCTTCATACAGCTTCAGCGCTTGCTTGCCTGGAATGCCCAAGGGTGCTTCGAAGCGTGTTTCGTTGCGCGCTGCAGGCTGCAGCACAGCCAAATAAAGTTCGTCCAAAGGCACAGCACCCGCTTTGGGCAGACCCACATTTTCAAAATAGGTGTCAACCAAGTGCAATTGTTGGTAAACGCTTAAGCCTAAAATGGCTTTCGGCTTTTCGCCAAAACCCACACCCGCTGCGCCCCGAGCAGGGCCATCACAAAACTGAATGATGCCGTGGCATCGTTGGTTAGTAGCTTGCGGGTTCATGCCATCGCTCTCCATGAGCGTGAGGCGCGCAAAGTCGTCTGGAGAAAACTTGTGTTTGTTTGCCACCTGTAAAATCTTGTTAAAGACATCTTGCTTTTCGTTGCCAGGAATAAAGCCTCTGGCTACAGCTCTGTCCAATGTTTGAGCCAACACGGGGTGCTGAGAAACGGCAGGGGCTCTGGCCGTTTGAGGCCTTGAGGCCTGGTTGTTCTTATTGGTTTGCAGTGCTTGGGCCGCAGGCACGCTGCTAGGTGCAGGGCTGGTTTTGCTGTTGCTGCTATTCTGTGCTAGAGCCGCATTCAGGTTGGGCAAGTCATGCAGCAAAGCACCCAGCTTGTCCATTTGCAAAGCGCGCCCTGTGGCAATTTGATTGGGGTTTGCAATACCATTTTGGGCTGCAAGCGACATGGCCAAACGGTATTCTTGGGATCCAGAAAGGTTAATGCCCTTGACCTTGGCTTCATCGCGCACAATGCCAATGAGGGTGTCGCCTGATTTGGTCAGCCTTGTGGATGGCAATGCAGATTGTTTGGTTTGTTCTAAAACATTGGCAAAGCCGGCTTCTGAAGCACTTGGCGATGCGGGCGTGTTCTCGCTGTTTGTGGCTGGCACAGAGGGCGTGAAACTCGTGTTGTGAATTGCGTTATCAATTTTCATATCAGCACTGTGTTGCGAGTTGGTAAAACCCAGAGCCCAAAGGCTCGTGGCATCTTTATTGCAATAGCTTCGTTATGTCTAATTTGAGTGTCAAATCTTCAACACCCTCCCACAAGAGGATGCAAATACTGTGCCTAACCATGGCGACATGGATCATGGCTTGGGGTGTCGCCTTTGCTCAAACCAGCCCTCAGTTGGGTTCTCAAGCTTCCATGTTCAATCAGGTGAAATCTTGGATGGCTGAAACCCACAAAGTTAAAGCCGATGAAGTGACCATTGCGCCGCTAGACCCCAGGGTTCAGGTTCAGACTTGCAGCAAATCACTGTTGGTAGACCATCCTTTTTCTTCTAAAGATACAGTTCGGGTGAGATGTGCCGATCCTATATGGCAGTTGTATTTGCAAGTGGCTATGCCGGCGCCTTTAGTGGCGCAGGCCAATACGCCATCTGCAAATATGGGTAAACCCTTGGTTGCTAGCTCTCCCGCTGCGGCCACCGCTCCCATTGTAAAAACGGTGGTGGTGCCTAAAAGGTTAATTCAGCGGGGCACTATCATTGATGCCGATATGTTGGAAGAGGTCGGCCAATCTGCTGGAAATGTAGACAATAGTATGCTTCAAAGCCTTAAGGATGCGCTGGCAGCCGAGGCAGTCAGAGATTTGTCAGCGGGCCAGGCCTTAAGAAGTTCGGATATTCGCCGAGCTATCTTGGTCAAACAAGGCCAGCTGGTGACCATGAATGTAGGAGATAAATCTGGATTTTTAATCACCGTTCGGGTGGAAGCTTTGCAAGATGGCCGCATGGGCGAGCAAGTGAGGCTTAAAAATACAGAGTCAGGACGCCTTATTTCTGGCGTGGTGGTGGGCCCCAATCTTGTCAAGGGTCTGCAATGAGTGACATGAATGCAATTATTTTAAAAATTTTGCTCAAGTTCTAGAATAAGCTGACGATACTGAGCATGTCCAGCCTTCTAAAGTTGGATATCCTTGAAAAGAAAGAGAGCCTGCCATGACCGATCCAGTTTCGAACTTTGGAAGACGAGCCCAGTCGGACCCGTCCGTGCGCAGCGCTATGGAAAAAACAGACCGCAAATCGTCTAAACCCGAAATAGCGGCCGATGCAAGTCCTGCCAAGCCGGCAGTTGGTTCAGATGCAGTTCAATTAAGCAACGTCACGGCCCGTGCCATGGCCGAACCTGATTTTGACCGCGTCAAAGTTGAATCAATCAAGAAAGCGATTCAGGATGGGCAATATCCGCTCAACCCACGTCGCATTGCTGAAAGTTTCCAAGCGCTAGAGCAAATGATCAGTGAGTGAGTCTGTACTTTCATTGGCAACCCAGCTGTCAAAGCTCTTGTTGTTGGAGTTTGAAGCTCTGAAAGTACAAGACTTGGACCGCTTTGAGTCCCTGCAACCCGGCAAAAACGAATTGTTGGCGGGTTTGGCAAAGCTTTGCCCACCCGCAGAGGATCTCCAAAACTTAGCCGAACACGAAGAATTACGCAAACTCTTAATTGAGAGTCGTGATTTGCACCGACGCAATGCGGTATTGATTGAAAGAAAACTCGACACCATTCGGGGCACGCTTCACAGTTTGCATACTGGTGAGTCTGGCAGCCCCGTTGAAGTTTATGACCGTCTTGGTCAGGTTGCTAGGTTCAGTAAAGGTCGCGGTTATCAAGAAATTTGATTCAAGCCGCTTTATCTTTTTCATCACCTGGGCGCATGCCCTTCAGCCAATAAACCCAAGATAGAACTACCGCTACGGCTGTGTACAACTCGCGCGGAATTTCTTCGTCTACATTCAATCGACTTAACAACGCTAAAAGTTGTGGATCTTCCGAAATGAAGACGCCTTGTTTGCGCGCCTCTTCAATCATGCTCCATGCCAAATCTTCCTCGCCCTTGGCGGTAACTACTGGAACTGGGTTGTTGCCATAGGCAACTGCCACAGCCTTACGGATGAACTTACTCATGCTGAAACATCCACCACTAAACCGCGGCCAGAAGGTGTCCAAACCGCTGCCTCATTTGGCCTTGCACCTTGAATCACTTGAAAGCTTTTCATGGAGAGTCCAGCATTACCCAATTCTTGCCCTAAAAGAGCTGAACGTGAACGTGCTTGGGCAACGACTTGTGGATCTTCTGACCACATGGTCATATCAACTTGTTCGGCATTGCTCAACTGAGTTTTCAGCCAGACTGGACCCAACTCCTCACTCTTGGAGTGCACATTGATGATCAGCAAAGGTGATTCACCTTCTTGCTTAGGGCCTCGCCTGATGGTGAGTTCAACAGGATTTGCATCTGCAAAAGGGAGCGTCATGTTAAATAAGACTTCTTGCTGTGCTTGCGCTTGAACAGCCTGCACTTGACTGGCTTCTAAGTCATCTACCGCACGTTGCAATCTGCCAACAATGTCGATTGTTCCTGAAGTGTCGCCATCGATTGACTCTATGACATTTAGGTTAGATGTATTGATGGCATCAATAATTCTTCGTAATATTTGTTTGGGGTCTTGTGATGTCATGGGCACACCCCTAGATAACCAAGCTTCTGAGCCCATTGCGCCCATCATGGCCTGCTTGAGTGCACCAGGCGTTAGCTGGGCCATGCTCAACTGCAAGCCGCGCCATTGCGCTAATAAATCGGGTCTGGCTACAGTTTGAAGCAACGCATCGAGGGTGCCAGGTTTGTAGAGTTGCGACAACTCTAGTGCGCCTGTGGGTCTGTAAAGTAAATTGGCAATACGTGACACTACTGGCGTTAGGCTGAGCTCAGCCATAACAGGCGGCGCTGTTGGCGTTAAGGCCGTGCTTGCGGTTTGTGTGGCTCCAGGCGCTGGTACTGGCTGTAAACTCCAAGGACCCTGTGATTTGCTTTGTACTCTAAGCCACATTGATTCGCCTGGGGCTAGCAATGCTGAGGCCGGCGCATCGATTAAGCGGCCTTTAAGTAGCAGCTTGGGCTGATCGCCATGCAACCTAACAAGGGCTTGCACAATTTGCCCGTCATTCAGGCCCAGTTCTTGGGCAATGCTGGCCTGAAAGGTCAGCAACTTGCCTTCCAGAAAAATAGGGTTGATGCGGTTGGGCGCTACCAGCGCCTCCGCCCCCGTGATCACGGAAACCGCACCCAGAACCTGCGAGAAGAAGGGTCGCTGGACTGAGAACCATAGTTGACTTGCTCTGACGATGTCGAAGGGTCTAAACCTTTGGGCTTCGGGGTGTAAGGCGCAAATGTTTCCATCACCAATTGGGTGTGATCAGGAACATTCAAAGTAGCACCACGCTTAATAGGTTGACTTGCTTTACCGTTGAGCAATTTGGGATTTGCCGCGTGCAGGGCTTTGCTTAATATCGCTGTATTGAGTGGACTGTCTGGGTACACCACTTTGATGATGCCCTCCAAGGTCATGGGTTTTTTAGCAGTAAAAACTATTGGTTCTGATGTTGCTGGCTGCACACCTAGAGTGGCGGAAGCTTGCACAGATTGCCCCAACATCCATATCGTTACAGCAATCAGCATTGAGAAAAAAATGCGGAACGTAGATTTTGAATTAGGTTGGCACATGGCTGTTTTGGTTTGGTTGCTGTTCATTGAAAAACACCTTTTTTAACGCAAACTGAAGCTGCCTTTTGGAGCTTGAGAAACGGGTGCTTCTTTGAGCAATGTTTCTGCTGGCCAAGCGCGCCAATGTTGCTGCGCCAATTCTGCGGATCCAGCCAAAATTGTCAAGACAGATTGATAAGGCGTCACACTCTCTACCTTAGCTAAAAGCATTTGAGATGCACCCTCTTTGCTTATCAATTGACTGGGAAATTTGGCGGGATCTGCAATCAACCATTCATCACCTTTGCGAATACCTGATTCGCTGCCCGCATTAATGCGAATAGATTCCGACTTGACCTCAGTCACTGAGGGTGTCATGGACTCGCATGCGACCAGTTGGCTTAAAGAGTTTTTCCATGTTTGAAATTGTTGTTCGAGAACCGCATAACTTTCCGATTTCAATTTAGCGGGTTTCCAAGGGGTTACCTCGAACTCTAAATTCAGGGTAACCATTTCTTGAAAAACATTTTTCTGTCCTGCTCGTGGGCTTACTTGTAGTAGCAGACTCACGTTCATGCTTGAGCCTTTAGCACCACTCAAACCAGCTAAACCTGATGCGGTCAGCATTTCAGTTTTCATTGCAAAGTTAGCATGCCACGGCATTTGAGATGGCTTATTTGAAGTCAATTCACGCTCGTAAGCGGTCATAGTGTTGGCCATGCTGGCTTGCGTATCATTCACAGCCATTCGCCATGCTCTTTGGGTGTCTATTGGATTGCTGTTGGTAAAGTGCTCACCTATTAACTGATAAACAGTGGTCGTAAGCGGAGAGGGATTGCTATCGTCAATCCAAATATCAACTCCCATCATGTGCCGCAAACCCATCTTCAACTGCTTTTCGCAACTCTTGTTGAGTTCCGGTGAAAACTGATTGGCATAATCTGACAATGAAATTGGACTTTGCACAAATCCCAAAGGTTTGATTTGAAGTGCTTTTGTTAAAGTTTGCCAAATGGCATGGATGCCCTGGCGTGTTTGCTTCCTGAGGCTAGAAATTGGCTCTTCAAGCGCAAGATGTGCTTGAGGTTGACCTGCTTCGTCTCTGTTGTAAGACAAAACCCGAAGGCCTTGAACCTGCATGCCATTTTTAAAACTGCTGGATTCACGCAGTGAACCATTGGCATCAAACCAGCTGGTGCTCTGAACCTTGGTTGGCGTTTTCAATGTAGCTTCAACTAAGCTGTGCCTAATGGCGTCAAGTTTTTCTTGCGCTGTAAGGGGTGCGTACATTGGAGCATCTGCTCTTGAGGTTTTTGACGGTAAATTTTGAGCGAGTGCTGGAAACGCACAAAGTGTAAGACTACCCAAACCTACTATAAAAATATTCACCTTTTTCATGATTATCGACCTCTAGCCGCAACTTGACCAAGAAAGAGCATCCGGAGGTCTTGAACTACTTCTTTGTCCAAAGACAAAGTGGTTTCATAGGTGTCTTCGCCAACGGGGGTGATGCTCACAAGTTGAGCGCCGTAAATAACGCCTTCTACTTTGGTCCTGAAGGTGTCATTCATGATGACCAAGTCCGCAACGGTTGAAGATGCGTCCAGTTGTTGGCCATAAACTTGTTCAGTCAAACTGCGAAATGCATCCAATTTAGAAGCGCGAATTGCCATCAAACGTTGCTGCGCTTGATTTCTTGAATTTTGAATACTAATGACCGCGTACCCGGTGGCTGTCAATATTTCGCGTTTTTCAACCAAAGGTGCGTCTAAGATGGTTGGTTTTGTAGTCGTTTGAGCAGACAAATTGATAGATTTGCAACCAGTCAAACTCACAACACCAAAAAAGATGGCGATGACAGCAAAAAAAGTATGGCGTTTCATGGGTTTCCTTAAATAGAGGCGGACCTAGAGTCCTACACCCTCTGATTCGACATAAAGCGAGGTTTCTTGAGGCAATTGCGCAACGTTTATTCCTCTGTGAGCATGTACTTTCAATACAACCTTGACGGTTTTCCGACATTTCAGGTCAAATACTTCTAAACTGAATACACCAGTGTATTGAATTCGATGATGATCTTTGCTTCGACAGAATATTTTAATTATCAATGGCAATCAAACAAATTTCTCACCCTTTCATTGGTTCGAGCGCTAGTGCAGAAACCCTCCGAACTCTCATCGCTCGGGTAGCCCCCTCAATGGCCACAGCCTTAATCACGGGTGAAAGTGGAACGGGCAAAGAGCTCGTAGCAAGGGCATTGCACGATCAATCTGATCGAAATCAAGCGAATTTTGTACCGATTAACTGCGCAGCAATTCCGACAGGGTTGGTTGAAAGTGAGTTATTTGGTCACCGAAAGGGGTCATTCACCGGTGCAATGACAGACCGAATTGGACGTTTTGAACTGGCCAACGGCGGCACTATATTTTTGGATGAAATTGGCGACTTGTCTCTTGACATGCAGGTCAAATTGCTTCGTGTCTTGCAAGAAAGAACGGTTGACCCTGTGGGCGGAACCAAGTCAGTGCCTGTTGATGTCCGCGTTGTCGCGGCAACCCATAGAGACTTAGAGCATGAAATTGTGGCGGGTCGTTTTCGTGAAGACCTTTATTACCGATTGAATGTATTGCCCTTGAACACCCCCGCTTTGCGCCAACGCAGTCAAGACGTTCCTATATTGTTAGAGCATTTTTCAGAATACTTTGTTCAAAAAGGACAAACGCCGATTACATTTGATGTTGACTTCATGAAGGCATTACAAGAATATGGCTGGCCAGGCAATGTGCGTGAATTGTCTAACTTGGTTGACCGATTTAGCACCTTGTTTAGCGGGCAGCAGTTAAAACTGAATATGGTGCCACCCTCGCTACTACCAAAGGGATTGCAGATCATTCAATCTGAGCGCTTGGCTGTAGTCAACACAGGCAACACAGATTTACAAGTGGTTACCGGTGACGTAGCGGCAGAAAATAAAAGCGCAAATGCCGACCTGATGAGTCCGTTTTCTAATCCGGCTCCAGATCAACCACTTGACGCACACAATGAAGTTGAACATATCATCATGTTGGCTCAGGGACTTCCAAGTTTACCGCCAGAAGGTCTTTCTTTGAAGGATCGATTGGCCGATATTGAGCGAGACTTAATTGTCCAAGCTTTGCAGAGAACGAATGGAAATGTTTCTCAAACTGCAAGATTACTCAACCTTCAGCGTACAACCTTGATTGAAAAGCTTAACAAATATGATTTGCGACAAGGTACGATTCTGAACAATGGTTGAGTTAGTTCTGCTGCGGCTTCACACTGAGGACACCAGTAGATCCAGCAGGGGTGTTTTCTGCAGATTGCGCTCTAGGGTATTGAACCATTTTTTCAACCTGCTTAGCCGCAGCTCTAGCCTGTAGCGCTTGCTGAGCGGCAAGAGCGGCAGCAGCATTGGCTTGTGTGTTGGCTTGTATATCTAGGGCATGTCTCTCGCGTTGTATACGTGCTAAATTTTCCATTTCGCGCTTCAGGCCGTTGCTGTCTGTCATAGAGCCTTGTACATTTTTCATGATGTTTGAAAGTGAATTAATGGCATTGGCCTGCGACTGAAGTCGACCATCAAGGGACTGTACTTGCTTGGCCAAAATTTGATTTTTAGCATCTAACTGTTTGGCAGTTTCTTCGGGAACACCTTGCGCGCTCTTAATGGATTCGCCAATTTTGTTTTCCAATTTGACTTGCGCATCGGCAATACCTTCTTGTTTGCCCACCATCTCTTGCAAAGCTTCATTGACTGAGCCAACCAATTCCATAGAGGCATCAAGTTCTACAACGCGCTTTCCGACAGCAGAGACCATTGTGTCCAATTGATTGATTCTTGATTTGAGGCTAATGGACATAGCCGCAAAAACCATGCTCGCAATGAGCATCAAGCCACCAGCAACGCCAAAAATAATGAGTGTGTGCTTGCGCTGCTTTTTTTGTGCATCCTCTAACTTCACGATGACACTTCGCATGTGCTCGCCAGCGTGCGTAGCCAGATTGGCTGAGCGCGTGGCCAACTCAGCAGAATCAAGGGCCAGCATTTTGATGCCCTCTAACTCTTCCTCGTGAGACTGAGTCAGTGACGCTGGCGCGGCTGGTGCGGCTTCGGTGTGTGCGTGATGATCAGACGTCCCCGTTGTAGGTTCTGTGTGCTCAGGTGCTTTTGGTTTTTTATCGGTGCTCATGGCATTTGCCTTTCAGTGTGCTGTTTGTTGAGTGAATGCTCAAGGAGCAGACTCAAGTTTGTCTAGTGCGCTATGCAAGTTGTCATTTTCAATTTTCAAATGAACCACACGCGCTGGAAAATCCATTTCAGGTTCTGCTTTTTGGGGAGCGGCTGTTTTTGCAATAGCACTCGATTCGTTAGAAGCCTCTGCCAGCTGTTGCGCTGCAGCTTCATTGGAAGTTGCAGCAGCTTCACTTGCAGAGGTTGCGGGTCGAACAGCTGCCAAAGGATCTGAACTTGCCAATGCAGCGGCTGTGTTGGTTCGAACGCCTTCTTTCGGAGCGCGCAAGTCCATATCGGCCTTTGCATTCTCATTAGGCGCACGCAGATCCTTGTTTGCAGTGGCGGCTTCTTTGGGTGCTTTTAAATCACCATCAGGATCTACACCTTCTTTGGGCACACGTAAATTGTTAACAGCCTGTGCGGCTTCTTTGTCGGCACGTAAATCTGCAGAGGGATCTACACCTGCTTTTTCGGCGCGTAAATCTGCAGAGGACTCTACACCTCCTTTATCGCCACGCAAATCCTTTGAAGGCTCTACGCCCAATTTCTCGGCTTTGAGGTCTTTGCCAGCGCTGAAACCTTCTTTGGTGCCTTTGAGTAAGTCATCTAAAGTGACTGCGGCTTTTTCTGCTCGCAAATCTTTGTCAGTTTTGACGCCTGCTTTTTCTGCCCTAAGATCTTCATCGGATTGGACGGCCTCATTTGCAACTTTAAGTTCTTTTCTTTTTTGCAAGGCTTCCTTGGCTAAAGCAATTTCTTCATCCAGCAACAAGAGTTTTTTTTCGCCCTTCAACTCTTCTTCATCTTTGGTAATTTCGTTAGATTCACCCGAGGCGTCATTCAGCACTTTGCGAATGGAGGCTTCTCCCACTTCCGCTTTTTTGCCCACGGCGTTGCTAGACCCCTCAGGAATTGAAACTCTGTGAGGTGAACTTGACTTGAAAATTTCTGGATCGCTCATGATCTTGTCCTAAGGTCTAGCAACGGGGGTTAACCGGCTTTTTAAATTCCGCTCAGTGCGCACTGTGCCGGGGCTTGGCAAAGTGCTAAGTTTGGCAAATTCTTCGGCCGACTGCAAGGCTTCAAACGGTCCTGATGCCAAAACAAAAGAAGCCAAAGGCTCATTAGGCTTATATACCGGCACAACTCGGGAATACTTTAGCCCTGGGTAGGCTTTTTTAACTTGTTGAGCAATGGCAAAGCTTGTGTAGGCACCATGCAAAACCAGCCATTTTTTGGAGGAAAGTTGTTCTGCCCATTTTTTGCCCTCTAAAGCTTCTTCAGGCAATTCCACCAACGACTCGTCTAATTTGCTGGGTTGTGTGCTCGCTTCTTCCGACAATTTGGGAGGCAAAGCCTCTGCAGTTTGCGTTGCTTGAGGCTGCTGAGTAGGCTGTGGTGTTTGGGCAGGTCCGGCTGCAGAGACTTCCGGTTTGGATTCTGCGGCTAAAAGTCCAGAGATCCCATTTTGATCTTTAGCTTGAGCCTCAGTGCGTTCAGCGCCAAACTTGAGCCAAGCAAAAGCCTCAGGTTGCATCCAAGCCACAAAGACCGTGCTGCCCATGAGGAGTGCCAAACCTGCCAACAAACCAACTGCCATTTTGGGCGTTGCCAATTTAAATTTCTTTTTTGCCTTTGTGACACCAGCAGATTTTGACTCTCTGACGGCGCGAAGTGCTGCAGGCACGTGCTCCATCAGCCTAAGTTGATCCAGCATAGGGCGCACATCTTCTTCTTGTCCTGCAGCGCGTGCGTGGTTCCAAAACGTTTGAGTTTGTGCGGAATCTGGAAGTGCAATGTTCCAACGCATTACTTTTTTGCCCAAGGCACTTAGGATGTTGGCGCTGGGTTCGTTGCCAGACATCCACAAAATCACCCGTACTTTAGAGCCGGGAAATTGCTGCAGTAACTGGCCTAACAATTCAATTTCATGAGGCGCCATGCTGTGCGCATTTTTAAGCACCCAAACTTTTCGAACATCACTCAAACTGCCGGCTTTTAAGGCTTCTTGCACCGACATTTCAGATACCAATTGATTGAAGTTTTCAATCAAGACATCTGCATCAGTCGGGCTGTAACTTTCTAGAGTTCCATTGGGCATGGCTTCGCGCAAATGGTTCAAGAATATTTGGCCGTAATAATTGAGCAATGCCGTTTGCGGACAATGCACCACCACGCACAGGCCTTCGCGCGCAAGCCCCGTCACGCAGGCTTGCATGCGCGCTTGGTCTAAGGGTTGAAAGAAAAGATCGGACATGGCAAAGATAGAGGCGGCTTAGGTTGATTGAACCTGTTTGCCGTTGGCATCGAACTGCATCGATGGCGGAATTTTGGGGCTTGGCTTGCGCATGCGCTCCATACCTGGCCGCATGTCGGCCAAGCTAAACACATAGGCAATGACTTGAGCAACCGCCAAGTACAAGGCTTCAGGAATAGGGTGGTCTAGTTTGGTGGTGAAGTAAAGAGCACGGGCCAGAGGGGGCGCTGCAAAAATTTCAACACCGTGTTTTTCGGCTTCTTCGCGAATGCGCTGCGCCAAGAAGTCAGAACCTTTGGCCAGCAGCAGTGGCGCGCCGTCACCTGTCGGGTCGTAAGACAAGGCCACCGCAAAGTGCTCAGGGTTGGTAATCACCACGTCGGCATCTTTGACTTTCTGAAGCATTTTGGAGTTGGCCATTTCGCGCTGACGTTGGCGAATCTTGGCCTTGACTTCAGGCTGGCCTTCCATGTCCTTCATCTCGTCTTTCACTTCTTGCTTTGTCATGCGCATGCGCTTCATGAAAGCAAAGCGCTGGTAAGGTGCGTCTATGAGCGCAATGACCAACAGGCTCAATGACAACCACAAGGCCGATTCAGCAATCATGATGCCAGCATGTGCCAAGGCCGGCTCTAAACCCATTTGACCCAAGGCCATGAGTTGATCAAGCTGGCGACTGACCAAGACCCACAGCACAGTGGCCACCAGAGAAAATTTCAAAATAGCCTTGCCCAGTTCAACCAGAGCTTTGCTGCCAAACATGCGAGAAAAACCTTGCAAAGGGCTTAGCTTGCCAAAATTAGGTAACACACTTTTCATGGAAAACAAATAGCCACCTGTGGCACCACTGGACAGCACAGCCAGTATGGCGGTGGCAGCCAAAATGGGTACGATGAGTAAAAAGCTTTCGCCAATTTGAGAGGCAAAGGTACTGGCCAGAAGTCCGGAGTTGTCTAATGTTTTGCGATCAAACTTAAAGCCCTGAGCAAACAAATTGGCCATGCGAGTCATCCATGCACTGCCAATAAAGTACATGACCATAATGGCGCCAATGGTGACTGCGGCAGCAGGCAGCTCTACGGAGCGCGCAACTTGTCCATCGTCGCGTGCATTGCGAAGTTTTCTGGCGGTGGCTTCTTCTGTGGGTTCTGAGCCGTTCTTTTCAGCCATGGTCTGTAGCCTCCATTAGGAAAGTCCGACCAAGCTTCGGACTTGAAAGAAACCTTGCATCCAAAGCCATTGAATGCGCGCGCCAATGCTGGGCAGGGCCAAAATTAAGATGCCAAAGCCCGCAAAAATCATGGCGGGAAAGCCCACCGAAAAAATGTTCAAACTGGGTGCTGCACGCGTGGCCACACCCAAGCCAATGTTGATGAACAACAAAGCCACCATGACGGGCAGGGCCGTGAGCAATGCGCCCAAAAACAGCATAGAACTCCATGCCACCAGTTGCCGCCAAGCCATGTCGCCCAACAGATTGCCACCAATGGGCAAACTGGTAAAACTTTCCACTACCAAACTGAGCAGCATGCCATGGCCACCTAGCCCGACAAAGATCAAGGTGGCCAACACCAACAAAAATTGGCTGATAACGGGCACGTTGCCCATGTTGGGGTCAATCATGGTGGCCATAGACAAGCCAATGGCGTTGGCAATGGACATGCCCGCCACCACAATAGCCGCAGTGACCACTTGAAGCATGAGGCCCATGAGCAAGCCAATCATGAGTTGATTGGCAACTTCTAGAAGTCCGGCTGCAGACAGAGGGTCAATTGTGGGCCAAGTGTGAAGCGGATAAACCAACCAAGTAATGGACATGGCCAACACAATACGGATGCGCAAATTAACTGCACGCAATGAAAAAATGGGTGCAGCAATGAGCAGCGCAGAAATTCGCAGCATGGGCCAGATGAGCGAGTAAAAGCGCTCTAGCAATTCAACGGCTGCAACATCCATGGTGAACCGAAATTAAGTGAACAAACCAGGTATTCGCTGGAAAAGAGCACGGGTGTAGTCGACCAAGGTAGCCAGTTGCCACCCCCCCACCACGGCCAACGTAATGGCCATTGCAGCCAGCTTTGGAATGAAACTTAATGTGGCTTCGTTAATGGAAGTGGCAGCTTGAAGTACGCCAATGACCAAACCTACAAGCAGTGCTACACCTAACAGAGGTGCTGAAATTAAAACGGTCATCCAAAGGGCTTGTCTGCCCAAGTCAACAACAGAAGAGGTGTCCATGGTGGTGTTCCTGGTTAGGTCACAAAGCTTGCGGCCAAAGAGCCTAAGATGAGGCTCCATCCGTCTACCAAAACAAACAGCATCAGTTTGAAAGGCATTGAGATCATCATGGGCGACAACATCATCATACCCATGGACATCAGCACGCTAGACACAATCAAATCAATGACTACAAAGGGGATGTAAATCAAAAATCCGATGGTGAAGGCGCTTTTTAATTCTGATGTGATGAAGGCGGGAACCAATGTTGAAAAAGGCACAGCCGCTGCATTCACTGGCGCGTCCTTGCGCGCCATTTGCATGAAGAGGCCAATGTCGTCTTCACGTGTTTGCTTCAACATGAAACCGCGCAGCGGTTCTTCAGCAGCCGCCAATGCCTTTTCAAAGGACATGCCGTTTTGCATGTAGGGCACCAAGGCGTTGTTGTAAATGTCGCCCAACACGGGCGACATGATGAACAAAGTGAGGAACAAAGCCAAGCCCACCAGAACGGTGTTGGGGGGCGTTTGGCCGGTACCTAAAGCTTGCCTCAAAATGGACAGCACAATGATGATTCGAACAAACGAAGTCATCATTAACAAAAAAGAGGGAAGCAGGGTGAGCGAAGTCATCAACGCCAGCAACTGCAGCGTCAGGCTGTATTGCGTGCCAGATTTGCCGCCACTCACATTGACCATGGGTATGCCTTGGGCAGATGCCACAAAAGGAAAAGCCATCACAACGATGGCGATGAAGAGGCTGGCCCAAACGACTGGTTTACGGAACATGTTGAACTCCGCCTGGCGCGTGAGCGTCCAAGGCATGGTGTGAATGAGAAGTTTTTAAAGAATCTGAAGGTGCATGTGTGCCATCTGGCCAACTGGCAATGCCATTGATCTGGGTGGGGCTGATGCCAATAAGAACCTCACGCTCACCCACCCGAATGAGCGCCACTTTTTGACGAGGGCCCACACTTAAACTCTCAATGATCTGTAAACGACGGCCAGCGTTGTGACCGTTCATTTTGCCTTGCAGTGTTCGAAGCGCCCATAACAGCGCCACCAAAAGGGCAATCACCAAGGCTAGGCTGCCAAGCATCCTAAAAACGTCAGCGCTTGTGATGCCCGGTGCCATGTATCAGCTCACAAATTCTTCATGCGTTCGGCGGCAGGCGCAACGCGCGTTAAGCGAACACCATATCGATCGTTGACCAGCACAATTTCGCCTTGGGCTACTACGGTGTTGTTAACAAGCAGGTCTAAGGGTTCACCGGCAATGCGGTCTAGCTCTACAACACTGCCTTGCGTCAGACGCATAAGGTCGCGAATTTTGATTTGTGCACGGCCCACCTCAACGGACATGGTGACAGAAATATTTTGCAACACTTCTTGGTCGATTTTGCCAGAGGCATCTGTCAACAAAGGGGTGTCAAGGGTGGCGTCAGCGGTGTTATCGGTCATGACAGTTTCCTGGAAAAATTATTGCAAGCCTGGGACATAAGCGCGTTCAACTTGAACCGCTACTTGAGCGCCCAAAGCGCCTACCTGGACATCAAAGGCAGGCAAACCATTGATCATCATGCGGGCCAATTCGGGCTTCTTGAAAAACAAAACATCGCCTTCTCGCATGGCTTCAATTTCACCATAAGAAGTTTCAATGTGACCCAACAAAATGCGAGCTTCAAGGCTGGCGCTTTCAACGGCGTCTTCCAGTTCATCGCGCCATTGTTTGTCGGACTCTTCATTGCCGTCGCCAGATTGAACTCGGCTGCGGAGCAACTCGCGAATAGGCTTTAATGAGGAATAGGGGTAGACCAAATCGATAAAGCCTTGCGCATCGATATTGCCTTCTGCTTCAAAGCGAGTCAGGATGACTAAGTCGTTTTCATCTGCAATTTGCGCAAACTGAGGATTGATTTCTGAGCTGACCAATTCAAATTCAAGAGGCAAGATCGGAGACCATGCTTCCTTGAGTGATTTGAAAAAAACTTCCAAAATCATGTTGATGATTCTGGATTCAGTGGGCGTGAACAAACGGCCTGGCGGCAGATCGCCAACACCGCGTCCAAAGCCACCAAAGAAAGTGTCAAGCGAGCTAAAGACCACCGTGGGGTCAATGACCACAATGGAGTAGCCACGCAATGGGTTCATTCGAATCATGTTGACCGACATGGGGGCTTTCAAGCCTTTGAGGTAGTCACCAAATCGAACAATTTGCACTTGCGTGCCATTGACCTTGGGGCTGGTGCGCAGCATTTCCAACAAGCCCAAGCGAAACACGCGAATGAAACGCTCGTTGATCATGTCAAGCGAGCTGACATTGACGCCTAAGCTGCTGTCTTCGCTGGCCAAGTCGTATTTTTTAATGCGCGCTTTGGTGTTAAATCCTGTGTCAACAGGAATGGAGCCATCCTTCACGCCCTCGGCCAAGCTCGAGAGTTCATCAGGTGTTAAGAGTGAGGTGGCCATGTTAATTCAGGTGCACAAAAATAAGAACCGCTAAGTTTATTGAACGATGAAATTGGTGAAGTAGACGTCTTCTATGCCGCCAAAGTCTTCGTACTTTTCAAGCAGTGTATTGATGGCATCTCGAATCTTAGCGCCCAACTCTTTTCTAAAATCAGGTTTGGTCAGATCGGCTTCTTGTGTTTGACGCATGACATCCATGATGACAGAGCGTAAAGCAAATTCATGTTTTTTGACGTTTTCGAAAACGCGATCGTCGTAATGCGTCATGACGGCAAGCTGCACAGACATGACCTTTTTGGAACCACTCAAGTTAACCAAAAATTCACGCTCAATTTGTAAGTAGGTGTACTCAAAGCGCTGAATCTCGGGCGATTCTTTTGTTTTCTTGCCTGGTTTGCCGTCCTTGCCGTCTTTCCCTTTAGCATCTTTACCGCCGTGACCATCGGCTGCAGCTTCTGCGTGCTCAGGATCAACAGGTTTGGGGTTAAAAAACCCAGTGATGAAAAGCGTGCCAACCACCGTGCTGGCCAAAATGACAAGCAGGCCAACCGTACCCACAATGATCAAGACGATCGGGCTTTTGGGCTTTTTCTCGCCTGCACCTTCTTCTGCTACTTCTTCAACTGCTGCTTCAGCCATATGGCACCTCTATAAAGAATATTTGTACACCTTAAGCATGATCCAAATCAAGCCAGAGTGTCCCATGCATCTGCCGATCGCTTTTCAACGATGCGGCTTGCCTGTTGAACAGGTCGAGTAGCATCGTCAGGGGTCACAGATTCCGTGTTGCCTGAAAAACGCTGGGGTGTCGGATTCCCGCCAGATTCGCGCTTGCTTTCACTGTTTACCCAGACATCAGCAACTGCCGTGCCTGATTGGGTCAAACTGTCTTTTAATCTCGACATTCCTTGCGTA
>Ga0164294_10000320_pt1 | contig 45220 bp, 33 predicted proteins | sample GEODES005metaG_FD_111479 | JGI IMG/M metagenome (GOLD analysis project Ga0164294, IMG submission 111479) | Oligotrophic lake water microbial communities from Sparkling Lake, Wisconsin, USA - GEODES005 metaG | ecosystem: Environmental > Aquatic > Freshwater > Lake | place: USA: Sparkling Lake... | reverse complement strand
AGTAGTAAGATTGTGAGGGAGCAAGCGACTGTACTGTCTCTACCTGAAGGAAATTTGTAGTATTGGCATTAATTTGAAAACTCGTGGCTGATAAAACAACAGCTGTAGGAGGATTTGTGGGGATATCTACGTAGGCTAACTCTGTGGGAGCGGGAGCGTACTGACCCGTGGGACCCACGGAGCCCGTTGGACCGGTCACGCCCTGTGGACCGGTGCGCCCTGTAGCACCGGTGGGACCCGTGCGACCAGTGCGCCCTGTGGGACCGGTGGAGCCGGTATTTCCAGTAGAACCCGTCATGCCTGTAGGGCCCGTCATTCCTGTAGGGCCCGTGACGCCTTCCTCACCTCTTCCAAACGGAATCCCTCCGCCCCAATCAGCCGACGTATTTGTATTCTTAATCCACAGAATGCCATTTGTCGTATCTAAGAAGGCGAATCCTGCTGGCGCAGAGTTATAATAATCACGGGTGAAGGCACCAACCCCTGTGGGACCTGCTTGACCGGAACCAGTGGGGCCCTGGCCGCCGACGTTGTAGGGATATCCTTGTTCCCCGCTGGGGCCCTGTTGTCCTGTGGGACCCATTGCACCTGTATTGCCTGTGACACCGGTTGCGCCCGTGGGACCAGTTGTGCCAGTAGGCCCCGTGCTTCCTGTTACACCGGTTGCGCCGGTATTTCCAGTTGCGCCTGTATTGCCCGTTGCACCGGTGGGACCGGTTCTTCCTGTAGGGCCTGTCATGCCAGTCACTCCTGTGCTACCCGTTGCGCCCGTGGGCCCGACAATGCCTGTAAAACCGGTGGGACCCGTCACAGACGACGCATTCCCGGTTGCACCAGTGTATCCCGTCCATCCGGTAGGACCTGTTTGACCAGCCTGGCCTCGTCCGAAGGGAATACCCCCCCCCCAATCACCCGACGTATTTGTATTCTTAATCCATAGAATGCCGTTTGTCGTCTCCAAAAAAGCAAAGCCAGCAGGGGCGGAATTGTAATAATCACGCGTAAAGGCACCAACCCCTGTAGGACCTGCTTGTCCCGCGCCAGTGGGGCCCTGGCCTCCCACGTTATAGGGATATCCTTGTACACCGCTAGGTCCCTGAACGCCTGTAGGACCGGTGTTGCCCGTTTCACCCATAACGCCAATGCCTGGAAATCCACGAGGTCCTACGGTGCCCCTTGAACCCGTGGGACCTGTAAAGGTGATGCCGCTGTCTACATCATAATATTTGGTACCTGATGGGCTTTGAAGCACTATAAAGGGTGCTTGAATCCCAGTGGTGAACACTATGTTCGTAGAGTATTGTATGGATGCCATACTCTTCGTATCTATAATGAAACGCCAAAGTTTTTAGACCGATTTGTTTAGACTCTTGAATATTCACAATGTGCACCAGAGGTGTCCATTGTAAAGTTCTGTTAGTGTTAAGGGCGCCCTGAAAACACATCGGTCTAATAGATTCAGTTTCCGGGACATGTTAAGCAGTCTTTTCCACACGTTGAAATCCCAGCATGAGTGCAAATTGGTCTCGTAGGAAATACAACTTATATTCCAAGTATTTCTGATAAAACATGAATACGACAATAAAGACAAAGGCTTCGTCAATCTCCTTGAGTCGCTTGTGTTCAAATCCCCCGACGCCTTCCAAGGGGAACGGAATGTGTTCTACCACATTGCGCATGGCATAGATAATGACACCGATAAAGAAGAATTGTAGAATCACTTCCAAGCACATACGGAGAAGGGTTGATGTGGGGACAACCTGATCTGCTTTGAGGGGAGGTGGTTCAAAGGGTCCTAGGGCGGAATCTAGAAGAACGGATGTGCTTGCTGCCGCTATGAAATAATACACGGTAACTAGACCGATGTCAAATATTTTTGTAAATAGAAACGAAGGTTTCATATCTATTTAGGATGTCTTTTTTAGAATCAATTAGTAGAACCTCTGATGAACGATTTGGTCAAGTACGCCGTGGAATTTGTTGGCACCTTTTTGTTTTTGAGCACCATTGTTGCAACGGGTTCCCCCATTATGATTGCCGGAGCGCTTCTTCTAGTCATCTTGATTGGCGGAGGGATTAGTGGTGGACATTTCAATCCGGCAGTGTCAATCATGTTTTACGCCAAGGGAGCCCTGACTGGCACGGATTTGATTGCCTATATTTGTGCCCAGGTGCTTGGTGGGTTGACGGCACTCGGCGCATATGTCACCTTGGTTAAATCTGCTAACGTTGTTGTCGTGTAACGAAGAACGCGGCGAGTGTCAAGCAAGCAACTGCTCCGATTGCGGTCGCCAAGGATGTGGGGTTGACGAAGCCCTCTTTGGCCTGCGTCTTGGGTTCTGCATTGTATTGTGCTTGTGTCAAATCGCTATCATACACCCATCGTGTTTGATAGGGAGTTCCATCTTGCACACGAGTGTCGGGATCGGTGATCCATTGGGTTCCCGAAGACGGAGAACGCAGCTGTCCTTTCAGGTCTCCAACGGGAAGCGTGACCTGTTTGCATTTCGGGTAGGCGGAACCGGACATTGCCATAAACATAGGACGGGGATCTAGCGCACCGGCGGCATCTGCCATGATGCCGGGTGCTAATCCTTTCATCTCCACGCCGAGCGTTCGTTGGATTTCTTGTCCGACACGCCCCGGCAACCCCTGAGGAGTGGTGTCTATGTATTGATACATTTTCGCCCCGTTGCTGCAGGTCGCGCCCGTCTTGGTAAAGTAGCGAATTCCGAGGGGTCGCTGATTCATACCATTCATCCTGGCGAGGCCCGTGGACTGTCCGAATCCAATCGCATCGGTATAGTAATTAATGCCCGCTACCGCACGAATAATGCCACCGGCGGAGCCGTCATTACCACTAATGCCGAGTTCCGTAGGAGTGGATAACTCGTCGGCATAGCTATAGTTGGGCCCCATGATAGTGTCACTCATTCTATAGGGGTGTTGGTAAAAAATGATTCACAGCCTCATCCGTCCCCATGCTTTACAACAATGGCGTCTCTCTTCTTTCCCAGTGTTGGAAAGCGACGTGCTTTACCCGAAGAACGCGCAGATGATGTGTGGTTACTATTTGAGTTACCAAAGCCCGCCGTTGTTAGAGAAGGGCATTGGTGCAAGGAATGCGACACTGACAAGAGCATTCATATAGAACAAGACGAAGTGGTGTGTCACGGATGTGGGAGCTCACTGGGATATCGGATTGACTCCAAGGCAGAATTTCGGTATTACGGAATGGATGGGGGTGCTGATCCCACCCGCGTGGGTCATCCGATTAATCACAACTTTCCTGAAAGTTCAGGCGGAACGCGCATCTTGCAAATGATGGGAGAAACGAAAGAGGGGCGCCGCATTCGTCAATATCATTCGTGGAATATTATGCCGTATCGGGAACGATCCCTGTGGGGTGTGTTTGATTTACTACATGTTCGGTGTGCGCAATCAGGGATTTCCTCGGCCATTGAAGACGAAACCAAGCAACTGTATGCACAGGTGAGTCCGTTGTGTTTAAACCGCGGTGAGGCGAAGGAGGGGTTGATGGGCGCTTGCTTATATGAAGCCTTGAAGCGGAACGGAACGCCCTGGCTCCCGGCAAAGGTAGCGGAGATCTTTCAGATTGATAGCAAGTTGATTACGAAGGGGTCTAAGCAGTTTGCGGGTTTGCTGAAGGAGCACGAGGCGGTGAATGTGATTATAGATGCTCCGATTGAGAGCGAGACCATTCATGCGACGGGATTTCAACATCATTTGGAACCGGCGATGGCCAAGTTAGAGACTCCGAGGATGAAGCATGGCGCCATCTTGACCTTTGCAACCCGCATGGGAGACCGCATTAACAAGTTGGGCATGTGCTCGGAAACGACTCCGAGTTCTCTGGCGGCATCGGCGCTTGTGCTAACGTGCGAACACTTTAGCTTAGACAAGACGACGGCGGAGATTGCCAAGGTGTGCTCCATCAGTACAGCGACGCTGCAAAAGTGCTTGAAGCGTATCTCTAAATGGCGCGCCATCATCTTATCGGAGGCGGACATTGTGTAGGAAGGCGGCAATCTTTTTTCAATCCTGAAAGTAGGAATATGGGAGCTGGACAATCTACGCCTGCGTTGAAACTTCCAGGAGCAGGAAGCCGTGAATTAAACACGCCTGGCGTGTTTGTCTTGACGACCGAGCAAACCAAGTTTTTGGATGCGATGGGTATTCTGGTAAAGACACTGCTCACGGAGTCTACTAATTTGGGGAGTTTGAAGGAACTCTTGAAGAAGAACTATTCGTCCATGTTTATGATGAATTCAGGCGCTTCCTACACACAAATGCGATTGTTACAAAATCCAACGAATCGCACTAAATCTCGTACCCTGGTCGTTGTTCCAAAGAATATGTATGAGAAGAAATACGAGATTGATGCAAAACAGCAGGCGTTGAGCGCACAATACACGAGTATGTTGCTGCGCATGACGGAAATTTCCTTGGCCTTGTTTGCGAGCATTCACATCAATCAGGGGATGGCGGCGCTCAAGGATTTACCCAGCAAGGTGGAGACGCTGCGTCGGTCTCTACCACCTGGAGAGGTTCCAAAACCCATTCCGGCGGCGATTGTGGAGAATTATATGACGGATGGCTATTTTCAGGAAATAGAGACGGGGCTCTACATCTTTAAGCCCCCTGCAGAAGTCGCAGGGGCGAAGACGCCGGACCCTACGCACATGGTGGTCTTTGATGTAAATTTGGGCTTGATTTACTATGCTGGGGCGCAGGTGGAGAAGGGGCCGGTGTTTCGCGTGACGTTTTCGGACCAACCAGTGGCACGAGGAATGGAATCTTCGTCATCCTTTAACATAGGCCAGTCCGGCTCACATCATTCACCTCAATTCAATCCGTATGCCTTTGGGAAACCGGCTGCAGGTGCTGGGGGACCTCAGCTTGTTCCCAATCCAACTCCGCGGCTCATGCTCATGAATGGGTCTGTTGGACCCACAAATGCTGGCGGTAGAGGTGCAGGAGGTGCAGGAGGTGCAGGAGGTGCAGGAGGTGCAGGAGGTGCAGGAGGTGGTGGAGGCGATGCAGGTGGTAGAGCACCTGGATTGAATCATACTTCCGCATGCACACTCTTGGGATTGGACCCAGCGGCTCCCCTAACAGCAAAACTCGTGCACGACGCATATATGAAGTTAGTAAGTGGCCACACTAATAGAGGAGGGGATGGCACGAATGTGGCTGCAAAGAAGGAGGCCTGGAAGTTTCTAAAGGCAGAATTTGAAGCAGCGGAAGCTGCGAAACCACCGGCCCCCGGTCCAATTATCCCAGTTCAAGCTGACATTATTCCGGATGCATATGTTCGGTCTGCTTTTTCACGCATTCTTCAAGATGAACGACCTAAAACGCCAGCAAAGCTTCAAGAAGCTCTTGTAAAAGCATACACGGAATCAAGTAATATAACTGGTGAACCAGTTGATAATTATGAGTTTGATGCTTCGGCAACAAGTATTTTAAACCTTGGGGTGGATCTTTCGCAGCCAGCAGGGATTGAGGCCCTGGTGAACGGATTGGCGGCAGGGCAAGTTCCGATTGCTCAGCAAGGAGACCCAGCAGCTGCCCTTTATGAGGATAGGGCTGATATCTTATTGCACTTGGTGGATGGGGATGAGGATGCTAAAACATTGAAAGGAGGTTTCTTGCTAGTTATGTTGGACAGGGCTCTTAAACCAGGGGTGTATGGAACTGCTATTGCGGCAAGAAAACGAAACTTGCAGATGAAACAGTATAATAGAGTTTTGAATCCTTGCCTCCCAAGTGTTGCGACAGATCGTGATATCAATGTTGTTGTAAATGAAATTTTGGACTTATCCAATCGTAGAAAAACATGGGGAGATTCCTATATGAATGATGAATTGTTTATGAAGGAAGATGGTACACCCAATGAAGAGTTGGAAAATTATATGAAAAATGTTGTAAAATCTATAGTGACTGCCGAGTGGCCTTTTTGGCAAAAAGAAGAAGGAACCGTGGCATCAAACTCTTGCGACCCGCAAAATCCTGGTCCAACGTTGGAACAATTATACGCAGCAATCCCCAGACCTACTTTCCGACGCCGAAACACACGCCGCGGTCGGCGAACCAATCGCCGAACGACACGACGCCGACGAGTCCAACGCAAGCAGCGAGGCGGTGGTCCTCCCGTCAATTTCTACACCATTACGATTGACACCATTCCCAAATCGGAACGCAGCTACCGATTGGTACTTACGACCAAGGGTGTGGCGGGTAATCCAGCGGATATCGCCAATCCCAATCCTACTGCCATAACCAAGGGGTTGACAGAAGTATTTATGAATACGATTTTGAAGGAAAATACGTCGGCGAGTGCCGGCACTTCGGTCGCCAGCCGTTTCCGCCCTCTGGACGCCAGCGATGTCGGAACCTACGATAAGTTGATGAATATGTATGATACAATGATGCAGATTCAAGAGGGTCCGTCTCTGGGAGCGTATCGTGCGTTTTCCCTCTTGTCGGCCTTGGAACCTAGTGCAAAATCCAATCGGGCATACACCTATGTATGCAAGGACAAGATGGCCGGACGCAAAGCCAGCAACGAAGTTCAGTATGCCACCTTGGAATCCCTGTACTTGGACCTTCAGGACAGCGAGAAACCTGATAGGGAAGCCCCTGCTCGTGCGGAATTGAAAGAAGAAGTGGATAGATTTGTAGCAGATGCCAGATATAGCAATGCAGCCGGTGCGTCTCCCACCACCTTTAGTGACCTTACGATTCCTAACGTCTTGACACTAGAACAACAGCCGGTCTTCTGCGGTGCGCAAGGAGTGGCCGTATCGCCCACCAACGTTGTCATTCTTCGCAAGGCCCATCAAAAGTTGCGGATCTTGTACGATGCGCACATTGATTGGGTACGTGATTTCGTCATGAAGCACTTTATGATTATCCGTCCCTCCGATAAACAGCTGGTGTTGAATCCTTCCCTTGCATTTCCGAAAACTGCCAAGGGCGACATTACGACCATTCAAAAACAACTAGAGATACTTGCGGAAAAGGTGCGTGCGAGAATCGCCAAATATTACAGAGATGTGGAAACAGTCTACGCCAGTGCGCTACAAGGCTTGACTAGCCCTTATTAGACTCACACTTCTTCACGCAATGCAAGAATCTTGCACGCTCCGAACGCAGGAGGGAGATAGTTGTAAATAGACCAGGCGTGAATACCCGAGGTTCCGTAGGACCATCCATGAGAGACCCAATCGGCTTGGGCCCCTCCTGTATGTGTATCGGAAGTGCAGAAGAAGAGGCCTGTGTATTGATGGGCGACGGCTTCCAAGACGAGGCGCAGCACTCCGTCCGCAAATTCGGTGCCGCACCACACGACTTCGTAGATAGGTTTAGAGCCCACCGTTGTTTTTCGCCGTGTGTTACTAACGACCACATAGTATTCAAAGGCACCGATGATGGCTCTCCATACGGAAAGGCCGCCCCGACGGTGGTCTATGGTCTCGGTGACAATACTGGGCTGCGTCTCACTTGTACGGCGGACAATACGTTCCCAGATAGGTGTAAAGGTCGTCACATCTATGGAGGTGATGGTAAAGGAGGGCGCTGGAGGAAGGTCGCAGGGGATAGATGCATATGTAGGAGCCGTTAGAAAGGTAGAGAAGAGAGGGGAGGCCGCAAGTTCCCGAGACCAGATGCAGGCGAAGGGATTGGGCAGACGGGCTCCCACGACGTGATCTATGGCAGCCATAAGCCACGAGGCGACGCCTCTCGACCGAAAGTCCCGATGCACACAGAGTCCCTCCACGACATGAAAAGACTTCTCGACAAAGAGGACTCCGTGACTCATACGGGTTACATCGCCAAAGGGAACGGCGGCAATAGAGCCGATGAGGGTTTGATCCGCTGCAAACAATCCGAGGATGACTGTATCTTTATCTAAGAGATAGGCCTGTGCAAAAGCTTCGTCGGCGTCCAAGTACCAATCAGTGTCGCCATAATGCTTGCGCCAGAACTGGGCCAATTGCGGCGCATCGTGAAGTGTAAGGACTTTGAAGGAACCAAAGGTGACATCGGGCATCGGTCGTCGTTCTAACCGCAAATACCTTGGTTTGGCAGGAAGCCAGGATTGAAGCCATGTAGGAGCAGCCTTATTCTCGTTCCAAAAGTGAAGCATAGTATATAATTGTGCAACACACAGTCTGATGGGACTCAATTTTTCAAACACATGCCTTGAATTAATATTCAAAGAATATAGTATAATATGGCGCAAGTTACAAGAGCAGAATTTGAAGAACTAAAAAACAAACGAGCAACGGACTTTGCATACTTCGATGCCTTAATGGAGAGTAACAGTGAAGATATAGAGAAACTGAAGGAACAAATCAAAAAACAAAATGAATTCAATCAAGGGATGAATAATAATACAGTAGAGCTGGTTCGTCGTATTGATGAGATGAAGGCTAAAATAAAGGAGATTAATTTAGAACTAAATATGTTGGATTCCAAAGTTACAAAAACAACGGTTAGCGCAGGGGGTGGCAAGAAACGCACACGAAAGAATTCCCGCAAAAATTGAAATCGCAACAGAAGGCAAGACGGACAGCTACGATGAACGTTACACCAAATTCTAGTCCGATTCTTTCTAGTTCATCGTTATCCATTCCTACAATCGCTATGACCTTATCTACCTTGACCGAAAAGGCTAACCCTGAGAAGAAGGCCCGGTGCTACGCAGCGGACTGTAAAAAGAAGCTGAGTGCGGTAGACTTTGATTGCCGCTGCGGCCACCGGTTCTGTGGCTTGCACAGACAGGCGGAAGACCACAAATGTACTCACAACTGGAAGGGGGATGGGACCCGAGTGTTGGGACAGCAACTACAGTCTTGTGTAAATCAAAAATTAGAGAAGCTATAAGTAGAATGTCAGCGGACGAGGAAATAAAAGTAGGTGATATTGTAAAGTTTCTTTACAGCACTACCCCTACGATATACAGACTTGGCGTTGTTAGAGGTATTGAGCTAGGACCACCAGTGTATAATACACCAGGCCCAGTTAACATAACATATAAGATTGAACTTCTTGGCCAGAGGATAGTTCAAATGTATACACCAACCGGGAAAATAAAGGAATTGTACAAACATAGATGGGATATTAAAAAATATCATACGCCACATCTTATTTCTGAACAAGTCATTCGAGGGTCTGTGCCAATAGATCCTGCAAAACACGGTGCGGGAAGTATGCCGGCAGAAATAACAAATAAGATTCTAGCGATGGCTGGGTTTAGTCAAAATGGCAATCTTTATAGATCATATACAAGGGGGAATGCAAACGTAATGCCTCGAACGTCTGCAGCAGGTGGCGGTTCTACTTCTGCCGCTGCAGGCGGCAGCAAGTCACGTCGAACTCGCCGTAACAAGCGTCTTAGCCGCCGATCAACCAGGCGTTAAATAAGGACAACGGTTCCCTCTTCTTCTGTAGGCATCTCAAAGTGCTTGCGAAACATGTAAAACGCAATGTCTGGTACATCGGTCCCGCCTTCCAAGGCTCGCTGTTTGTTTTGCTCCATGGCCCGTTCAATCGGAGTTGGAACATAGACAATGCGAACCGGCCGTCCATGTTTTTTCGCAAAGTCTACAAAGAAGGCCCTCTTTTTCTTATTGGATGCTGTACAATCAAACACGATAGACTCTGTCCCCACGTGTTTGCTTGCATCCTTTATCATGGCGGGGCCTGTTTTGAGTGTATCTCCATCTACGATATGATATCCTGTAAGAGTCCTTGCGAGGGTAGACTTGCCCGACGCAGGATACCCCATCATGATGACGACTTCTTTTTCAGAAACGGGTGGAATGGGCTTGAAGACGAGCGGCTCCAACGGAAAGACTTGCTCTGGAACTTGGAAGCGAACGCCGAGTTTCTCTGCAAACACTTTGTCGCAATCCGACCAATCTCCCTTGCGACCGGCGGCATCTCCCACATAGGTCGCCCTGCTCTTGTCAAAGGTGGGAAAGAGTGTGTCAAAGAGTGTTGTCGCCGGCTTTTGATGCTCCTTTTTTACGCCGATAACGATGGAGGGGTCTAGTCGTAAATCCCGCATGACATCATGAATTTGGTCTACTTTCCAGGGCTTTGATTGGTCGGTCACAATGACAAGATGGTGCGTTTCGGCGCATTTTGTTAGGATTGCAGGAACCGACGGACGAGTGAATTCCCAATCCGTGCGATTCTTGGGAAAGGGGCGACCGTCCTTGGCTTTGACGATGGTGCCATCAAAATCCCAGATGGACAGAGGGTTAGATGTAGTATAACGGTTTAGAATGAGGTCATTCATTCTGGAACTACTGTGGGGAACGTTGCTGGACGCACTTCAATTTTAGAGCGCCGTTCTACATGTGAGGCTGCCGATCCACCCGATACTAATTTTTGTCACCCTTTGTAGATGTCATTTCCGCCTGATTTGGCAGTTGGTGATAGAATTATCTATTATCAAACGGTGCGCATCAAAATGAATAGCGAACGTATATTTTTTCGTAGTCCGCCTCATTGGAACGGTGGTAAGTTTTATGGTCTCCGAATTGGTTATGTGAGACAGATTGACATCAACGATGGAATACGATCTCTGACGATACAGAATCCACCTGAAGATCCAGGAAGACAGGCTATGACTACACCTGTAAGTAGGCAATGGCCGGGTTCTGGAGATGAATTTGATTATTTAACGGAAGATCCGACGGAAGAACGTATTGTTATGAAGCAGTCTAAGAAGGCACTCCTGGCAGAACAAATCATGCGAGGGTCTGAAGCTAGAGATCCTACGAAACCCGGTGCTGCGAACCTACCACCCGAGGTAAAAAATAAAATTCTGGCTCAGGCAGGACTTGGCAATTATGGCAATCTGTATAGACGAGCCCTTAACGGTGATCCGAAGCTATTGTCTCGTGAGATTCCTTGTTCTTCGTCTTCTTCCTCTTCATCCTGTACGATTTCACGGAAATCAAACAGAAAGCGTACCAACAAAACCCGCCGACCTCAGCGCACAAAGCAAAACAGGTATTGATATTCGTAGCCGATAGGCGTCAGGTCAATAAACTGTTTAAAGAGGAAGCCGTTCTGCTCGGCTTCGCCCACGACTTCCTCCATCGTCGGCATCCGAAGATGGTGGACTTGCTTTCGCTCTTTGCCGTCCTTGAACTTGAAATATTCTCGGAATTCGGCGGTAGGGCCTTCCAGCTGGAAATCGGCTTCGTACGTAAATTTATCAAAGATGACCTTACTACGTGTCACACGTTCTTTGCTGTATTTTTGTACGGAAAAGGCGACGAAGGGTGAGGCGGCTTCTAATATCGGATCAAACTTATCACGGTTCACGAGATGTAGGACAAGGCAGCCACCGGGTTGCAACCAGTTGAATAGATTACGGAAGGCCGAGGTGCGGTCTCGGATATAATACAGCGTAAAATAGTACATCGTCGCTAGATTGAATTCCCCTGCAGCAAACTGCCCGACTAATTCTACATCGCCAACACGATAGTCGCTCTTGGGATATTTCGCACGAGCGGCGGCGACCATGGCGTCGGAGGCGTCTAGACCAACGGCCTTGGTGCAACCGGCTTTGCGAAACAAGTCTACAGCGCCGCCAGTACCAGAGCCGACGTCCAGGACTTGGAGCAGCTTGGTTTCGGGGCGAAAGGTCTTGGCCCAATTGAGCGTAAAGGTAACTTCTGTTTCCTCACGGACGCCACCATCTATGACTTCGTCGTACACTTTGGCGTAAAAGTCATCAAACAGGTGTTCGTTGCCAAGAATGACCGTATCCCCTGCCGCTGGATTGGCAAACCCTTCGTAGCCGTAGCGAACAGCGCCGAGGGATTGCGACGCACCAGTTTCAAACTGGCGCACTCGAGTCATAGAATAACGTGTGTACAGATAATTGGCGATTAATGCGCTCACAATAACGACCACCACAATTTGGAAGAGATCCTCGTACATGCTCTGTTATAGGTGTGTTAATTTTCCTAGGAAAAAATCAAACGCTGCGGTAATGAATACGATTTCCCTGACACCCGAACCGAAAGCGACCTCCAAACACACCTTGTGCGGTTATGCATGGGGAGATGTGCAATCGGCGCTGTTGCGGGCGATTGCGAACGGCGATATGGCACGGGCGCAGCGTTGGGGTGCGGAACTCGTGTGCTCGGAACAGGGGCTGGGACGCCTGGAAGCCGCCCTGCTCCATGCGTGGGCCATCCACGTGGGTCCGGCATATCCGGGTTGGTGTAATATGTGGTTTAGTGCGATTAATTTGATTCGCACGCTATGGTCCCGAAGTGGCGGCGACACCAAGGCGATACGGAATACACCCACTGTGCGGCAAGTGGTCGCCGAGGCGATTGCGGCACTGGTGCTAGCGGGGAAAAAACCCCTCCCGACGCTCCCGACGGCGGCGGACTGTTTCAAGGAGGCAGAGGGGATGCGCATGCGGCTGAAAGCGGGGGGCGGTGTCAGCGACCAGGTGGTAGTGCGCCGCATTTGGGCCGCCGCCAATGACGGGGGGGACCTAAAGACAATTGGAAACGAGTTGGAGGCGGCGCTAAGGGCGAATCAGACTCCCCGAGTCTTGTTTTGGATCGTGTGGTTCTTTACGTTGGACCAGCAGACGGATGCACCGCAGGCAAAGGAACGGGGTCCGAGCTCCCTCAGCGTGAAGGCTCGGAAGAGCCTGCTGTGGTTTTTGGTGGCGATGCTACGGGAATTGGCGAATGATTCGGCATTTTTATCTACGGAGGAGCGGGGCGCACTGTTTGGAACGCTGGAATTGACCTGGTCCAAGTTGGGGTCCAAGGGACGACGAGAGGCGGTGATTGCGATAGCGCTGTGCATTCAGGAGCACATGGTGCGCCGCAGTGGAGGAATGATGTTGGCGGCCCCGGCGTCTATTCCCTCTTTAGGGTCTATACGAGATGCAGTGACAATGATAGATGTCATGTATTCTAGCATTGGCGAGGAGGCGAGGAGATTTATGTTGGAACAGCCGAAACTGGGCGGAATCGCCGGCACAATACCAGAACCCCAACGAGTGCGCCTGTCGTCTAATGACAAGTTGGCGTTGGCGTATAGCACACGATAATCTATTGCCTCAAGTAGAATGTCGGCGCCTGGAACACCCACGTGGCTACAACGGGCAACGGGGCCTGCCATAAGTGCTGCAACAACTGCAGATACCTTTTTGAGATCTATTCTGACACCAGAGACATTTAATTCCAAGGTGACGATAGCGATTTTACTAGCTGTCTGTCTGGCCTTTCTGATTTGGTATAGCTTGGTATATTTTACGCTGGAAACACCGACCAATATCACCCGCCGAGAAACGGCGGCGGCGACGGCGATGGGTCAATACGAAACTGCGAAACGGTTAGGTTTGGCAGAGACCTTGACGAAATATAAACAGTTGGGAGAATCCGAGGATGCCCTGTTATTTACAAATTTCTGGTGGTATACCGCCAATATGGGAGCGCTGTTTTATTCCAACATGCAACCGCTCTCTTCTACGCCGAGAGTGGTGGTGTCGCCGAAAGCAGTGCGTCTTGCGCTTCTAGGAGGCGCCCGATGCTTTGTGCTGGATGTCTGGCCGGATTTGACGCCAGGGGACGGGCAATATGCCCCTGTCGTACAGACAGTGGAAGCGGGCAGTGGTTGGAAACGAACCAGTTTCAATGCTGTGCCTTTGGCGGCGATTCTATCTGTCTTGATAAAGGAAGCGTATGAATCGGGACGAGAGTCTACAAAGGGCGACCCGATTATGCTGTATTTGCGGTTTCAGGGCGTGCCTCGTAGGTCTACCTTTGATTACACGGCACGAGTGCTTCAATCCACGATTCAGCCCTATAGACTAGATGCCGCATACAATGGCTGTAGGGGGCAGCAACTCATTCCCACACAGCCGCTCGCAATGTTTGCTGGCAAGGTGGTTGTGGTGTCCAACGTGACAGCGTCCAATAGTGTGTTGGGAGACTATATCAACATTGGACCTCAAACGGGACTTCAGGTGGAATATGAGCCGACATATGCAAAGGGGCTGACAGCCGAGATGACCAAGACGGCGATTGCGAGGATTAAGCAGAATATCTCGGTTGTCGCACCCAATGATGCTAACAATGGATGGGATGTCGCAGGATGCGCTGCGTTGGGACTTCATTGTTTGGCGCTGAATTTCGGTCAATTGTCGTTACCTGCGGGTACGCCCACATACAATGCTGTTCAAAACAATCAGGGGACGGAGATTTCGTTTGACAAGGTGAGCTATCTCTTGAAACCGGTGCCGCTGCGTCTTGTACCGAGCACGATTCCGGCGCCTCCTTTGCCTCCTGATTTCAAGTTTAACGGCGGAAATATTACGCAACCGTCGGCGTTGGCTACACCAGGGTATTAAGCACAGCGGCTTTCAGGGGCTTGCAGGGTGCCCTGCATCTATGAAAACAAGCCTTTAATGAAGTAAACAAATCCGCTTTGCGGATTTGTTTACCCAATCAAGTGCTTATTTTAAAAAGTGCAGGGGCTTAAATCATATAGCACATGATAAGTAGAGGAATGAACGTGCGTGGATACCAACATCTTCCGTCAGCACCGCCTGCTCTATCTGCCTGCATCTATTGCCGCACACCGGTAATAACTCCCTTTCGGCCGTTGCCCTGCGGCTGCTTTCTTCCGCTTCACACGCAGTGTCATGATACTCTTATGATTAGCGAGGTAGGATGTCCGGCATGTCGCACCTTCTGGGTAGCAGGAATTGCAAGTAGTGCAACGAGCGTGATGAGTGCAGCGGAGCCAATCGTACCTTGGCCAAGTGAAGTGAGGCCAAGCCCCTCTTGCGTTACATGCGAGTGTAGCCCCTGGTGGAGTGTCTACGCAATTGGCATTCTCATTGTAGGAATTGGTGTCTTGTATTTGTTATTTCATTACATAATTGAATAATATCTTCATTGAAGATTGAATTCAAGCTTACGCGACACGACGCTTTCGTGTGAGCACACGAGCATTTTTGCGCTTGTAGGTGCGTTTACGTGGATGGCTTGCTGCAGATGATGTGAAATGAATTCCTTGTGATTTCAACCAAGCATTAAAATAGTCAAAGGAGGCTTTATCAACATCGTTTAGCAATACTTTATAAGCATCTTCCAAAACTTCATATTTAGTTTCTGTCAGTCTTCCTTTTATGAAGTAGTCTTCATGTCGTAATCGTTCTTTTATATGCTTAATTAACTGTTCTTCATTTCTAAATCCCACATGTCCTACACGTGCACCTGCCCGTACTCTACCGCCAGCGGATGATGCCGAGGAATTTCCTCCGTAGTGCGTGATGGTATTCGCAGGTGGCATGAGTGGAGGAGGGGACAGGCCAAAAGCGCTATGTTGCGTTTGTCCATATGGAATTGGAGGATTCGGTGCATAATATCCTCCTCCGCCTCCAGTGTAGTATGTAACAACACCAGGCGCACGTGTTCCATCTGTAAGACGTGGAAGAGGAAGCGATGTGGGAGTGCCTGTTGCCGTAGCCAAAGCTGCGCTTTGGCCCGTTGCAGAAACCAAGGCAGTGCTTTCACCTCCAGCAGTCGCCGTCAATGCAGGCCGTGTGGGTCCAGTCGATCCAGCTCTTGCTTTTTTTCTTCTTTGTACTGGTGGAGCCTCATTCGTGATTCCAGCAAGGGGTTGGCCAGCCAACGTGTCTACGAGTCTTTGACGTTGAGAGGGTGGAGTAATCTTTTCAAGCATGCTCATTAGAAAACGAAGACTTGTGATTGTTGCACCTCCGAATAAGACCCATGTGACTGTATTCCATTCTTCTGGTTCCACATATCCTAAATAAATAAAATTAATGATTCTAAACATTCCTCTAAATATGGCATATGAGTCATCAGACGGTTCGGTTCCAGGATAGCGTGCTTCAGCTGTGTTTGATATAGCAAGCACTTTAGCAAAAGCGTCCTCGTGTGCCATGAGTTTTCCTTCTGTGTCAGCAAGAATTTTATCATACACATCTCGTGCAAGATCAGGTCTAAACACCATTTTCATGCGGGCAAAAAGCCCATAAAATCGGATGGTGCGTTCATAGGCAATTGGATTGTCTTCACGTTTTGTTGTCTTACGAAGCGTATCTCCTACTTTTGCAACAATTTCGTTGTGGTAGACCATAGTCCGATTTACTAAACGCTCAAGTTTTGTTGCATGTGTTGCATTGAGTTGAGATATAAGTGGGTCTAACCCTAGAATTTCTACAAGTTCAGAGATAATAGATGTGGATTCAGCATCTGCTGCACTGGAACTTCCCGTCACGCGTGGGAATGTAGCATTCCACATTTCTACAAGGGATGCCACCACCGTATTTGTGTGAATAGACCTCACATACTCATCCAAAACTGGCACACCTTCTTCCAACATGGGTGCTAGTGTAATATTTGTAACAGGAATTGGTATGAGTGTAGATTGAGCTGTAGGAGTTTTTAGCGCTTCTCCCAATATTTGTGGAGGCGAGGTGGGCGCAGCGGAAGCAGAAGGAGGAACTGGCTGCACAACGACCTGTAGGGGGGTTGGAGCAAATGCAATGGATGAAAACATAGGAGATGGTGTCGTAGAAGATGAAGAAGCTATTGAAATAGCTTTTGGTGTCCCGTATCCTGTACTGGCGTATGGGCGCACTGATGCAAATGTTGTGAGATCCGAGGCGGATGAGGAAGATGGTGAATATGACGAAGATGACGAAGACGGTACACTAGACGATGACGAAGATGAAGAAGACGGTAAACTAGACGAAGAAGGGGATGAAGATGAACTTGGCGTGGCTGTTGGAGCTTCAGGTTCTGCAGGAGGGACAGATACGTCACCCTCTGCAGTTATGACAAGTTCTTCTTTATCACTTGGCAAAGCACTTGCAAGATATAAAAAGGGAGCTTCTCGTTCCACATATTTATTTAGTTCTTCGGAACTCTCCTCTACACGAGGATGTAATCCACACAGTTGCAGCGCTTGCGAACGGTTAGTATCATTATCAGCTTTTTGGACAAGAAGATGACACAATCCTGCCAATATGGCACGAGGAGGGCAGTTATCAACCGTTCCATGTTCAAAACAAGAGCGGACATGCATCAATAAACTAAGTGTTCTTTGATACGTTTGTTCGTGACGCTTTTGCGCATCAAATAGTTCATGATGCTTTGTTAGAATATCTTTATTTGTATATCCACGCGAGCGTAGCAATGATTCTACATCTTTATCTATTTCCAGTGATGCTGTAAAATCAGAATCCATCCAGTTGACCAATTTTTGAATAGCGGGCGAGGTGCTAGGGGGAAGCGGGGGGGTACGTAAGCTATCAGTTTTAGGTGAATAACCTGTTGAACCTTGCACAATAGAGACAAGAACTGCCCGTTGTGATTCTAATAACAGCATACGGGTGTTGATTTCTTGTGTGGAATAGTCGGTTTGTTCCATCAAGGTGTCAATTTGGGGTTTGTATGTAAGTTTAAACGAATCAATTGTTGCCAGCGCATGATGGATTAATTTGCTTCGTTGGTCTTTTGTGTTTGTAAGATATGTTTGGTAATTGTATTCATCTGTTTCTAATTGCCCAACAGAGGGATCTCCTTCGGTAAATAATAGTCCAATGCCTTTGCGCTCAGGGGCTACAAGAGATTCCGCATATTCAATCGCTGCGGAAGATTGTTCTGTGGTTTCTCCATACCATATTCTTGGAATATTGGACAACATTTTAGTTAATCCTGAACCCGCTCCCCCCAAAGCACCCGCACCGAGACCCACTGTTCCTTCTCCAACAGCAGTTCCGAATGCTGTTGATGCGCTTGTCAATGTCATTTCCTCTTGCCCAAAAATGCGATGTGATATACCTCCAACCAACCCTCCTAAAAAAAGACTCAAAAAGATGGCGACAAAAAATTTAAGAAGAACATAGTCTCCATAATCTCCTCCGCGTTGGATTCGTTCCTTTGATGAAGCGGCCGTCCTCTCAGAGCGCAGTTTTCTAATTAGTTCTTGATGTACAGGAGGAAGGATTTGAAATATATATCCGTCCTCTTCAAATGCAGCAAGAAAGGTCTTTTTTTCTTCTGGATTCTCCATGAGTCCATCCACAATGTTATTAATGTAAGCGGTTTCATCACTATTACTCACGAGTTCTTCTTGAGCTTGAAGATTTAGCGTGGTGAGCACAATAGACTGAAGGTAGGAATCGTTGAACAGGGGTCGTGCCATCAGGTCATCATTATATTTTTGAACATCGGTTGGATCTGGTAGAGACATCATTGGCTCTGGCGAGTTTTCCAAATTTGCGGGTCCTCCTATGCTCCCTGAACGAGAGTGTGCTGCGGAGGTTGGTGCAGATGCAGCGGGTGACGATAGAGCTGATACGACACTTGCAGCATTCTCAACAGAGGTTGTGCTTGAAGAACTCCACTCTTTCGTTGCAGACGGTGTGCGACTGCTCGGCGCGGATGTCACTTCCACCTTTTCAGACGACGCTGAAGAACTCATCTCTACTTATTCCTTGAATATTTGTTAACCCTGCACCAATCGCAGAAAAATGAGAGACGCAGTCGGACCAGGATGTGGGGACAACAAATGACTACTCCTGAAGGAAACGAACCCTGGATGCGGTTAGCCGTCGTAAATGCACATAAAAGGGATACGCGCATTACCTTTGACGAAGCTACACATAAATATACGATAGATGGGAGCAGGGAAGGTTGGATTTCCTGTACGCAATTTATCGGAACGTTTTACGACCACTTTGATCCGGATGCCGTCATTCGGAAAATGATGGCGTCCAGGAAATGGCCACAGAGCAAGTACTTTGGTATGACGCCGGAAGCGATTAAGAAGCAGTGGTCGGATAGCGGGACGGAGGCGAGCGGATCGGGCACCAAGATGCATTTGGATATAGAACACTATTACAATGCAGAACCGGTGGGGAATCTTGCGGGAGATGCATGGGCAGCGACGCCGGGGAAGGAGTGGGACTACTTTCAGGCCTTTGAGGACCGCTGGCGCAAACCGAAGGGGTTTGTGCCCTTTCGTACGGAATGGCTGGTGTTTAAGGATGATATCAAATTGGCCGGTTCCATAGACATGGTGTACAAGAAACCGGATGGGACCTTTGCGATTTACGATTGGAAACGGGCAAAGGAGATTAAGACAGAAAATAGCTTTCAATCCATGACAGGACCGCTGTCGCACTTGCCGGATACCAACTTTTGGCATTACAGCTTACAGCTTAATATTTACAGACGCATTCTACAAGAGCTTTATGGAGTCGTAGTCAGCGAACTGGCGCTCGTCATTCTGCATCCGAATCAGTTGTCGTTCAAGATTTATCCGCTGCATATGATGGACGCAGAGGTGGAGGACATGTTTAAGACTCGCAGAGTCGAAACCTCAGCATGAGGTCAAGAGCCGAAGGCTCGAGGGGTTCAGTCCGAAGGACTGAACTTCAAGACTCGTAGAGTCGAGACCTCAGCATGAGGGCAAGGTGCGACGCGCCGAGACCTCAGCATGAGGTCAAGAGCCGAAGAAACTCTAAAGCGGTTGCGTTTCTGGAACAGTGACACTAATCGCTGGTATTTTTCGTGCGAATCGCTCCGTAAACTTGACACGGCATTCGTTGCAGTAGGTGACAAGACTTTGTACCTGTCCGTGAATTTCGTCAATATTAAACCCAGTTGTAAGGAGCGCACGCATGATATCTTGAATGCCTGTGATAAAGATCTGACGCAAATCCGACTTGGCTCGGTGTACCGTTGCATCCTTTTCCGCCCGTTGTAAGGCGACGGACCAGGTGTCTGTCGTGAGATCATTGGTCAGGTACTTGACGCGTAGCTCACGAAAGAGTTCTTCCGTATCGCCAGCCGCTCGCTGCCGATCCTCCTCTTCTCGCATAAGCCGCCACACTTCCAGAAGGTACTGATTTGCGTAGGGCAGTTTGCTCTTTGAGCGACCGCCACCCACCATATAGCGATCATGGCCATTTTGATTTCCAAGCGCCCTCGCAATGGCTCTATCCAGTTCATATCCTTCCAAACAGCCTCCTGTAGGTGCGCCACCTTGCGCCTGCGCAATCGTACGACCAGAACGTTGTAACCATTCAAAGTAGTGGGGATTGTGTACGGGACCTTGATGCATCTTGCCCGTCCGCCAATTAAAGCCCGTGTTACACGCCGTGCAGAACATGAGGTCGCAACCTGAAATCTTACAGATACTCACGCCGCACTTGGGGCACGACTGGGATTCCTGCGCAATCAGCTTTGCTGTAGCCACCTTACCTGCATCGCAGGTGTGGGGATGGTCGGGATCGTCCTTGGATAAGCAGGTACCCTTCCAGTCATGGCAGTCGGGGCAGGTCCACGTATTACACAGGCCACACTTCCACGCCGTACTCAGATAGCCCTTACACTCGGGGGCGGGGCAGGGTTTGATAAAGGCACGGGCTTCGGTCTTTGCTTTTGCCTGCGCAGGTGTATCATTCGCATACGTGATTGAATTTTGCGTGGACGCAATCATCACCGGCATGCGTGTGCGGCCTAGATTGCCTACGACACTTTGCGCATGAGCATTCTTGTTAGATGTCTTATATAATTCCTTTTGTAAGGTTCGTATTTGAGTTTCTAGGTCCGCCATTTTCACCGTCGTTGTTTTTACCAAGATCTTTGCCTCATTGTAGGCGGCGGCGTCTTCTTGCGTGGCTGCCAATCGGGCTCGCTCCTTGTCCAGCAGCACCTTTTCACGGTGCGTCTTGTACTCTCCGAGACGAAAGGATTTGGTCGTATTGGCATCTAGAAATTCTCGATCCCAGGCGGATGTACAAGCCGGATTCATACAGGGAAAGGGCTCGTCAGTATGATTAAGGGCGTAGGTTTGTAAGCACGTTCGGCACAGCAGAATAGCGCACGCAGCGCAAGAAACTGGAAGCCGGTTAGATTTGTTGTGAGATTCGCAGCAGATAGAACAGGAGGACATTGTGTGACGGTCACGTTGCCGTCGTCGCCGGTTTCAATTTTTGAGTTCAGGGTGCCACGCTATTGCACGAATGCACGCAAGTCGGCAGGGAGGTCATCGTAAGAAAAGACCACGACCCCTGGAGCACCATTGTTACGAAATTGACCTGTGGGACCGATAATGATATAGCGAGGATTGCTTGCAGAGCCGGAACCTCGTATAAGCTTACTCGGTCGGAGTTCGTCACCGTCTACTTTCAGAAGCAAGACATTCACGCCTTTCTTATTTCCTACATACTGCCAATCGTCATCGGAGCCCGTCCACGCATGCCCGAGCTCCTTGTTAATCTCGGCGAGCGTAATCTTAAGAAAGGCTGCCACACCGGCTTCGGCAACGATGCGACGTTGCGCTAGATCGGCTCTTGGAGCAGAGCTTGCCGCTGCTGATGCTGATGCTGCTGAATCCCCCACTTCTTCAGGATAGGAAAGACCTCGTGTATACTTGTCACTGCGACGATGGAAGAATCCCAGTTTTCGCAGTAGTTCGTCGCTGCTAGAACCGGGTGCGGCAAACAAGACGGCGTCGCCTTCTTCCAGGAGCGCATGCGTACCGAGTGGTTTTAGCGGCGAGACGTGATGACGGAGCAACTCTTCCGCTTCTGTAAACGATTGCAGGAGTTCATCTACGAGACGGGCGGTCAGAAATTCCGCAGGCAGCTTGTAACGGGGCGTGGCGGTAGTATGTATGAGACATTGTCCCTCCGTTTTGCTGGCACCTTTGCGTACCCACGCACATCCACCGGTGCAGTCGCTGGCTTTTTTGATTTGCAGACAGTCTTTGCGAAGGAGCGATGAATGGGGTGTGCCTTTGAAGGTAATAAAGCGTGTCACGACAGGAAAGAGCAAATATTCCAGGCGCTTTTGGAGCTCAAACATCGGCAGGACTTGACGTTGGGTCCGCATACGATCTACTTGCTCCGCTACATGCCGTCCTTCGGGATCAGTAAAAAACCAATTGGAAATGGAGATGCGAAGATATTCGTAGGATTCTTCCAAGATTTCTTCGCTCGTGGCGTCTAGGCTATCTTCAGTAGCACCGTAGGCAAGGATGCGAGCATCCATATTCCAGGGCATCTCCCGTTTTCCTGTACGGTCTCCTCGGCGCTTGAGTTCTGTAAATTTGGGATGGTCGCAGGGTTTGGTAACAGCCTGTGGCTCAATTGGTACAGTAGCGCCGCATTCCAGATTGATGGCCACGTATTGGTCCTCTTTGTTTCTTATGAGATCATGAGGAGCCAGCGTAGGAAAGCGTTCCTTGACGCCGAGAACATCGGAATAAAATGCAAGGGCAGCATCCAAGGAGGGATGGGGCAGCTCGTGTTCTCCGTGCAGACTGGGGAGGGCAGGGATAATACGACCGTCATCTAACGCGGGAATCATAAAGCGAACCTTTGCATATTCACCGACGAGGCCCACCAGACGATTGGCACGGTCTCGTAACAACGCCTTGATGTCGGTGCCAGATGCTCGCATTGTATCGCCGAGAAGTGCGGACAGACGGGGAACTGTTGCCGAGGAGCGAACGGGCATCCAGGGATGAATGGGGGGCTTGGCGGACCCACAGCCGGCGTCGGCATTGATGTAGTCTCGGAAAAAGGCGGAGAGTGCTTCACGGACATCGGCACGGACTCGGCCGTAGAAGGGAGAGCTTCCGTAGAGTGCACCGAGAAGGATTTTTCCGTCCTTGCTGCCGTCGTACAACACTAGGGGGTCGAGGGAGCCGGATTCGGCGTCTTCTAGGAGAAAGAGAAAGGGAGGCGGTGTTTGTTGGTAGGCGAGGGCTACTCCCATAGTGGGACATTGTACCGTGGCAGGTTCTCCCTTCTTTCCGACACGGATGGTGACGAGGAGCACACCTGTATCGGTCAAGAGTCCAGGACAGGCAAAGAGGGATTCCCATAGGCGAAGGTCTTTCGGCACAGTCTTATCCGTCATATATTCCGCAAAGTTGTTGTAGGCAAGGCACAGCTGTTCCATTTCGGGACGATTGGTGTCCGAGTTAAGGGGTCTGTCAAATTTCTTGCACCAGTCTTCCAAGAAGGCATCCGTGACTTTCTGACCAGGTTTGCTCATTTCGTGGAGTAAGGTGCCGTAGCCACCCTGTTCCAACGCATTCAGCATAGAGATGCGGTCCTCTTCCAGTTTACGAAGTACGTCCTTTGTGCTGGGAATCTGGACGGTATCATCCGTGAGTGATTTTGTGACATACCAGGCATAGGCGATGAGTTTGAGAAAGGTGAGACCAGGTTGGTGAGGGTTATTGCCCAAGCTATAGCGAACAAACGCAGAAGTGTTGGCAGCAAGATAGGAATTTATGCCTTCTGCTTCAATGCCCTTGTTCTTTGTAAGAAAGCTTTCGGGATCCTGACCGAGCAAGGCATTGACGGCGGCGGGGGGGACGGCGACGAGACCCTGTTCTAATTCAATCCAGGCCTTGTCGGAATTACGCCCAACGATGTTTTGGTTGGGAATATACCAGGGATTTTGTGCAGTGCCCTTTTTCGTTTTGGGTTGAAAGGGACGGTCTCTGTTTTGTGCGTCGGCTTCACTGAGGACTGAGGCGGAGGCGATGACAGCGACGGGTTCCGCAGCTTCCGTAGAGGGAGGACGGACCCATTCGGAGCCTTCGGGCGGAATGATGCTGCGTTGGGTCAGGAAACAGCAGGGGAGCGCATAGCGTTTGGGGTGATAGAGACCTTCTAAGAATCCGGCGTACTTGGCGACCTTGCCGCCTTCTGTGGCGGGAGGACGGACAAGAACGGTTTCGCCAACACCAGGGTGTTTACGGTCTTGAATCACGGTGCCGCCACAAAAAGGACACGAATTGGGGTCCTTGCGCTTGCCGTCGCGTCCCTCTTCTGCCTCAAATTCGGAACGGAGGACGGGAATTCCATCACGAACGCACCACAATTCGGCGCATATGAAATAATTAGGATGTTCGGGATTAGAGCCAGCACGCACGACAATCCACATGTCCTTACCCGCTTGGGCCTCTTGGAGTGCTGCGAGTTCGGCCTTTTCAGCGGGTGTTCCCTCGTAATCCTTGACGGATAGAATGCTGTTGTCTATTTCAAATCCGAGGCTAAGCGCCAGTTTCTCGGCGCTCCACATGTGGCCTTTGAGATCGGCTTTTGATGCACCGGTCCATATCTCCTTGGCGAGTTTGACACGTTCTCGCACTGTCTTGAGCGCCAGCGTCACGGCGGTTTCCTGTTTGGGCGGGAGGGCTGCCTCCACCCAAAAGACACGAGTGCCGTACAGGGCTCGCACATGCGCATAGGTTTCTTCGGACATGATGTTGGGCTGTTTGTAATTGTTGAACTGGCAACAACTGCTGTAGAGTTTTACACGGGCCTCGCCGGATTCGTTGGTATAGCGAAAGAGTGCATCATCCAGGTCTCCCATTTGCATCAAGTACCATTGACTGATGATGGGTTGAATGATTTCCGTGGCGCCGAGACGCCCCATGTCTTTTGGCGCCGCTGCTACTGCCGCAACAGCTCCTGAGTCAGCTTCTGCTTCTGCTTCACCCTCCTCTTCTTCGTACGCTTGGAACTCGCCAAAATCAATCACCTCCTCTTCGGCAGCAGAAGACGACGCTGCTGCTGCTGCTGCGCTTTCGGCCACGACCTCGGCGACATCTGGTTTCAAGGCAAGGGTCTCCACGGGTACTGACACTAGGGCACTCATACACGATAGGATGCGCTGCAGGTCCTGTTGGGAATCGCATCCCGCGATTTTGACAAGATAGCGAGGGTGATTATTATAAAGTGACACTGAAATTCCTGTAGGATGCGCCTTGAGAAAGGTAGCCTGTTCGGTTTCGCTACCCTCTTTCGCTCGTTTGACGAGTTCGGCCTCTTGCTCCAGCCACTGTCCTACGAGATCATTGGATTCCATTAAGGAAATGCCGAATTCTCGTTGCAAGGCCGCTATGTAGGCTTCCACAGGAATCGCCTCTTCACTGGCGGAACTGTCTCGTAAGAAGAGCGTTGTCAAATACGCCTTTTTCGGATCCTGTTCTTTGCGATAGTTGCTAATGGCCTTGTACCGCAAGGTGAGACTGGCTTTGTCGCCTCGCAAGGGCATGTCATGGTGAAAGAGAGTGAGAAAGGGCTTGAGTTTCTGCTCTAGTTCCGCACGACCGGGTTTCCCGCCTCCAAGGGGGCTGGTGATGGCGTAGGTGGCGGTTAGCGTGTCTAACGTGGCATCGGCTAGTTTCCAAGCACTTACGGTCAAGAAGGTATCTAGTTGTTTGAAGGCTTGAATCACAACTTCGGCAGGAAGGGGGGCATCGCGACGGGGAGCGCCCATGCCGAGTTCGGCGGTACCGGAATCATAGATACGTAGCGTCCACACGGTTCCAAAAGGAGCTCGTGGATGCTGTATGGGGGCTTTGAGGAGCAAGACGGATTCGGACGCATGGGGCTGGTCAGCCATTAGCGAGTCAAAGACACGCGGATCCCGTAAGGCATCTTTGGAATACTTGACGAGGGGCACCATGCGGGCTTGTGCTGGGAAGAAGCGTAGAAAGGGGAGCGCAGCAGATGGTTCCGTGCGATAGAATAACAGTTCCAAGGACCCAACATCCTTTTTGGGTAATTGAAATACGACTTGACGAAGTTCGTGAATGGAAGGAAGTTTTTTAGAGGGATTTGCACCAAGGGCCTTTTCTACAAGGGAATACTGATCGGTGACGAGTGCACGATAGTTGTGGAGGGCGGTTTTCGCATTCGTGTCCAGGGCCACTTCTGGTGCAAAGGGGATTTCAATCTCCTTGGCCTCTGTAAGCCAGGGGAAATAGAGTTGATAAAATCCGACCAGGACGGGACCGGAAGGAGGATGTCCCGCTGCTTGCGCAATGGTTTTCAAATTCCATACATGAATTTCGGCGTCATCCGTTGCATCGCTGAGCAGCAGACCTGGTTGTAGCACAGGCGCAATGGCTTTACGACCGCCTCCATCGTACAGACGGGGATCGGCCACACCAGTTGTAGCAGGATTGAGTGGATCGGCGAGATCTGTGTCAAAGGGCCACACGGTGTCCAAGGGCTTGTATCCATCCGCCGTTTTGGTTGCCAAGAAGAGTTGATTGGGCATCCAGGCCTTGTCGCCGTCGTGGAGTTCGGCAATACGCTGTTTGATTTGAAACACCGATTCGGTGGGAAAGACGTTGACAAGCTCTACTGGCTCTATTGTAGCAAAGGCTAGGTGCTGTTGCACACGGAGGGATTTGGGTCCCAAGGTCGTAATCTGCGTGGGGTGGAGCAGAGGATCCATACTACTTGATGCTGGATAATTGCGTGTGAATCTTTACGGACAGCACGTGCCGCTCATTTAGAATCTGTGCGAGACCTTATAAAGGCCACATACAGGTTTTTATGATTCCGCTTATTTGAGGTCATCTGCGACATTTGATTTGTACGTAGGAGAGTCTGTAATGTGAATGCCGCAATACTCTACGGGGTGCGCTGCAAAGTCGGTGTAGGTGTATATCTTGAGGGCTTCGGCTTCCTTGAGCAGCCAGGCAAAGTGATTCCAGAATTCAGGTGTATGACCGATAGAGGCGGTACCACAATGCGCCATTTCATGGAGGGCGACAAAGACGACAATGTTTTCCTGGACAAGTTGCTCCTTGTCGTCTCGCTGTCTCAGACACATGTATATTTTCTCACCCTTGTTCACGGAATATGACGTAAATTGTGCGTCGGGAGCAGATTCTGTAAAGCGTTCAGCGCTTCCGTCAAAGTTCTTGAGAATTTGTTGCACAAAGGGCTTGTCCTTTTGCGTCTGCTCTAGGGCGGTCCTAAGGCGCATTAGCTTTTCACGGACTCTGGCAAGACGATTGGCCGCTTCCACCTTGTCGGGAAGATTTCGCACCAAATACATTTGGTCATCGTAGTCGCTTTTGACGTAGGCGACGGGGTAATTGGAGTGTTTGTACGTCATAAAAATGTAGGCAACTACGAGTACGATGATCACGAAGACCCAGGGCATCACCGAGTCATCCATCCTATTCTATTGTGATAGTTTGCAAGTTACATAACATGAGAACTTGGATGCACCGACATGCTAAACCAGGGAGAGATGGCTGTTTGAGGGTTGGCGGGTTCTGAACGTAGGTCAATGGAGGAGCTGCTTCGTTGTGCGACAGTATTGACTCCGATGAGCGCCCCAGCATTCAGGTAGTTTTTCCCTGCAACCGCCCCTACACCGTTGGGATGCTGTCGAGCCCATTCGGCATTAGGATCTGAGGGAAGAAGGTCACCTTGGGTGTACGATGCCTTCAGGATTCTTTTTTTTTCAGTGGGAACTGTGACGGTGGGAAGGAGCGGAATATTGGGAGCGTTCGTTTGTTGATCTGCTCCACCGTAATGTTCTAGATTGACAATGGGAGGCATGGCATTGTCTGGAAGATTGGGTGCTATAGGCGATTGTCCCATAGAGGAGGGACCTGAGGAACCGGGAGGGCCGGACGCAACGACGGGACCATTGGAATGCATGTCGGGATTGGCGAATCCAGAGACTTGTTTATACAAGTTGGGCATTGCCAAGCATAGGGATGCACCTATCAGGAGAAGTACGACTATACCGAGGAATCCATACGAGTTGCTCATCCTATCTATTCTTTCATCTATAAAAGCAATGGCGTGTCTCTGTCGCACATACAACAGTCGTGTTAGAAACACGATTCTTGTAAGATGTAGTATACTCTTTACGCAATCTCAAACGTCTTGCGATTCGTGTCGGGCTCAATGGTGCTGTTGAACCAGGGAGAGACGGCGACCTGAGGATTGGCGGGCTCGGAACGGAGATCGTAGCTGGCATTGCGCAAGCTCTGGCCGACAGTGTTGACACCGATGAGGGCACCAGCATTCAGGTAGTTCTTGCCAGCGATATCACCGGCGCCCTGAGGGTTGACTTGCGCCCACTTGGAGTTGGGGTCTTCGGGGAGCAGGTCCTTAGGGTTCAGCTGGTTCTTGGGGTAGCAGTTGCTAGGGGCATTGCCGGCGGCGAAGGGCATGGAGGAGGGGCCACCGAGACTGGGATCGGAAGCACCAGAGTCAGTAAAGCCTTCTTGTGTGGGCATAGCAGGTACAGCGGGCATGGGTGCAGGCATGGCAGGTGCAGGCATGGTAGTTGTAGGAGGAAGCGTCACATCAGGACTAGCAGCAGGGCCCATAGGACCGTTCATGTTCTCAAAGCCAGAGACATTCCTTGTAAGGGTTGAGAGGAGCTCAGGCTGTGCGACATAAGCAACAGCGGCGAAGGCTGCAAGGACCAACAAGATGATTCCTATGATTCGAGTGGGGGACATCTCTATCTATTCTGCTAGAGACGGTTTTTTTACGGAGACACCTCTTCGTCCTCCTCGTCCTCGGACAGCCACTCGGAGAATCCAGATTCATTGTCGGAGAGATCATATTCGTCCAGAAAGGCGTGGGCTCGCTGGACGGCGGATTCGTGCGCCGCCTCGGCGATGACAAAGGCTTCTCGGATGGAGCGTTTGGCGTCCGCCTTGGCCTTTCGCTTTATGGCCGGGTCTGTCAGGAGCACCACGTTCGTTCCTGCGTCTTCGGGAATATCGGAGACTTCTTCCAGACTCCCTGCATCATCAAAGTCAAATTCAATGGCGGGGGGAATCGCCGAGTCAAACTTGACGGAAAAGACGGGTGAGATACAAGACCGGGAGACATACAGTCCATCCAATACAAGATGGACGTAGGAGGATTCCGGAAGGGTCTCGGGAATGTGAAACGTGCTCTTGGGGCTCCATCGGTGTATTGTATTATCCAACACGACGCCCCAGGGAGGTGAGAGGGTTGTAAGAGACGACATGGTCGGGGGATGTTTGAAGAGCTGTTTGTTATGGACTAGGTCCTTTAATATCTCTATCTTCACTGCCTCTAGAGGGGCATTTATCTCTGTGTCTGGGAGCAGCGTGTCTGTATAGGTTAAGCGAGTAGAAAGGGTCCGAGCAGTTGTAAGAGCGACATAATACCGGGGACCTTCGCCTGTGGGTCGCGATTCGGGAGGTGCAAACATGGCGGTTTCTGAGGACTGCGATAAGCAATTAAAAATAACTCCGCAATCCACACTAATGGCTGAGCGACAAGAAAGACAAGAACGAGACCGTTATTCCGAAGCGACGCAAGATGTGACGGGGCATTTGATGGAAAAAATAGTTAGCGTTCTGCGAACACCCGACGCCCAGGCCAAACTGCAGGCCGTGCTTGACCCTGTTATCAATCACATCATTAATCGTATTTTTCCCTATATATTACTATCGGCAATCCTATTTCTGATTCTGTTCCTGCTATCTGTAGGGACATTCTGGATGGTGTTGCGCACAGCGGGCATTGGGTCCTCGTCTATTGTTGTGGGCAAAACATCGTGATGCAGAACTTGGAAGTCCGATTGGGAAAGCGACTTTAGCAGCGTGGACTTTAAGGAGTAGAGGATGTCCAGTTCTACGGGACAGGGGGGCTCCCGCCACTTGAGCCATTGACGATCATTCATGAGTGTTTCAGGCGTATCGTCCTTGCCCTTGAGAATGCGGACGGCCTCATCATACATGTGCGTGTCGGTAATCCCACGTTCCATCAGAACCTGCTGTAGGGAGCCGTGATGCTTTATCAACCAATAGGCAGTTTTGTAGGGAATACGGATACCGCCGTGGGTGTAATCACATCCCATGAGCACACACATGTCCACGAGTTGATTGTAGGAAAGGTCAGCCTTTTTGCATAGTGCAGAGACACCGTAGCTACACCATCCACTGGTATCTCCTGGCAGCGCATACGATTCTGGCACAAGAAGGGTTTCAACTCCTCGTGCCAGCAGGTCCATATCATTGCTAATAACGGCAGCAAGATCGCCGGATTTGCAAAGATAGGCGAGCACGGGATCGGCTTCTCCGCAGGCATTCAGGGGGCGGATGCCGCAGACATAGAAGAGCTGTTTGATAAGTTCTCGCTCTTCTCCCGTCAAGTAAATAGATGCCATGCTAAGGCGATTCACTTCGGATACGACACGATTTCGCTGCGCATCCGACATGGTAATGGTTTGAAGGTCGTGCTCCAAGATGGTGCGACGTTCTTCGGCGTCGTGGCGCACATGGGCCCGTTCTTCAAGGAGGGACAGTTTGGCGGAGGGGGGTCTGCCGTCAAAGATGGGAACGGGAAGAATGCCATGTCGGCGACAGGCGGCAACGAGGCGTGCCACATAGAGCATGGTGGATTGCCTGCGCGATTTGGCCTTGTACAGAAATCCGAGAATATCAATGCCTATTTTCTTGCCCTTGTATTGAGACCATACGATTGCATCCGCGGTGTCTTTTGAAAAGTCCGTGTCGGTTTTGTTCACCCACGAACACCATCCTAAGAATCCAATCACACCCATATAATAATTGTGAGAATGAGCGGGGTCAGACGGCTGGACTCAATTTTTTGCCGGTGCGACGACGTACGACTCGTTTGACAGTGGTGGAAACGGGCACTACATTGTTTGTGGGGGCAGAGGGCACGAGAGGAACCACCGTAGAATGTTCTCGGATGCATTCAAACAAGTTCAAGAGCACCATTTCCAAGGAGAGAGGCGTGCGATAGGATGTGTGGGGTTCTGAAACAGTAAAGGTGGCCATCGCTCGCCACACCACGGCAGGTTCCAAGAGATCCACATGTCGTTGAAGTGCTGCGGCGCAGCAATCCACAATGTCGGGACCGGTTTGGCAGAAGCTCAACATTTGATACACGGAGGCTCGTAGCCAATTGACGACATTTAGTGTAGGAGCATTCCCAGAGCGTGCGTTGTGAATGATAAGACGGATTAATTCGTCGTAGTAATCCTGAATCCTGCGCGGAAAGGTGGTGGCGGTGGGGACGAGGGCATGAAGTGCCTTTATGCGGTCCAGACGTCCTTCGCATGCGTCGTAGGCGGCTTGCGTGTGAAGCGTACTTTGGTCGGGGGATTTGGCACACCAATCGGTAAAGGACAGGCGGGGAACACGATAGGTGCAGAATCCATCGGCCAGGAGCGTGAGAGGGCCGGTCATTTCACGCGCGGTAATCCATAGCATGCCCGTGGCGTCGGGAGGAAAGACGTATTGTTGGAGGATAGCACGCACTCGGATAGCGGCTGGAAGCGAGAGGGAGTGGGCACGGCGAAGGACCACGAGTTTGCGGGAGGAGGCTTTCAAACTATTAAAGACATCTACCGTGGAAAAGAAGGTTGTGAGTAGTTCACCTATAATTTGCTTATCTTGCATGCTGAGATTGGGAATGTCTATTTCAAAGTGGTGGGGACTTGTATAGACGCGTGCTTCGTAATTGTCGCCCACTGTAAGAGTACGCATTTCCAGCGGTGTTTTAATCTCTATGCCATGGGCGTCGCCAATCCATTTGCGCATCTGTTGGGATTTGCCGGAACCGGCGGGACCCAGAAACAACCACGGAACATCCAGACGTTCCATCTCGTTAGTGGGATATGGGTGTAGGAAAGTTTAGACCGTGGAAGATTAAAAATGGATATAGACCATCCAATCAGCGTTGCGGATTGGATGGTATCAGTGATGACTGTTCTTAAGCACCAGCAGTAGCAATGGCTTGCCTCAAATTACTAACATTGACAGCACTAATTGCCGTAGAAAACAAAGTCATCGGAAGCAAGATCACCGTGATAAAAAAGGTGAGGAACATGAGAAGATTTCTGGGGCGTGATGAAAAGTAGGTGAGTGCTAAGAACCAACTGGTGACTGCTACAAAGATTCCAAATCCAAACACCATTCCCAACAAACTATAATCTTTTGAATCTACGCCGGACATCTGTCCAAATATAGACACCATGGTGATGATCAGGACCACAGCCAAAATCTCGTAAAACATCTCTATTGTGGTGTGATTTATTTATCGGCCTTCTGAATCCATTGATTGGCGGTGTTGTAAGAATCCGCCAGCATGACGGCTATTCCACCGTTGCCTATAACAAGTGCAAAACAAAAAAAGCAAAGAGCTAACATGCTGTACATTAACATATCCTCGTTGTTGTTGACTTGAAAGATATGAAGTAGAATTGCAAAGACGCAGACGCCAAAGATTAGGCATGCCATGAGAAGAAGTTGAAACAGATTGCTATTTTGAATCGTATCATTCCTTGCTACCTTGGACATGACACAGATTCCTAAAATGAGGGGAAAAGCACAGAACAGGATGAGCCCACTTGTGCTCGTTGTTTGAACCTCTGAAATAGCAAATTGTGCTGCAGGATCGGCGTAAGCGCTTTGCGCCAATCTTCTAATTGTTTGCATCTCTACTAGAACACGGAGGAAATTGTGGGAGCACGTCGCATAACAGTTGCTGCGCTATCGACCATACCGGGGGCCGTATTAAGAATGACGAAGATTCCAACGAGAACCAAGACGCTTAAAATAAAGGGGATGTAGAATCTTGTAAATATACCCGTGGGAATTGTCTTTGACTCCTTGCGATTCATTCTATTATGCCGAATCCTTTTTTCTAATCACTGTGTAAGATGGAATCCTTGTACCAGTGTGCACCGGGTCGCCTGAAGGGGGCGAAGGCGAACGATGGAACCTGTCTGCCGCCGGCATCCATCCGCCGGCTTGTGAAGAGTTGGAACCGGACCCACAAGAACAAGATTTCTGCGAAAGGAACTCGTAAGAATGCGTCCGCCTTATGGCATAAGTTGCGTTCGGCCATGGCGGCGAAATACAAATGTGACACGGAATACTGCGCAGCAAAGAAGTTAGATGCACCCAAGGACGATTTGGTCAAGTACTTTAAGCCCGATCGGCCAAAAGAGTGGGACGCCGATCCACGACAGTGGTTGGATACTGAGAATATTGAGAAGGTCATGAAGCAGTATGAAGATGCCGTTCCCGACTTTGCCTTTTTAGGCGCTGTGCCGATTGATTTTGACAAGACGATTCCAGAATGGGGGCAATGCGTCAGCAACGAGATGTGCAAGTTGAATTTGGCACAGTCGGCGAAAAAAGGAAAGAACAAGATTGGTGTGATTTTTAATCTAGATCCGCACGACAAGCCCGGATCGCACTGGGTAGCGGCCTTTGTAGACATTCCCAAGAAATCGGCGTATTATTACGATTCTTACGGATACAAACCAGAACAGCAAATACAGGATTTCTTACAACGATGTCAAGATCAAGGATGTACAAATGTATACTATAATGATATTCGTCATCAACGCAGTCATTCCGAGTGTGGTACGTACTGCATGTATGTCATTCTCAATTTGTTGGGGGGGCGTCCTTACAGAGAAGTCTGCGAGGACGTCGTGAGTGATGAAGTGATGAATACGTTTCGGGATGTGCTCTTTGCAGAGGAAACGCCACGACGCACAGCCATTGAAAAGGCGCTTCCGGTTTTGCAAAAGTTGCGGCTGGTGTAGTGGTCGCGTTAGTCTAAAAATAGCAAACAACGCATAGAGGTAGAGGCATGTCCGGATCCAATCCTTTTTTGAATGGGCCGAATTATCAAACGATTGTCGGATTCTTGAAGCAAAAATACATGCAGCAATTACGTGTAGCAACGCTTCCGGAACGATTGGATCAGCGTATTCAGAAGACGGTCCAGCACTATATGACGGAAGTGGCACGGTCGAAGGGGTCTTCGCAGCCGGTGGTATCCCTCAATCGTGACGTGGTAAAGGAAACGACGGCGTCTGTGGACTCCTGGCTGAAGAAGCAGGACGTCGCGCCGCAGGCAACTACGGTAGGTGCCCTTATTAAGCCAGATGAGTATAAACAGCTATTTCAGGATACGAACCAGCGCTATGAGGCTATGATGGCGGATCGTACCCCACCCTCTATGCCGGTGCCACCCCTTCCTGATTTTCGGCCTGTAGAGCGTTCGTCGGAACGGATGGAAGATCCGATAGCCTTGATGCAGCGAGAGCAAAAGGCACGGGAAGAGCAGGCGAGGTCCTTGTCTGCAGCAACAGGACGCTTGGGCAGCGTGTTTGGGTCTCCCGGCGCTGCGACCACAAGCACGTCCAACACAGTGACCCAAGGCGACGAACCCCGTTTGGAAATTCGTGACGAGGCTTATATTCCTCCGCAAGCGGAAAATCCCCCTCCTCTGCTCGGACCTCGTCCTCAAGACTACATCATCAAGCAAGAGGATGTCGTCAAGTACAAGGAAATGGAGTACAATGTGTTTATCACGAGCGGCGACCGTGATTGGCTGCGTAATACGACGGAAAATCGTTACAACTTTACGGTGAATTTCAATACGGGTACGAAAAAGACGGGATTTTCCTTCAACACGGCGATTCAGCAGCGATTTCGCAATATTCAGCGTATTGAGTTCGTCAAGGCTATTTTGCCCATTGAATCCCTGACAACGCTAGTACGAGCAAGTGCCGCAGCCACCTATGATACAACACGTGTGGTGAACATCTTCTCCCTGCCCTTCGTGGGCGTCAGGATAGATGAACTAGAGCTCAATGGTTACTCTACACGCCCCGACGAAGACGCCACCTTTGCCATTGTTCAGTACGACACCACCTGGTCATCGGACCTGCTAGCCCAGAATGTGGTGGGCACATCGCCTGTTCCGGTCTTGGCAAAATCGGGCTACACGGGCTTTATTCCCAAGTTCCTCAAGACGCAGCGTGTGTACACACCGACGCCTCTTGCGACCCTTCAGAAGCTCTCCATTCAGATTGAGGATCATACAGGTGAGTACTTGTCGCCGGATTCGGATGTCCACTTCATCAAGCGCATCTGTATGAGCAGTGCCTTTACTACAATTGGGAGCGGAACCCCGCTGTATTCTGATGCAGCGGGAGGCTCTCCCCCTCAAAATTCCTACATCTTTCTGCAGACGAATGCGTATTTCCCCTTTAGTGCTGTTTCCGAAGGCGACAATCTGGAAATTCAGGGATACACGCCGGCGACTACATCGGCAACGGCTACGGATTTTGCCAATTACATCAATAATAATACGCATTACGTCATTGCTGTGGCATATGTGAATGCTGCTGGCGCTTTGATAGATGGTCGCAACAATGCTGGATACTGCAATGTTATCATTATTCGTAGCCGATTTAACGATCCTACAACGGGGTCTGTGTTGCGCACGAGCTCCTACTTTGGCGGAAGTAGTGGTGCTGAAACCACCTTTGCGAATCTGTTGGACAATACAGGTAACGAGCCCAATCAGACGGGCGCTGCGCTTCTTAATACGAATCGTCAAACGCACTTGGTGTTGCGCATTATTACAAGGGATATGGATTCTGCATCCAATATCCGTCCCGACAATGTATAACATCCTTGCGGGAGCTCCATTCTTTGGTTTTATTAGAATCAAAGGATAGAGGGATGAAGCAGAAATTCTTCATATTCGTAGCTGTGCTCGTTGCGGCAGCACTTCTATTCCTGATCTTACGACAGCCTGCTAAGAAAGAGGGCTTTGAGAGTACGTTCCAAAGTTCCACAGCGTACGGAGCCTCGGTGTTTAACTTGCTAGGCGCCCCGATGGACATTATGCGCCCGAACTTTGTGCAATCGTCGGAGCCGGCGGCGATTGCCGCTGGAACGTCCCTGATTCAAAAAGCGACGATGACGGCCTCGTTGGAGCCCGGTGGAGGCGGTACAAAGCAGCAGATCCGTAAAAGTGCAACAGATTTACAACTTCCGACACGCAGCGCAGGGATTGAAGAAGCAAAGAAATGCGCCAAGCTTCAAGGGACCTCGTCGTGCGATTTGTTGGGAACTCCCGAGTATGCCAACTGTGGCGTCTGCATCAAGGGAGGCAAAGACTACACGGGAATCACCACAAATTATGTAGGAGGGCTATATCTAAATCCAGATGACAAGGCGGATCTGGACGCTGGTCGCTACCCTCTTGTTCCATCTATTGGACAGTGCGACCCCCTCAACGGCAATCAGATGTTTTTTACGGATAGGGAAACTTGTAAACGGGAAGCGAACCGACAGTTGTGCAGGGATGTGACAGATTTCACGAGTCCCGGTGCAGCAAGCTGTGTACAGGCAACGGCCTCTAACACCTTCATATATGAACCCAAGAAGAGTAAGACATTTAATGCGACATTTCGGTTCGCTTCGCCCAACGGTGTGGCGACGACGGTGACGCTGTTTTCAGCGGATGCTCCCAAGTGGCCGGTTGTCACCATGTTTACGGCGCAATTCTTTGAGGGACAATCGGCTATGCGGTCTGGAGGTAGATATGATACCCCTAACATGGGAGTTCCGAATGATAGTATACAGTCTCTGCAAGTGGGTGCTGGTGCGCAAGTCATGTCATATGAGAACAGCGGATTTTCAGGAAATGAACGTCTAGATAAATCCAATATGGCTAATTTGTACGACACGAACATGAAGAAAGACCTTTGGTGGGCGAACCAAATTTCGTCCTTTGTCGTGGGCTTCACCACCGCCCCCCTTGGAATGGCGACTGCACGAAACGGAGGCGAGGCGACGATTACACTCCAAAATGTATCAGAGGGAACGACTATCTATGTTCTAGTGGAACAAGATGTGGCGGCTGTGAATGGAGGGGAAACACGCCGTGGCATTATCGGCCAGTGGGAAATGGAGGGGTCATCTAGACGCAAGGTGGAATTCAATCGCACCGTGACGGCAACCTGCACAAACGGCAAGATGATGCAGGGAACGAAATTGCTGCGCAAGTTTGGAAGTCTAGGGGGAGGTCGTCAGATGGCGGCCTCGTCGGCGACGAACATGAGTCCCAATGCATTATGGGTCTGGAATAATCAGCAGCAGCACGAGGTGGCGGGATTCATGTCCTTTGTTCCCGGATTCTACTCGGACCCACACTATTCCCAAGACAATGCAGCGGCAGGCGGTGCGCCCTTGTTGGGTCTTGCCTCTACGGCGGCCGCACTGCAACTGGGTCCCTGTATGGCAGCGGGACAGACGTCCGGAAATTACAGTCAGGCGTGCTTGTTGAATCTGTTTCAAGGCGCAGGAGGCGATACGCTAAATGGCAAGCTGGTGCAGACGGGTCTGACGCAGCTGAATGCGAAAGGGTCTATGGATGATATTTCCGACTACCTGAACGACCTATATACGATGGCGACAACGGGGCGGGATATGAGTGGCAAAACCTTGAAGATGTCACAAATCAACGACGCCAGTCAAAAGATGTTTGGATTTGATGTTGGATCTCCCTGCGAAGACATTAAAGAAGATGATTCTGGAGTTATCATGCTATCTCCTAAGAAGTCGCCCCTGGATTCCGACTGTTTGAACTACTTGTGGCTCAATACGGGCACTTCTAGGGAACGAGGCAACGAAGACCGCAGTCGAAAGACTCGGTTGTACAATACGTATCAGACAATTGGCGACCGTTACAGTGGATTGCGAGACGACGAAGGAACGGCGGCCAACCGACAAGCCTCGCCCTTCAATGCCTGTAATTCCAAGGGTTCCATGGCCCCGGTGGATTCCAAGGGGACTCTCAACTATGGCGCCATTTCCGAAATCAACAAGTTGGCAAAGTCGGTATCTGCTGTACAAAATAAGTACAATGAAATTTACAAGGCGGCAAATTACACACAGGGAACCGGTGCTCCGAATGATGTAAATACAATCAATCAGGCGGTAGCGTTACAGTTGTGCTATGGCGTTAAAAAAACCCCCGACACGACATGCACGGCGTAGATTGCCGCAAGGTCATTTTTCACATTGAATTCTCCGAAAATTCATTGTGAACAATAGAGATGAACTATGGGATCATGATCGCCGTAGGATTGGTGGTAATCTGTTTGATTGCCATGGTTGTGAGTCACACTGTATCAAAACAGGAATCCAACGAGGGGTTTGACGTATCGCAGTATATTTCAAGAGCAACTAAAAATGACCCAATATTTACCGAGACGATACCAGATGGCGTCTACACGAATAAGGGGCTGAATTTGGATACAACGATGTTGAACAAGGCGTTGGAACAGCCCGATTTGTATTTAGCCAAAAGTCCGAGCATTGATTATTCCCCTCTGTTTCAAGAAGACCCCGAGGGTCTCTTTCAGGCGCAGGACGAGCAATTTTGTCAAGGAGCGACGAATCCTCGTAACCTTCCCAATCGGGGATTAGCACGTGTTGGATGTGGGTGGGTGTATCGTGCAGATCCGGCGAAGCCCTCTAAAGGAGCGATTGGAACGTCCAAGGGTCCCATCTTTTCAGAAGGAAATGATGGTCAATGGATTTGGGATTTGCAGTTGGCGGCGCAAATGGAAGATATCAAACATTGCAGGAAATTGACGACGTGTGACAATGTAGACGGCAATGACTTTTCGGGGGTCTGTGGGTTTTGTCCGGATTCTGGACATGGTGTCCCCATCAATAGTCAAGGTGTACAACTCTATCCCGATGATACAACGGGCGGGTCGTGTGCATCCATGCCTGTGAGAACAGCTGGTCAATGTGTGGCGCCTTCTGTAGATGGGGGTGATTCGTTGCCCACAGGAGGTGGTCTTATCAGTAGTTCCAGCGATCCGAATATATGTGCTGTCAACTCAAGTGGCGCAATCTCTAAAAACTGCGTCGTTCGGCAAGCGCAGCAGGCGGGAATGAGTGCAGGAGGAGCCTTTATTCTTAGCATCAATAATCCCACACAAACCCTATCCGAGACAGAAAAGGAAGCCTTTGCTATTTTGAGACAGGCGGGGTATATGTTGCCTCAATCACCTTACAAGGTAGATTCCATCACGGCCTTGAATCAGTGTTCGGCGGTTGTAAAGGCACAAATCTCAGGAAGCAATTCGCAGATTCGTGGCGCCGCTGCGCTTTTATCATCAGGCACCTCGTTCAACGTGTGTGAGATAGATCCAAGCACGATGGGCCCCTTTAAGGCTGCTTGCGTACAACAGGAATTTAGAAAGGCGGGATGTCAGCCGGCGGGAGCGCAATTTCCGGCGACCGCGGATAAGGCGTCGGCGGCATCTTTGGGTCTCAATATGGAGGGAGTACGAGCGAAATACAATCAATTGTTTACAAGTATGTCGTCTTCAAACGGAACTGTGGCCGACAAGGCGGTACAGGATTGTTTGGGGATTAAGGTAAGCCGACCAGCGTCATCTCCTTGCGATTCGGCGTGGATTGCAAAGGCCTCTAAATCGGAGGGTTTCGTGGGAACGGCGATAGAGGGCTTTGCTGCGCAGCAGCAGGCCTTCTTGCTACAATCCCACAACTATCCGAGTCACTTGATGCGATCCATGGGGGCGGGAGCACAAGCAGGGATAGTCGTTGGAAAGGGTACTGGAAGTGTCTTTGTGCTCACAGCAGGGTCCACACCTGGTACAGTCCAGATTCAACCACAGGCACTGCCTGGGACGGCCTTGTCTCCTGTACCATCGCAGGCTGTCAACACCATGTCCGAGGCTCCTTCTGTCATGAATTCCTTCCTTGTCGTTCCAGGACTTGCCGATAAAAACAAGGTGTCGTTTCAATCGGCCGCAGACCCTGCCAAGTATATCCGCCACGCAGGATTCGTGTTGTTTGCGCACAGAAATGATGGAAGCCCTCTGTTTGGAGCGGATGCTACCTTTCAACCACTGGATGTCAATTCTCGTGCGATTCAATTAGAGCTTCCCGCTGTGTCCATGTACGGGTGGAAGGGGTTGTCCTTACCGCAGATGGCAGGGTCAATCAGTGTAGGAACAGATGATGCTATTTGGTATTCGGGTATTGATGGATCTACGGGACTGGTGAATGGGGCTAAAAGATCCACCGATTTAACGCCCCCTGCAAAACTCATGGTGGATTGCGCATCGGCGAGCAAGGCGGTCAGTGTGGGCAACAATGGGATATTGTATTTTAGGAATGTCAACAGTCAGTGGGCTCCCATGAAGACAGTCGGCCCCCCCGTTGTAAATGCGTCCATTGCAGCAGATGGAACCATCGGTTATTTGAACAATCGTAATGAAATATTCCGTGGGTCACCAGGAAATTTCAAGCAACTTCCTGGTTCGGCCTTTCATATTTCCTTGGGCAAAACGGGCAATGATATCTATGTGGTCGGAACAGACAGAGCCTTGTACATCTGGCGGGAGGGGCGAAATATGGGAAATGATTCGTGGGAGAGTATTGCAAATCCTCCTGGTACACAATTGTATCAGGTAGCGGTGAGCAAGGATGGATTCAAAGTAGCTGCGATTACAGTAGATTTTAAAATGTACGGATTGGATGTATTTAACAAATGGTCCCAAATACCCAATCCACTCAACCTATCCTATGTGGGGTTGAATAAGAATCAGATAGTAGGGAGAAATTTCCAAATGGCCTTTACAAAGTCGTTTGAGACGAAGGAGGGGTTCACGACATCTCAGACCTCTAATCCGTCGGGCTATACGAAATCGTTGGGAAAGTATCCGCAATCGGATATAAACATTGGATGCTTCACGAATAAGGGAATTGAACAGACAAAGATGGAATGTAAAAATAATTCAGATTGCGCTGGATTTAGTTACGCCAAGAACGGGTCCTCGGGATGTTTCAAGAGGGGTCCCTTGTCTGGAACGCAGACAGATCCACTGTACGACGGATTTACAAAGGATCCTATGCCCACCTTTAGTCCGAGGGCGAATCTTCCCAGCAGCTTCATACCTAGAAATAACACAATGCTTGGTAACGTCCGAGTTGCGGAGAACTATCGCCTGTCGTTCAATGTTACACCGAAGGGTATCGTTGGCAATTGGAGTTCCATTATACATTTCAATGGAACGGGCAGAGATTGCTGTGGTGCAGGCGACCGATCGCCTGCCATCTTCTTCTTTCCAGGGTCCTTCACGCTTCACGTGCGCATTGGAGATATGAGCAACGGGAATTGGGGCGTAGATGTGAACGGGTGCATGATTAATCGCACATCCAAGGTAGTGTTGGAATGCCGCAACTCGGTGGTCAAGGTCTCGGTGGACAATAATACATCTACGTTGGTTCAACCTAGCAAACGGGCGTCGGGACCGGCGAATGTGTTTGGGGGGGATCCTTGGTATCCTGCCGCCAATGCGCAGATTGAAAATCTGATGTACGAGTATTTGTAATTTGTTTATCTTGTATGACAAGATTCGCAAAATTAGTATTCTGATTCATCATACGCGGAGGAAGACGAAGAGGATGAAGAGGATGATGAGGACGAAGACGAGGGTCTTGGACGTGCACCACGTTGCACATTTGCACCAAACGCCGCGGGGTCGTAGGCAGGGAAACCTTCGTCTGACGATGAGGAACTAGATGATGAAGATGATGACGAAGACGATGACGAAGGATACATGGAAGAGGAAGGATAGGCGGAAGAATAGGCGGAAGAGGAAGGATAGGCGGAAGGATAGGCGGAGGAAGAATACATGGAGGAGGAAGGGTAGGCGGAAGAGCGTGGAGTTTCGGAACTCTTGGATTCATACGCAGACTGTTTGGATTCAGACTCATACTCTTTGGACTCAGACGAAGATGTAGGTGTTTTCACAGTGGTCGCTAAGAAAGGAGTACGCGCGGGCGTCTTTGCTGCAGGTGTCTTGCTCGCTGCGCTCGCCTGGACCACCGACGCCTTGTCTTCCAAGTCTATTTCCACGATAGGATGGAAACTGGACGCCATGCTGGGTGTAGGGACCGTGTAGCAACTGAGAGTGCCATGCTCGGCTTCGTTCAACTTGCAATCCACTGCCGCCGACTTCATCACCGCCAATAAACTATCCGCAAGTTCCTTCTTTTTGTTGGAAATGCGCAACATGTCTTCGTCCGTCGTCAAGCCGTTGTCAAATCGCACAAATCGGTCGTCCACGCGTCCCGTGCGAAGCTGATTCTGAGAAAAGCCAGTGACATAGGTGTAAATGGCGACATTGCGCTCGGCAGGTGGCAACCTAGAATGCGAGCAAATGCGGACGGCGCGCCCTTTCACCTGTTCCAATCGCACATAGTTCCAGAAGGGTTCCATGAGATGGACTTGACGCACATTGACCAAGTTGAGACCTTCGGCACCCGTTTGCGTAATAATCAATGTTTTACAGATTTCACCATGGAGATTGGTGTCGGATTTGGCGACTGCCTTGATTTGTGTCGCAAGGTCGCCGGGCACACGGTCCCAACGGCCGTTAAAGATGGCGAGCAAAATCTTGCGCTTCTTATTGGCGTCGTCGCCAGTATAGGATATGTAACGTTTGGATTCGGAGGTGCCGGACAGGGTTTCAGGGGACAGAACCCATGCACCCGCGGCATTTTGTACAATGTCTAAGCGCACGTAATTTTGCTGCGTTTCTAGACAGACACCAAAGAGACCCACGCCCTCCAGTTTCTTGAAATTGGAATATACAAGCACGGGGCCAGGCGAGACAGCGATGCGATCCAGCGCTGCTTGAAACTTGGGGGAATACCGTGGGAGGGTTTTGTCTGTAAAAAATTCGTTGCGACGGGCTTTTAACTTGCGAAGCACTTGTTCCAGGGCGGCCTCGTAGGTAGTGGCTTCTACTTCCTTGGCTTCCTTGGCTTCTGTTGCCGTAGAAGGAACCGCGGCAGAGACTTCGGTTTCTTCTGGCGCTGGGCCGACGTCATCCTCTTCACGGGATGCTACCGCTTCTTCTTCAGCAACCCGTGCTTCTTCCGCTTCGTCTATCTCTACCACTCGTTCTGCTGTAATCTCTTCACGGGGAGGGCCCGCCTTTTCGTCAATCATCTTGAGCATGTCTGCATAGTCACGAGGGATAGGACGTTCTATATCGGAGGGGAAGGCAAAGTTGCAGACAGCGCGACTGAAGATTTTGAAGGTGTTGCTCTGCGAGGATGTCGCCATTTGATAGGCGGATTGCGTCTTTTTCTTCTTGTCTTTGAGTTCCTTGTCTAGTTCGGACTTTCTCTGTTCGGAATACACGTTGAGTTGGTGGTCGCTCATTTGGACTCGGACGACGGTATCTTCTGTAACCTTGGCCATCAAATCCGCTTTTGCACCCTTGTAAAAACTAATCAGACCGGCAAGGCGTGCGGAGAGGGAGGGGACAAGCGCCTCTTTCACTTGCACCTTTTCGGTATCAATAAACATGTCACGGAAGGCCCTTTCTGTATCAGGAAGGCGTGTGACACTGGAATATTTGAGACCAGAGATGCCGAGCTTGGCATTATCAAACAGTGGGGCAATCTTGGCGAACCAGGTCGCCAAGTGGCGTTCTCGTAAGATTTCGGGATTGGACGCCTCCATGCCGAGATCCCGTGTAAATCCACGAAACTGTTTCTGCTTGTCTAGCAATTTGCGGAATCCACTGGGAATGGGTGTGAGGCGCACGGTGCTTGTGCGATTGCCAGTGTTGGGAGCAATTTCTACAAAATCTATTTCGGGATGCGCATCCAACGAGTCTTTGAATTCCTTGGGGACGGCGAGGACAGGAATCTTGAATTCCACCATGCGGCGATCGCCGGCCAACATGTTTGCAAGGATACCGAGTTCCTGAGGAAAGTTGATGATGGGGGTGGCGGACAAGGCCACAATCTTGCACCCTACGGCATTGGCAAGGAGACGGTAGAGTAAATAGGATTTGGGATACTTGACACCGGAATTGCAGTGTTTGGGATTGTATTGCGGCATGCTGCGTGGTTCATCTTCGTACATACGTTCCAAATCGCTGTTGTTGATGCTGCGCACCATGTTGTGAACTTCGTCAATCACGACCGTGGCGCCGTCAAATTTGCGCAGCCAGATGTCTTCGTCTTCTTGTTTGCTTTCTAGTTCTCCTGAAGAAGAAGCAGCTGTGCGCTTCTTGGCGCACGCCCACTGTTTGACAGTATCTGGTAGGACACCGTTGTAGTGGATAAACTCTAATTTGCTGTCTATATGTGCTAGGATTTGCTCTTGGATTTGTTTTTTGTCGTTGGGCGTCAATCCGTCAAAGTTGGGCGCACGAGCGGGATCGGGAAGCCAACCACCCTTCATCTTCAAGACGCTTTTGAGTGGCACGCCGAGGACTTTGAGCAGCATTTCGGAGGCATCCGTGGGTTTCTTGAGGCTGGGGACGGGCACAAAGGTCCAGTGGTTCTTGGTACGGAAAATGAAAGGACCGCACTTCATAATTTCTTCCTTGTAACTGGTGCTAAGCGATGCTGGTGTAAAGACGTACACGGGTTTCTGACCGGAATTATACAGGGCTTCCATGGACGCAATAGAGGTGCAGGTCTTACCGGCGCCGAGACCATGATAGACGAGAACGCCACGGTAGGGAGACGCCTTTTGGATGTAATCTCGTACAAACTCTTGGTATTGGAACATACGCTGCTCGGTGGCACTGGCCTTTTCCAGATCGGCGCAGGCATTGGGATTGGGGATAGAACTGGGTTTGGGCAATTGGTAGGAGGAACGAAAGGTTTGAATGACGAATTGGCCAAAGGCCTTGCGATCGGAGGGAACGAATCCGGCGGGAGATATTTTGACGGTGTCGGCTGTCATGGCGCCAGCGATACGTTCTGCCAAGGGCTTTACGTCTTCGGATAAATCGCTGGGAAGAGTTACAGCACCGGGAGCTGCACGTCGTTTGGGTTCTGCGCCTTCTTTTGCTGCTGCGGGTTTAGAGCGTTTTACAGTAGCTGCAGTAGTTACATCTTGTGCTGTTTCCACATCGGGTACGGCGACCATGCTTTCAAATAATTCGGCGACACCTGGAGGTCCTTCTGTCTGTGTAATCTTGGAGACATCCGCCAAGGGTCGTTTCCATTTGGGCGGTCCCTTGCTATAGACGGGAATCACGAGATCTTCTAGTCGTTCTGCGGGTGCTTCTTTGGATTCGGCAGGTTCTAGAGTGGGTGCAGCAGCTGCTTCCAAGACTTCGGTTGCTTCTGTGGATTCAGCAGCCTCTGGAGTTGGCAAAAGCTGTGGTTGCGGTCTTTCTGCAAGATCACTCATCTACTACCTTCCAGGTATAAAAGGTGAGCGGGATGTCCGTAGTCAAAATGAAAAAAGCACCCCTCTGTAAATGAGTGACAACACGTCTCCGCAACCTACGCAGTCTGATTTGCAGCGAAGTTATGGCAGCAACTGGACCACGGCGAATATGTCTACCTTGTCTGATTGGATTACGATAGCAGCGCACAATATTCAGATTTTGACGTATGCAGTAAAACATTATCAAACAATCATTCAGACCAATATTGTTGTCGGATTGGT
>Ga0164294_10000318_pt1 | contig 45366 bp, 50 predicted proteins | sample GEODES005metaG_FD_111479 | JGI IMG/M metagenome (GOLD analysis project Ga0164294, IMG submission 111479) | Oligotrophic lake water microbial communities from Sparkling Lake, Wisconsin, USA - GEODES005 metaG | ecosystem: Environmental > Aquatic > Freshwater > Lake | place: USA: Sparkling Lake... | reverse complement strand
CCAAACCGACCGTTCCGGCCCGGGCTGCTTGCTGAGAGTTTGGCTTGTTGGGTCCAGGTCGTGCCCGTGCGAGTGAATACGTACACCGCTCCGGCATTCCCGAAGTTCACGCCAAGGTCAGCGTTGTACGACCCCACGACGGCGGTGTCGCCATCAAGGGCAACCGCGTGCCCCGCATTGTCGCTCGCCACCGGATCGCTGGCCGTCAGCTTGCCTTCTTGGGTCCAAATCGGATCAATCGTGATCGGATAGTGCGCCTGCGAATCTTCGATGTTGAAGTAAACGGACTGTCCCGAAACTTCAAGTCGCGCCGGCACCAAACGGTCATTTGCGTCCCAAACTTTGAGGTCTCGGTAGGTGAGTTTTGTGCCGTCTGCGCTGACTTCCACGGCCTCGTCCGATAACGACCGAATGGCGTCCGCACCGGAGACGCTCAACTTAACCCAAAGATTTCCGTTTGCGGTTTTGGGTCGCTGGGCAATCTGCATCCAGTGGTGGATGGCGTTCTTTTCATTGACGTACCACTCTGAGATGCCAGGGCGGGAGTAAGTCAATTTCGGCCACCCCTCGGAGTCTCTACCAATCGCACGCGACGGAACCCCTGTCCGGTTCGAGTCTGTGCCAAATCCGAAGGAGGTCAGTTTCAGATTCACCTTGGCTGTATCCGCCTGGATCGTCACCTGGCCGCTAGCTGCGAAAGAGGCTGAATATCGTTGCCTCGGAGCCTGTGCGAGGAAGTTGTTGCCTGATCGTTCGAAGCTTCTTTCTGCACGCTCTACTTGCTGCAGAAGGCCGGGAGCTTCACCAAAGCCCGTCGAGGATTGCGGGGCAAGGACAGTCAGACACGATAAAGCTACGATCAGGCTCACGCTATATTGTAGGCACCTGATGAGTAAATGCCAAGACACGTTGTGAACTTCTTTAGGTGAAACGCAAATCCGTCTAACCCGAAGATAGCCGAGGCGATCGTTTACCTACTGGTAAGGTGTCACCGTCGATGGTCGCGATTCTACTTTTGCTCTTCAATACATTTGCGTTCATGCAAATTTACGTTGACAAGCGCAAGGCGGAGGAGGGAAAGCGACGCATTCCGGAGCGGGACATTTTCTTGGTCGCCGCCCTCGGCGGGTGGCCAGGATCGTTCTTGGCGCAGCAGCTGTTCCGGCACAAGACGAAAAAGGGCTCCTTCAAAGTTGCCTTCTGGATCGCCGCGTCCGTGAGCGTTCTGGGCTACGTTGCCCTCATCAGTCAAATGCGATAGCCCTAGAAAACCTTTCGCCCGGCGACGTAAGTTTCGGCGGGGCGAAGGTTTTTCGTGCCGTTCTTTCGGTACGGCGATCCTTCTAGAATCACAAAGTCGGCCTGGTACCCCGGCACCAACCGCCCAAGATCCTTCTCTCGAAAGATCGCGTATGCACTCGTTCGGGTGTAAGCATCAAGCGCTTGGTCGAAGCTGATGTTCTGCTCCGGCATCCAAATCGAGCCCCCGAGAATTTCTCCCGTCACCGCTGTATGAATCCCGATCCAAGGATCGATGGTCACCACCGGAAAGTCGCTTCCGAAGGTGAGCTTTGCTCCCGATTTCAGAAAAGTCTTAAAGGTGTAGCTGCTGCGACTCCGATCCTTTCCGATGACGTCATCGCAGTACCGACCATCGTCTGCCTTATGGAAAGGTTGCATCGATGGCAGCACTCCCAGCTTTGCAAAACGCCCGATTTCTGATGGCAGCAAATGCTGGGCATGCTCAATCCGGAAGCGTCGGCGAGCCAGCTCTGGCACCTTCGCGTAGAGGTCAAGCGCGTCCTTGTTCGCTTGATCACCAATCGCGTGGGTAATGACCTGAAGATTCGCGTCTGCGGCGCTCTTGATCAACTGTGCATAAAGTCCGTTCGTCGCTCCAATCCGCGGTAGGCCACGCCAGTCGGCGGGCTGAGTCGGGAGCGGCTTGCTGAACGGAGCAGCCATGTAGGCGCTACGCGAACCGAGAGAACCGTCCATGTACAGCTTGATGCCTCGCGGCTCGAACCAGCCTGGAATGGGCTTGGCCTCCGTCGCCATACCGACGACCATCGGCAATTCTGACTGCAGATAAACGCCAAAACGGATCGACCGAGCCGGGTTCGCGGCATACTCACGGACCGTCGATAGCGCCAGCGGGTCCATGATGTCCCCTACCGCCGTGACTCCAAACCGGTTCGCCTCCGCTACCACCGCTTTAAGCCCTTCGCGTAGCTGAAGTCGCGAAGGTGGCGGCGTCTGAATCAGCGGCATCGCTGCGTCCACCAGAATGCCGGTTGGTTCTCCCGTTTTGGGGTCCCGCTCAATGCTTCCTCCCGGCGGATCGGCCGGGCCAGCTTTGGTGATTCCGGCAAGCTTCAGTGCGGCGGAGTTCGCCAGCAAACTGTGCCCGTCCATTCGGGTGAGCACCGCTGGACGATCCCCGGTCACCGAATCGATCCAATTCCGATGAGGCGTTTCCTTGACCTTATAACTTTCGGTGGACCATCCTCTCCCGCTGAGCCAAGCCCCCGGTGGCAATGTCGCGACCTTTTTGCGAACAAGCTCGATGAACTGCTCTTTCGAGTTCGCTACCCGCAGATCCAAACCGTATTTGAACCCAACCCCAGCCCGAGCCAGGTGAGTGTGCGCATCAATAATGCCGGGCGTAACGATTCGGCCTTTCGCATCCACCACGCGCGTTTTCGGACCGCGCAGGCCCTTCGCGCTCTTGCCCACGTAAGTGACTTTCTCGTTCTGTACGGCAAGAACCGTGTTCTGACTCAACGCCCCATCGGTCCAAATCTTCGCGTTGATCACGAGTAGATCGGCGGGAGTCGCAAAGAGGAGCGCAGCGGCAACGAACATCTAAAAAGTCTTGCACATCTCAGGCATCGCTATGACTTGGGGGTTATCTCGTTCCCGACTCGGTAGAAATCGAAGTCGGCGTAGCCGCCCGCCGACTTGGTCGAGAAGTTAAACAAGCCAAACCGACAGCCCATAAAGTGGGCGAGATCGTAGCGAAGCTTCACCGTTTTGCCAATCCGGTTCCAGGTTTTACCGTCAAGGCTGTAGAAGAAAGCGGCCTCGTCCCGCACTTCTCGAAAGTCACATTCGACTTTGAGATACAGCCGCTTGCCTTTCACCGGAACGCTTTCCGTCTCAACCGCCGCGCCGGTTTCTGCGCTGGCCATCGAAACAAAGAACTCATCTCCCGTCCGCTTCACGCCGACGTACCCATATCGGCCCATCAGCGCCACCATGCCCGCAACATCGCCATCGCGCATGCCCAGCACGTCGACGGAGGTCATTGCCGAACTTGTCGGCCCAAATGTTCGCTGGGTCAACGTGTTGCGTGCCTGTACCACCGATGAATCCACGCGCCCCGTCGTCAATCGCAAGAAGCCTGGTCGAGCGGTGACCGACCAATTCGCATCATCTGGGTTGTGGTTCCACTGCCAAGCCAGGGGCAAGGCGAGTTGCCCGCGCCGCCGCGAAAACTCATCCGAAGCGACAATGCCGCTCACCCCGAGCTTCGCATCTGGAAGATCGAGAACGTCTGGAGCTTTGCCGTCAACTCCGACTACCGGCCAGCCATCGACCCAAGTCATTGGCACCAGCCAAGGGATTCGCCCCACCGCCCCCGTGTCGCGGAAGAGATAGCTGAACCAGCGCCCGTCCGGCGTATCCACCATCCCGCCCTGCGCGATGCCGCGATCTTGGAACATCATGCGACCTTCGTATTCGCCGTCAATGCGATCTGCCCGGTGTACAAGCTCCATCCGCATCCCGCCCCGGGGCCAGGTGATGTGGCAAATGTAGTACTTCCCGTTCACCTTAAACACCTGCGATCCTTCCGCTGGCAACCCCGGCTGCCCACCGGCAACCGCCGTCGCGTTCCGAATAATCACCTTGTTCGTTCCGCCTGGCTTCACTCCCGAGAGATCCGCGTTCAACTCGACAAGTCGAATGTCCCCGGCTCCGTAGACCAAATACACCCGCCCATCATCGTCAAAGAACAGGGAACTGTCATGGAACGAAGGTGAAAACGAAATCACTTTCCAGGCCTCCTTCTCCGGATTCTTCGTGCTGAAGATGTATGTTTTTCCGGTTGTGGATGAGAACGTCGAGGCGTAAAAAGTCCCCTGGTGATAGCGCAAACTCGGCGCCCATGAGCCCTTACCATAGGCGCTCTTGTCGTTCTGCAAAGTCAGCGCCTCGTTCTCTCCAAGCGTCTCGTAGGCATAGCTCACCAGCTTCCAGTTCACAAGGTCGGTCGACTTCATAATCGGCAACCCCGGACTCATGTGCATGGTGGTGCTCGCCATGTAATACGCCTTGCCCACCCGGATAATGGAGACATCCGGCACATCGGCCCAAAGAATCGGATTTGATGCCTTCGCTAGGCTCTCAGGTTCAAGATTTGTCATGGAATGAGCTAGGGCCATCGCCCCGCAAAGACACAGAGTAACAAGCATTATCTTCTTTGTTCAACGCCCGTCGATGCCCGCCGGAGTGCCGTATATTTACCCGTAAATATCCCAATCGCCAATACAGATAGAAGTTTGAGCGGAACCAAACTTGGCCCGCTCAAACTCAACATTTGGCTTTCGACGCCGCTTATTGGTTGATCTTGCCGATCGCCAGCGGGCGGTCGGTGCCGCTGTAGTAGCTGGCGGTCACTTTCCAAGCCCACTGAGTGAGCTGATCTTGTACCGTCTTCACCTTGATCACGCCACGACCAACCCCATCCTTCAATGCCGGATAAAGGACTCGAGTGTCCGATGTGTGCTTGCCGGAGGATGAGTCGAGCACCAGAACCGCGTATTCACGCGTCTCCGTCGCCGGATCGTACGAGAGTTCTTCCGCTCCGAGCATCAACATCACGTGGCCGATGTTCGAACTGTCGTCATAGTAAGGGCTCGCGAGGATGTCGCCCGGCTGCCAGTCCGAAAACTTTGCGCGCGACGAAAAACCGTTCGCGGAAGACACGATCGAGTTGTAGTACTTCTTCGGGTCGGGGCTGTTGCCGATGGCCTTCGGTGGTGCCCAGCCGTACGCCGCTTTGAAGAGTTGCGTCAAGAACGGAGCGCAGCGCGTGAAGTTGGAATACATCGACCCCTCGACATCTGCGTCGGCAAAGGTGATGTAGTAGCTACCCACCGCACCACCGTACCGGTTGGTCAAGGTTCCGCTCGCGTCCTCGGTTACGCCGTTGGCCGCCTGAGCAAGGATGCCATCGACCAATTCATTAGCCATGGTTAAGTGGAGCGGGTCGGTGTTTGTGGCCTTCTTGCCACCGTTCCCGGAAACCGCGATGGACGACGAGATAGCGGCGATGGCGACAAAAGCGCTGGCGATCAGAGATGTTCTCATTTGTTCCTTCCGGAGTGGTTTCGCTCCGATGAATGTATTGAATCCCCCGCCCGTAACACCCGCGAGACACCACCGTTACACTTTCGGATTCTTTGCGTGACATTGCAAATTGCAGCCGCTGCCGCCTAAGGAAATTGCTTATCCCCCTCCGCTAAATGTGCGAAAAACCCCATCGAGAGACCGCTCCCTAAAACGGCAAGTTGTTCGAAACTGCCGGAAGGATTCTCAAGACTGAGCTACGTATAATGCCGCTATGTGGCCGTGGAAGAAAGAGAAGCCTCAGAGCTCATGGGTGTGTGGTGTGTGCGGGAAAACCCATGAAGGCGCCATTTCCGATTACGCGTGGAAACTGCCCGACGATGTGTGGGCCGCGGGCGAAGAACACCGGACGCAAATGCTCGAATGGTCCGAGGACATGTCCTTTGTCGATGACCGTTGGTTCGTCCGCGGCATGCTCGAAGTGCCGTACAAGTTCGGACCTGGCCGCTGGGGCTGGGGCCTCTGGGCCGAAGTCGATGAGTCGGTGCTGAAGCGGTACTCCGAAATTTGGGAACTCGATGGCTCAAGCGAGCCGCGAGTCTTCGGCAAAATCGCCTGCAAAATCTCCCTCTTCCCCGACTCCGTCGGCCTCCCCGTCGAAATCCAATTCGGCCCCCCCGACCTCCGCCCCAGCTTCTTCCTCCCGGCCGACTCAACCCACCCCCTGGCCCTAGAGCAGCGGAATGGGATCGATGAACACCGCTACCACGAAATCGTCGCGGCCGTGACCGGCAAGTCGTAGAAATCGGAAATGGCGGGATGGAAGGAGCCTAGGTTGGAGATCGCGTGCGATCTAAGTTCTGTAGGTCAACTTCGCTGATTGACCAAAAAATTCGAACGTGAGAGTTAAACTAGGCTGTAAGCTAGTCTCTCGGATGTCTTGATGATAAGTTTGTTCTCGCCACCGATCCAGAGAAAATCTTCCGCCACTCGGCCAAGGCTTCTTGATCTTTTCTGTTGCGCTGGTGGGGCAGCGATGGGCTATCATCGCGCTGGTTTTGAGGTCGTTGGGGTGGATTTGGTGCCTCAGCGTAATTTCCCATTTGAATTTCTTCAAGCCGACGCCTTAAAGTTAGATAAAGATTTCTTGGAGAGCTTTGATGCGATTCATGCTTCGCCGCCCTGTCAATCGTATTCAGACCTCGCCAAACGCAACGGTAATGCTGATAAGTGGCCCCGGCTCATTGAACCGGTTAGAGAAATGTTGGTGAACAGCGGTCGGGCGTACGTCATTGAAAACGTGGAGGGCGCGCCGCTGATCGACCCTACAGTCTTATGTGGGACGATGTTTCCAGGGCTTCGAGTAATCAGGCACCGCCTTTTCGAGACGAACTTTCCTATCGTCCCGCCAGCCCACTTACGACATCCTCTGGTACATACATTTGATAAACGGAAGAAACACTACGGACAATTAGATCAAAATACTTCTTTCGTGCAAGTAACGGGCGGAGGTAACTGTAGTGTAGCCAATGCGCGAGAAGCGATGGGGATAAGTTGGATGACGAAGCACGAACTAAATGAAGCGATCCCGCCTGCCTACACCGAATTCATTGGGCGTGAGCTTTTGAGACATTTCCAATTTATGCAAGGCGAATCCGCAAACATGACAGGAAAATGGCAAAAATAGGAGCAAAGGCCAGGATACGAGACTTCTTCGAAAGTCGTGTTGGCCAGATTGTGATGACCCACGAGATTGCTGAAATCGCCGGAATTGCCGACTATCAGCGACGCATTCGCGAGCTTAGGAACGAGGAAGGAATGAAGATTCTCTCCCACATTGACCGGCACGACCTGAAACCGGGCCATTATATCTTGGAAACGCTAGATCGATCACCCGGGTTCGGACGTGGCATGTCACCCCAACTTCGAACGATGATTCTAGAACGAAACGGATTTACGTGCCAAATGTGCGGAGCTGGGGCAGGTGATCCCGATCCGTTCGATCCTGCTAGAAAAGTCCGATTTCACATTGATCATATTGTTCCAGTCTCTCAGGGCGGCACGGACGATCCTTTAAACCTGCGGGTCGTATGTAGTGCCTGTAATGCGGGCCGATCGAACGTAGAGACTCCTAGTGAAACTGCACGCAACTTGATCGCGCGTATTCGGCGGGCTCCAAGGTCTGTACAGCGGGAGATCTTCGAGATGCTTAAGCGCTCGATCGGCGACTAAAATAATCCAAAGTAAGGCAAAATTACACCTTAAAAATGCCGGAAACAGAATCGTTGCTGGCGGCGTAGAAGTAATTGTTAGGGGGCGTGGTGTAGCGGTAGCGCACCGGTCTCCCAAGCCTTAGGCTAGGGAAAACCGGAAGTGAGGGTTCGATTCCCTCCGCCTCCACCAGAACTATCCCTTGCGCGGACGACCGCGAGGTCATTGTTTCTTCTCTCTGCAAGGAAGGAACGTCGCGGGATTGATCGTTACAACTTTCTTAACAGCTTTCTCGAAGGTTCCGAACTGGTTTTCTTGCCGTCCGCAGTTCGCTACAAGTTCCAGGTTGATTTGGATAGGCGTTTGCCTCATGGGTTCTTGAAAAGCCCCGACCTTACCGGCTGAGCAATGGTGTTAAGACTAGGAGCGACTATGGTAAGGGAGTCGCTTGCGACCTGATTGTTCAGTTGCAAGAGCTTCCGCACTCTTCGTTCGACGTGCTTGCCATCTATCCCGTCGAAGGTGTAGAACGCGTCGCACTTCTCTCGGACGGCAGTGGCAAGATGAATCGAGTCCGCACCGTCTAGAGTCTTAGGTGCGTACTGATCGCCACACGTGACGTAGTGATCCCGGTACTGAGCCGCGTGTACTGCAACTCTACGGTCCACGTCGATCAGAACATGCTCACGCCGTCCGAACAAACGCGGAAAGTCGATCCGCTTGTCGGCAGGCATATTAGTTGAAAGCACTTCCGCGATCGTGATGGCAGATGTCACGATCACCATATCGCCCTTCTTGACCAGACGCTCCATCTCGTTCATACCGTCTAACGCACCCTGCCCGAAGCATCTGCTCTGTGCTATCCAAGCGATATAAACGCACGAATCCCAGTAGACGAGTATTGGAGGTTGTTCTGGCCTAGGCACTACGGAAGGCCCTCGCGTACCTATGAGGCTCTATGCCACCTGTAGCGTCAGGCGCAATGCCTTTGAAGTCGGCTAGCGTGGGAAGGTCATCCTGCTCGTGAATCTCGATCTCCTCAATGTCGATCCGGTAGGCGTGGCTGTCGCGCTGCTTGAAACGAACCCAGCCGTAAACGGTCACATACTTCTCAAATGCAACCAGCGCACGATCCTTAAACGCCTCAGGGAAGACGCATCGCACTTTAGAGCGCCCGGTGGGAGGATAGATCCAAAAGGCGAGCTCGTCTCCATGAACGTTGATCGCCTCTAGCATTCCGGTTAAGGAGCCTTTGGAGTATTCGTCTTCCCCGACGATCTGCTTGACATTTTTCTTTAGCCGGGGACTTACGGGAATCTCCCGACCATCGACCAGGATCGTGGCCTCGGAAAGCTCGTCCCCGACCATGCTGCCGAACTGTTCGACGTGTTCAAGTTCGATTGTCCCCATATCGTCCGGCGCAACTCCACGATCTTGAATGGACTCTATGTCGTCGATGATCCGCTTGCGCCAAGCAGCCCGATAGTCGGGTTCGCCTTTGCCTACAATGGGCTCAACGCCTACCATGGCGGGGCTGTTATGGCTGAGTTCTACGACCTTGAATTCGACTGTTTTGCCGCCAGATACCCGTCGTCCCGCGTCGGCAAGGATGATCTTAAACGCTTCCAGTTGCTTGATGAAGTCGTTAAACAGCACGTCGCCGCCGTTTTCCTCCTTTCCTTGCAACCTAAGCGTTAGTCGAAATTCGTTCATTGGACTTGCCCTCTTCGGACCTCTTTTACCCTTTCCGTCAGGCCAAAACCTAGCCGGTTAGCTGCTTGTATGTCAGCCGCTGACCGGCCACTCCTTCAACGGCAGCGGAATGCCTCCCGCCGTCCGTGTCTTTAGGATTGTTATAGCGGAACGCCAGCTCGTCTAGATATCGGTGAGAGTGGAATGCCTCAACAGAGACGCCGGTACCGCCGATAGTCCTTTTCAGAAGGCTCCAGAAGTTTTCTGACCCGTTTGTGTGAACCTGACGTTCCACATAGTCAACAGCGTCATGCACCACGCTGTGCTGGTATTCGGCAGAAGAGCCTTGGTAGGCGCGGTGCACGTCCGTGGAAGTCGCCGCGCCCTCATCGCGGTGTGCCCGAATGATGCTTTGGTGAGTCGGACGGTCGGCGGATTCGATGTGCTTCGTGACGACCTTGCCGCCCCGCTCTAGCAGCAGCCTCCTACCAAGGATCACTTGGCCAGCAGGGAGTAGCAGACGCATCGACAATTTCCGGATACCGACCTTCCACCAAAGTCGCCTTCGCGTGTCCGTCGAGAAAGCCCATTGCGTTGCGACCGCCGTGCCAGCTGGCCAGGGTGTCGTAGAGCGGGTGAAAGAAGCCGTCGTTGGTGCCTTCGTCGCCGGTGGTCTCCTCGCCAAACAGGAATTGGCGAGAAACATCGGGACTTGCAGACATCGGCATCGTTTCCATCAGCCCTTGCCGGGGCGGGAATTGGACGAGGCAACCGTTGAAGGCAAAGCTCTGACCGCTCCGACTGATCGAAGGGTCCAGAGGAGAGCCAAAAACTTCCTTCGACTTCACAAAGGCATAAAGGCTGCCCAGGGTAGGGTCGAACTGCCCGGCCCTAGCATCGCCGAAGTTGGTGTAGAACGTGTACCCACCGGTCACGCCCGCGCCTAGCGCTCCTTCGGTGACCAGGGGCGGTCGATCGTCCGCAGACTCGGCGTAAAGCAGGGTAGCCATCACGAGCTGGCGCACATTGCTGATGGCGGTGCTGGACTTTGCCGCTTGCTTCGCCCGCGCAAACACGGGGAAGAGAATGGCCGCCAACACCGCGATGATGGCGATGACAACCAATAGCTCGATCAAAGTAAACGCTCTTTTCATCGCGCGACCTCCATTCGGTGCTCGTTGGCAAAAATCCAATCGGCATTTTTAAGACGCTCTTCAATCAGGACGGTAAATCGATCGCCTTCCCTCAAGAATGTAATTCGCTCATCTCGAGGGCGACCCGGCTCATCCACAAAGCGCTGACCCGAGAATCGATTCTTGTCGCTTGCAATCAGCTTAAAGTCCTGCCGGACTTCCTTGTCTTCGTAAACAAGCTGTTGCGTCTTGGGCAAAACCTGCACCTTAGCGTCTACGCTCCACTTCGGATCGCCATAACTAACTCGAAGTCGAAAGCCGTTTGGATTTGCGTTGACCTCCGAAGTCGCAGGCATGTTGACCTTTCGCCCGGTGCGACGCACTACATAAGTAAGCGTGCCTCGCCACTTACCTTCAAAAGCCTTGAGCTCAGGCATCGGAAGCGTGGCCTTGGAGCTACTTGCTCGCTGAGAAGAGACGGCCGCACCAATCACGGCGACGAACAGGAAAGAAGAAGCAATGGCGAGCGTTATTCGTTGGGCGTTTGTCATGAGTATCCATCTGAGGGAGATTGAGCCGATTGCCGGGGCTGGCGCATAAAGCGCAGCTTGGACAATTCGGCTCTCTTCGGATGGCGATAAGGAAACAACTTCGTATTGCTTGAGCACTGGCACAATGCCGGAAGCGCTAAGCCCGAGCCGACGCCGAATGCGATCAATCGCCCGGTTCGTCCGCATCCGGACCGCATCTTCCGTCACTCCCATCCGATCCGCCACTTCCTTATGCGTCAGCCCTTCTGCCGTGTGCAGCAGAAGGCATTCCCGGTCGGCGGAGCTAAGTGATAGAAGCAGTTCATCTATCGTGTGGGAGAGATCCTCCTTGGCAGAGTTCATTTGAGTCTGATTCCGGGCGAACTCATGGTTCGCCGTTGTTTCTCGGGCAAGGCGTCGGCGTGTTCCCCGATTCTCGGTGTTGCACAGGTGCACCGTCACCCGGACGAGCCAGCCCGCCACCTCATCCCGAGAGACCTTTTGGGGTTTCTGGGCAAGCAGCGCAAAAGCTCGCCCGGCGATGTCCGGAGCGAGGTCGGGTTCGGTCAGTCGGCGCTTGGCAACTCCCGTAAGGAGCGCACCGTGCCGCTCGATCAGCGTTCGAAACGCCGATTCATCGCGCCTTGCGGTCCAAGCCAGGAGTAACTCTTTGTCGGTTTTCACAGTAACTGGGTCGTTTCCTATCGACATCCAACCCTGAATCGCCGCGCGCGTGTGAAAGCGAACACGTTTCTTGAGAATTTTCTTCGACGTTCGGCGGACCCTGCCAAGCCAGTTCCGACTAGAAATTGAGGAGAAGGAACGTTTTAGTCAGATCCCACCTAAGAACCTTGAAAATCAGTTGCCAACCGGCTGCAACCCCCAGCGAAAGTCATAACACCACACGGTAAACCCATTTTTCGCGGAAGACGTAGCGCAAATGCAGGTGTGTTTTTACAAAATTTCAGTTGAGATCGACCAAGTTTTGAGACACAAAAATGGTCGAGACGCACGAACGGGTTGCATATCTAAACTGTAAAAACGGACACATTAATACTACGGTAGTCTCGGCCCATGGGTGATGTCGAACCCCAGATTGCAGAGCGCCCATGGCTGGATTCCGTGCCGGACTTTATCCGAAGGGCGATTCCCAGCGCAAAGTCCGTTCGCGGTCCGACGGTCGTGCATGCGCTGTATGACGACAGTCCGGACCAGCGGGCAACGCTACGCTTTTTGGTGGACGATCCAAACCACCGGGAGGTTGTCGTCAAGGTCAACCATTTTTCGTTTCTGTCTGGCTCCGCCGCGGCTCATCGACTTGTCCACCGCTGCTCTCCCGCGAACGTCCCCGAAGTGATTGCAACCGAGGAAACTGGAACGGGTTCCATGATTCTGTTGGCAACGTTTGAAGGTTCGCCGTTCGATTCAAACTCCGGACCTGCACCGCTCCGAGGTATGGCCAGCACCTTGGCAAGAATTCAGGTTGATTGCTCCGCCGAATCGGACGTGGCAGCCGGTCTAACAACGATTGAGCCCGCGGACCTTCCCCGGATGTTTGAAGAGTGCTTCGAAAATATTCAAGCCCACTATCCGGTTTGGCAGACAGACGACGGCAAGCTAGAAAAGGCGATGGGATTTCCTGCGACCGACGTTCTGAATCGGCTCTCGAACTTGCGCCCGAATGTGGACCGATGGGTTCAACAATTAGAGGAAGCCGAAATCGCGCTGTCGATTGAACACGGCGATTTCCATTCCGGAAATGCGATTTTGCGGAGCGACGGAACGGTCCTGATATTCGACTGGGAAAACGCTTGCATATCCCATCCCTTCCTCTCTGCGGAAAAGCTGCTCACGTCCGGCTGGGGCATGGACACCGGAAACTCGGGCGGGCCGTGGGGCTACGTTCGAAGGACACCTACTCAAGATGAATTGAAGACTGCCTATCTGAACGAGTTCGGTGAACCGAGTTCAACACTCGAACGATCGTTCGATGCCGCCATGTGTCTTGCCGTGATCAAAGAGATGCACCACGAAATGGAGTGGGCACGGCTATGCGGATGGAAAGACCTAAACCCAGAATGGACCGCCCAACTCATCAACCGCCTGTTTCAGCATGTCCAGCTGGTCGATAATTGCTCGAAATCAGACGACGTAGCTCAGTCCTGACGCTTGCCCCTTGGCTCCTGAAGAACCAGTAGCTTCAATTTTGGAAGGGAGCTTCGGTACCGGAGCCTTTCTCCGAACGAATCCTCGACAATTAAAGAAATCGCAGGTTGACGTTTCCTGTCCGCCGCCCCTATAGAAGCGTGGGGCAAATCAGTCGAAAACCGAAAATTTATATTCCGCTCCTAAGGCGGGAGCATTAATAAATAAATTTTTGGCCATACAACCGCCGACTTGGACGGGATGGTGAAGGGAACAAAGGACCGGAACAAACGCGTTCAAACAGACCCGAACCCCCGAACAAACCCGAACGAATCCGAACCCTCATCCCCGCCACGCAAGGCAATTCAAAGCCATTCAAAGCCATTCAAGGCCACTCAAAGCGACGCTTAGGGACTTCGGAAGGTCCAGAACGGACCGAAAGAGAAGTGGTGGAGGCAAGGGGATTCGAACCCCTGACCCTCTGCTTGCAAAGCAGATGCTCTACCAACTGAGCTATGCCCCCGAACGATTAGGAATTGTACCACTCACGATCTCGCGAAAGAAAGTGATCATCATCGGCATCGCTTCCGAAGTGAATCGGTGCCCATCCGGATGGACGTAAGTAATCACCGGCGTCGCCCCGTCGTACCGCGTCGTGAACTCCGCGATCTTCTTGCCCGACCCGCTGTGGCCGTCGATCCGAAGAACCCGGTTGATCGACCGTCGCTGGCTCGCAAAGCTGACAATCGTATCCGTCTCCCCGGCCATGATGAAGGCGGGTTTAGGTTCAATCGGCATCAATCCGACCGGGGAGGCCGAAGGTCCAAACGCCGCAAACTTGTCGCCGCGCTTCGACCAAAGCAGGTAGGAGAACCGGCCGCCGTTACTATGGCCCATCGAAAAAGTGCGGCCAGGGGCAACTCGGAACCGGGAGGAGAGATCCTTCAAAACCGTATCAAAGAACGCCAAATCGCGGTCGCCTTGCTCACCCGCGTTTTGCTGCCAGCCGTTCTTTTCCCCGTTCGGATCAGTCATCCCCGGCGTCGGCAGGCCCTGCATGTAAACAACAATCGCTTCCGGCCAAAGCTGTTCCAGCCGGAAACTCCGCGCTGCATTCCGGCGGTTACCACCATGGCCGTGGAACCCGAAAATCAATGGCGGATTCGGAGTCGTTCGAGAAGGCGCCATGATCGTCGCTTCGCGCTGAACGCCGGCAACGTCATACACTTTCTCTTCGGCAGAAGAAACGGAAAGCAGCAAGGCAACGGCAACAAATGGCATGCCAGCATTGACCGGCCATTTTGCCAAGAGTTCACTAGATCGGTGTCAAACTGAGGCTCATGTCGCCAAGACTCGCTTTTGCCCTCGATGCGGCCCACAAAGCCGGCAAATTCACCCTCTCCCTGTTCCAAACCGGAACGATGGTGGATACCAAAAGCGACGACACCCCGGTAACCGCCGCCGACCGCGGAGCCGAGCGAATCATCCGCGAACTGATCGAAAAGCAGTTCCCGAACGATCACATCCTGGGTGAAGAAGAAGGTGGCGACGCCGCCGTTGCCGACCGCTGGGTCATCGACCCGATCGACGGAACAAAAGCCTTTGTCGCCGGAGTTCCAAGCTACAGCACCCTGCTCAGCTACGAAGTCGACCGCCGACCCGTCCTCGGCATCGCCTACTTCCCGGGCCTCGACCTCATGTTCTTCGCCGAAAAAGGAGAAGGCGCCTACGTCAACGGCCGCCCGATCCACGTCAGCGAAAAGGGACTCGACGGCAGCATCCTCTGCTGCGGCAGCCTTCGCACCATGCAGCGCCTCAACCGCCTCGATCCGTACCTAAAGGCCGGCGAGCGCGCCATGGACGTCCGAACTTGGGGTGACGCCTACGGCTATGCCCTTGTCGCCTGGGGCAAAGCCGAAGCCATGATCGACCCCCGCGTCGCCCTCTGGGATGTCAGCAGCGTCGGCCTCATCGTCACCGAAGCCGGAGGCAAGTTCACCACCCCCGATGGCGGAGACGGCTACACGCCCATCGACGCCAACGGCGGCTACGCTGCCTTGGCAACCAACGGCGTGGTCCACGACGAACTCGTCGAGATGTTCCGGGCTGCATGAGACTGCTCGGCGTAGATTTGGGAACAAAGCGAATCGGCTTGGCCATCGGCGAAAGCTCGCCCCAAGTCGTCTCGCCGCGCCCGGCCCTGACCGCGCGCGGGAAGCTGACCCTCGACGCCGAACAAGTCGCCGCCAAAGCTAAAGTGGAAGAAGTCGACGGTATCGTCGTAGGCCTCCCTGTAGAACTCGATGGCACCGAGGGCCGAATGGCAAAGGTCATGCGGCAGTTCGGTACGAACCTTGAAGCCCTAGGCTACAAAGTTCACATGGTCGATGAAAGCTTCACGAGCGTTGAAGCCACGGACGCCATGGCCGGACTCGATATGACCGAAGCCGAACGCCGAAAACGCCGAGACGGCGAAGCCGCCTGCCGAATCCTAGAGCGATTCTTCCGGGGGCAATCATGAACCGCCGCCCTAGAATCATCTTGATCGTCTGCGTGTTTCTGGTCGTTGACCTGATCCTAGTAAGCCTGTGGTTCAAAACCCGTGTCGCACCAAAGCCAAACGGCGAGCCAAAGCTGGTCCGGTTCGAATCCCGAACGAACCTCGAGCAAGTGCTAACGCGACTCCAAACCGAAGGTTTCATTACCGACGCCTTCGCGGCAAACCTGTTCTCCCGCCTAGAACGCACCCCGCGAACGGTCCAAACCGGAACCTACGAACTCCGCCCCGGAATGGAACTCGGCGAAATCTTTCGAGTCCTGCAAAAGCCAATCCGCCAAATGGTGCGCATGCCCGAAACCAACTGGGCCCGCCGCTCGGCGAACCTGCTGCAAAAGGCGAACGTCTGCAAAGCCGACGAATACATGGCGCTGGTGTACGACCCGTCCGCCTTCAAGGAGGTCGTCACTTTCCCTCTTCCGGATCAGTCGCTAGAAGGGTATCTCTACCCCGACACCTACGACTTCCCACCCCTCTTAGGCGCCCGCGGCGTCATCCTCCGCCAACTCGCCAACTTCGAAAAGAAAGTTTGGTACGGGTTGAATCAGCCCAAAGACCTCCATCGGGTCATCACCATCGCCTCTCTAGTCGAGCTGGAAGTCAAGGAAGACAACGAGCGCCCCATCGTCGCTGGAGTCATCGAAAACCGCCTCGCCAAAGGAATGCGCCTCCAAATCGACGCCGCCATCAACTACGGCATCCAAAAGTGGCGACCCCTGTTGCGGAGCGAATACAAGAGCATCGACTCGCCCTACAACCTCTATCGAAACGACGGCCTACCACCCACCCCAATCTGCTCACCCACCGTCAAGAGCATCCAGGCAGCTCTAAACCCCGCCCAACATTCATACTTGTATTACGTGGCCATGCCGTCTGGTGAATCGCGCTTCGCCGCCAGCATGGAAGAGCACGGCAAGAACATCCGAGCACGGAAAACAGCCCAACGTGCATTGCGAGCATTACGGCAAGGTCTAACAGAATGAAAACTTGGAAAACCGGCGAATTTGATCATGCCCTCGTCGGTCGAGGCTTCCGCAAGTTCACCCCAGCCGAAGCCGTCCACGGCCTAAAAGAAGTCGACCTTGATCGCCTGAAAGCCCGGAACAAGAAGCTCATCCTGCTAGACGTCGATCACACGCTGGTCGAATGGAAAGGCGAAGCACCCGCTCCCGGCGTTGCCGAGTGGCTCAAGAAAGCGCAGGAAATGGGCTTCCAGCTCTGCCTGATCAGCAACACCCGCCGCCCTGCCCGGCTCATGCGCCTCTCCGAATCCCTCAACATTCCGGTAGTGCGTGGTCGAATGAAGCCCAGTAGAGCCATGTTCCGCCTCGCCCTGGTCAAGTTCAACTGCGCCCCCGAAGAAGCGATCATGGTCGGCGATCAATTAGTTACCGACATTTTTGGCGCAAACCGGAGCGGAATCGACGCAATCTGGGTTGAAAAGATGGACGGCCCGGAGTTCAAAGGCACTGCCCTCAACCGCGCCATCGAGGGATTCTTGAAAACTCAGATTTATAAAGCACTCATCATGCGAGAAGAAGGCGAGGGCGGACCGGCGGCACAGGAACGCACGCTCCTCAAGCAGCTTTCGCGGTTTGTGGTGGTCGGCGGAACGTCGTTTGTCATCGACACTTTTGTGAAGCTCGTCATCATGCGCTTCACCGGGCTCGGCCTGTTCATCGGCGGAGCCTTACAGGGCACGTTTGTTCAAGAAATCCTCCGCAGTTCCGATCCGCTCAAGTTGGCTTCGCCCGTAGCCGGATTGATCGCCTGGGGAATCGCTACCTTTAACAGCCTGATCTTCAACCGGTCGTGGACCTTTGAGGCCGTAGGTAAAGCCCCTCGTGCCGTGCAGGTACGAAAGTTCTATGTCGTCACGACGGTCGCCGCTTTGCTAAACATCGGCCTGTTTTCGTTCTTCTTCAACGTGCTGCCAGGGGATAGCGTTTTAATGGCAAACGTCCTTGCCGCCGCCATTGTCGCGGTTTGGAACTTCCTCGGCCAGCGGTACTACGCATTTCGAGCTTCGGCCGAATGAACCTTGTGTACCCCTGGCGCGAGGCGCCATTGGCTCGCTTCGCCGTAATCGGCGACCCAGTCAGCCATTCGCTGTCGCCAAAAATGCAGCACGCCGCGCTTCGCGAGCTTGCCGAGCCAGGGGAATACATCGCGGTGCAGGTGCCGGAATCTGAGGTCGAGCCGGCGCTCGATCATCTCGCGGACCTCGGATTCGAGGGAATCAATGTCACGATTCCGAACAAAGCCGCCGCATGCCGTTGGTGCCGCACGGTTTCCGAGTTTGCCGCTACCGCAGACGCGGTTAACACCATCGCGCTGGGCTCACGCTCCGGCATCAACACCGATGGACCGGGTTTTTTGGAAACCATCGCCGCTTTTCCCGGACGACGTGCAACGGTACTAGGCGCAGGAGGATCGGCCCGGGCGGTTGTGCTTTCCCTGTCGGCGGCCAGGTACGAAGTCCAGCTTTGGAACCGAACGGAATCCCGGGCGACCGAGCTTGCCGCGCTCGTACCAGGCATAACGGTCCTGAATAAGCCAAGCGTTGCGAATGCCGACATCGTGATCAACGCCACCAGCGCGTCTCTTGGCGGCGACGGTTTGAACCTAGATTGGTCTGAAGCGGAGCTGCACGCTTTGGCTTACGACCTCATGTACAGCGCGGAACCAACGGTCTTTCTGGCTTCCGCGGGCGATCGTCCAAAGATGGATGGCCGTGAAATGCTGGTTGCCCAAGGCGCGCTGGCCATGGGGTTTTGGCTCGGTCGTCCGGTCCCGCGCGAGCCAATGCGGCGGGCGGTGGGAATTTGATTCTCGACGCGAACACCGAGAACATTGCTCGGTGTGCCGCCGCGTTGCTTGCCGGCGAATTGGTGGTCATGCCAACCGAAACGGTTTACGGTCTTGCTGGTTTAGCCCGCAATCCGTCAGCGGTGCGCCGGATCTACGACGTAAAGAGTCGGCCGTCCGAAAACCCGCTCATCTTGCACGTGAGTTCGATTGAGTCCGCAAAGCAAGCTTCATCGACCTGGACCGACACGGCTGATCGGCTGACCGCAGCGTTCTGGCCCGGACCGCTGACCGTGGTATTACCGAGCGACTCGGAGCTTGGAACGGTCGCCATACGAATGCCCGCTCATCCGGTGGCCCTGCGACTTCTGGAGCAGGTCGGAGAGCCACTGGTCGCCCCGAGCGCGAACCTGTTCACGCGCCTTTCGCCAACCCGGGCAGAGGATGTTTCTTCTGAGATTGCCAGTCAGGTCTTCGCGATTCTCGACGGCGGACCGTGCGAAATTGGCATCGAGTCAACGATTGTGGATTGCCGTCGTTCCGACAGCGTTGCCATCCTCCGATCCGGCTCAATCTCTCGGGCCGATCTTGAACAGCTCGTCCCGGTCATCGATTCCGCTTCCGATATCCGCGTGCCCGGGCAGTTCAAAAGGCACTATGCACCGAAGATTCCGGTCAGGCTCGTTGATATGCCGGCACCAGAAGCGTACGGACTGACCATTCTGAGCGCGACGGTCAAGCAAATTCCGATGCCGCGCGATCCCCGGGCATACGCTGCTCGACTGTACGCCGCTCTCCATCAGCTCGAGGAGATGAACCCGACGGAGATTGAAATCCAGACGCCACCACGCACTCCGGAGTGGGCGGCAGTGTGGGACCGGCTAAGTCGAATGGTCGGTTAGGCTTCCATCCGGTACCGGTCGACTACGTTGAATTCTTCGTCAAAGACTAGCCACTGGCGAATCGATGGATTGCCAACAACGGACCTTGGATTCAGGCAGCAGCAGCGGATCGCCATTTCTGGCCCGAAGTCTTCTGCCAAGTTTTGGAATGCCTGAGCCAGCGTGATGGCACTGCCCGCCAAGGTTCCATTCTTCAATCGAACTTGGCCCTTTCCAACCACGCATTCCAAGCCCCACATGAAGAGCTCGGTGCCTTCACGGAGACCGGAGGCCATGGTGGAGTCGCTTACGGCAATGATTTTGTCCGGCTTTGCTCGCGCCAAAACACGAGCCGCTGGTGGAGAAACATGGATCCGATCGTAAATCAACTCGACGCGAATGCGATCATCAAGAAGGGCAAACCCAACGGTTCCGGCCTCTCGGTGGTGCAGCGGCCGCATGGCGTTATAGGTATGGGTCGTGTGACGCGCTCCCGCGTCGGCAGCCAAAACGCATTCTTCAAAGGTTGCGTTGGTGTGTCCAAGGCTGGTCACCACGTGCCGGTCCGTGAGTCGGCCAATCAACTCGTAACCTCCCGGAATTTCGGGTGCCAAGGTGACGAGCTTCAGGAGCGGGTGGTTCAGGATGTCTTCCCACTTGTCAGCGTGTTCAGCAGGGTTTTGAATAAAAGCTGCGGGCTGCGCGCCGGGGAAAACGGGCGAAATGAAAGGCCCCTCCAAGTGAAAACCGGCAACCACCGGATGAGTCGGCAGACCCTCAACGGCTCGGGTCACATCCTCCACGAGGGCCGTGACGGTGGTGAAAAGAACTTTGTCGTAGCCAATCGCATCAAGCTGACCTGCCAGCTCCATCTGCTGTTCGGCGTCGCAAGTCATAAAGTCGATGCCAAAAGCACCGTGAAAATGGATGTCGACAAATCCGGGGGCCAGCAATGGTGCATGCGGCATGTCGGTGAGCGACCAACTTTCGGTAGCGAGGTCCACGTTGTACGTACCAAACCCCGATGGGCCGATTGCGCGGAATGTGCCTTTCATGGCTTTATAGCGTAGCCCGGACCGTCGCGTAGGATTTTGCCATCCAACTCCAGCATGGTCAGCTCACCCAAAACGTCCGAAGCCGTGGCGCTAACGGCGGCGACAATTTTATCGGTCGGTTGAGGCTCAACCGTGAGCACCGCCAGGATTCGTCCCGCCAAAGAATCGGAGTCGGTTTGGGCAAAGCTACTGGCGGTAAACAGAGACGGCGTGGTTTCGAGATCGAGCGACTCCAGAACTTGATCTGGGTGATCAACCAGAGTGGCACCATCTCGAATGAGGGCAAACGAACCCATAAAGTTCGGATTATTGATGTTCGCAGGCACCACGAAGACCGGTCTTCCGAGATCATTGGCGATGTTCGCCGTGCTTAGTGCACCAGAGCGAGATGGTGCTTCCACGACCAAAACGGCGAGGCTCAGCGCGGCGATGAGGCTGTTGCGCTGCAAAAACTTGTATTCGTTCGGCTTGCTGCCGCAAGCAAACTGGCTCAGAATTGCGCCTCGCTCGCGGATTTGCATGAAGAGTCCGGCGTGAGCCGCAGGGTAGGTGACATCCACTCCGCAGGCGAGCACGGCAACCGTGGCTCCTTCGACCGCTAAAGCTCCCTTATGCGCGGCGGCGTCAATGCCGAGCGCACCCCCGCTGACGACGGTGACGCCCCGCTGAGCGAATGCTTCCGCGAATTTCTGCGCGCATGCTTTGCCATAGGTGCTTGCTCCGCGTGTGCCGACAATCGCGATGGTCTGGCGATGCAGGCAGCTCGTCTGGCCCCAGGCGAATAGGGCGGGAGGCGGAATGTCGACCTCGTGGAGCAATTCAGGCATCTCGACGGGCCGAATGGGCTCGGCTCCGTTTCGCAAAGCGTCCGCCAAGGCGTCTAGGGGCGCATTTCTGGCGCGATTGCGCTCGACCTCGGTTAGGAGAGGGCTCGTGAAAAAATCTTCCTCAGACGCAAGTATCGCCCGCGCTTTGGCGGGCGATACTTCGCTGGCGAGGAGTTGTTGAATGAACTCCGTCGTCATGTTGATTGGGGTTAGCCGCCGATTCCGCCGCCGCCACCGCCACCACCAATTCCGCCGCCGCCGGCACCGCCAGGCTGACCGTTGTTCTGCGATCCTGGCAGCTTCACTGGAGCGAGGGAGTTATCGATGGTGAGCGCGAAGTCCTGCTTGGCTTCGTTTCCGAGCCAGTCCAGAACGGTGACCACGAACTTCTTTCGACCGTTCGTGAGAACTCGGTTGGCTCCGGCCGTGCTGAATCGCACAACGATCAGGCCATCTCGACCAATCGTGTAGTCCAGCTTCTGACCGTCAACTTCGATCTTGAGTGTGCTCTCGTTCCAGCCGGACGCTTCGTCCGAAATCTTGAACGCGAGGAACAACGGAGGCTGGCCCGAAACCTGGTCGCCCGGGTTAGGGAAGAGCATCGTTACCTGTGGAGCCGTGAGGTCAACGCCGAGCAAGTTGTCGAAGGCGAGAACGCTTCCGTCCTTAGCTGGAACCAACAAGGTGTTACCGGAAACAGTCGCCGCGCCTGAAGCCTGTACGAAGACTGGAGGAAGGGTGTTCTGACCTTGTCCGCCAGGTCCGCCGCCACCAGGACCACCACCGCCAGGGCCACCTTGGCCGCCACCGCCGTTTCGTCCGCCGCCGCCAGCACCTTGACCACCGCCGCCGTTTCGACCGCCACCAGCACCGCCAAATCCGCCAGCGCCACCGGCACCACCGAATCCTCCAGCACCACCAGCGCCGCCGAATCCGCCAGCACCGCCGCCTCCACCGAATCCGCCGCCAGGACCGCCTGCACCAGGTCCGCCAGCACCGGGGCCACGGCCACCGGCCGCTCCGCCTGCTGGCTCTTCAAGTGGGCGAATGATGTAGCTCCAAATTGGCTTGCTCTGGGTTGGGTCAACGAGGTTGACTGCGCCGTTTGCGGTGAGAACCACGTACTTGCTGCCGGAAGCCGTTGGAGCGGCAATTGGACCGCTTCCCAACTTCACGGGGACCTTAGAGATCAGCGTTCGGTTGAGATCGTAAATCTTGCAAAGGCCGTCAGCGCTGATGACCAAGATTCCGGAGGAGGAAACCGCCGGAGAGTAGATCAATTGAAGCCCGGTTGCAACCTGCCACTTCGGGCTACCAGTTGCCGCATTGAGGGCGACCAAAACACCACCGGAGTTTGCATAGATCGTATCGGCGGCAACGATCGGTACCGCACCGGAAACGACTCGCTCAAATCGCTGCTTCCAGTTCACTCGCTGGGTTGCGATGTTGATCGAGAGAAGCTCCTGCTGGTTGTTGAAAACGAGAATGTTGTTGGCGAATCCTGCCAAGCCACCAGCAATTCCGCCAGGAACGGCCAAAGGCGCGGTCCAAGACGTTTCGCCGGTTGTCGCGTCAAGCGCGACCAAAGTGTTGTTGGCTTGGGCGAAGACGACGTACTTGTCTTCAATCACGATCGGCTGCCCGATCGGAGAGCCTGGCGTGTTGATCGTCCACTTCGGTTCACCCTTTGCTGGGTCAATTCCGTAGGCGATCTTGTTGTCGCCAATGGCCACGATAACGCCCGCGGCCTTCACCGGGGCAGATCGGAAAGCGCCTGCAATGGGATCGAGTTGTGGATAGCGCCACTTCAGGTTGCCAGAAGCCTTTTCAATCGAGAAAACTCGGCCACCGACGCTGGTGTACATGGTGTCTCCATCCACCACCGGTGCGCCACTGGGGGCGACCGTCGTTGGGTACAGCCATCGCCACGCAAGCGGTGCTGGTCCGTCAAGTTGGGCCATTGCGACCGTAGCGAAGAGGGCCATAAAGCCGGTTGTGAAAGTGCGCATTTTTCGCATCGTAACCGTTCGTCTCCGGGGATAACACCCCCGTACATTGTAGTCAGAGCCCGCCCGGGATGTCTACCGGACACACTCAGTCATACTTGGGACGCGCGAAGCGGTCACCGCGTCACGCTTGAGCGATGCCGAGCCTCATTCTTTGTTATCACAAGGTTGGACCGGAGTCGGCCGAAGGTCGATTTTTGAATGTCGCGCCCGAAACTTTGGCGAAGCACGTCCGATTCTTCCTTCGCCGCGGATTTCGTGGGCGGACGGTCAGCGGCCTCGCTTTGACCCGAAACGTCCGTGAAATCGCATTCACGTTCGATGACGCCTACCAGTGCGCGGTCGATCACGTTCCCGGCATCTTTCAGCCCCACGGCCTGCCAGCGACGTTTTACGCCGTGCCCGGCTTGGATGAGTCATCTTGGGACGGAAAGCGGGCCAGAAAGCTCGCGTCGATGGAAACCTTGATTGCCCTTGAGAAAGCTGGGCATGAAATTGGCAACCACACTTTTCGTCACCCTCATTTAGCTGGGCTCACGCGCAGAATCGTGCTTGAAGAGTTGCTTTTGGCTCAGCAGGCGCTCATGGATGCAGGCCTCTCCATCACATCGGTCTGCTACCCGTTCGGCTCTCACAACGACCTCACGGTTCGGGTCGCCAAGCGCATTGGCCTGGTCTGCGGGGTCACCCTGAAGAAAGGGCTCGTGGCCGAAGATGCCGATCCCCTTCGCTTATCCAGGGTCGTTGTGGGCTTTAGAGACGGTCCACCGTTGCTGACTTACAAGATTTGGGTCCGCCCCCTGTTGCAGCGCGTCGGACTTTGAGGTATCTTCTGAAATCGCGTGGGCTCGTAGCTCAGTTGGTTAGAGCACACCCCTGATAAGGGTGAGGTCACAGGTTCGAGTCTTGTCGGGCCCACCAGTCTTCCTTCCGGTATTCCGTTGAAGGAAGACTTTTTTATTTCTGACAGGTGGGGCTCAGCCCGGAATCTGGGCAGGCTTGATCTCGATCCGGTTCAATCGGCCTTCTGACTTCCCGCGATTAATGATGCGGATGAACCGAACTCGCGGCGCAGGTCCCCGGTAGCGAACCGCACCATCGGCATCTTTCCGGTTCGCGAATGCCCATTTAAAGTCGGCTTCAATCGCAAATGGCGACGCTTCATCGACTCGTTGCCCGGTTCCGTATCCGAGAATTTGGAATGACTTCCAAAAATCTCCGTTCGAGAACAACGAGATTTCTGCGATCGTTCGATCTCGCCCAAGATCGATCTCGATCCAAGCCCGATCCTTTCCAGAGAAGGTTACGCCGCTCGCCGCGCCGGTCCCAACCAAGCTCACAAGCTTTGCCGGAGGATCATTTTCTGAGTTCGAGATAGATTTGCCTTTCGCGAGATCCGTTTGCTCGATCGGTAAGTCAGGCAAGTTCAATCGTGCCTCTAGGAATGCAACGGCCTGGTTTCCACGCGCCGCTGTATCGATCAGCTGCCAGGTTTTAATCCAAAAATCATCCGACACGCCGTTTTTGGTCACGCGCAAAAGCCGCATGCCAGCCGGTTCGCCCGCGGAGGCAGGCGGAAGCACGACGCTGCCGGTGCCGGTTTTGCCTTGGGCAAAAGGATCACCGGTGCTCGGGTTCAGGACCGCATAGTCGGCACCTGAAATCGGACGACCCACCAGATCGAGCACACGAACTATCGTGGTCTTGGGTAGCTCGACCGTCTTGCCGCGCTGCTTGGCGTCGATGAACGCGATATCGGTCGCGGGCAAGAGTGATTGCACCGAAAGAGGCGTCACGTCGAAAATCGGGCTAGACGAGGGCTCGTAGGGAATGGTGAGCGTTCCGGGCAAGCTTCCGTCGAACCGAGTGTCGCCGTATCCGGTTAACCCAGGGGCCAAGTCGCCAGCGCCGCGAGAGGAAGTCGAAAATGGAGGCTTCGATTGGCTGAAATTTGTTGGGCCGAAGTCTGGCGCACCGAGGCTCAGGGCAATCGATTTGATGGAGCTATCGGGCAGAAGTGTCGCCTCGGGAGCTTTCGAAGGGTTCACTCGGGCGGCGATTCCCGCGGGGCACCACGAGTAGCGGCTCATCGGCACTAGCAGCTCATTGAAGAGGCCAGCGGTCTTCTTCAGTTGAGACCATTGCTCTGGAGCAACTCGAACGCTCGGCGCGCCCTCGTAGTAAGTCCATCGATTGTCTTCGAGGTTGGCGTCTGTTCCTTCGGTGGCAAGCTGAACTCGAATCGGCTTCGCAAAGTCGTCTGCGAGCTTAGACAGGCTTGGCTTTGAAACCTTGATGGTCTCGCTCTTTCCGGGCGCTAGGGGAGATGCGCTGGCAATTTCACTTCCGGTTCGTTCGTCGCCGTTCGCGCTGAGGCTGAATTTGGCGGCTTCGGTTCCAAGGTTCGTGACGGTGACGTTGAGGCTATCTCCGGCTGACTCGACGGAATCGATGGCCAAGTCCGGGCCCGTCGCGCTCGGTGCAGATTCAAATTCCACGATCAGAGTCGGTTGGCCGATGGTGGACTGGGCGCTGGCAAACTCAAACTTGTTCGCGAGCTTCAGAGCGATGCCAAAGTTCTGTTCTGGAGTCGAAATCCAATTCTGTACGGTTGCGCCGAGTCCCGCGATGAGGACTTCCGATTCGGAAGACGTCACTTGGAGGTTTGGGATCTCGACCGCATCGTTGTTGCCCTGAGCGCCGGGACGCTGCCAGCCGGCTCTTTGGCCAAACCGATCGCGCCAAGTCGCCGCGTTGAGCGGTGCGAGTTGCTTGGTGCCGAGCGGCACAGCAGGCTTTGCCTGAAAGTTCTTAATGAACGTTCGCAACGGTCCCTCGGACCAAGGGGTTTTTAGCGCACCGATTTGTCGGAATTCGGGCTTATCCCCGGCAACGATTGAGAGACGCAAGGTGGCCGACTTGACCTTGACGCGGTTTCCGTTGAGGGTTGAGATTTCGGGGAACCGGATCAGAATCGTACGATCCGGTCCACCGCTGAGCGTCGCACTGCCGCCAAAATTTTCGTCGGGCTCGAGGCTGACGATGTGCGTATCTTGGGCGCGGCTAAAAGAAGCGGACTCTGTCTGGGAGTTTGCCGTAGCAAGAGGCAGAACCGCTAAACCCAAGACGAGGCCTAGCATTCGAATCAGGCTTCCGCTTTCTTTGGAGCTTTCTTCGCGGCTGGCTTAGCAGCCTTAGGAGCGGACGCTTTCTTCTCGTCCTTGGTAGCGATCGCTTCTTTGATAGATTCCTTGATCTTTTGCAGCTTGCGGTGTCGTCGCTGCCGAATTTCTTTGTTTCGAACTCTCATAAATTGTTCCCTTGAACTTGGATCAAGAAGGATACCCTCGTGACGCGATTCGTTCCAAATCTTCGGACGTCGGAACCGCTACGCCGATACGTTGAACTACCGCACCAGCGGTTTGCGCTGCGAGATCAAAGCAGGCTTTTTGGAAGCCAACCGAGGCAAGGCCAAGCGCGATCGTTGCGATGGCGGTGTCTCCGGCCCCGGCGGGATCGAACACGTTTACCGAGATCGGATCGACCAAGAAATCTTCCGTGGCCATGCCGTCACCACTCAAAGTCACTAGTGCGTGATGGCACTGAACGCGTTCTTTGAACTCATTTGCCGCACGAATTGCGTCTTCTCGCTGGATACTGCGCCCAATCAGTGCTTCTGTCTCGGGCTTGTTCAGACTCACCAGCGTCGCCCCGGCGTAGCGATCCGCGGTGCTTGGCTTTGCATTTGCCAGGAATGGAATACCCAGCGATTGCGCCCGCGACTTAACGCTAGCGATCACGAAATCGGTCAGGCAGCCTTTTTGGTAGTCGGAGGCCAGAATCGCGTCTGGTCGGCGCGCGGAGATTGCGGCATCGAGGCGATCTAGGAGGGCAGCTTCGACCTCGCAATCAATGTCCGCTGTAACTTCATGGTCAATTCGCAGCACTTGATGCGCCGCATTGGCGACCACGCGCGTTTTTCTGGTCGTGGGCCGGGCAGAGTCGGCAACCAAAAACTCGCCGCCCAGCCCAGATTTCGTGATGGCATTCTGGAAATCCGTCGCCGCAGCATCGGCACCCGTCACGCCTAATATTGCCGCGTGGCCGCCTAGGGCAAGCACATTTAAAGCAACGTTCGCGGCGCCACCAGGCACGGCGGCCGATTCTCGGTGCCGAATCACCATCACCGGAGCCTCAGGCGAAATGCGGGTGGCGGTTCCGTAGATGTACTCGTCCAGCATCACGTCGCCGATGACCAGCACGGACCGGTTCTGGAAAGAGTGAAGGAGTTCTCGGAACGTCATGCCGTGCGCAACTCTTGCTGAATCATGCCCTTACGGCCGAAGACTGCCATCAGGACTGCGCCGATGACGACCAGAACGAGAGCTGCGACTTGGGCTTCCGTGATCGGCAGAGAGGCCATGTAGGTCGAGCTCGCCTTTCCTGCGGCGACATCCTCAACGGTGCCAGCGCGCCAAAACTCGTAAATGAATCGGGCGGTTCCGTGAAGAATGAACATCAAGCCGAAGGTCTGTCCTGGGCTGTGCGGACGCTTCTCATAAGCGAGAAGCACGGCAAGTCCTACGAGGTTCATCGCCGTATCGTAAAGCTGCGCCGGGTGGTGAAGCAACTCCTGCCCAACGAACTTCACGCCGAGCGGGAAATTCGGTGGGCAGACTCCGCCGAAGCAGCAGCCGTTCAGGAAGCAACCGACGCGACCGATGGCATGTCCGAGCAGGAACGCCGGGGCGATAAGATCGCCATACAGAGGGAAGCTGAAGCCTTTACGCTTGCACCAGATCATGCAAGCAATTAGGCCAAACAGGATTCCGCCAAAGCTGGTGAGCCCCTGAAATCGCAGCGTGAGCAATTCGCTCATGTGGTCTTTGTAGTAGCCCCACTCTTGCGCGATGAAGACGACTCTCGCTCCGAGGACGCCGGCAAAAAGCATCGGCAGGAACGAATCAATCACGTCTTCCGAAGTCAATCCGAAACGTGGAGCCCGCTTTTGGGCAAGAAAAAGGCCCGAGAAGAAAGCGATGACCATGAGGAGCCCGAAGCTCGGTAGCTCAAAGGAGCCGGACTTAAAGAGCGTCGGGAACATGGAAAGCGGAGTGTACCAGCGGCCTTTTTAGCCGCCAAATGCTTCGGCCCTTCTTGCCTACTGGTGAACCACGTTTGGATACATCGAGCGCCGGAACATCAGCGAGTCTTCGTATCTGCGAATCTGAGACTCGATCTCTTCGGGATGATTTTGGGCATACCGCAGGGCTGCCGCAATGTCGCCGCGTGAGAGCGAAGGGAAGCTAGATTCAAGTCGCTCAACCGATCCGAGTTTGCGGAGCTCACGAACGATCTCCCAAATGGCGACTCCGCCAGACTGGAGTCGTGCGACTTGGGACTCACCATCGCGGGTGATCTGCTGTTCGGCCACGGCTTCAAGCCGCCGGAAAACTTGCAGTCGGGCGTCGATTTCTGCGCTTGGAACCTGCAGAAGCTCGCCAGCCTTTTCCGCGGTGAGCTCGTTGGCATCGACTGCCATGATCACGAGGTCTTCGTACAGCCCTGGCACCTGCCGGTAGAGGGTGTTAAGAAACGTTTCGCAACGCTCAGGGTCGAGCGAAGAAAGGCGCTGCAACTGCTTCAGTTGCCAAGGAGCGATTTGTTTCCACATGTCGTGTGCAGTTGAACGCCGCGTTGCATTCTGAACCGTATTTTTGACAAGCGGCGGGCACTACATCGTGCGAATTCCGACCGGGTTGACTTTACTCTACGCATTCAAATAGACGTCGCGTGGTCCCGTTTCTGCGGTATTTGGTTGCGATATCCTGAAAAAACATTCAGAATGGGCAGTCCGCCGGACCGTCCGCCTGTGACCAAAGTCTTATGTACGCCCTGAACTTTTACACTGACCTCTACGGAGACGTGCTCCGGAACAACCGCAAAACCGTCACGATTCGACTTGGGGATAAGTCGGACAAATACAAGACGGGGATGATTGTGTGGATTACGGTCGGCCCAAGGTTTGGCAGGCGGCAAAAGCTTTACAGTGCAATTTTAGATCGGGTAGAAGTCAAAACAATTGCGGAGCTCAGTCCGCGAGATATCGAGCGAGAGAATCCAGAGTTTCGATCCGGAGACGATGTTCTTGCAATGATGAGCCGCATCTATGGTGAGCTGATCACGCCAGAGCATCGAGTGACGGTGATCTACTTCTCCCGCGTGGATGAGTAGTTATGCAGCCGGAAAGCATTTCGCAAAATCAACCTCTGTCCTCGAAACAGTCGCAACTTATTGCGGCTTTAAACCAGCCCGAGCTCTTCATGAAGCGGAAGATTCTGAAGCTCGTTGGCAAAAAGTTTAGGTTCTTGGCCGGCGAGCAGCCGGTCCTCTTCGCGGAGCAAAAGGGCTTCAAGCTTAAGGAAGAGCTGCGTATTTGCCTCGACGAGCCGTGCCAAGTTCCGGTCATCGGAATCTTTGCCCGACAGATCATCGACTTTTCCGCCAAGTATGACGTCGTTGACTTGGAAATGAATCAGCGCATCGGCGTGTTTGAACGAAAGGGCCTCCAAAGCATCATCCAAGACACCTGGATTGTCTATGATGCCTGGGAGCGAGAGATTGGCCAGATCAAAGAGGATCACTTGATCCTGGCTCTAGTCCGAAGATTCCTCTCGAACCTTGTTCCACAGAACTTCGATCTGACCGTAGGTGGCGCGAGAGCGGTGGACTTGAAGCAGACATTCAATCCGTTCACATACAACCTTAAGATTCAGTTTTTGGTCCCGCCAGAGCAGTTTGACCGGCGCATTGGACTTGCCGGAGCGCTGTTGCTTGGCTGCATCGAAGGTCGCCAGAACTAAACACTCAACTGCGAGCGGTGGAGCTTTTCAATGAATTACCCACCGCTCGTTCCTTCGCCCCGAGATCAGGCGCAGTTTGCCGCAATCCTAAACGCTTCCGAACTTTTCCTTAAGAAGCAGGTTGTTCGCTTGCTCGGCAAAAAGCTCCGAATACTAGAGCGTGACAAAGTCGTGCTGACGGTTGAGCAGGAAGGACTCATGATCAAAGCACCCATCCGAGTTTTTCTTGACGAAGCGCAAACCCGGCCGGTTCTTGGCGCATTCACGGCGCCGCAAGTGATTGGCTACCAACCGCACGACATTGTCGACCTTATGTCGAACGAAAAGATCGGGGTGATTCACAAGGTCGGAAACGATGATTTTCGAGTCTACGACGCGTGGGGACGCGAGATCGGGGCACTCCGAGAGGACAGCCTGCTCCTTTCCATCGTTCGAAAAGTTCTTTTCAACCTGATTCCGCAAAAGTACGACCTGAAGGTTGCGGGAGTAACGGTTGCGCAATACTCACAGAACTGGAACCCGCTGACCTACCGGCTCAAAATCCGCTATCTTGTGCCTCCGAGCCAGTTTGATCGTCGGCTCGGGCTGGCGGCTGCTTGCATGCTCGCCTGCCTTGAAGGGCGGGAAGATTCGTCGATCTAGATTCGACCTAGTACAATTTCCGAGTGAACTCGTTCGACGTCATTGTGGTCGGTGCTGGCCATGCGGGCATCGAAGCTGCACTTTCTGCCGCCCGAATGGGCCGGAAGGTGGCGTGCATCACACTACGTCTTGATCGCATTGGATATCTCCCTTGTAATTGCAGCATCGGTGGTCCCGCAAAGGGGCACATTGCTCGCGAGATTGACGCCATCGGTGGCCAAATGGGCGTCACCACCGACCACACGCTAACGCACATTCGTCGGGTGGGAACCGGACGCGGGCCGGCCGTCCATACCATCCGCGCACACGTATGCAAGGACTTGTATCCGCAGTTCATGCGCCAGGTGGTGGAGACACAGCCAGGTCTGACGCTCATCTCAGCCAGCGTGGAGCGCGTTATCACGGAGAACGGCGCGGTCACTGGCGTCGAGCTTTCTGATGGAACCGTGATCTCTGCACGGGCGGTCGTTCTGACCACGGGAACGTTTTTGAACGGGCTCTGCCATCTCGGCAAAGAGAAGACGGTCGCGGCTCGCCATGGCGACCAGGCCTCTATCGGCTTGTCGGCCTCTCTTCACGAACTCGGTTTTCATATCCGACGGTTCAAAACCGGAACGACTCCGCGGATTCGGCTTTCAAGCGTCGACTTCAGCAAGACACTGGAAACCCCGAGCGAGGATGACGCTGGTCCTTTCAGCTTCCTGCACTCGCGCACGATGCCCAAGCACGACCTGTTGCCTTGTTGGCAGACTCACACCTCGCTGGCGACTCACGAAGTCGTCCACGATAACCTGCACCAAAGCGCGATGTACGGTGGCCAGATCGAGGGTGTCGGCCCGCGATACTGTCCAAGCATCGAAGACAAAATTGTCCGATTCGCCGATAAAGACTCGCACCCGGTTTGGCTCGAGCAGGAAACTTGGACGGGAGAAGAGGTTTATGTTCAGGGCGTGTCCACCAGTCTTCCGGCGGACGTTCAGTTGGCGCTGCTGAAGACTATCGGCGGTCTTGAGAATGTCGAGATGATCCGCCCAGGGTACGCGGTCGAATACGACATGGTCGATCCGCTGCAGCTTTCGCCCGCGCTGATGGCGAAGCACGTTCCCGGCTTATTCCTGGCCGGGCAACTTAATGGAACGAGCGGCTACGAAGAAGCCGGTGGACAAGGAATCGTCGCCGGAATCAATGCGGCCAGATTCGCCAACAACGAGCCGCCGGTTTGGTTCCCGCGAGATAACAGCTTCATTGGCGTAATGGTCGACGACCTCGTGACTAAGGGAGTCGATGATCCTTACCGGATGCTGACCGCGCGCGCCGAGCATCGACTCCTGCTTCGAAACGACAACGCAGACGTACGCCTCACGCCGACGGCGCGAGAGCTTGGCCTTTGCTCCGACTTGCGCTGGGAGCGATTCGAGGCGAAGCAGGAGGCGATTGCCCGAGGCCGGGCCGAACTCGAGAATCGGTTTGTCTTCCCGGCCGATTCGGCAATGCTCCAGGCGTTTGGCAGCAATCCACTCGCCAGCAAGGCTTCGCTTTTCGACCTTGTGAAGCGCCCCGAGCTTCGCTTGGCCGGCGTCCTCAAGATGTTCCCGAATCTCGCGATCTCAACCGACCGCGACGTTCTCGAGCAAATTGAGCTTGCGGCGGTTTTTGATGGCTACATCGACAAACAGACCAAGCTCGCCGGGCAGTCGAAAAAGCTGGACGAAATGCCGATCCCAGCAGATTGGGACTACCACGCGATGAACGGCTTGAGCTACGAAAGCCGCGAGAAACTCTCGCGAGTTAAGCCGATGACGGTTGGGCAGGCTTCGCGCGTGCCCGGCGTGCGACCGTCGGATATTGCCTTGTTGGTGGGTTACCTTCGAGGCGTTGTGGCCGGGGCACCCAGCCCATCGGCCTAAGCTACGTGAGCCAACAGCAGGTCGCTTAATTCCTCAACGCTATCCACAAGATGAGTGTGAGGATGAACTTCTAACTGCTCGCGCGCGTGCGTTCCGTAGGTGACACCAATGACCAGAGGGCACCCCGCGTTTGTGCCTTCGTGCAGGTCGCTTGGGGTGTCGCCAATCTTGGCTACAGCGGTTATTTCGGAGACTCCTGCTTGCGCCATTAGAGCTTGAATCATGAACGGGGCCGGTCGTCCTTCGGCCACTTGATCGCTAGCGGTGCGAGCATCGAGCTTGTCGTGCCAGGTAAGCCGATCCAGAATCGTGTCGACCGTCTCGGTGTCGAAACCGGTATCAATTCCGACCTTTACGCCCTTTGCCTGGAGACTTAGGAAGAGGTCTTCGATCCCTTCGTAGGCGCCGACGGACGGCTCGGTCCGGTAGTAGCTCAGCATCCGTTGGCGAAAGTCTTCGTGCATCTCGGCGATCTGGCTTGGGGTCGCTGCTGGCGCAAGCTTTTCGATGGCAACGATCTTCTTGATGCCCATGTACTCGTTCGCAGCTTCAAAGTTGGTGTCAAAGCCTCCGGCAAGAATGGCATCGACCAAGCACTTGGCAACACCGTCCGGATCGTCCTTAACCGTGGTACCCGCCAAGTCGAAAACTGCCAATTTCAGCATTTCCGCGTTGTACCTCGCCTCGTCACGAATTCCGCCCCAGTAGACTCCGATTTATGACTCAGGTGCAGACCGATGCGGTAGTTGTTGGCGCAGGCATCGTTGGCCTCGCTCACGCTTATGCGCTCGCCAAACGAGGATTTCGTGTTACCGTTGTCGAGCGTCATCCGTTCGCATCGTCGGCTTCTGTTCGCAATTTCGGCATGGTCTGGCCGATCGGTCAACCCCTTGGCGCGATGCGTTCGTTGGCGTTGCAAAGTCGAGATTTGTGGCGAGAAGTTTGCGTTGATGCGGGAATGTGGTTCGAAGCTTGTGGCTCTCTGCACCTCGCCTACCATGACGACGAACTGCAAGTGCTGCATGAGTTCTCGGCCAGTGCTGGCGAAGACGTCGGGGAGGTGATTTCGGCGGAAGCCGTGCTTCAGCGCGCGCCGCAAGTAAGAGCGTCCGGCCTTCTTGGCGGTTTTTGGTCTTCTCACGAGCTCTGTGTAGATCCTCGTGTTGCCGTTTCCGAGATCGCCGCCTATCTCACGCGCAAGTTTGACGTTGATTTCCGATTCGGAGATTCTGCCTTGGTCGTTGACGATGGAGTACTCGTGACCGACACTGCCCGAATTTCTGCAAAGGCGATTATCGTATCCCCGGGGGCAGGCGTTTCTGGGGCATACGGACCCCTGTTGGTGGAGCAAGGCATGGTCCAAGTTCGCTTGCAGATGCTGCGGGCCATTCCGCACGACCCCGGCTACCGAATCGGAACCCACCTCTGCGCGGGACTGACCTACCTCCACTATCAGAGCTTCCGAGACTGTGCAACGTTGCCGCAGCTCCGATCCCGAATGGAAGAAGCTCTCGGTCCGCTCCTAGAGAACGGGGTCCACGTGCTTGTCAGTCAGCATGGCGACGGCTCACTCACGATCGGCGACTCCCACCACTACGGACCACACCACATGCCTTACTCCAGCGAGGCGGTGGACGATATGATCCTTGGCTATCTGGATTCTTTTCTTCCGACCGACCGGTTCTCGATTTCTCAGCGTTGGGAAGGCGTCTACGGAAAGCACCCGACGGAGCCTTACTTGGTTTTGCGTCCGGAGCCGAACGTGTTTGTGGTCGGTAGCATCGGCGGCGCGGGGATGACCTTGAGTTTTGGTGTGGGCGAAAAGACGGTCAGCGAACAAATTTTGCCCGTGCTCGAAAAAATCTGAAAAAAGTTGTCGGTTTGGTCGACCACCGTTCGATCTAGAATCGACGAGCCAGCGCGCTCGAAGGAAAAACATGAAATTCGTGATCTTGATCAAAGGTGAAGATAAGTGGGCCGAACTTTCGCCCGCCCAGATGCAGGAAGGACTCCAGAAGTACCAGGCATTTGCCGCTCGACTTCGAGAGGAAGGACGCTACGTTGATGCCGAAGGGCTGGACGCAAAAATCGTGAGCATCGGTTCCGAGGGCGTTGTGACCGACGGACCGTTTGCCGAGACAAAAGAACTTGTAGGCGGCTACTACGTGTTCACCGCCGCCGACTGGGAAGAGGCCACCGCAATCGCCAAAGATTGCCCCGCACTTCAGTACGGCGGAGCCATTGAGCTTCGAGCTCAGATGAGCTACTGAGGTCCCGTGCAGCAGTTGGAGGTTTCGTTTCGACGCGAGGCCTCCCGCATCCTATCGCGGTTGGTGTCAAGGTTCGGCCTGGCAAACCAAGACCGGGCCGAGGATGCCGTCCAGGTCGCTTTTCTGCGAGCGATGCAAGCCTGGCCCGCCCAAGGCACCCCTCCGAATCCGGGCGCATGGCTGTATGTCGTGGCCCAAAACATTCTGATCGACGGGTTACGCCGGGAGCACATATACGCTCCAGAGTCAACGGATATTCCGGCCGCCGAGTTTGACGCGGACGCGCTGGACGATGCCGAGTTGCAGATGCTTTTCATGTGCTGCCATCGAAGCCTGGACGACGCTTCGACAACCTGTCTGATCCTGCACACCCTCTGCGGATTGAGCGTTTCAGAAATTGCTGCCGGATTACTGAGCAGTTCGGATGCCATTTCCCAGCGGATCGTGCGCGCGAAGCGGAAACTTCGGGAAGCCGGCGCAAGTTTCAGTTTTCCCGCTGGTGACCAACTCGACTCCGCACGCCAACTTGTACTCAGGGCGATTTATCTCATGTTCAACGAGGGGTATCTCGCTTCGTCCGGCGACGCCTTGGTGCGCTCCGACCTTTGCGATGAGGCGATTCTATTGGTGGAACGGTTTCGGACCTCGCGCATTGGGGATGCGCCTGCGGCAGACGCGCTGATGGCGCTTCTGCTTTTCCACCGCTCCCGGCTACCTTCGCGAACGGCGGAGGACGGCAGCTTGGTTCAACTTGCCGACCAGGACCGGTCGCTTTGGGATCGCGCTCGTATCTCGGCCGGGTTTCGGTACTTGGAAGCCTCGTTACGCGGAAATGAGCTGAGCCGATATCACATCGAAGCCGCGATTGCCGGCTGTCACGCACGCGCGGCCAGCTTCGAAGAGACCGACTGGCAAGAGGTCCGGCTGTACTTCGCCGACCTTGTGGGCAAATACCCCTCGCCGATCGCTCGTTTGAATGAATGCGTCGCCGTTGCCATGGCCGAGGGTACGGAGGCGGGATTGGAGCTATGGCGGAAAGTCGTAGCGGCGGACCGGCGGATGCTTGGCGAATATGTGCATTCGCACACGATCCACGGTTGGTTGCTTGAGCGACAGGGGCGCAACGCGGAGGCCCGAGAGGCACTCTGCGCTGCCTTACAACACACCCGAAATGAACGTGAGAAGCGGTTTATCGCCGACTGGTTAACGCGTTTGTAGTCGCAAGGGCGCCCGGTTCTGGTATCACCAAAGGTTCCCGATGCTCGACATTCGCAACATCAACGTTTACTACGGCGCAATCCATGCGCTAGAAGACGTCACCGTCAAAGTTGAACCTGGCGAAATCGTGGCAATTATCGGCAGCAACGGTGCCGGTAAGAGCACTCTGTTGCGCACGATCAGCGGCCTTCTCCGCCCTCGAACCGGCACGATGAGCTTCAAGGGGCAGGATCTCACCTCGATGGCCCCACACGACATCGTGCGGGCTGGAATCTCCCACTCGCCCGAGGGCCGACGCATCTTCACCAACATGTCGGTTCAAGAGAACCTGCAACTGGGCGCCTTCATCCGAAAGGACGCCGGCGTGGCTGACGATATGGAAAACGTCTTGAAGCGGTTCCCCCGACTTCGCGAGCGGTTCAAACAGAACTCTGGAACGATGTCTGGCGGTGAGCAACAAATGCTCGCCATCGGTCGTGCGTTGATGGCTCGACCAGAAATCTTGCTTCTCGACGAACCTAGCCTCGGTCTTGCGCCGAACTTGGTAACCGAGATCTTTAATATCGTTTTGGACCTCAACAAAGAAGGCACGACGATTCTGCTCGTCGAACAGAACGCGAACCGGGCACTCGAAATTGCCCACCGGGCTTACGTTTTGGAAACCGGCAAGATCGTGCTTTCGGACACCGGGAAGTCGCTATTGGCCAACCCGAAAGTCAAAGAGGCGTACCTCGGCGGCTAAAGCCGCGGCAGGTTTTACATGTCCGGCAAATCCACCCTTCGGCTTGAGAAATTCGATGAGTCGCACTTGTCGGCACTATTGCTGATTGAGCCGACCGTCAATACCGCGCCGTGGTCGGAGCGAGCGTTCCGCAACGAGCTGAACCACAGCAACGGCATTTTTCGGGTGGCGATTCAAGACGGAGAAGTCGTCGGCTATGGCGGCGTCTGGCTTGTCATCGACGAGGCCCACATCACCACCGTTGCCGTTAAGCCCGAGGCACAGCGGCAAGGCATCGGCCGACGCCTCGTGATCGAGCTTCTTTCGGCGGCAAGGGAGCAAGGAATGCTCTGCAGCACGCTGGAGGTTCGCGCCGGGAACGAGGTCGCGATTCGGCTCTACGAGCGACTCGGTTTCCAGCACGCCGCAGTTCGGCGAAAGTACTACCCCGATAATCAGGAAGACGCCGTTGTCATGTGGCTGTACGACCTGAAGAGTTGGGAGCCACCTTACCCGTGAGTACGGTTCGTGACCTAAGTTTTTTCTCGAAGCCCTTGCTCGCCATCGAGTCGAGTTGTGACGAAACGAGCGCGGCCGTTTTGGTTGGTCGAGACATCCGCTCCAACGTGATTGCCAGTCAAATTGAGCTTCACTCGAAGTGGGGCGGGGTTGTGCCGGAAGCCGCGTCTCGAGCGCACGTTGAAGCAATCGTGCCGGTTGTCCGCGAAGCCCTAGAAATCGGCGGCATGGCCCTTTCCGACATCGGCGGGATTGCGATCACAAACCGGCCGGGGCTGGTCGGTGCGCTTAGCGTCGGTGTTACCGCCGCGAAAGCCCTCGCGATGTCGGCAAATATCCCCTTCCTTGGAGTACATCACCTCGAAGGGCACCTTTGCAGCATCTTTGCCGAGCATGAACATTTTCCGTTAGAGCACGTTGCCCTTGTAGTTTCGGGTGGCCATACCGAGTTGGTGCACGTACAAGGTCCCGGGCAGTACCACTTAATCGGTTCGACGATTGATGACGCCGCCGGTGAAGCCTTTGATAAGGGAGCGCGGCTATTGGGGCTGGGCTACCCAGGCGGACTGGCGATCCAGCAAGCCGCAAAGTCGGGAAACCCGAAGCGGTACAAGCTCCCCGTCGGGCTTCGGGGCGAAACGACCGATTTCAGCTTCAGCGGATTGAAGACGGCAATGCTTCGACTGACGGAAGTTGAAGGCGACCTGATCAACATTTCAGACGCGGCGGCGAGTCTGCAGGAAGCGATCGTGAGCGTACTGACTAAGCGGACTTTCCTTGCGATCGAAGAAACCGGGGTGCGCGCCCTCTCGCTTGTCGGCGGAGTCGCGGCAAACGTTTCCCTTCGCGAGCGTCTTTACGCGGAGGCCCAAAAGAGAGGCATTGCGTTCGCCGTTCCGGCGTTCTCTCTCTGCACCGACAACGCCGCGATGATCGGGCTAGCTGGGTCCTGGCGGCTGGAACGAGGGGAGAGATCGGACTTTGACTTGGATGCGCTGCCGAATGCGGATATTTGGGACGCAAACACCGTCTGAGTTTCGTAACTTCTCATTGTGGCCTTCGATCCGACCCCCGTTCGCCGTTGCGTCTGCTTCGACGTAACCTTTGCGAAACTGGCGGACGCGGGCGTGTCCTCGTTGGAAGAGGCAAGCGAAAAGTTCGGTTGCGGAACGAAGTGCGGAACCTGCAAGCCGTACATCCTCAAAATGCTTCAGACCGGCGAGACGGCGTTTTCGATCGATACGGATTTGAGTAAGGCCGCCTAAACCGACTCACTGGCGAGGATGGGCATTCCGGTAGCGCTTCTGAATCTCGTCCATTTCCAGCTGCGTGTAAACCTGGGTCGTTGCGATGGATTCGTGCCCTAGTAGTTCCTGAACCGCCCGCAGGTCTGCGCCGCCTTGTAGCAAGTGGACCGCGTAGGTGTGCCGAAGGGTGTGCGGCGAAAGATGCCCCTCAATCCCCGCCAGAGTGGCCATTCGGCGGATGCGCTGGTATGCGGTTTGGCGAGCCATCACTTTGCCGGTATCGCTGATAATCAGCTGCTCCATCGGCTTCTTCAGGAGCTTCGGTCGCGCGTCTTCTAGGTACTGCCGCAGCCACTTGGCGGTGTCATCTGGAAGGGGAACAACGCGAGTCTTGCCTCGCTTGCCGGTGACGCGTATCACTTGCTCGTTCAGGCGGACGGCGTCGAGGGTCAGCCCAACTGCTTCCGAAATTCTGAGCCCGGCTCCGTAGATGAGTTCGAACAGGGCCCGGTCCCGGTATGTGGCGGCTTCGTCTGGCGCCGCCGCGGCGAGGAGGTCGTTCACCTTCGGTTTGGTCAGTGCTTTTGGCAGCGTCTTCGGTGGCTTAAATCCGCCGGTACTCGGTAGATCGATGTCTGGACCGGCGTTGTTCCGCTTCAAAAACTTGAGGAAAGAACGAAGGGCGCTAACGCGTCGCTGGGCACTGGTGCGCGCCATCGGAGGACCGAGGGTGGCTTCGAAGCTGAGCAGCATCGGTACGGTCAGTTGGGACCAGTGGGGCAGACCTCGTTCACCGAAGTGCGCGGCGATGACGTGCAGGTCGTTTTGGTACGCCAGGAGGGTGTGTTCGCTGGCTCCCCGCTCGTGTTTGAGATGATCGAGGAACCAAGCGACGTCTTGCTTCAATTCGTCGACTTTCGCTTCCATATCATCAACTCTGGACGGATGTATTCCAGATCATGGATGCGGATGCCGTCGATTCCAAAGGCTTTTTCAATCTCGTAGTCTTTTTTGATGGCTTCCATGAAGGTGACCGCCCGATCGACCAAGAGTTTTTCTACTGGATCTTTAGGCTCGATACCTGCCGCTTTGATGCGGAGCGGGTCGCCATATTCAAACGAACTGATCACGATGCGGTCCGGCTTCGTTTGCTCAAGCAAGCCGAGATTGAAGCCGTAAGGATCCTCCATCGATTCGGCGAAGAACACGGTGGGCGGGTTGGCAGTTTCGCGCATTTCCCCGAGTCGTGATTCCAGCGGTGCCTGGGGGCCGAGCGTAGCGTTTCGATAGGTTGGGGCAGTGTAGAACCACGGCAGGCTGGCCAGTCCAACGTTTCCTTGCTGGGATCGAAGGTACTGCACAACACTGTCTCGTGGGTCGTCTCCGGTCATCCAAAGGGTCATGTTGATCGCTTGCCGTATGCCGCCCGGATCGAGGCCGCCGATTCCGGCGATTCCCAGCGCCGCGCCGATTCGACCCAAGTTGGGCTGTTTCTCGCAGTAGTCCATGAAGAACCCAAATCCGGCGGCGAGGCCGACGATGAGCGGGAAGGTGTACCGAAGGAACTTCACTTCGGCGCGTCCGATCAGGACGAAATAGATCAGCGCGAACGCAAGGATGGCGAAAATCCATGGCTGCTTTTGCCGCGCCCCCATTCCGAGTCCGAGCAGCCCAAGCAGCGTTAGAAGTGGGCCAACGCCTACCAAGACGTTACTGATGTGATACAGAAAGCCGGACGAGGTTCCGACGAAGACCAGCCCGTGCCCCGTGCTGGTGTGCGCCATCTCGTACTTGAAGTCGGTTAGAAACTCGGTGGTGTCCAGCACTACGCCCGGGGTGCAGATGATGAACGCCATGAGCGCGACACCGATGGCGGTCGCGGAGAGCTTGAGCCAATCCTTCTTTGCCCCGAAGATGGCGGCAATGACGAAGGTGGCTAGAACGAGGATGCCGGTGTATTTGGTGCCGGCACTTAGGCCAGCAAACAGGCCGCTAAGCATCGCCCAGCGCATCGTGTTTTTTGGTTCTGGATCGTTCTCCGTTGGTAGCAGGAGCAGTGCAAAGAAGGTGGATGCCGCCAGGAGGAACGTTGCGGGAACGTCGACCGTTTGGAAGCGGGAATGGACCACAAATGCCGGAGCCACGAGGGGCACCAGAGCCCCAAAGACCGCCCCGAACTGACCGATAAATCGCCGCAGGGTTAAGAATACGAAAACGACCGTTCCGGCCCCGCACAGCGCACTTAGCCAGCGACCTGCGAGATGGATGCGAGACACCCAAGCCCAGGTGCTGTTTGGATCATTCTCCACCGGACCGCCCGTATACGCGGTGACGGCATCGGACGCAACCCGAAGGACGGTCAAGTAAAGCGTTCCGTAGTTGTAGAACCCAGGCTTGAACTTGCCCTGGGTTGGGACGATCTGCTGCGACGCCCCGAAGATGGGGAGCTCATCTGGGTGATAGCTCTGGTTGTGAAGGTCGTTTTGAAGTCCCCAGCCGATGCCAAAGCCACGAAGCCCAAGCGCGAGGACAAACAGCCCGATGGCGATCCACAGGTTGAGCTTCTTCGGCGAATTCACGATTGGGCAGTGTACTTAGCCTTTACCTTTGCCCTTCGTTTTGGTCTTTGTTGGCGTCTTCTTTGCCGGGGCTTTTTTGGCTTGCGACACGTTGGTCAAGCTGAGGAGAGACATCGTCGTGCGGCCCTTCAACTTTTCTTCCACGATGGGATCGTTTTCATTGCTGGTCAGGACAACCTCGTACCCGCCCTCCGACTCGGCAACCGCCCCGAGGGTGCGTCCGGTCGCTGGATCGATGTCGTAGGTCACCTTTGCCTTCAAACGGAGCGGGAAGCGCTTGATGCCCGTGATCTCCGAATCCACTTCGGCAAGCTGGTTCAAGAACTGGCTCAGATCCGTTTCGTGGTTCAAGTCGGCTTCAATTCGGTAGACGTCCTTCGGGCCTCGCTTGGTCGTGCCCTTGAAGGTGTAGGTGATATCTAGCCGCTGGACGGCCTGTTTGCCATCGGTGCCTTTGAGCTTTTGTGGCTGGAAGCCAACGGTGCGCTTCCAGGTGTCTCCAGCGACGACTTCGTCAAATGGGAACTTAGGATTGAAGTCGAGGGAAGAATCGAGCGATCCGATGAAAACCGAGAGACGCTGAACTTCCTCAATAAACCCGTCGAAAAAGTCTTGGGCTGTTCGGGTTACGGCGGCTCGGTTGGCAAGATTGAGTTTGTCTGGCCCGGCCTTTTCTTTCTTGGGCGGATTCAGGTCCTTGTCGGCCAAGACTTCGTTGATGGGCGACATCGTAAGAAGATAGTTGAGATTGATTTTCTCGGTCGTCGTTTTGATGCCGGCATCGAACGTTTCTCCCTCGATGATCTTGATCGTAGGGCGTCGATAGATTAAATCCGCGATGCCGTCTGGTTTGAGTTTCGTGACCTCTGTCGTGAAGTCATATTCAAGGCCCTCGTCTTCCGGAATAAAGGTTCGCAGTTCTCCTTGGCGGCTCTGAATTTGGATGTCCGCACGAACTCGGTATGCCGCCTTTTCGCCAAGGGTGTATTTTCTGGTTAGCGTTACCGGTTTTGCCGGAGTCTGTTGGTACGGAAACGCGCTCAGGAAAGCCAGAATGGCGATGGGATTCATGCCAGACATATTAGCCTAGCAATCTCCTCATCGCCATAGAAATCTCACCTATTCGAGACTACGGTTACTTGGTGATCTGCTTTGCGATGACCATTCGCTGAATTTCCGAACAGCCTTCACCGATTTCGGTGAGCTTGGCGTCGCGCCACAGCTTCTCCACGAGGAACTCTCGGGTCATTCCGCGACCACCGTGGATCTGCACGGCGCGGTTGGTCACGCGATTTGCGGTCTCGCTGCTGTAGAGCTTGGCAATCGAGCTTTCCTTGATGATCGGCAGGCCCATGTCGAACATCTGCGCGCCCTTTAGGAGAAGTAACCGTGCGGCTTCGACTTCGACTTCGCTGTCGGCGAGCATGTTTTGCACGCTCTGCATGTCGCAGAGGCGTCGGTTGAACTGCTCGCGCTGCTTGGAGTACTCGACGGCAAGTTCGTGCGCCTTTTCGGCAATTCCGACCGCCATTCCGGCGATGCCGAGTCGGCCGCGATAGAGCAGGCCGATGGCTTCTTCAAACTTACAAGGCGTGTGCCAACCAACCGCGTTGTTTAGCCCGAACTGAACGGTGTTCGAGGCCGAGACGCCGACCGTGTGAATTCGCTTTTCGAGGGTGAATCCAGGCTGGTTGGTCTCGAGGAGGAAGGCGCTGAGCTCTTTCTCGCTCGTTCGAGCGATGATCACGATCAGGTCGGCCTTTCCGCCATTCGTGATGAACATCTTGCGGCCAGTGATGTTGTAGAAGCCGTCTCGTCCTTCGATGGGCTCGGCGACGGTCTTCACGCGTCGGGCATCTGAACCGGCATCTGGCTCGGTGAGACCCCAGGCGACCTTCATTCGGCCCGCCGTGACGTCGGCCAAGTACTTGTCCTTCTGTTCCGGAGTTCCGAAGGCGACGATGTGGGCCACGACAAGGGCGTTGATGGCGGCAACGTTCATTGCAAGCGCCGGATCGCCCTTGGCGAGCTCTCGAACGGCTTCGCAGTACGCCGCACAGCTAACGCCGCCCTGGTCAACCGGCAGGCCCATCTTGAGAAGGCCAACGCTTCCGAGCTTCTCCCAAATCTCGTCGTCGAAACCGGTCTGTTCTTCCCATTTGCGGGTGTTGGGCAAAACGTCGGTCGCGACGAACTCGCGAACACGATCAAGAAACGTTGATTCTTCAGGATGGATGGATAGATACATAGCTCGCCTTTGAGAGAATCTCTCCCTGGGATTTACAGCTATTTTACCGGCATGGTTGCCTTTTGACCCCCAGATTTATTCGTCAGTAATTTTTTATGACGAAACATATCAGTCGTGCGTATTGTAATATGTCAAGGTCAATATGATAAACGTCTATGAAGAACTCGGAGATACTTCGCGTCGCCAAATTCTGGCGGAGCTTCGAGCGGGGCATAGAAACGTCTCGGAAATTTGCGAAGCGACCGATCTGAAGCAACCGAACGTAAGCAACCACCTCGCCAGAATGCGAGCCCGTGGGATCGTCCGTGCCACAAAGTCCGGCCGGCAGGTCTATTACAGCCTCGCGACTCCAGAGATTGAGGCAATTGTCAATTCGGTGTTCACGCAGCCGGAGCTTCGAGCGGCCGACGTTCATCTAGGCGAGCTTGCGAAGGAGTACGCCCGAGCGGCGGTTCAGGGCGACGAGCAAACCTGCTCCGAAATTATGGATGCCGCCTTCCGAGCTCAGGTTTCGTTGATCGAGATTTATGAAGATCTTCTTGCTCCGGCCATGACCATGGTCGGGAACTGGTGGAAGGTAGAAGCCATTGACGAAGCACAGGAGCATATGGCCAGCGCGGTAACGGAGCGCATGCTCGCCCGAACGTCGCAGATCATGGGACCGATGCGCCGCCATGGCCGAGTTGCCCTGTTGGGTTGTGCCCCGAACTCTTGGCACGTCATCGGCCTCCGCATGATCGCCGACTATCTTCGACTTCACGGATGGAGAACCCTCTTCCTCGGCGCGAACGTGCCGGTTAAAAGCTTTATCACGACCGTCCGCAATCATCGGCCAACGCTAGTCCTTCTGAGCTGCGCCGCGGAAGAAAGTGCGGCTGATACCGAAACCTTACTGAAGGAGCTCGTCCGAGTCCGAGACCGACGTCAGCCTTACACGATTGGGGTTGGTGGAGCGATGGTCAATCAGGATCCCGTCCGCTTCTTGTCCGCCGGAGCGGACTTCGCCGCGAGAGACCTGCGATCGTTCGCGACAGAGCATCTGCCGAACATGGATGCTCGGGCCAACGAACTCGAGAACTCCGCGTCGAAGAACTAGTCTGGCCACTGCCTGAGTAATCGAAAACTAGTAGAAGACCGACCTCGAATAGAAATGGTCGGTCGCTACTAGCCGCGGACCGACCGTAGCCGACACACGAAAAAGCCCGTCCGGCAGCGATTGAGCTGCGGGACGGGCTTGGATATTTCGGTTAGGCCTTAGCGCGGGCGGCTTTGGCTTGTGCGACGACGGCTTTGAACGCATCCATGTCTGCGATTGCAAGCTCACTGAGCATCTTTCGGTTGACCTGAATGCCACCGATGGTGAGTCCGTGGATGAACTCGCTGTACTTGATGTCGCAGTGGGTGCAAGCAGCGGTGATTCGGACGATCCAGAGTCGTCGGAAATCTCGCTTACGTCGGCGACGGTCGCGGAAGGCGTATTGCCCCGCTTTCATCACCTGTTCGTGAGCGCGCTTGAATACGTTCTTCTTACGGCCCCAATAGCCGGATGCTGCTTCGATGACCTTCTTGTGCCGTTTGTGGCGCATAAGGCCGCGTTTTACACGTGCCATATATTAATGTTTCTCCTTTGTTTGCGTACCGGTTCCCATCCTGCAGCCTATGGCCGGGAGGTAGTGGTAGAGATCGTGGACCGAGTTTCCTCGGTCAATTACGCTGAAAGCATCGACAAGAGAGTTGCTCGGGCTTCATTAGACTGAGCAACCTTGTCGACGGGGGCTTTCGCAATGCGGTTTGACTTCTTGGTCAGACCCAAAACGAGCAGTCGGCGCATTCGCTTCTGCTCGCCCTGGAACACTTCCGGTTCCGATTCAAGCCGTCGTCTCGCCGACTTCCGCTTGTGCTGGAACTGGTGGTTGTTGTGGGTCTTCCGCCGGGTGATCTTCCCGGTTCCCGTT
>Ga0164294_10000317_pt1 | contig 45407 bp, 38 predicted proteins | sample GEODES005metaG_FD_111479 | JGI IMG/M metagenome (GOLD analysis project Ga0164294, IMG submission 111479) | Oligotrophic lake water microbial communities from Sparkling Lake, Wisconsin, USA - GEODES005 metaG | ecosystem: Environmental > Aquatic > Freshwater > Lake | place: USA: Sparkling Lake... | reverse complement strand
TCGATCGCGACGGCCGACTTGCCGGTCTGGCGATCGCCGATGATCAGCTCGCGCTGGCCACGGCCGACGGGAACGAGCGCGTCGAGCGCCTTCAGGCCGGTCTGCACGGGCTCGTGCACCGACTTGCGCGGGATGATGCCGGGCGCCTTGACCTCGACGCGACTGCGCTGCGTCGATACGATCGGGCCCTTGCCGTCGATCGGGTTACCGAGGCCGTCGACCACGCGGCCGAGCAGTTCCTTCCCGACGGGAACGTCGACGATGGTGCCGGTGCGCTTGACCTGATCGCCTTCCTTGATCTCCGAGTCCGACCCGAAGATGACGACGCCGACGTTATCGGCCTCGAGGTTGAGCGCCATGCCCTGCACGCCGTTGGCGAAGGCCACCATTTCGCCGGCCTGGACGTTATCGAGGCCGTGAATGCGGGCGATACCGTCGCCGACCGACAGCACCGAGCCGACTTCGCTGACTTCGGCTTCCGTACCGAAGTTCGCAATCTGGTCGCGGATGACCTTGGAGATTTCTGCCGCGCGGATTTCCATTTTCAGCCTTTCATCGCAGTCGCGAGTGCGTTCAGTTTGGTGCGGATGGAGCCATCGATCTGGCGGCTCCCCATCTTGACGATCAGTCCGCCGAGGATCGCCGGATCGACGCGCGCGTCGATGGCGACTTCGGAGCCGACCATGGATTTGAGGCGCGCCTGCAGCGCTGCCATCTGGCCGCCGTCTAGCGGGTGGGCGGTTACGATCTCGGCATTCACCTCGCCACGGTGGCGGGCGACGAGCGCCTGATAATCGCGGATGATCGCGGGCAGCGTCGCCAGGCGGCGATTCTGCGCGAGGACGCCCAGGAAATTGGTGGTGAGCGCATCGAGCTTCAGCGCGCCCGCCGTCGCCTCGATCGCCTTGCCGGCGGCCGTGCGGCCGATCAGCGGGCTCGTCGTCAATGCCTTGAGATCGGCCGATTCGCTGAGGGAATCGCGCAACGTCGTCAGACTCTTGGCCACCTCGTCGATCTTGCTCGCGTCACGCGCCAGCTCGAACAATGCGGTCGCGTAGCGGCCGCTTAGGCTCGCCTGTATGCCGCCGGAATGCTCCACGCGCCTCTTTTCCCCTAATTTGCGCTGCCGAAGAGAGTAGGAGACAGCAGCCAAGGCGCGCCCCCATTCGGGTCGGCGGCCGGTTAGCAAAGGGTGCCCCCCGATGCAATATGGCTCGGCTCATCCTTATGACGGAGCGTAGTGCGCGAATCTGTTGTCGGGGGCGTAGCCGATGCGGCGGAAGCCTGCCGCCTGCCATTCCGGGCCGTGCTGCGGGTTCATGTAGAGGATGTGGATCGGGCGCGGATGGGCCTGCCAGCTGGCGTGGAGCGCGTCCGCGACCTTGCGGATGGTGGCGGCACCGAAGGGGTTGAAAAGAAAGACGACCAGCGGCTCATCGGGAAAGGCGAACTTTGCGGCGTCGCCGGTGTGGAGGAGGATGCGGGAATCGGGGCCGTGGAGAGCGGCATGGCGAGCGAGATTCGCAGCGGCGACGGCCTGGAGTTCCTCGGCGAACTCGACACCGATGATCCGGGCAAAGGGATGGCGCGCGGCGAGCAGAAGGATGCGGCCCTTGCCGGACCCCAGATCGACGAAGGTCCGCCCGGTGACACCCTCGCCGAGCATGGTGAGCGCCGCCTCGAAATCGTAGCTCGGTGTTGCATCATAGGGGTTGGCGTCGAGGATATCGCCTTCCGCGATGCTGAGGCCGCTCAGGAACGCGATGCCGCCGGTGTCGAAGCCCGCGCTATCGAAGCCCTGCGCATCGGCCGCCTTGCGTCGCCTCTCACGCCGTGCGGCTGGGGAAAGCCGCAGCGCGACGGCGCGGGCTAGACCTGCGGCCCCGTCGCGCTTCAGCACCGTGCCGATCGCGCGCAGCTTGAAATAGAGGGCTCCCCGTCGCATCGCTCATTCTTCGGGCGGGGCGTAGAGGTTGCTGCTCCCCCGGCTCCCAATCAGCCGCCAGCCGGCGCGTGTCCACTCGTCCGGGTGAAGCGGAACCATGTAGAGCACCCGCATCGGCCGGGGATGGGCGCGCCACGCGGCCATGGCGCGCTCGGCGACCAGCGTCATCACCGGCGGATCGAACGGGTTGTAGAGGAACAGCAGCAGCGGCTCGTCGGGATAATCGAAGGCAGTCGCGTCGGCGTTCCGCACCTCGATTCGCAGGTCCGGACCCTGACGCGCCGCGCGCTTGGCGAAATTGGCGAGGGCAACCTCATGGGTCTCGCGGGCGAACTCGATGCCGATCAGCCGCTTGAACGGTCGCTCCGCCGCCAGCAGCATCGCGCGGCCCTTGCCCGATCCCATGTCGACGAAAGTGAGATCGGCGAGGTCGAGATCGACCAGCGCCAGCGCGGCGGCGAACTCCTCCGGCGGAGAGGCAATGTGCGGACCGCCGCTCCCGGCATTTTCGCTGTCGATGGTCAGATCGGTGAGAAACTGGGTGCCGCCGGTGTCATAGCCGTAGGCGCCGTCGAACGCCGCATCCTGCTTGGCCTTCTCGCGAGTATAGGCGCGTGCCGCGGGCGAGAGGTGACGCTTGAGCGCCCGTGCGAGCCCGCGCAACCGGCGGAGGAGGGAGGTGAGCATGACCCGTCGTATCGGTACGCCTGCGGACTGACAATCATCGCCGGCTTTGACGGCAAGGTTCGGGATGCCTTTGCCCGCGCGCGCCCTAAATAGGCAGGCATGGACAGGACGATTCCGCTTTCCGACGATCGCCGCTGGCAGGCGGTGCTGGCGCGTGACCGCTCCGCCGACGGCGCCTTCGTGACCGGCGTGCTGACGACCGGCATCTATTGCCGCCCCTCCTGCGCGGCGCGGCACCCGAAGCGCGACAATGTCCGCTTCTTTGTCGATGGCGCCGCGGCGCGGGAGACCGGGCTTCGCGCCTGCCTGCGCTGCAAGCCGGACGATGTCGCGGCCGACGAGATCGCCGTGCAGCGTGCTATCGCCTTCGTCGAAGCCGCCGAGACCCCGCCGAGCCTGGAAGAGATGGCCCGGGTCGCCGGCTACAGCCCGCACCATTTCCACCGCCTCTTCCACCGCGCGACCGGGGTCACGCCCGCCGCCTTCGCCCGTGCGCAGCGCGCCAGACGGGCCGAACTCGCGCTCGCCACCTCCGACAGCGTCACGGCGGCGCTCTACGATGCGGGCTATGCCGCGCCGTCGCGTTTCTATGCCGATGCGGCCGACCGGCTGGGCATGACGCCGTCGGCGTGGCGCGACGGTGGACGCGGTGTGACGATCCGCTGGGCGGTGGCGGACACCGATCTCGGCCCGCTGCTCGTCGCGGCGACCGATCGCGGTATCTGCCGCGTCGCGTTCGACGAGGACGCCGAAGGCCTGGCCGCACGCTTCCCGAATGCTGCGATCGAGCCGGCTGGTGACGCGCTGGCCACCCTCGTCGGCGATGTCGCCGCCTTCGTCGAGGCGCCGGGCCGTAGCATGACGCTGCCGCTTGATGTCCGGGGAACGGCCTTTCAGGAGGCGGTCTGGCAGGAACTCGCTCGTATCCAGCCGGGCGAGACGCTGAGCTACGCCGCGCTCGCCGTCCGCGCCGGTCGGCCCGGCGCCGCGCGGGCGGTGGGATCGGCCTGCGGCAAGAATGCCGTCGCGATGCTCATCCCTTGCCACCGCGCCCGCCGCGGCGACGGCACGCCCGGCGGCTATGCCTGGGGCTTGAATCGCAAACAAAGGTTGCTGGAGCGGGAGCGGACCGCCTGAAGCGGGGCAAAGGCGCGCCGTTTGGAAGGAGATATCGTCGCGCGGGTTGGCAACAAGCGCCGATCTGGTTACGAAATGCCGGATGGGCGCAACGGGAGATAGTGACCTGCCATCGGCACGGATCATCGCTGCTCGCTTCGTCCGCTCCGCGTTCGGTCTCGCCGATCGAAAGCGCCTTCACGAACAATGAACGCCGAAAGCGCCTTGCCTCCCATGTCGTCGGAGAAGCTTCACGAGGAGACCGGACGGGGAGGTGTGGTCGCATTCGCCGTCCGCTTCCGCCGGATGCTGCTGCCGCTGCTCTACGTAGGCTCGGCGATCCGCCACATGGGCTGGCTGTCGCGCTTCTGGAATGCGCCCAAGGGCAGCCTGCTCGAAAAGCTCATCATCTCGCGGCCCGAAGTCTGGCAGATGCTGCGCGTCCGCTTCGTCTCCTCCGCCTGGACGGCGAGCGAGCGGTTCGCGCACATCCACGACCACTGCAATCTGGTCGAGAAGATGGGGTTGCCGTTCAGCATCCGCCCCAACGAATATGTCGAGCTGCTCGATCTCGAGGAAGTCGGCCCGGGCTGCAAGCTGACGCTCGATTCGCCGCGCTGGCTGCTGCGCGAGGGATTGCTCTCGCTCAACATCACCCAGGATCGCGACCGCATCTTTTCGCTCGCCTTCACCTTCGCGTGGGAGGGCAAGAAGCTGATCGCCTATGTCGGCGGCATCCAGGGGCGGCGCGGGCCGGACATGCTGGAGCGCTACCGGCAGTTCACCAAGGCGGCGCACGGCACGCGCCCGCAGGACCTGATCGTCGAGATCTTCCGACTGCTCTGCAACGAGATGGGGGTGATGCGCATCCTCTGCGTGTCCGATCGCATCCGCAACGGCCGCACCCCGCTGGAGCCGCACCGCACCGATTTCATCGATCAGGTGACGTTCGATTACGACGCGCTGTGGCAAGCCCGCGGCGGCGTGCTGCGTGCCGATGGCTTCTACGAACTCGTCGTGCCGGCGCCGATCCGCAAACTCTCCGACGTGCCCGCCAATCGCCGCGCGCAGCGCCGCCGCCGCAACGCGATGATGGCCTCGATCCGTAGCCGCCTTGCCACCGTGCTGCGCAACCCGAAGGGCATCGTCGTCGGCCAGCACGAGCCGAACTTCCCCTGAGCCAACTTTCCCCGACAGGCTCTGGCCATCGCGGCGGGAATAGGTAAAGCAAAGCCGATGTTTACCCTCCTCATCGCTCTGGCGTCGGCCGCATCGACCCACCACGCCGCCAAGCCAGCTAAGTCGGCCAAGCCGGCGCGCAAATGGACGATCCTCGAGCAGAGCGCCGAGGGCAGCCCCAAGGTGCTGGTCGCGATGAAGCCGGCGGATACCGTCGCTCCGGTGGTGGCGGGGGCGGGGCCGACCATATTGGGCATCACCTGCGATCATCAGGGCTTCTACGTCGCCATCCGCTGGCCGAATGCGGTCAAGGCGTTCACCGTGGGCAAGAAGGTGCCGCTGAGCCTCAAGATCGACGACGCGCCCGCCCAGACGGACACGTGGGGCGCCCGCGAAAGCTCGGCCTTCAAGACCGGTGCGGAAGGCATCCGCTGGTTCCAGTCGCTCGTCGCGGCGAAGCGGCTGACGGTCTCGTTCGCGGACAAGAAATCGCGCGAGCAGGCGGTCTTCGACCTGACCGGCATCGCCGCCGTCGACACCAAGCTGCAGGCGCTCTCCTGCCTCGGCCCCGACGCCGCCAGATAAGCGGTCGTCCTACAGGAAGCTGTAGGGATCGACATCGACGGTGACGCGCACGCCGCGCGGCCATTCCAGTCCGCCGAGCCATCCCCGGATCACGTCCTGCACGTCCAGACTGCGCCGCGCGTGGACCAGCAGTCGCTGGCGGTGGCGGCCGCGCAGCATCGAAAGCGGGGCGGGGGCGGGACCGTAGACCTGCATCCCTTCCACCTCCGGCGCGGCGCGGGCGATCTTCGTGGCGGTGGATTCGGCCTCGGGGAGGGCTTCGGAGCTGACGATGATGCCGGCGAAGCGGCCGAAGGGCGGCGCGTGGGCGGAGCGGCGGGATTCGGTCTCGGCGGTCTGGAAGGCTTCTATGTCGCCCGAGACCAGCGCCTCGATCACCGCGGTCGAGGGATCGTAGGTCTGGACCAGCACGCGTCCCGGCTTGGCGCCGCGCCCCGCTCTCCCCGCGACCTGCGCGATCTGCTGAAAGCTGCGCTCGGCGGCGCGCAGGTCCCCGCCCGACAGGCCGAGGTCGGCATCGACCACGCCGACCAATGTCAGGTTCGGGAAATGATAGCCTTTGGTGACGAGTTGCGTGCCGATCACGATGTCGATCTCGCCGCCTTCCATCTTCGCGACGAATTCGGCGGTCTTGGCGGGCGACCAGAGCGTGTCCGAGGTGACGATGGCGGTGCGCGCGTCGGGGAACAGCGCGGTGACCTCGTCGGCGATGCGTTCGACGCCCGGCCCGCAGGCGACCAGCGCATCCTCCTCCTTGCACTCGGGGCACAGGCGCGGCGGGGGCATGGCGTGGCCGCAATGGTGGCAGGCGAGGCGCGCGGTCAGGCGATGCTCGACCATCCAGGCCGAGCAGTTCGGGCATTTGAAGCGGTGGCCGCAGTGGCGGCAGAGCGTGAGCGGGGCGTAGCCGCGCCGGTTGAGGAACAGCAAAGACTGCTCGCTCTTCCCCAACGTCTCGGTAAGCGCTGCCACCAGCGGAGGGGCGAGCCAGCGGCCCCGGTCGGGGCGGTCGTGGGTCAGGTCGATCGCGGCGATATCCGGCATCGTCGCGCCGCCGAAGCGGGCGGGCAGCTTGATCTCACGGTAATTGCCGAGCGCGACCTGCTGGCGGGTCTCGATCGCCGGGGTGGCGGTGGCGAGGACGATGGGGATCTCTTCGAACCGGGCGCGCATCACGGCGGTGTCGCGGGCGTGGTACATCACGCCCTCCTCCTGCTTGAAGCTCGCCTCATGCGCCTCGTCGACCACGATGAGCCCGAGGTTGGCGTAGGGCAGGAACAAGGCCGAGCGGGCGCCGACCACCACCTGTGCCTCGCCACTCGCGATCGCCCGCCACGCGCGGCGGCGCTGTGAGGAGCGCAGGTCCGAATGCCAGGCGACGGGGGCGATGCCGAAGCGCGCGGCGAAACGCTTGAGGAAGGGTTCGGTAAGGGCGATTTCGGGGAGGAGGACGAGAGTCTGGCGGTGCTGGCGCAGCGCCTCGGCGACGGCTTCGAAATAGACTTCGGTCTTGCCCGATCCGGTGACGCCGTCGAGCAGCCATGGGGCGAAGGCTTTCGCCTGCACGGCATCGACGAGCGTGTCCGCCGCCGCCTGCTGCTCGGCGCTCAGGTCGGGCGGTGCGAAATCGGGGTCGGGATCGGGGAAGGGGGCGTCGACCTGCACCTCCACCGCCTCGATCGCGCCCGCCTTCACCAGCCCCCTTATCACGGCATCGGAGACGTCGGCGATCGTCGCCAGTTCGCGGATCAGCCCCTGCCGGTTTTCGAGCCGCTCGATGGCCTGTTGGCGCTGCGGGGTCAGCCGTTCGGGCACGAAGCCGGTCGGCCGATATTCGATCGCCGTGCGTCCGCCATCGAGCGCGGAGGCCGAGGCGAGGCTCATCCGCAGCACGGCGGCCGGCGGCGCGAGATAATAATTCGCCGTCCATTCGATCAGCCGCATCAGCGCGGGGCGGAGCGGCGGCAGATCGTAGACCCCGGCGAGGGGGCGGAGGCGATTGTCGCCGACCTCGGCATCCGAGGGCATCCGGTCCGGATCCCACACCACCCCTGCCAGCTGACGCGGCCCGAGCGGTGCCAGCACGATCGATCCGGGCTGCACGTTCTGATCGGGATCGACGCGATAATCGAGCGGCCCGAGCGCGGCATTGAGCAGCAGGACGCGGGCACGCTTGTTCATCGCCGCTTACCTAGGGTGCCGGGCGGGCGAAGCAAAGATCGGGACGATTGTGCTCCGGCGAAGGCCGGAGCTTTGGCGGCGGAAGGACCACATCTCCAGCGCCCCGGTCTTCGCCGGAGCACAGCTATGGCTCCCCGAAAGTCGCGAAAGTCAGGGGATTTGCATGCCCACAGTTGCGCGATCCTGGAATATTGTTGCGCGAGCGGTTTGGCGCCTTGCGATCGAATGTACGCCCATAGGTCCATCTCTGTTCATATGCGATGGCAACTCCCCAATTTCAAGAATGGGCTTTCGCGATCGACGAGGCTGCGCCATCTGGCCGCGATGATCTCCCTCACGTCCAAGGCGCGCCTGATCGGGCTGACGCTCATGCTTCCGAGCCCTCTGCTGGCCCAGGCCATGCCGATGGACGGACACGACATGGGCCGGATGGCGCCCGATCCTGCCCCGAAGCCCGCAGAGCCGCCCGCGCACGATATGGCGGACATGGCCGACATGCCGGGCATGTCCCACGATCCCGCCGCGATGGATCACGCGATGGCGATGCCCGGCCTGCTCGGCGGCTATGCGATGACGCGCGAGGGATCGGGCACGTCATGGCAGCCCGAGGCGACGCCGATGCGCGGGGTGATGACGCACAAGGGCGGCTGGATGCTGATGAGCGAGGCCAGCGTGACGCTGGCCTATGATCGTCAGGGCGGCCCGCGCGGGGATGCCAAGACCTTCAGCGAATCGATGGCCATGCTGATGGCGAGCCGGGAGATCGGCGGCGGCAACCGGCTCGGCCTGCGCGCGATGCTCTCGCTCGATCCCGCGATGGGGCCGTCGGGCTATCCTCTGCTGTTCGCGACCGGGGAGACGGCGAACGGCCGCGATCACCTGATCGATCGCCAGCACCCGCACGACCTGTTCATGGAGCTTGCCGCCAGTATCGCGCACGATCTGGGCAACGGCCGGAGCCTGTCGCTCTACGCGGGGCTTCCGGGCGAACCCGCGCTCGGCCCCACCACCTTCATGCATCGCTTCTCGGGGCAGGATAATCCCGAGGCGCCGATCGGCCACCATTGGTTCGACAGCAGCCACATCACCTTCGGCGTGGTGACGATCGGCTTCTCGTCGGGCGCGTGGAAGATCGAGAGCAGCGCCTTTCGCGGCCGCGAGCCCGATCAGCACCGCTGGAACATCGAATCGCCGAAGCTCGATAGCTGGTCGGTCCGCACCTTCTGGAACCCGACGAAGACCCTGTCCTTCCAGCTCTCCACCGGCCACATCCATTCGCCCGAGGCGCTGGACCCCGACACCGACGAGCAGCGCACCACCGCCTCGGCCAGCTGGGCGCTGCCGCTGGGCGACAAGCGCACCTTCGCCGCGACCGTCGCCTGGAGCGCGAAGGATCTGAAGCCGGGGCCGACGCTGACCGCGTGGCTGGGCGAGGCGGCCTATGTGTTTGGGCGCGATCAGGTCTACGGCCGGGTGGAGCATGTCCGCGAGAATGAATTGTTCGAAAGCGGGCCGCTGCATCACGACATCTTCGGCGTGACGAAGCTCAGCCTCGGCGCCCAGCATGAGTTCGCGCTGGCGAAGCACGCTTATTTCGCGATCGGCGGGCTGGCGAGCGCTTATGCCTATCCGCAGGTGTTGAAGGCGGATTACGGCGGCCGGGGGGTGAAGAGCTTCATGCTCTATGGACGGCTGCGGTTCGGCCAATAGCCATGACCGTCACCCCGGACTTGATCCGGGGTCCATCTCTCATCCTTACCGCACCTTTCGGTTCCTGCCGCACGATGGACCCCGGAACGGGTCCGGGGTGACGGGGAGGGGAAGGTTGTCTAAAGGCGCTCATGGTCTCCTCCACCTTCGACCTTTTCAAGATCGGCGTCGGCCCTTCGAGCTCGCACACGATGGGGCCGATGACCGCCGCCGCCGATTTCGCGCGGCGCGTCGTGGACAAAGCCGAGCGCGTCGAGGTGCTGCTCTACGGATCGCTCGCGCTGACCGGAAAGGGCCATGCTACCGATCGCGCGATCCTGCTCGGCCTGTCGGGCCATGTCCCGGCCGCGATCGATCCCGACGCCGCCGATGCGGAGATCGTCGCGATCCGATCCGGCGGGCGGCTGACGCTCGCAGGCATCAAGCCGATCGCCTTCGACGAGGCCCGCGACCTGCGCTTCCTGCAGCGCGAGCGGCTCGATTTCCATTCCAACGCGATGACCTTCGCGGCGTTCGACGGCGCGGGCGCCGGGATCCTGCGGCGGACCTATTATTCGGTCGGCGGCGGCGCGGTGCTCGATCAGGATCAGATCGGCGCCAATGCCCCGCCCGAAGGCGGCTGGGACGTGCCGCACAGCTTCGCCTCGGGCGATGCGCTGCTCGTGCGCGCCAATGCGACCGGCAACACCATTGCCCAGCTGATGCGCGAGAATGAGGAGGCGACGTACCCGCCGGAGGAGGTCTCCGCGCGCATCGCCGAAATCCGCGACGTGATGTCCGCCTGTATCGATCGCGGCATCCGCTCCGACCTTGCCGAACTGCCCGGCGGGCTGCGGGTCAGGCGCCGCGCGCCCGTCATCCACAAGACCCTGCTCGCACGGCAGGAGCGGGCGCTGGCCGATCCGCTGACGGTGATCGACTGGATCAACCTCTGGGCGCTCGCGGTGAACGAGGAGAATGCGGCGGGCGGCAAGGTCGTGACCGCACCCACCAACGGCGCCGCCGGGATCATCCCCGCGGTGCTGCGCTATTACGAGCGCTTTTCCGCGACGGCCTGCCAGCGCGGGATCGAGGATTTCCTGCTGACGGCGGCTGCGATCGGATCGCTCTACAAGGCCAATGCCTCGATCTCGGGCGCCGAGGTCGGTTGCCAGGGCGAGGTCGGCGTCGCCTGCTCGATGGCGGCGGCGGGGCTGACCGCGGCGCTGGGCGGTACGCCCGAGCAGATCGAGAATGCCGCCGAGATCGGCATGGAACACAACCTCGGCCTCACCTGCGATCCGGTCGGCGGGCTGGTGCAGGTGCCGTGCATCGAGCGCAATGCGGTGGGATCGGTGAAGGCGATCGAGGCGACGCGGCTGGCGCTGCTAGGTGACGGATCGCACAGGGTGAGCCTCGATCAGGTGATCGAGACGATGCGCAAGACCGGGCTAGATATGAGCGAGCGGTACAAGGAGACGTCGCTGGGTGGGCTCGCGGTGAACGTGGTGGAGTGTTGAGTTAGCCTACAACCCTCGGCCTATTCGTCACCCCGGACTTGTTCCGGGGGCCATCTCACATCCTTACCGTACGCTTCGGTTCCTGCCGCTCGATGGACCCCGGAATAAATCCGGGGTGACGGTACAACTACCTGCCCAACAAATGATCGACCAACGCCCCCAGCTTCGAAAACCCACTCAGCCGCATCGCCCCGCCGTCCTTGCACGAGGCCGGCACCAAGGCCCGCCCGAAGCCCAGCTTCGCCGATTCCTTCAGCCGCAGATTGGCATGCCCCACCGGCCGCACCTCGCCCGACAGCGCGATCTCGCCGAAGACGATCGCCTCGCTCGGCACCGGCCGTTCCGACAAGGCCGAGATCAGCGCGGCGGCCACCGCGAGGTCTGCGCCGGGATCGGTCAGCCGATAGCCGCCCGCCACGTTCAGATAGACTTCGCAGGTCGAGAAACTGAGCCCGCAGCGCGCCTCCAGCACCGCCAGCACCATCGCCAGCCGGCTCGATTCCCAGCCGACCACCGCGCGCCTGGGTGTCGCCCCGCTCGCCAGCCGCACGACCAGCGCCTGGATCTCGACCAGCACCGGCCGCGTGCCCTCGATCGCGGGGAAGACCGTCGCGCCGGTCATGCCCTCGCTGCGTTCGGTGAGGAACAGCGCGGAGGGGTTGGCGACCTCTTCCAGCCCGCCCTCGGCCATCGCGAAGACGCCGATCTCGTCGGTGCCGCCGAAGCGGTTCTTCACCGCGCGCAGGATGCGGTACTGGTGGCTGCGCTCGCCCTCGAACGACAGCACCGTGTCGACCATATGCTCCAGCACGCGCGGGCCGGCGATCGATCCGTCCTTGGTGACGTGGCCGACCAGCACCAGCGCCGTGCCGCGTTCCTTGGCATAGCGGATCAGCTCCTGCGCGGAGGCGCGGACCTGGCTGACGGTGCCGGGCGCGCCCTCGATCAGGTCCGAATGCATCGTCTGGATCGAATCGATCACGAGGAGGGCAGGCGGCGCATCCTGATCGAGCGTGGTGAGGATGTCGCGCACCGACGTCGCCGCGCCGAGCTGCACCGGCGCCCGGCCGAGCCCGAGGCGCTGCGCCCGCAGCCGCACCTGATCGGACGCCTCCTCGCCCGAGATGTAGGCGACGCGCGCGCCGCTCATCGCCAGCTTGGCCGCAGCCTGCAACAGCAGCGTCGATTTGCCGATTCCCGGATCGCCGCCGATCAGCGTCGCCGATCCCGGCACCAGCCCGCCGCCCATCGCGCGATCGAGTTCGGCGATGCCCAGCGACATGCGCTTCGGAAGCGCGATGTCGGCATCGAGACCGGACAAGGCGATCGCCCGCCCACCCGCGCGCAGATCATGCTTGGCCGCGAACGGCGTCACCACGCCGCCACTCTCCTCGACGAGGCAATTCCACTCGGCGCAGTCCGCGCACTGACCCTGCCAGCGCGTGCTGACCGACCCGCAGGCCTGGCAGACATAACGGCGTTGCGCCTTGGCCATCTGTTCCCCCGATTGAACGAGGGCGGAACATAGGTTCGACGGGAGAGGAGTTCAAGATGCGTTCTTGACCCTCCGCTTGCCCTGAGCCTGCCGAAGGGCTGCCCTTCTTCTTCGATGCGGGCGAAGGAAGGACAGTGCTTCGACAGGCTCAGCACGAACGGGGTGGGGCCGAATGGGAGGGGAGAAGAAGTCTGGCATCGCCACCGAAACGGACCTAGGGTTGTCCCATGAATTTCCTCCGAACCCTCGGCTGGATCGTGCTGACGATCGTGGTGGTCGTCTTCTCGCTGCACAATTGGGCGCCGGTGACGATCAACCTCTTCGCTGGGCTGCAGGCCGACGTGAAGCTGCCGCTGCTGCTGTTGATCGCCTTTCTGCTCGGCTTCCTGCCGCTCTACGTCTACCACCGCGCGATGAAATGGCGCTGGCGCAAGAAGCTCTCCGCCGTCGAGCGGCCGACGATTCCCACGCCCGTCGCGGTCACCCCCGAACCTCAGCCCACGGAGCCGTTCTGATGGGCAATCGTATCTTCGTTGCGATCGATACGCCGGACCTCGAAGGCGCGGTCGCGCTCGGCAATCGGATCAAGGGGCACGTCGGCGGGCTCAAGCTGGGGCTGGAGTTCTTCTCCGCGCACGGCAGCCACGGCGTCCATCATGTCGCGCAGGCGGTCGGCCTGCCGATCTTCCTCGATCTCAAGCTCCACGACATCCCCAATACGGTAGCGAGCGCGGTGCAGGCGCTGAGTGGGCTCGCCCCGGCAATCATGACCATCCACGCCGCCGGCGGACGCGCGATGATGGAGGATGCCAAGGCGGCGGCCCCGCCGGGCACCAAGGTCGTCGCGGTTACGGTGCTCACCAGCCTCGACGGCAGCGACCTGCGCTCCATCGGCGTCGATGCGGGCGAGCATGAGCAGGTCGAGCGGCTGACTGCCCTGGCACGCGAGGCGGGGCTGGATGGCGTCGTCTGCTCGGGCCACGAGGTCGCCGCGGCGCGCAGGATCTGGAAGGACGGCTTTTTCGTCGTACCCGGCGTGCGCCCCGCAGGCGGCGCGACCGGCGATCAGAAGCGGGTGATGACCCCGCGCGCCGCGATGGATGCCGGGGCGTCGATCCTGGTGATCGGACGCCCGATCACGCGGGCGGAAGACCCCGACGCGGCGGCCAGGGCCATCGTCGCGACCCTCTAATCCTTCGTCATCCCGGACTGGATCCGGGATCCCGCTTGCTTCTTGAACGCTGCGAAAAGCGGGACCCCGGATCCAGTCCGGGGTGACGGTTTGGCTTTCGGGTTAGCGCTCGAACAATCGATACGCAGTCGGCAGCAGTTCGATCACCGAACCCACCGTCGGCGCATGCTCCATGTCGAGCTCGAGCAGTCCGTCACCCTCGACCTGCACTTCCACGCGCTTGAGGCCGCCGCGCAGGCGGACCGAGGTTACGGTCACCGGGATGCCACCGCTTTCGACGACCGCGCCTTCGTGCGGGCGGAAGGCGAGGGTGGCGGTGCCGGGGCGGACGTCTCCGGCGTCGAGCGCAAGGGCGCGGCCGAGATAGTGGACGGCACCATCCTTCACCTCGACGTCGACGCGGTTCGATTCACCGACGAAATCGTAGACGAAGGCTGAGGCGGGCTCGGCGTAGAGGGCGTCGGGCTGGCCGATCTGCTCGATCCGCCCCTTGTTCATCACCACGACGCGATCGGCGAGCTCCATCGCCTCCTCCTGATCGTGAGTCACGAAGATCGATGTGAGGCCGACCTGATCGTGCAGCGCGCGCAGCCAGCGGCGCAGTTCCTTGCGGACCTTGGCGTCGAGCGCACCGAACGGCTCGTCGAGCAGGAGGATGCGCGGCTCGACGGCCAGCGCGCGGGCGAGGGCGACGCGCTGGCGCTGGCCGCCCGAGAGCTGTGCCGGATAGCGGCCGCCGAGGCCGGGGAGCTGGACGAGGTTCAGCAATTCCTCGACGCGCGCGGCGATGGCCGCCTTGCTCGGCCGGTCGCGACGCTTCCGGACCTTCAGCCCGAAGGCGATATTCTCGGCGATCGTCATGTGCCGAAACAGCGCATAATGCTGGAAGACGAAGCCGACGTGGCGGTCGCCCACGCTCAGTTCGGAGACATTCTCGCCGTCGAAGCAGACCACGCCCTCATCGGCGAAATCGAGCCCGGCGATGATCCTGAGCAATGTCGTCTTGCCCGATCCCGAGGGACCGAGCAGCGCGAGGAATTCGCCGCTCTCGACGTCCAGATCGACGCCGTTGAGCGCCGGGAAGGTGGCGAAGCGGCGCTTGACGCCTTGAATCGAAATCGCGGTCAATGCCTGGCACTCCCGCCATGGCCGTAGCGCCATTCGAGCAGGCCTTTCAGCACCAACGTCACGAGCGCGAGCAGCGCAAGGAGGGATGCGACCGCGAAGGCCGCGAGGAAATTATATTCATTGTAGAGGATCTCGACATGGAGCGGCATGGTGTTGGTCTCGCCGCGAATATGGCCGGAGACGACCGAGACCGCGCCGAATTCGCCCATCGCGCGGGCATTGCACAGGAGCACGCCGTAGAGCAGCCCCCAGCGGATGTTGGGCAGGGTGACGTGCCAGAAGGTCTGCCAGCCGCTGGCGCCCAGCGCGACGGCGGCGGTCTCGTCGTCGCGGCCCTGCTCGGTCATCACCGGGATCAGTTCGCGCGCGACGAAGGGGAAGGTGACGAAGATCGTCGCCAGCACGATGCCCGGCACCGCGAAGACGATCTGGACGTCATGCTCGACCAGCCATGGCCCGAACCATCCGGTCGCGCCGAACATCAGCACGTAGATCAGGCCCGCGACGACGGGGGACACCGACAGCGGCAGATCGACGAGGCTGATCAGCAGGCCCTTGCCCGGAAAATCGAACTTGGTGATCGCCCAGGAGACGGCGATGCCGAAGACGAGGTTGGCGGGTACGGCGATGCCGGCTGCGATCAGCGTCAGCTTGATTGCGGCGAGCGCGTCAGGCTGGGTGATCGCCTCCCAATAGGGGCTCCAGCTGTGCGCGAAGCCGCTGCCGATGGCACCGAGCGCCTTGACCGGCGCGCCATGGCCGATTGCCTTGAACCCGGCGGTCAGCCCCGTCGCTGCGGCGGGCAGCGCCTGCGCGAAGACCGAGAGCAAAGGCAGCAGCACGAAGAAGGCCAGCCACAGCAAGGCCGCGCCGATCAGCAGCGCGCGGCCGGTGCGATGGCGGAGCGGGGTCGCGTGGCTCACGCCTCCATCCTCCGCCGCGCCCAGATCTGGACGAGATTGATGAAGAACAGCATCGCGAACGAGACGACGAGCATCACCGCCGCGATGGCGGTGGCGCCGGCATAGTCGAATTCCTCGAGCTGGCCGACGATGCGAAGCGGTGCGATCTCGGTCGCGAACGGCATGTTGCCCGAGATGAAGATCACCGATCCATATTCGCCGATGCCGCGCGCGAAGGCGAGCGCGAAGCCGGTCAGCATCGCGGGGAAGAGCGCGGGCAGCAGGACGCGGGTGAAGGTCTGCAGGCGGGTGGCACCCAGCGTCTCGGCCGCTTCCTCCACCTCGCGCGGCATGTCGGCAAGGACGGGCTCGATGGTGCGGACGACGAGCGGCAGGCCGATGAAGATCAGCGCGATCGTGATGCCGATGGGGGTGTAGGCGATCTTGATGCCGAGCGGGCTGAGGAACTGGCCGATCCAGCCGTTCGGCGCATAGAGCGCGGTCAGCGCGATGCCCGCGACGGCGGTCGGCAATGCGAAGGGCAGATCGACCATCGCCGAGACGAGCTTCTTGCCCGCGAAATCATAGCGCACCAGCACCCAGGCGACGAGCAGCCCCGCGGCCAGGTTCACCGCGGCGGCGGCGGCGGCGGCGCCGAAGCTCAGCCGGTAGGCGGCGAGGGTGCGGCTGGCGAAGGCGACGCGGACGAAATCGTGCCAGCCCATGCCGGCCGACTTCACGAAGATCGTCGACAGCGGAATCAGGACGAGCAGCGACAGATACAGCAGGCCGAAGCCGAGCGTCAGCCCGAAGCCAGGGATCACCGAACGTCTGGTCATGAGATTGCGACGGCTTCCCCCTGAGCGATTTTTTTAGCTTCGAGGCGGGCGGATGTCGCACCAATTGCGCTTAGCGGGGCGATAGCGAAACTATGCTCGTCATTGCGAGCGACGCAGTCGCGCGGCAATCCAGCCCCCGGCGCCTCTGGATTGCTTCGCTACGCTCGCAATGACGATGCGTGCCACCACCCGCTTGCCCCGCGCGCACGCCCCGTCTATGGGGCCCGCCTGTCGCTTCGGCGACGGACGTTGTGGCGGTTGTAGCTCAGTTGGTTAGAGCATCGGTTTGTGGTACCGAGGGTCGCGGGTTCAAGTCCCGTCATCCGCCCCACTTTTCCCTGGTTGCGCTCGAGCGGGCGGCCGCATAGCGCGGCGGGCATGACTGCCGAGATCGAGCCTTTTCACGCCATTGCGATCAGCCGTATCGCGCACCGCCTGGGCGTCGAGGGGCGATCGATCATCCATATGGAGTTCGGTCAGCCGTCGACCGGCGCACCCGCGGCCGCGATCGCCGAGGCGCATCGCATCCTCGATACCGATGGCATGGGCTATTGGGAGAGCCCCAAGCTCAAGGAACGGATCGCCGCGTATTATGGCGAGGTCTATGGTGTCCCGGTCGATCCCGAGCGGGTGATCCTGACGTGCGGCGCCTCGCCCGCCTTCGTGCTGGCGCTGTCCTGCCTGTTTCGCCCCGGCGCCCGCGTCGCCCTCGCGCGGCCGGGCTATGTCGCCTACCGCAACACGCTGAAGGCGCTCTATCTGGACCCGGCCGAGCTGCCCTGCGGGGAGGCCGAGCGCTTCCAGGTGACGGCCGCCGCGCTCGAGAAGCTCGATCCGGCCCCGGACGGCCTGATCGTCGCGAGCCCCGCCAATCCGACGGGGACGATCATCCCACCGCAGGAACTGGCGGCCATCGCCCGCGTCTGCCGGGCGCGGGGTATCCGGCTGGTTTCGGACGAGATTTATCACGGCCTGTCCTATGGCGATCCGGCGGAGTCGATGCTGCAGCACGATCCTCATGCTCTGGTCGTGAACAGCTTTTCGAAATATTTCAGCATGGCGGGGTGGCGGCTGGGCTGGCTCGTCGTGCCCGAAGCGCTGATCCCGGCGGCACGGGCGCGGATGGGCAATCTGTTCCTGACGCCGCCGTCGCTGGCCCAGCATGCCGGACTGATCGCCTTCGACGAGCGCGACGAACTGGAGGGCCATCTCGCGGTCTATGCCCGCAACCGCGCGTTGATGCTGGAGGCGTTGCCGAAGATGGGCCTGCGCCGGATCGCGCCGCCCGACGGCGCCTTCTACATCTATGCGGACGTCGGCCACCTCACGTCGGACAGCCTGTCGTTCTGCGAAAAATTGCTGATCGATACAGGCGTCGCGACGGCCCCGGGCGTGGATTTCGATCCGGTCGACGGCGGCACCTTCATGCGCTTCAGCTTCGCGGTCTCCACCGATCGGGTCGAGGATGCGATCGCGCGCATGACGCCCTGGTTCGCGGCGCAGGCGCGCTAGGCTTCGGGTACTGCCAGCGCCTGCGCTGGCGCATGGCCGCGCATCCGTTCGCGATAGGCGGTGTAGAGCCCGCTCGCGACGATCAAGGCGGCGCCGGCCAGCATGGTCGGCGAGGAGGGGCTCGCCAGCACGAACCAGCCGATCAGCGTCGCCCACACCATCTGGAGATAGTCGAACGGTACGACCACACTGACGGGCGCGAAGCGGAGCGACGAGGTCATGACGATCTGCGCGAGCCCGCCGACCAGGCCGGCGCAGATGAGCAGCCCCATCGTCAGCGAATCGTGGAGGTGGCCGTAGAAGGGCATGAACAGCGCGGCGGCCGCACTCGTCGCGACGGTGAACCAGAAGACGATCGACGTCGTCGTCTCGCTGCCGCTGATCTGGCGGAGCGTGACCATCGTCGTCGCCTGCGCAAGCGAGGCGGATAGGCCCACCAGCAGCCCGAAGGTCGGGACATGCTCGCCGAAGGGATTGGCGACCAGCAGCACGCCCATGAAGCCGACCAGCACCGCCAGCCAGCGCCTTGGCCCGACCCTTTCCCCGAGCATCAATGCCGAGAGGATCGTCGCCCCGATCGGCGCCGAATAGGAAATCGTCGTCGCCTGCGCGAGCGGCAGCAGCGCCAGCGCCCCGAAGGTGAGGACCATCGAGAGCAGCCCGATCGCCGAGCGGGTGGCGTGCGAGGCGGGGCTGAGCATCCGGATCGCGTCGAGCCCGCCCTGGGTCATGATCGAGACGGTCACCGGGATCAGCGCGGCGATGCTGCGATAGAAAACGAGCTCGTCGAGGCTGGCGCCGTTGAGGCTTGCGACCTTGAGCAAAGCGCCCATCACCGCGAACGCCGTCGCCGAGCAGCAGCGCAGCCCGACACCGAGCAAACGGCGATCGTGGGAGGGAGAGGAAACCGACATTCGCCCCCGATTGGCCACTCGTTCGGCCGCGTTCAAGCGCTCTGCGACTTTTCCCCTATTTGCGGCTGGGCTAATGGCCGCCTAGAGCAGCCCAACCGATGCACCGTTTCGCCAACCCCGCCCGCTTCCTCGGCTTCGCGCGCCCGCTGACCTTGTGGTTCGGCTGGTCTGGCGCGTTGCTGATCGCCGTCGCGCTCGGCGGAGGGCTGGCGATCACGCCGTCCGACTATCTGCAAGGGGAGACGGTGCGGATCATGTACGTCCACGTCCCCGCCGCCTGGCTCGGCATGGCGGGCTGGATGGGGATTGCGGTGGCGAGCTTCCTGCAGATCGTCTGGCGGCATCCGCTGGCCTCGGTCGCGGCGCGGGCCTGCGCGGCGCCGGGAGCGGTGTTCGCGGGCGTTTGCCTGCTCTCCGGATCGATCTGGGGGCGCCCGACGTGGGGCACCTGGTGGGAGTGGGACGGGCGGCTGACGTCGATGCTGATCCTCTTCTTCCTCTATCTTGCCTACATCGCGCTCGCGAATGCCTCCGGCCGCGACGAGAGCGGGCAGCGCATCCAGGCGCTGTTCGGGCTGGTCGGCGCGATCAACCTGCCGGTGATCCATTTCTCGGTGCAATGGTGGCGGACACTGCACCAGGGCGAGAGCATCGGGCTTTCGGGGACGACGATCGATCGGTCCTTGCTGTGGCCATTGCCGCTGTCGGCGCTCGGTTTCACCCTGCTGTTCGGCGCGATCGTGCTGATGCGGATGCGGGCGCTGCTGGCCGACGCGAAGGTCGAGGCGCGGCTGCGTCGGATGGCGGCGGCATGACGGGCGGCTGGGCCTTCGTGATCGCGGCTTATGCCGTGGCGCTCGTCGGCACGGGCGGGCTGACTCTGTGGGCCTATCTGGCGCTGCGCCGGTCGGAGGCGCGCGCGGAGGCGTTGCGCGACCGGTGACCATGTTCGCCAAGGCCAAGAATCAGCGGCTGACGCTGGCCATCCTAGCGGTGGTGGCGGTGATAGCCGCCGCGCTGCTCGCCATGTCCGCGCTCAAGGATCAGGCCGCCTATTTCTACACGCCCAGCGACATGGCGAAGGATCATGTCGAGCCCGGTCGCGCCTTCCGCCTCGGCGGGATGGTGACCAAGGGATCGCTCCGGCGGCAGCCCGACGGCGTCACGATCCGCTTCGAGGTGAGCGACGGCGCAGCGAGCGTGCCGGTCCGCTATACCGGCGTGACCCCGGCGCTGTTCCGCGAGGGATCGGGCGTCGTCGCCGATGGGCGGCTCGATACGTCCGGCACCTTCATCGCCGATCAGATCCTCGCCAAGCATGACGAGCGCTACATGCCGCCGCAGATCGCGGGCGCGATGCACAAGACCGAAAGCCTGAAGAAGTGATCGCCGAAGCCGGCCTTGCGGTGCTGTGGATCGGTGCGGCGCTGTGCGTGCTGCAACTGGCGCTGTCCGTGGCGAGCCTGCGGGCTCCGGTTCCGGCGGCCTCCATCGACACGGGGCCTGCGCTCTGGACGCCCTCCACCAAGCAGGCCGACGAGATCGCGGCGCTCAATCGCCTCATCCGCCCGGTCGCGGTGGCGCAGGCGGTGGCGACCGGGATCGCCTTCGCGCTGCTGATCACTTTGTTCGTGCAGGTCGATCTGTCGGTACTGCTCGTCGCCGAGAACGACCATAGCGCCAAGCCCTTGCTCTACCGGTTCGCAGGCACCTGGGGCAACCACGAAGGCTCGATGCTGATGTGGGTCGCGATCCTCGCAGTGGCGGGCGCGGCGGTGGCGCTGCTGGAGCGGCGGCTGGCCGAGCGGACCCTGATCGCCACGCTGGGCGGGCAGGCGACGATCGGCCTCGGTTTCTACGCCTTCCTGCTCTTCGCCTCGAACCCGTTCGCAAGGCTCGATCCGGCGCCGCTGGACGGGCAGGGGCTCAACCCGCTGCTGCAGGACCCCGGCCTCGCCTTCCATCCGCCGACGCTCTACCTTGGCTACGTCGGGCTCTCCGTGGCCTTCTCCTTCGCGATCGGAGCGCTGGTCACCCGTGACGTCGGCCCGGCCTTCGCCCGCGCGATGCGGCCGTGGGTGCTGGGGGCGTGGATCTTCCTGACGCTCGGCATCACCGCCGGCAGCTATTGGGCCTATTACGAGCTCGGCTGGGGCGGCTGGTGGTTCTGGGATCCGGTCGAGAATGCCTCGCTGATGCCGTGGCTGGCGGCGACGGCGCTGCTTCATTCGGTGACGGTGCTGGCGACACGCGACGGGCTTCGCGCCTGGACGGTGATGCTCGCCGTCGTCGCTTTCTCGATGAGCATGATCGGCACTTTCCTGGTCCGCTCCGGTGTCCTGACGAGCGTTCATGCCTTCGCGGTCGATCCCAAGCGCGGCATGTTTCTGCTTGCATTGCTGGCGCTCTACATCGGCGGCGCGCTGGCCTTGTTCGCGCTCCGGGTCGGGACGGTGCGCGAGGGCAGTCGCTTCGATCTCGTCAGCCGTGAAGGCGCGCTGGTCGTCAACAATCTGCTGCTGTCGGTGATCCTCGGCATCGTGCTGGTCGGCACGCTCTATCCGCTGATTGCCGAGAGCCTGACCGGCGCGAAACTGTCGGTCGGCCCGCCCTATTTCAACGCCACTGCCGGGCCGATCGCGCTCGGCATGATGATCATCCTCGCCGCAGGGCCGCTGATGCGCTGGCGGCGCGAAGATGGCGTGCGGTTGCTGCGCAAGCTCGTCGCGCCGGGTGCGGTTGCGCTGGTGACGGGGATCGCGGTGAAGATCGCGGCGCCGACGATCGCGATCCTGCCGCTGCTGGGCCTCGCCTTCGCGGCGGGTGTCGGGGTTGCTAGCGTGATGCCGCTGTTCGGGCGCAACCTCCTGCGCACGCCGCTCTTCACCTGGGGTATGGTGATCGCCCATCTCGGCATCGCCGTCAGCCTTGCCGGCATGGCGAGCGAGCGCGCCTTCACCAAGGAAACCCTCGTCGCGGCCGCGATCGGCGAGACCGTGCATGTTGGCCCCTATGCGGTGACGCTGGCGAACGTCGAACCGGGCTTCGGACCCAATTGGACGTCGCTCGATGCGACGCTGCGGATCGTGCGCGGCAATGAGGATTCCTTCGAACTGAAGCCGCAGGCCCGCGCTTACTGGGCGCCGCCGACCGAGACGAGCGAGACCGCGATCGCGACCGTCCTCGATGGGCAACTCTACACCGTGCTCGGCCGCCAAGCGGAGAACGGCCGCTGGCAGCTGCGCTTGTGGTGGAAGCCGCTCGTCACTTTGATCTGGGCGGGCGGTGCGCTGGTCGCGTTCGGCGGCGTGCTGACCCTGCTCGGGCGCATCCGGCGCGAGGGCCGGGCCGCGCGGCGGCAGCGTTCGGGGTTCTGGGGATGAACCGGCAGGCGACTCTCTTCTGGCTCCCGCTCGCGATCTTCATCGGGCTGGCGACCTCTTTCCTGCTCCGGCTGCATCGGCCGGAGAGCAGCAACATCGAATCGCGGCTGATCGGCGCGACCGTGCCCGATTTCGCGCTGCCGGCCGCCACGGCGGGCGTGCAGGGGCTGTCGAGCGCGGACCTCAAGGGGCAGGGGCCGCACCTCGTCAATTTCTTCGCGAGTTGGTGCGTGCCGTGCGTGTCCGAAGCACCGGTCCTGAAGCGGATGGCGGCCGATGGCATACCCATCGTCGGCATCGCGATCCGGGATCGGCCGGAGGCGGTGGCCACTTTCCTCGGCCGCTTCGGCAATCCCTATCAGCGCATCGGCAGCGATCAGCAGGCGCGCATCCAGATCGATTTCGGCTCGTCTGGCGTGCCCGAGACCTTCGTCGTCGACGGCAAGGGCGTGATCCGCCTGCAGATCATCGGTCCGATCGGGTCGCAGCATATGCCCGATATCCGCGCGGCGCTGGCGGCTAAGTGATGCGGCGCGCGCTCTTCCTCATCGCCTTGCTGGCAGGTGCCGGCGCGGTGCTGGCCGACAGCAACCTGCCGCCCGCGCCCTATGCCGACGTGCAACTGCCCGACCCCCACAAGGAGGCCGAGGCGAAGGCGCTGATGGAGACGCTGCGCTGCCTCGTCTGCCAGGGCCAGTCGATCGCCGACAGCAATGCCGAGATGGCGGGCGACATGCGCAGCCTGGTTCGCGAGCGGATCGCGAAAGGCGAGGCGCCGGAGGCGATCCGCGCCTACCTCGTCCGCCGCTACGGCGATTGGGTGAGCTACACCCCGCCGCTCGATGGCTCGACCGCCTTCCTCTGGGCCGCGCCCGCCTTGCTGCTACTGGTCGGCGGCGTGTTCGCGGGGGGCAGCATCCGGCGGCGGCGGCGATGATCGGCTGGCTGATCTTCGCGCTGTTCGCGCTCGTCTGCGGCGTCGGCCTGTGGGTGGTGGCGCGGCCGGGCATGGCGGGCCTGAAGATCATCGCGGCCGCTCTGCTGCTCGCCGCGGCGGGCTATGTCTGGCAGGGGCATCCGTCGTTGCCGGGCCATCCGGCCGAAGAGGGCGCGAAGCCCAAGCCGGTCACCGCCTTCGCCACCGAGCGGACCGAGTGGATGGACACCGTCGGCCCGGATGCGGACATCCTCGCCTCGGCCGACACGTGGATCGCGCGCGGCGAGCCCGATTATGCCGTCGGCATCGTGCGCGGCTACATTGCCCAGCGTCCGAAGAGCGCGATGCTGTGGATCGGGCTCGGCAATGCGCTGGTCCAATATTCGGACGGTGTCGTCACGCCGGCGGCACGCTACGCCTTCGATCGCGCTGCGGCGCTTGCCCCCAGCAGCCCCGCCCCTCCGTATTTTCTCGGGCTCGAATATGCGCTGTCGGGTGATCTAGAAACCACCGAGAGGCTTTGGCAGCCTATTGTTACGAACGCTCCGCGCGACGCCCCCTGGCGCGCGAAGCTGGCGATGCGATTGGAACTGATCCGGAGACTTCGTCTAAGTAATTGATCTTTACATAAATCAATGGAGTTTGGGCGCTTTGCGGCCCATTTACTCCGAACGGTACGTCGGCTGGGCGAGGTACCGTGCAGGCAGCCGGGGGGCCGCGCGTTAGTATGGTGTCTGAAGTAAGCGTGGCGCAGATCGCGCCGCTGATCGGTCGATTGCGCCGGTCGGACGATATAACCGAGGAGGAAGCCCAAGCACTTGCGGCGGCCGCCGAGGAACAGCGGACCCACGCCCCGCGTACCCGTATCGCCCGCAGCCATGTGCCGCTGCGCAACAGCCAGTTGCTGATCGATGGCTTCGTGAGTCGCGAGGCCGAGCTGCCGGACGGCCGCCGCCGCATCCTGGCGATCCATGTCCCGGGCGATTTCGTTGACCTCCACGGCTTCGTGCTGCGCTCGCTCGATCATGAGGTCGTGGCGCTGACAACCGCGACGATGGTGCTTTTCCCGTATGAGCGGATGCTGTCCGTGATCAGCGATCATCGCCATCTGAGCCGCGTGCTGTGGTTCGCGACGACGGTCGACGCTGCCATCCATCGCGAATGGATCGCATCCTACGGCCGTTCCGCCGTCGCGCGGCTCGCGCACCTGTTCTGCGAACTGCGTGCGCGGCTGGAGGCCGTGGGGCTTGCCGATACCAGCGGTTATGCGCTGCCTTTGACCCAGATCGACCTTGCCGACGCGACCGCGCTGACGCCGGTCCACGTCAATCGCACGCTGCGCCAGTTGCGCGAGGCGGGGCTCGTCGATTTCCGGTCGGGCCGGGTCGAGATAGGCGATCTCGCCGGGCTGGAGCGCGTCGCAGGCTTCGACGCCCGCTACCTCTACCTCAACAAGGTCGATCGCTAGGCGTCTCGATCGAGCATGGTGCGGACGCGCGTCGCCAGCGCCGCGAAGGTGAAGGGCTTGGTGATCAGCGCGACGCCGGGATCGAGCCTTCCATGGTGGACGATCGTGTCGCGGGCGTAGCCGGTCGTGAATAGAATCCGCAGGTTCGGGAGCAGGGCGCGCGCCTGCTGCGCGACCATTGCCCCGGTCATGCCGCCCGGCAGCACGACATCGGTGAAGAGCAGGTCGATGGCCGTGCCCTCGCGCTCCAGCAGCCGTAGCGCGGTCCGCCCGTCGGGCGCTTCCAGCACCTGATAGCCGAGATCGCGCAAAACCTCGGTCGAATGGGCGCGGACGTCGTCGTCATCCTCGCAGACCAGGATGGTCTCGCCCGGTCGCGCGGTGGGCAGTTCGGGCGCGGTGGCCGCCTCGTCCTGGTCGTGCCTCGCCGCTTCCTCCTCGCCGAGACGGGGGAGGTAGATGCGTACGCTCGTCCCCTGTCCCGGCGTCGAGAGCAGTTGCACATGCCCGCCCGATTGCTTGACGAAGCCATAGACCATCGAAAGCCCGAGGCCGGTGCCCTTGCCGACATCCTTGGTCGTGAAGAAGGGTTCGAACACGCGCTCCAGCGTCGCCGCGTCCATGCCCGTGCCGGTGTCGGCGATCGAGAGCAGGACATAGTCGCCGGGGGAGGGGATGCCCTCTTCGCCCTCGGCTAGAGTGCGATTCGTCGTTGCGATCGTCAGATCGCCGCCGTGGGGCATTGCGTCGCGGGCGTTGATCGCGAGGTTCAGGATTGCATTTTCGAGCTGGTTGGGATCGGCCTCGACCGGCCAGAGCCCGGGCGCGAGGCCGGTGGCGACGGCGATCGGCTCGCCGAGCGAGCGGCGGAGCATTTCCAGCATGCTGCCGATCAGGCGGTTGGCGTCGAGCGGGCGCGGCGAAAGCGGCTGGCGTCGAGAGAAAGCGAGCAGGCGCTGCGTGAGCGTCGCGGCACGCATCGCGCCGGTCATCGCATTGTCGGCGGCGCGGCGAAGGCGGGCGGCATCGGCGGGTGCGGTGCGCAGGACGGTTTCGAGATTGCCGGTAACAATCTGCAGCAGGTTATTGAAATCATGAGCGATCCCGCCAGTAAGCTGGCCCACGACCTCCATCTTCTGCGCCTGGCGAAGCTGTTCTTCGGTCTCGGCCAGCGTGCGTTCCCGCTGCCGTTCCTTGGTCACGTCGCGGGCGACGGTGTAGAACAGCCCTTCGACGGGAACCGCCATCCACGACAGCGTACGATAGTCGCCCGAGCGGCTGCGGAAGCGATTTTCGAAGGTCTCGGTCGGGATGCCGTGCCGTAGCTTCTCAATGTCGGCGTGGGTTGCGGCGACGTCGTCGGGATGGAGCAGCCAATCGGCGGTGCGGCCCACGAATTCGCTCGTCTCCCAGCCCAACACCTTGGTCCAGGCCGGATTGACCGCAAGCCAGACGCCGTCGGCGCTGGCGACGCCCAGGAGATCCTGGCTGACCTGCCAGACGCGGTCGCGCTCGGCGGTGCGTTGCGCGACCTGGGTTTCGAGCGTCTCGTTGAGCTTGCGCGTCGCTTCGAACAGCCGCGCATTGTCGATCCCGATCGCGGCATGGGCGGCGATGCCGACGGCCAGGCGCTCGGCGCGATCGTCGAAAATGCCGGTGTCGGGATGGCCGAAGAACAGTCCGCCGAACACCTCGCCGGATCGCGATACCACCGGCACCGCGAGATAGCTCTTCAGCGGCAGATGTCCCTTCGGCATGCCGCGGTGCGGTGCGCTGCCGCCATAGCGCGGATCGGTGGTAATATCGTCGGAGCGGATGATGCCGGTGCCGGCGAATGTCGGCGCGAAGACGGCGGTGTTCCGCGGCATCGGGAAATCGGCGAAGGCGCTGCGCTCCACGCCCGACAGCGCGTAGAGCATGTAATATTCGCCCTCGCGATTGATCGCGTTGTAGAAAAAGGCGCCGAAGGCTGCGCCGGTCAGTTCGGTGCCGGCATCGACCACCGCCTGGACGAGCTTCTCGCTGTCCAGCTCCCCGGCGATCTTCTGGACCGTGGCGTTGAGGATCTCGAGCGCGTTGCGTTCGCGCACCCGCGACGTCGTCTCCGCGACGATGCAGAGCACGCCTGCGACCGATCCATCCGCCTCGGTGACCGGCGAATAGGAGATGTCGAAATAGATGTGTTCGAGGAAGCCGTGCCTCTCCATCCGGAAAGGGCGATCGTGCGCGTGGACGGTGCGGCCATCTTCGCGCACCGAACGCAACAGCGGCTCGAGATCGTCCCAAAGCTCGCTCCAATTCTCGCGCGCCGGGCGCCCGAAGGCAGCGGGATGCTTGTTGCCGATCGTCGGGGCGTAGGCGTCGTTGTAGAAGGCGACGTACTCGGGCCCCCAGAACAGCACGATCTGCGCCCTCGACGGCAGGATCAGCCGCAGCGTGGCAGACAGAAGCGGCGACCAGCCGGATGGCGCGCCGATCGGCGAGGCGGCCCAATCGACCCTGTCGACGACAGCGTCGATCGTCCCATGATCCGGCAGGGGCGAGGGGGGCGCCGGGCTGGAAGGGATTTCGACCATTGCCGTTGTTGACGCTCCGACGGTTCAGTGGTTCCTCTAGCTCGGCTGCGGAAGCGACGAAAGCGGGGAGAGGGGCCGATGATACGTCACCGATCGGCCGTGTGGGCCTGGGTCGCGGCGATGGCCGTCGCCTGCCCGGCATGCGCCACGGAGATCACCGGCGCGGGCGCGACCTTTCCGGCCCCGGTCTATGCGAAATGGGGCGAGGCTTATCGGCGGCAGACGGGAATCAGCTTGAATTATCAGGCGATCGGGTCCGGTGGCGGCATCAAGCAGATCAAGGCCAACACCGTCGATTTCGGCGCGACCGATCGTCCGCTGAAGCCGGCCGAGCTGGCCGCGGCCGGGCTCTATCAATTCCCCACCGTCGTCGGCGGCGTAGCGCCGATCGTCAATTTACCCGACGTCCGATCCGGCCAGATACGGCTTTCCGGGCCGCTGCTCGGCGACATTTTTCTGGGCAAGGTTCGGCGCTGGGATGCACCGCAAATCGCCGCGCTCAACCCCGGCGTGGCGTTGCCGAGGCTGCCGATCACCGTCGTCCATCGCTCGGACGGTTCGGGCACGACCTTCCTCTTCACCTCCTATCTCGCGCTCAAGAATCGGGAGTGGGCATTGCGCGTCGGCGCCAGCGATGCGGTATCCTGGCCGGCAGGGATCGGTGGCAAGGGCAGCGACGGCGTCGCCGCCTTCGTGAAGCAGACGCCCGGCAGCATCGGCTACGTCGAATTCGCCTACGCCCGACAGAATGGCGCGGGCACGATCCTGCTGCAGAATAAGGCCGGCCACTTCGTCGCGCCGGGCGCGGCTACGTTCGGCGCTGCCGCCAAGGCCGCCAATTGGCTGCGCAGCCCCGGCAACCATGTCCTGCTGCTCGACGAATCGCATCCCGACGCGTGGCCGATCACGGGCGCGACCTTCATCCTGGTCCATCGTCGCCCGTCCGATGCCGCGCGAAGCGGGCAGGTGCTTCGGTTTTTCGACTGGACCTATGACTCGGGCGATAGTCTGGCGGCGGGGCTCGACTATGTGCCGCTACCCAGGATCGTGAAGACGCTGCTCGTCCGGCAGTGGGGCGCGCTGATCAAGGCCGACGGCAAACCCGTCTACGTCGGCCGATAGTCATTTTCGGCCGTGGTTCGCACTCGCCTCTGTTCCGCAGGCCAGCGGCTGCTTATGCCGGGCCGGTGATCGATCGCATGCCGGCACCATCGCTCTCTCCCGCGACGCGCGGTGCTCCGCCGGGGCATGCGCTGGGCGAAATCGCTTTCCGCTTCGCCTGTGCCGCGGCAGTGACCTTGCTGCTGGCGGCGATCGCCGGCCTGATCTTCAGCCTGATCCTCGGCGGCTTCCCCGCCTTCCGGGCCTTCGGCTTCGGATTCCTGACCTCGACCGAATGGAATCCCGTGACCGACGTCTATGGTGCGGCGGGGCCGATCGTCGGGACCTTGATCACCGCCTTCGTCGCGCTGCTCATCGCGCTGCCGCTGGCGCTGGGTGTCGCGATCTTCCTCGTCGAATTCTGCCCGGCGCGGCTCTCCCGCGCGCTCGCCATCGCGGTCGAGCTGCTCGCCGGCATCCCCTCGATCGTCTACGGCATGTGGGGCCTGTTCTTCCTCGCCCCGTGGTTCGCCGCCCATGTCGAATTGCCGATGATGAGCGGGGCCAACATCTTCACCGCCAGCCTGATCCTGGCGCTGATGGTGCTGCCTTATATGGCGGCGGTGTTCCGCGAACTGTTCCTGACGGTGCCGCTACATATGCGGGAGGCGGCCTATGCGCTCGGTTGCACGCCGTTCGAAGTGGTGCGGGCGGTCGTGATCCCGTCGGTCCGCCGGGGAATGATCGGCGTGATCATGCTCGGCCTCGGGCGTGCCCTCGGCGAGACGATGGCGGTGACCTTCATCATCGGCAACGCGCACGGCCTGCCGCATTCACTGTTCGACAGCGGATCGACGATCGCCTCGACGATCGCCAACGAATTCGCAGAGGCGACCAGCGACATGCACAGCGCCGCGCTGATCGCGCTGGGATTCCTGCTGTTCGTCATGAGCTTCGCGGTGCTCGCCATCGCGCGGTTGCTGTTGCGCGGGGCCAGGCAATGAGCGCGCGCGTCGTTCGCCGCCGCATCGCCAATGCGCTATTCGTCGGCCTGTGCGGGCTAGCGACGCTGATCGCGCTCGCGTTCCTGATCCTCATTCTCTGGACGCTGTTTTCGAAGGGTTTCGGCGGGATCGACCGCGCCGTCTTCCTGCTCGATCAGCCGCCGCCGGGCTCGGCGGGCGGCCTGCGCAACGCCATCGTCGGATCGCTGATCATGTGCGCGATCGGCATGGCCATCGCACTCGTCGTCGGCATCCTCGCGGGCACCTGGCTGGCCGAATATGGCGCGGGCACGCGCGCCGGCGCCGTCATCCGCTTCCTCAACGACGTCCTGATCTCGGCACCGTCGATCCTGATCGGCCTGTTCGTCTATGAACTGCTCGTGGCGCCGTTCCACGGCTTCTCGGGATTGGCCGGCGGGATCGCGCTCGCCTTTCTCGCGACGCCGATCGTGGTGCGCACGACCGAGGACATCCTCGCCCTACAGTCCGGCACGCTGCGCGATGCCGGCATGGCGCTCGGCGCGAGCCGGGCCTTCGTGATCCGCAAGATCATCTGGAAGGCGGGACGCACCGGCCTGCTCACCGCCGGCCTGCTCGGCTTCGCGCGCATCTCGGGCGAAACGGCGCCGCTGCTGTTCACCAGCCTCGGTAACCTCAACAACAATTACAGCCATTTGACCCAGCCGATGGCGAGCCTGCCGACCACGATCTTCCAGTTCGCGCTGAGCGCCTACGACGATTGGCAGCGGCTGGCCTGGACCGGAGCCTTGCTGATCGCGCTCGCGGTTCTCGGCATCAACGTCGCGGGTCGGCTCCTCGCCCGGGAGGCGCATCGCCCATGATCGATCCCGTCCTGCCGTCGCAGCAGCCGGGCTCTGCGGCCGAGCCTCATTATATGACGCCGCCGCCGGCCGATCGGATCGTGCTGGAAGCGCGCAGGCTCGACTTCTTCTACGGCAGGAACCAGGTCCTGCGCGGCATCGATCTGCCAATCGCACGCCATTCGATCACCGCGCTGATCGGGCCGTCGGGCTGCGGCAAATCGACGCTGTTGCGCGCCCTCAACCGCATCTACGCGCTCTATCCCGGGCAACGCGCGCAGGGGCAGGTGCTGCTCGACGGCGAAAATGTGCTGGAAGGCGGCGATCCTGCGGCGCTGCGTGCGCGCATCGGCATGGTCTTCCAGACACCGACGCCGTTTCCGATGTCGGTATACGACAATGTCGCCTTCGGGGTGCGCCTGTACCGCCGCTTGGGACGGGCCGACATGGACATCGTCGTCCAGCGCGCGCTTCAGCGGGCGGCGCTCTGGGACGAGGTGAAGGACAATCTGTTTGCCAGTGGTCTCGGCCTGTCGGGCGGGCAGCAGCAGCGTCTTTGTGTCGCACGGGCCATCGCGGTCGAGCCCGAGATACTGCTGCTCGACGAACCCGCGTCGGCGCTCGATCCCGCCTCGACTGCGCGGCTCGAGCAGACGTTGGTCGAACTCAAGCGCGAGGTGACGATCGTCATCGTCACCCACAATCTCCAGCAGGCGAGCCGGATCTCGGACTATGCGGGGCTGATGTTCCTCGGCCGGATGATCGAGTTCGGGCCGACCGAAAATCTCTTCGCGGCCCCTCGCTCGCCCCGCACGCGGGACTATGTCACCGGGCGCTTCGGCTAGTCTTTACTGGACGGTGTCGGCGCCGGGCGCATCGGCCTCGGCACAGTGCGCGGCGGCGCCCCAGCTCGTTCCCTCGGCGCGACGGCCTTCGAGATAGCAGCGGATCAGCTGGTCGCGGATCGTGCCGAGGTCCTTGCCCGCCTCCCACGCGCGCTTGAACTGGACGTAGCCGGAGCGCTCGGTCGCGTAGCAGGGCGCATATTCCGGGTGGAAACCGAACAGGCGGCGGCAATATTTCGAATCGGGGACCGGGGGGCTTTCCTTGAGCGCCACATCGACCTGCGTCACGCGTTCGTTGGCATATTTGATGCGCTCATAACCGTCCCACGCCAGCCAGATCAGGCCTGTCGCGAGGGCGAAGGGGATCATATAGGCGATGATCCTGAGGACGAGGTGGCCGGTGAGCATCCGGCGGATGACCGGCAATTGGCGCGCCCATTGGCCGACCGCGGTGGTGATGTCTTCGATCCAGTGGAGGGGGGAAGCCATCCGTCTATCCTCTGTGCTCGGTCGTTACGGCCGTGCCCTCGGCGAATATCAGCGACGGCGGCCCGTACAAACGAAAAGAGGCCGGCTTTCGCCGGCCTCTCGTCTCCCCAATCGGGTTGGGTCCGATCGGTTGGATCAGTTGAAGGCGACCGAGACGCCCTTGCGGCGCAGGCCATAGCCGACGAGGCCGAAGCCGCCGATCATCATCGCCCAGGTCATCGGCTCAGGAACCGCCGACGTGTAGTTGTAGGTGATGGTGAAATCAGCGTTGGCGTTGGTCGACTGCGTTGCAGTGGTGTTGCCGCCCGTGTTGTTGAGCGACGTCTTAGTCAGCGTCGAGGCGATGAAGTCCGCCGTCGAGCCCGCTGCGCCGGTGAAGGCCGAAAGGCCGCTCGTCAGAGTGGTCGTCTTGCCGACGTTGGTGGCGGCGATCGCGTCGAGCGTGACCGACTGGCCTGCACCGACGCTATAATCTTGGCCGTTGCCGTCAGCGTCCTTCGTGTCGGTCTTCAGGCCGTACTTGAAACCCGAAGTCGTCGACGTGTCGAAGCTTGAAAGAAGCAGTGCGTTGATCGCGCTGTTGCTCGAACCCGTCTGCAGATAAGCCAGCGTCGCAGCGTCGCCGTCGGAACCGCCCGAAGCATTATTCTGAACGGTGATCGTCGTCGTGAAGCCGAAAGCGCTCGTGATCACGACCGAGTTCAGCGTACCGAGCGTCGAATCGAACAGATTGAACGTCGACGACGCGGTGAAGTCCGTCGTACGGTTGTCGAAATTGATATTCTGAACGATCGAAGTGGCATTGACGGCGCTGGTCAGCGCAGTGGCGGCGATGGCCGCAGCAATAAACTTCTTCATGTAGACCCCCAACAAGTCACAGAGGAAAGGGTGGGCAACCGGGTCATCCGTTTGCCGTCCCGCATTCTCTGTCAGAAAACCGCCAAAAAAGCAATCGTCAACAATGGTTAACCGAACCCCTCGTGCAAGAATGGTGGTTAACGGCAATTTCAAATGAAATCAGATGTTTAGATAAATTCGCGCGCCGAAAACACCGCAACATTGCGGAATCTACCTAGTCTGGCCGAGCCAGTACGTTTCGGTTGCGTCATGGAAAACGCTGGAGCGGGCGAAGGGATTCGAACCCTCGACCCCGACCTTGGCAACGCAAAATGGGGTCGACGCAGGAACTCCCATACAGCCGTATTTGAGAAGTAAATCAAGGCTTTCATAAATTTGTTTGACGCATGCGTTTTCACTGAAGCGCAGTCGTCTGTTACCCCGGATGTTACCCCGCAGCATCGTGAGGTTGTGGTCAGAACCCGTTGCGCGGCTTTTCGAACTCGAACTTCAGGACAGCGAACGAGCCACCGGATCGCCAAGTCGGCTGCAACTTCTCGCTCAGAAATTATAGCTGAGCGAGACGCGGCCGCCATATTCGCCGAGCTTGTTCGACGTCTGACCGAAGCCGCTGCCGCCGAGTCGGAAGCCGTGGCCGACGGAGACATCGGATCCGGCCTCAACACGCAGCGCATCCTTGCCTGTAGCGGCACCCGTCACCGAGAAGCCTTGGCCGGTTCCCGCAAAGGCTGCGTGCTCAATACCGAGCGTGTTGCCCCAAATGCGCTGGTAGCTGATCGACAGGCGGGGGAATAACGTCGCCGAACCTATTGGTGCCGTCCCGGCAAGCTTGGCGCCAATATGGATGATATCGAGATCGCGGTTGCTCTTGTCGACGGTGAGCGCGGCGACGGTGCCTATTTCAGCGAAGGCGTCGCGATGGCTGCGCAGATGCGAATAACCGGCGAATGGCGAGAGGGTCGCGTTGTGGCCGATTGCGATGCCGTAGGCGGCCTCGCCAAAGACTTGTGCGGTGTTGGCGTCATATTTCGCCGACTGCAGGCCGCCGAGCGTGCCGAGGTTGACCGAGCGACGCGCGTCGATGCGATGCCAGCTATAGGCAACACCGCCGTCTAAGGTCAGAGCATCGCGGTTCCAGCCGACATAAGCCGATATCAGCTTGGTATCGACGTCTGCGTGGCTGGCCTGACCCCGAACGCCGATATCGCTTTTGAGATAGCCGGCGGCTCCACCGAAGCGCAGGCCGTCATGCCCTATGTCGATACCGGCAATCCCGCCGCGACGATCGGTTTGGGTAAAGGCTGTCTGAGTGGAGGCGCGGCTCTCCACGAGACCATACATGGCCTGGCCCCAAATGCCGACGCCGTCTCCGCCGGTGCTCGCTCGACTGCGGACAACACGGGCCACCTCTTGTCCCTCGTCGAGCAGGATGGTCGGCACGCTAGCATGCAGCTCGCCTGCAAGCGTGGTGAAGGCGGCCTGCGCGCCGATCGCGCTTTGTCCCAGCACATAGTTGTAGAGGGGATTGCCAAGACCACGCGATTGAATCGAAGCGGCAACGCTTGCCTGATTGGCGCCGTTGGCGATCGCCGCGAAGCTGATGTCATTGCGCGCAAGCGTCAGAGTCACGGTGTTGCTGCCGTAGGTCAGCAAAGGTGTGAGGAAGGCTAGGCTGCTAGAGACGTTGTTGAAGGTGCCAGACACGCCGCCCGCAGCCGTCAGGATCGTATAGTTGGTGAGGTTGGCATAGGTGCCAGTCGCGTCGGGAAGCACTCGGACCGTGCCCGCTAGCGATGCGGTGCCCGTAGCGTTGACACGATCGGCCTGACCCGCCGCATTTGCCTCGACAATGAACGTGGAGCCTGCGGCAAAGACCACGTTGCCGACGACCGTTTGCGTGCCGATCGAATTGCCGGGCGCATAGTTGCCACCCGACGCGATCGCCACGTTGCCGAGAATGCCTGTGCCGCCAAGCGTGCCGCCTGCGACCACGGTTGTCGGCGATACGATGCTGCCGTTAATCGAAAGCGTGCCCCCGGAGACTGTGGTCGGCCCGGTGTAATTGTTCGTGCCTGTGATGTTGAGGCGACCATCGCCCGTCTTCGTAAATGCGCCGTTGCCGGTCAGGCTGCCGGCAAAGGCGGTGTTTGTCGCCTGGTTCACGGTCAGCGAACCGCCGGCGATGTTGATGCTGGCCGTTGTGCTGACGCCAGCGAGTTCGGCCACAGTTTGCGTCGTGCCCGAAATGTCTAGTTGGCCTGTTCCCTCCACATCCAGCTCTGTTGTCGCCGCCACAGGTGCAGAAAGCTTGATCGAGCCTGCCAGGATGTTGGTCACGCCTGTGAATGTGAAGTTAGTGCCGAAGGTAAGCTTACCAATTCCGAGTTTATTGATCGTGCCCGTGCCACTTAGGCTGCCACCGAACGTGTAATCGTCCGAACGATTGACGACGAGAGTGCCGTTGTCGACCAGACTGCCGGTGAAAGCACCGACGGTGCTGCCGTTGCCGACCTGTAGCGTGCCAGTAGCAGAAGTGACGAAATTGCCGCCCTGAGTGCCGGTGATAATGGCGGTGGTGCCGTCATCGATTGTCGTCGTGCCGGTCATAGACGAGATGGTGCCGCCTTGAATGGTGACGGTTGGCGTCAACGCGATGCTGTTGGTGCCGTCTAGCGTAACCTTGCCAGCACCGGTCAGAAGTACGTTACCTGTGCCGGTGACAATGCTTGAGCCGAACGTGGAGCCCGCCGAAGCGCTGCTGCTGCGGACGACAAGCGTACCATTATCCACGATCGAAGGTGCAGTGACACCAGCGAGGCCGCTTGCACCATTCTGATCCTCAAGGGTCGCTGCGGAAGAAATGGTCGCTGTGTTGAACGCGCTGCTATTAGTGGCTGGAGCAGTCCAATAGCCGCTTTGGACATTGAGGGCGCTAAAACCAGTAAAGCTCGCGACCTGTTGCGATGCGAATCCGGTAAACGGCTGCCCAGCCTGTTGCGTTGAGTTGGCTTCGGTCAAGGTGCCCGCCAGGATCGCGGTGTCTGTCCCTCCACCACCGACGATTGCGCCGACCACATTCGAACCGGTGCGCAGGGTTACGGTGTCACTCATCGCACCAAGTCGGACGGCTGTGCCGCTGTCGCTGGTAATCGTTCCGCTGTTGTCCAGCGACACCGTCACATTGCTTGCCAGAATGGCGGTCGATGAAGGTCCTGTCGCGGAGATGATGCCGGATGTGGCGTTGGTGATGTTGGCCGATGAGCCCTGCAGCGACGAGAGGGAAATGCCGGTAGAATTGCCGGGTGGCAGCGTCGAAGTCGTCCTGGTCGCCGCGGAGATCACGCCGCTGTTCGAAATGTTGGCGGTCGTGCTTTGCGCGGCGCCGTTCAGCGCTACCGAAATGCCGGTCGCGCGGCTGTCGCCCGAGGCGATGATCCCACCGGTGTTTGAGATCGATACCAAGCCGGTATTGCCCGTCGCGGAAGCAGCCACCCCCAGCGCAATGCTGCTATTGCCGTTTGAGATAGTGCCACTGTTGGAAACCGCCGCGCTGCGCGACTGATCGGCTGCGGAAAAAGTGCTCTGGATCGATAGTCCGCCAGTAATCGTCCCGGCGTTGCTCGCCGTGACGTTACTTGATCCCTGGAGGATCGCAGCAGCACCCGTGCGCGTGGCGCTGGTCAGGATTTGACCGTTGTTAGAAAATGTCAGGTCGCTCGTGCTTGAGATGGACACCGCCGCGCCGGAAGAAAGACTCGTAGACCCTAGCTGCTGGTTGTTGACGAGCGAGCCGAAGGATCCGGAGATCCCCCCCGACAGAGTTCCATTGTTGATAAATGCGGCAAGCCGACCCGAGCCCGAAATCGCGTTGGATGCGAAAGTCGGAAGCGAAGTCGAGACCGCGCCGGTAAGGGTGGCGCGATTGTCGATAGTTCCGGTGCCGTCGACATAAACCGTTCCAGCGAAAGGTGCGGAACCCGTGATCGTCGCGAGCGATCCGGCGCCGTTGATCTGAACGAGCCGATCTTCGAAGCTTGCGGAGATGCCGGTATCGAGGGCGACAGTGCCGCTCTGATCGTAGGACCAGCCATAGATGTCGCGTCCCGCGCCGCCATCGATAGTGCCCGAAATACCCGTGGCAGCGCCCTTTTGAAGAAACAGATCGCTACCAGTCCCGAAGATCAGGCCGCCATTCACTGTTCCTCCTGCGGCCACATAAGAGCTCGAGAAGGAGGAGCCGTTGTAGCCGAGATTGACCGTGCCATTTATGGTGCCGGCATTTGAAAGGCTCACATTGGCGGCCTGAATCGCGACTCCCCCCGTGCCGGTGATGGTGCCGCCGGCAAGGTTTGTAATTTTACCGGAGAATGCGGAGATCGCGACGCCTCCGGTGCTCGCAATCGTGCCGGAATTGCTGAGACTTGGCGCCACAGAACCAGAAGAAAACGGGATTTGAACTGCAATGCCGCCAACGGAGATCGTGCCGCGGTTGTCGATTGTAGTGACGCCACTGACCCCCTGCGAGGTCGTGCCGTTTGCCGCCTGTACGATGCTGCCGGTGTTCAAAAGGCTGACGCTGTTGCTGATGCCCGTAGCCCCATCCAGCGTCATTAAACCGCTGTTGGTGATGGCCTTGCCGCTGAAGACGGCTGCGACTGGCTGGGAGGATTGGCGATTGGTGACTGTGATCGAGCCGCTGTTGGTGAAATTGTCGTTCGCCGTGAGATAGACCGCCCCGGCAGGCGACCCGTTCGACGTACCAGTCAGAGAGATCGAACCCGCACTGACAATATTCAGTTGGTTCGGAGTGAAGGTGACGTTGGACGTCGCGGTGGGGTAGGCGATGACAGGCGTGGAAAATATCGCCGCTGCAGTCGTCGCGGTCAGTGCCGCGTTGAGATTAACGGTGCCGACGCCGGCCAAAGCTAATTGCTGGGTCGTTGGGTTCGAGCCGGCGAGCGATAAAATCGCGTTATTGCTGAGCTGATAGCTCACGTCTTGAAACCCGCCCGCCGCTCCAACCGTGCTTGAGGCGTTGGAGGTAACGAGGTACCGGAGCGCCGCACCGCTGCCGGCCGTAACCGTGCCGGTAATCCCCGAAAATTGTCCAGAGCCGCTGTTGTGAATGTCGGTGACCAACAGGCCACCCGGCCCAAGTGTGAGATTGCCGTTCAATACTCCGCCATCGAGCGATAAATAGCGTTGGTTGGCGCCGACAAAGCCTCCGCTTAGCGAAACGTTTCCGTTTATGGTGCCTGCATTGACGACGGTCGAATTGAATACTGAAGCGGCGATCGCCGTGCTTCCGTTGCCATTGCCGACGACACCGCCCGCAGCGTTGATCAGGGTTCCATAAGCGTCGAGCGCAACTGCTGTGCCGCCGGCCGTGGTCGCTACGATCGTGCCTGTGTTTGTAACGCTGGCATTTGTCTGTAGCCCGGCAACTGCGCCTTCGATGCGGCCGCTATTGCTTACAGACGTGCCGCCAAACACCGTGACGGCAGTGCCTCCCGTCGATCGGATAGTACCCTGATTAGTGAACTGGTTGTAGGTGATTTCGACCGCCGTTCCGGTCGCAATGATGGTTCCGGTGTTGGTGCTGGTGCCGTTATTGGAAGTTGAGATGCCTTTTCCGATTACATTGATCGTGCCGCTGTTCACGAACGTGCCGACGCCAGCGAGGGCGAGAGCGGCTACGATATTGGATGGAGCGCTGGCATTGATCGTGCCCGCATTCGTAAAGGCGGATATCCCCGAATAGGTCTGTGACGTGAACGCCTGGCCGGTGAAGGCCAGGTTGGCTTGGTTGACAACGGAACCTTGGGTCGCGTTGATATCGCCAACCAGGGCGATTGTTCCCGGCGCGGAGAATCCGCTCCCCAGGGTCAGGACTGTGCCGCCGGATGGCATGAGCTGAAGTTGCTGGAAACCCGCTGGCATCGAAAGCGGAGCGTTAATCAGCGTGTCTTGCGAGGTCTTTATCCGGATGCTGTTGGTGCCGCTCCCTGCATCGATCGCACCATTAATCCCTGTCACCAGTGTTGGTGTGCCGACGTAGCGTGCAACGAGAATATCGTCTCCGCTCCCGAGGGAGACGTTGCCGTAGATCGCGCCATTGGTGGTGTCTACGAATGAGCCTCCGCCTCCGGCAACTCCTGCCGCGACGACGTTGCCAGTGATCGTGCCTGAGTTTGTGATCGATACCGCGCCGGACGAAGATAAGACGGTGCCGTTTGATGACCGGACGACACCGGTGGCCGAATTGGTGAGCGAAATGCCGCTTGCGCTGATTGCGGTGCCGGCGCCAGAGTTGGCGATTGTACCGCTATTGGTGATCGTCGCTTGCTGAAACGTAGCAATTGTCGCCGAGGAAGCAGCCGAAGTGATCGTGCCCGAGTTGGTCCACGGGCTGGATGAGGTGAAACCGTTAGGTGTCGTGCCTCTATCGAGAGCAGGGCGGGTGACACCGTCGATTAAGCCCGCATTGTCCAACGTGCCGACATGCCCGGAAATCGCGCCGATCGTCCCACTGCTTCGATTGATGATCGAAGTGAAGCTTCCGAGTGCAGGGTTGGTGGCGAGCAGCGCGATGCCACTTGTGCCGGAAAGCGAGCCGGCGTTGTCGATAGACGCAACGGCCTGTCCAGTGCTGTTGCCGCTGCTCTGCGTCAACGAAACGGCCGTCGTTCCGATTACGCTGCCGCCGGCCGCCACTGTCAGGGTGAGATTGGCGGTCGTTCCGATAAGAGAACTGCTCGAAGTGCCGTTGGCGAGGGTGATCCCAGCGGAGCCGATACCCTGAACCTGTCCTGCGACATTCACTCGTTCATTGTTTGCGTTGAACGACGCCGGCGCGTTGATTGTGATAGCGGGCGTGGCTGAGGCGCTCACGAGGGCGTTTACCGGCACGTTCACGGTTGAATTCACCGTTGTCACGGCAATGCCGTTCGCATCGACGCCGGGGCAATTGGTGATGCCCTCGGCGACGGTCGGATCGGGAGTGCACTGTGCGGACGCAGGCGCCGCCATCAGTGTTGCCATCGCGATGAAGCTTGAACTTATCGCCAGTGGCAACTTGCGGTTTTGAATCCTACCGCGATCAGTTTTCGGCACCCGTGCTGCTCCCGCTTGCTTCTTCAAAAGCCGTTCCGGCGGGCCGCATAAAACGCGATCGGCCGCGATCGGAAGCTTTCAGCAAGATTAATGATGTCGCAAGGTGCGCAAGCAGAATTGTAGTTGATCAGTTCAATTCGGACCAAACTGCCAAATCTGCCCGCAGCGTCGCGAGGTGGTGGTCGATACCAAGGCTCGCAAGTTCCAATCCCCACTTCGGGCCGGACCGTGCAAGGATGCTGAAGCGATCATCGAATGCGCTTGTGACCTGCTTTTATCCCAAGGATAGTCGCCAAGGCCACTACGGTCTTTATTTTTAGCTGTGCCACTGCCTCGACAGTGGAACGCTGGAGCGGGCGAAGGGATTCGAACCCTCGACCCCGACCTTGGCAAGGTCGTGCTCTACCCCTGAGCTACGCCCGCTCGCGGCGTTGTGGAGGGGAGAACCCCTCGGGGAGCGCGGCTGCTAGCAGGCAATGTTTGGGGCATCAAGGCCAAAGACGCATGTTCCTGTCGTATCGGTGTCGCACGACGATTTCATAGAAGGTTGCAACGATTCGGCCGAGCGGCCAAAGCTGGCGCGACGTCCTTCCCCCCGTTCAAGAATAGAGACGTTCCTTGTCCCAACGTTCCGTGCCCCGATCCCGTAAGGTCCGCGTCCTCGCGACACTCGGCCCTGCGTCGGCCACGCCGGAGATGATCCGCAAGCTCGCGCTGGCCGGTGCCGACGCCTTCCGCATCAACATGAGCCATGGCGCGCACGCCGATAAGGTGCCGCTGATCACGGCGATTCGCGCGCTGGAGAAGGATCTCGGGCGGCCGACGACGATCCTGTTCGATCTGCAGGGGCCGAAACTGCGCGTGGGCCGCTTCGCCGAGGGGCGGGTGATGCTGGAGACCGGCGCGGATTTCGTGCTCGACCGTCTCGACGTGCCCGGTGACGCGACCCGCGTCCGCCTGCCGCATCCCGAAATCTTCGCGGCGCTGGAGGTCGGCGCACGGCTTTTGCTCGACGATGGCAAGCTGGTGCTGCGCGCGATGGCCGTATCGGCCGAGCGAATCGAGACGCGCGTCGAAGTCGGTGGCGCCTTGTCCGATTCGAAGGGGCTCAACGTCCCCGACGTGATCGTGCCGATGGCGGCGCTGACCGAGAAGGATCGCCGCGATCTCGATTTCGCGATCGATCAGGGGGCCGACTGGATCGCGCTCTCTTTCGTCCAGCGGCCCGAGGATGTCGCCGAAGCGCGCCGGTTGATCGGCGGCAAGGCCTCCTTGCTCGCCAAGATCGAGAAGCCGGCGGCGATCGAGCGGCTGGAGGAGATTCTCGAGCTCGCCGATGCCGTCATGGTCGCGCGTGGCGATCTCGGTGTCGAACTGCCGCCGCAGCAGGTGCCGCTCGCGCAGAAGAAGATCGTGGCCTGTGCCCGGCGGATGGGCCGTCCCGTCGTCGTGGCGACGCAGATGCTCGAATCGATGATCACCGCGCCGACGCCGACGCGTGCCGAAGTCTCCGACGTCGCGACCGCCATCTATGACGGCGCGGACGCCGTGATGTTGTCGGCCGAAAGCGCTGCGGGGGCGTGGCCTGAGGAATCGGTCGCGATGATGAACAGCATCGCGGTGGCGGTCGAATCCGATCCCGGCTTCGATGCGCGCGTCCATTTCACCGAGACGCTGCCCGATCGCACGATCGCCGACGCGCTCAGCCAGGCGGCGCACCGCATCGCCAACACCGTCGATGCCAAGGCGATCATCTGCTACACGACCTCGGGCTCGACGGCGCGGCGGATCGCCCGTGATCGCCCCCAGGCCCGCATCCTCGTCCTGACCCCCAAACCCTCGACAGCACGCGCTCTCGGGCTGCTGTGGGGCGCCCACGCGGTCCACACGCGGGATGTCGGCAGTTTCGAGGAGATGATCGCCAAGGCCAAGCGGATGGCGCTGCGCCACAGGCTGGCGCAGGCCGGCGATCGTATCATCATCATGGCCGGTGTGCCGTTCGGAACGCCCGGTGCTACCAACGTGCTTCACGTACAGAGACTGAGCGGCAAGGAACTGGACGGATACGCCTGACACCGTAATTATTTTTTCGGGCAAGTGGGGCTGGGGTAACGTCGCGACGTCTACCGTGAGGATGAATATGGCAAACGGTATGGTAGCGGAGGAGTATGACGTCGTCGGCCGGGCCGATGGCGAGCCTTCGTCGACCGTTCCGGACTGGAGCCGCGAGGCGGTCCGCTTCTTCGAATGGGCGCCCTCTCGCAAGCTCCTGCGCACCATCCGGGATCATCAGCGCTGGAAGCGCAGCCGTAGTCCGCTTGCGAGAATCTTCACGAAGACGGCGGCGATTCGTCATCGTTTTTGGCAGGTTGTGTGTGGCGCCGACATTCCGCTGGCGTGCGAGATCGGCGGGGGCCTGATCATGCCGCACCCCAACGGCATCGTGATCCACGTCAATGCCGTGATCGGACCCAATTGCCTTCTCATGCAACAGGTCACACTCGGCACGCGTGACGGCGGGCCGCCGCGGCTTGCGGGGCATGTCGATATCGGGGCCGGCGCGAAGGTGCTCGGCCCGATCACGATTGCCGAACATGCGGTCGTAGGCGCCTGCGCGCTGGTGCTGGACGATGTTCCGGCACGCACCACAGTCGGGGGAGTCCCCGCCAAGCCGCTGCGGCGGGCGATCAAGGCTTAAAGGGCGATCCCGCTCCGCTGGTGCAGTTATCGGTGTAAACCGATCAAACTCTAAACGACGAAGCCCGCCGGGTGAGGGCGGGCTCCAGCATCTCAAGAATTGAGCCGGCCGCGAACGGCCAGCCTCGAACCGTGGGCTTAGCCCTGGCGCGCCTTGAAGCGACGATTCGTCTTGTTGATGACGTAGGTGCGACCACGGCGACGGATCACGCGGTTATCGCGATGACGGTCCTTGAGCGACTTGAGCGAGTTACGGATCTTCATGGCGCGACGAAAGCCTTACGTTTCCAGAAATTCTGTGGTGTCGAAAAGAGGCCGCCCGTTACGGTTGGTGGCGCGCTGTGTCAAGCATCAAGCGCCTTGCAGCCTCTTCGCGGCTCGCACGTTACACACGCGTTATGGCTGGAAGCAACGGGAGCCGAAGGTGATGCGTAAAGGTCTGATCGCGATCGTGGGCGCGCTGGCACTGGCAGGCTGCGCCACCCAGCCCGAGACGCAGGTGACGCGCTTCCACCTCAACCAGCCGCTCGCGCGCGGCCAGATCGCCGTCGAACCGATCCTGCCCGCCGATCGCGGCAGCCTGGAATTCCAAAGCTATGCCTCGATCGTCGGCGCCGAACTGGCGCGCGTCGGCTTTACCGAGGCGCCGGGCCTGACGGCTTCCGAGCAGGTCGCGGCGATCACGGTGGAGCGGGGATCGCGCGAGACGCTCCGGCGGCGCTCCGGCTTCAGCATCGGCCTGGGCGGTGGCAGCTACGGCTGGAACGGCGGCGTCGGCGGCGGCGTGACCATTCCGATCGGCCGATCGGCCAAGCCCGGCCAGATCGCGATCACGCGGCTGGTCGTCCAGATCAAGCGCCGTTCGGACAGCACGGTGATCTGGGAGGGGCGTGCCGAGACCGGCGCGCCCGCCGGATCGCCGGACGCGGCCCCCGTCGCGGCCGTGCAGCGCCTCGCGACCGCGATGTTCAAGGACTTTCCCGGCCCATCGGGTCAGACTATCACGGTGAAATGACCCCCCAGATTTCAGCCGACTTCGATGCCGGCAACATCCGCGTGCTCGGGCAGAGCGGCGATCGCTTCGATCTCGAGATCGTCGCCGATCACCAGTCCGACTTCTACCAATGGTTCTATTTCCGGCTGACCGGCGCGGCGGGCCGCACCGTCGAGCTCAGGATCGGCAATGCGGCGGGATCGGCCTATCCGCTCGGCTGGTCGGGCTATTCGGCGCGCGTCTCCAGTGACCGCGTTCATTGGCGGCTGGCCGAAAGCGCCTATGCCGACGGCGCGCTGACGATTCGCCACACGGCGACGAGCGACACGCTCTGGTTCGCTTACTTCGCGCCTTATTCGATGGAGCGGCATCACGATCTCGTCGCGCGGATCGCGGGGCGGCCGGGCGTGTCCTATCGCTCGCTCGGGCGCACGCTCGACGGGCAGGAACTGGACTATCTGTCGCTGGGGGAGGGGCCGAAGCAGGTCTGGCTCTACGCCCGCCAGCATCCCGGCGAATCGATGGCCGAATGGTGGATGGAAGGCGCGCTGGAGCGGCTGACCGACCCGCACGATCCGATCGCGCGTGCGCTCCGCAAGGCCGCGACCTTCCACATCGTGCCGAACATGAACCCGGACGGGTCGCGTCGCGGGCATTTGCGCACCAATGCTGCGGGCATCAACCTCAACCGCGAATGGCACGCCCCTTCGGCCGAGAAGAGCCCCGAAGTGCTGTATGTGCGGGGGCGCATGGACGAGACCGGCGTCGATTTCGCGATGGACGTCCACGGCGACGAGGCGATCCCCTACGTCTTCCTCGCGGGCTTCGAAGGCATCCCGAACTGGACGGACAGGCAGGGCGCGCTCTACGCCCGCTTCCGTGAACTGCTCGCCCAGCGCACGCCCGATTTCCAGGTCGAGCATGGCTATGCCGTCGCTGCCCCCGGCTCCGCCAACCTCTCGATGTCGACCAACCAGCTCGCCAACCGCTTCGGCGCGGTGTCGATGACGCTGGAGATGCCGTTCAAGGACAATGACGACCTCCCCGACGCCGAATATGGCTGGTCGGGCGATCGCTCCAAGCAGCTCGCCCACGAATGCCTGGGCGCGCTTTACGAAATGATCGGAGACATCGCGCAGTGACGATCCTTCCCCCGCATGCGGACCGGCCGAAAGAGCTGGACGCGAGGATGCCTGGAGTTCGAAGCCGGGTCGGGTGAGCGCAGCCCCCACGCGGCCGGGCGTTCATCCCGGCATCGTCCACCTCGCGCTGGCGACGGGTGGTTTCGCGATCGGCACCACCGAATTCGCGACGATGAGCCTGCTCCCGTTCTTCGCGCACGATCTCCACATCGATGCACCGACGGCCGGCAACGTGATCAGCGCCTATGCGCTCGGTGTCGTCGTCGGTGCGCCGCTGATCGCGGTGCTCGCTGCTCGTATCGCGCGGCGAACGTTGCTGATCGGGCTGATGCTGATGTTCGCGCTGGGCAACGGCCTGTCGGCGCTGGCGCCCAGCTATCACTGGATGCTGTTCTTCCGATTCCTCAGCGGCCTGCCACACGGCGCCTATTTCGGCATCGCGATGCTCGTCGCCGCCTCGCTGGTGCCGCATGAGCGCCGGAGCAGCGCCGTCGCGCGAGTGATGCTGGGCCTGACCGTCGCGACGATCGTCGGTGTGCCGCTGACCAACGCACTCGGCCAATGGGTCGGCTGGCGTGCGGGGTTCGTGCTGGTGGCGGGGCTCGCCTGCACGACCGCGCTGCTGGTCGCGATCTTCGCGCCCCGCGATACGGTGGAAGAGGGCGCCAGCCCGCTTCGCGAACTCGGGGCGCTGGCGCGCGGGCAGGTGTGGCTGACGTTGCTGATCGGCGCGATCGGCTTCGGCGGGCTCTTCGCGATCTACACCTATCTGGCCGATACGATGACGCACGTGACCGGTGTCTCCCTCGCGCTGGTGCCGGTCGCGCTGGCGCTGTTCGGGGTGGGGATGACCGCCGGCAGCCTGATCGTGCCGCGTTTCGCGGATAAGGCGCTGATGCCGACGGCAGGCGCACTGCTGGTCTGGTCGGCGGTGCTTCTCGCCCTGTGGCCGTTCGCTGCGCCCCATCTGTGGAGCCTGCTGATCATGATCACGCTGATCGGCACCGGCGGCTCGCTCGGCATCGTCATCCAGACGCGGCTGATGGACGTGGCGGGCGACGCGCAGGGGCTGGCGGCGGCGCTCAACCATTCGGC
>Ga0164294_10000316_pt1 | contig 45450 bp, 37 predicted proteins | sample GEODES005metaG_FD_111479 | JGI IMG/M metagenome (GOLD analysis project Ga0164294, IMG submission 111479) | Oligotrophic lake water microbial communities from Sparkling Lake, Wisconsin, USA - GEODES005 metaG | ecosystem: Environmental > Aquatic > Freshwater > Lake | place: USA: Sparkling Lake... | reverse complement strand
GCAACAAACGGATCGTTATTCACGCCAAATGCTCTCTCACGGGCTTCATTCCCAAAGGGGCTGCGGGCTGTGGATAACTCTCCAAACTTGCTTACCAAAACTCCGAACACGAAAGATACAAGGAGCTGGGGGAGAGAGTGGGCAAACCCCAGCCCCGCCAGGGCTCAAGCGTTCAGGCGATATCCAGATAGGCCAGAGCAAGCCAATGCGAACACGCTTTTGATGCGTTAGCATCACGCATCAAACCCCTTTTGAAAGATAGACACCGATGCGCACCACACTGGACATTGAAGACGACGTTCTCTTGGCCGCCAAAGAGCTGGCGCGCCGCGACAAGACGACGCTGGGCCAAACCATCAGCGCGCTGGCCCGCCGCGCTTTTCAGGCCGGGGCGGCGGCGCCTACCGATGCAACAACTACAGCGTTCCAGGTGTCGGAACGGCTGGTCTCCTACGGCATAAAGCCCTTGCCCGCCCGCGGCGGTGTGGTGAGCAATGCCTTGATCGACCGCTTGCGCGACGCCGAGGGAATTTGATGCGGGCCTTGCTCGACGTGAACGTGCTGATTGCCCTGCATGACCGTGACCACGTGCACCACGAGCGCGCGGCGCTGTGGTTCGAGGCGAACATCGCGCAGGGTTGGGCCAGCTGCCCGCTGACGCAAAACGGCTGTCTGCGCATCATGTCCCAGCCGCAGTACAGCAGCCCGCAGCCCCTGGCCGTCCTGGTGCAAATGCTGCGCAGCTCCACCCAGACCCGGTTTCACGCTCTTTGGCCTGACGCGCTGAGCATCCTGGACGAGAACGCTTTCGCGCACCGCCACATGCACAGTGCGCGCCAACTGACTGACCTGTACCTGCTGGCGCTGGCGGTACAGCGTCGAGGGCGGCTGGTAAGCTTCGACCAGCGCATCCCCTTGAGCGCCGTCGTGGGCGCTGGCCCTGAGCACCTGGTTTTGTTATAGGCCCCCCATGAACTCCACCGAAATCGACGACGACTCCGAGCACAGCAGCCACACCCCGGCCGAGCGGGCCAAGGCGGCCTCACGCACCACTTGGGTGAGCGTGGTGGTCAATGTGGTGCTGTCCACCACGCAAATCGTGGTGGGCGTGCTGGCCAAGTCACAAGGCTTGGTGGCCGATGGCCTCCACTCACTCTCCGACCTGGTGGCCGACTTCGTGGTGCTGCTGGCGGGCCGCCACAGCCAAAAAGACGCCGATATTGACCACCCGTATGGACACCAGCGCTTTGAAAACGCGGCCTCTTTGGTGTTGGGCCTGCTGCTGCTGCTGGTGGGTGTGGGCATGGTGTGGTCGGCAGTGGGCAAACTCGAGACGCCTGCCAGTATTCCAACGGCGCACCCGGTGGCGCTATGGGTGGCGCTGGGTGCGCTGGTGGCCAAGGAGCTGCTGTTTCGCTACATGCTGAAGGTGGCAAAGCTGGTCAAATCCAGCATGCTGGTGGCCAATGCCTGGCATGCGCGCTCGGACGCGGCGTCCAGCCTGGTAGTGAGCCTGGGCCTGGTTGGCAACCTGATGGGCTACCCGCTGTTAGACCCGATTGCCGCGCTGATTGTGGGCCTGATGGTGGGCAAGATGGGCTGGAGCTTTGGCTGGGACGCGCTGCACGACCTGATGGACCGCGCGGTCAATGAAGAAGAGGTGGACGCCATTCGCGCCACGCTGCGCGAAACCCCTGGCGTGGCCGGCGTGCACGACGTGCGCACCCGCAAAATGGGCGACATGGTGGTGGTGGATGCGCATATTGAAGTGGACGCCAACCTTACGGTCGAACAAGGCCACAACATCGCGGTGGCCGCTCGCGCCGCCGTAATGCGCCGCCACCGCGTGCTCAACCTCATGACCCATGTGGACCCGGCACACCGCCATGACGCTGACCACGATGCCGTGCTTCACTGAACTTTTTTACCGCCACTATCCAGGCCCTTGTTGCCCCTTTTAACGGCAAGAACCCGGACCATTTCTGCTTCTGAAACTCAGTGCTTGAGCGCCTGGGTGGATATCAGGATGCGGTCGGTGTAGGCAATTGCCAGCGCGCTGAGCAAAAAGGTCACGTGGATGATTGTTTGCCACATCAGCACCTTGACGTCGTAGTTGGCGGCATTGATAAAGGTTTTGAGCAGGTGGATGGAGCTGATGCCAATGATGGCGGTGCTGAGTTTGACCTTGAGCACCGAGGCATTCACATGGTCCAGCCACTCGGGCTGGTCGCGGTGCCCTTGGAGGTCCATGCGGCTAACAAAGGTTTCGTAGCCGCCCACGATCACCATGATCAACAGGTTGGAGATCATGACGACGTCAATCAGCGCCAGCACCACCAGCATGATCAGCGTCTCGTTGAGCGCCGTCAGGGGCGCGTCGGCTTGGTAGCCCATACTGGTCACCAGGGCCTGCAAGGCGGTCTGGCTACCAAAAACAGCCTCGAGCAAATGCACCAGCTCGACCCAAAAATGGAACACATAAACGCCTTGGGCGGCGATCAAGCCCAGATACAGCGGCAACTGCAACCACCGGCTCGCAAAAATCAGGCGTGGCAAGGGGCGCAGGGGCAAAGGCGGTTTGGGTGTGGACATATCAATCTCCAGTGGTCGAGGGCGCTGCACGCTTCATGCGGTCTGCACGGCGCGGGCAGCGGTAAAAAAGTCCTGGCGCAGCGCGCTGTCGTCCAGCGTGCCGAGTTCGGGTGTGTGGAACTCGGGGTGCCATTGCACGGCCGCCACGTAGGTTACCCCGGTGTGGCGAATGGCCTCGATCATGCCGTCGTCGGGGCAATGCGCTTCGGCCACAAAGCCTGGTGCCAAATCCTTGATGCCCTGGTGGTGGATGCTGTTGATCTTGTCGGTCGGGGCCCCGGCCAGAAGCGTGGCCAGGCGGCTTTCGGGCACGATGCGCAGGGTGTGGAAGTTGTTGTCATAGGCCACGCCGTCGCGGTGCGCCAGGGCGTCCGGGCGCTGGGTGGGAATGTCTTGGTAGAGGGTGCCGCCAAAGGCCACATTGATCAGCTGCAAGCCCCGGCAAATACCAAACACCGGTTTGCCCGCCTCGACAAAGGCGCGCACCAGCGCGATTTCGTAGGCGTCACGGTTACGGTCCCCGTGCCAGCGCGCGTCCAGCGGGGCCTCGCCGTAGCTACCGGGCCAGACGTCAGCGCCGCCATGCAGCACCAGGCCGTCGAGCCAGTTGGAATACTCATGCACATCGACCTCGCCGCGCGCCGTATCGCCAAACGGCGAGGGCACCATCACCGGCACCGCGCCACCGGCCATCACCCAGTGCGCCACCGATTGCTCGATGTACTGCAGCGTTTTAGGTGCAAACGCCGCCCTCGCCGGGTCCGGATAAAAGAAGCAGGCGCTAATGCCGATTTTCAGACGGGGCTTCATCTGCGATAGGCGCTGGTTTGGCGGTGGACGGGCGCTCAGTGGCTGACCACGCGCACCATTTCAAGGCACTTGTTTGAATAGCCCCATTCGTTGTCGTACCAGCTCACGACCTTGATAAAGGTGCCGTCCAGCGCGATGCTGGCGTCAGCGTCAAAAATCGAGGTGCGGGCGTCGCCACGGAAGTCGGTGGCCACCACTTTGTCTTCGGTGTAACCGAGCACGCCTTTGAGGGCGCCCAGGCTTTGGGCTTTCATTTCGGCACAAATCTCGGCCATCGTGGCAGCGTTATTGAGCTCGCAGGTCAGGTCAACCACCGACACGTCGCTGGTGGGCACGCGAAATGACATGCCGGTAAGCTTTTTATTGAGCTCCGGAATCACCACGCCCACGGCCTTGGCGGCGCCAGTGCTGGACGGGATGATGTTTTCCAGAATGCCGCGTCCGCCGCGCCAGTCTTTGTTACTGGGGCCGTCCACGGTTTTTTGCGTGGCGGTGGCGGCGTGCACGGTGGTCATCAGGCCGCGCTTGATGCCCCATTTGTCGTGCAGCACTTTGGCAATGGGTGCAAGGCAATTGGTAGTGCAGGAGGCGTTGGACACAATCGCCTGGCCGGCATAGGTGGCGTGGTTGACGCCAAACACAAACATGGGCGTGTCGTCTTTGCTGGGGGCGGACAAGATAACTTTTTTAGCGCCAGCTGCGAGGTGCTTTTCAGCGGTCGCTTTGTCTAAAAACAGGCCGGTGGCCTCAATCACCACGTCGGCACCCACGTCAGCCCATTTCAGGCTGGCCGGGTCGCGCTCTTGCGTTAGGCGAATCTTCTTGCCGTTGACAATCAGCGCGCCGTCTTGCACCGAGACCTCGCCCTTGAAGCGCCCATGCACGCTGTCGTATTGCAGCATGTAGGCCAGGTAATCAGGCTCCAGCAAGTCGTTGATGCCGACGATTTCGATGTCGGAAAAGTTTTGCACCGCAGCGCGAAACACCATGCGGCCGATACGGCCGAATCCGTTGATACCTACTTTGATAGCCATTATTTTTCCTTATAAGTTGAAATTCGAGACTGCTTACTTTTTGCGCTGCAAAGCCGCTTGTACCGTGTCGGCCACGTTCTCGGGCGTGAAGCCAAAATGCTGGAACAGCACCGGCGCTGGGGCGGACTCTCCATAGGTATCAATGCCAACCACGGCAGTCACGCCGTACTTCCACCAGCCGCCGGTCGAGCCCATTTCTACCGCCACGCGAGGCAGGCCCGGGGGCAAAACCTCGTCTTTGTAAGAGGCGCTTTGCGCATCGAATGTGGTGGTGCTGGGCATGGATACCACGCGCACCGCGATCTTGCGGGTGGCCAGCACGGCCTGGGTTTGCAAGGCGAGTTGCACTTCCGAGCCGGTGGCAATTAGCACGGCCTGGGCTTTTTTCTTCAGGCCCACTTCGCTGGGTTCGGCCAGCACGTAGGCGCCTTTGCCGATGGCGTCCAAGCCGCAGGCATCGGGCGCCAGCGCCGACTCGGCCTTGGGTGCGTACAAGATGTTTTGGCGCGACAGCAACAAAGCCGTGGGCTTGTGCGCGTTTTGCAGCGCCACGGTCCAGGCCACGGCGGTCTCGGCCGTGTCGGCAGGGCGCCAGACGTCCAGGTTGGGGATCAGGCGCAAAGACGCAGCGTGCTCGATCGACTGGTGCGTAGGGCCGTCTTCGCCCAGGCCAATGCTGTCGTGGGTGAACACGTGGATTACGCGCAGTTTCATGAGCGCAGCCATGCGGATGGCGTTGCGGCTGTAGTCGCTAAATGTCAGGAAGGTACCGCCGTAAGGGATAAAGCCGCCATGCAGCGCTACGCCGTTCATGATGGCGGCCATGCCGAACTCGCGCACGCCGTAGTTGATGTGGCGCCCGCCCTGACCGGCTTCGTTTTTCACTACCGCACCTGACGCGTCAAAGCGCAGGTTAGGCGTGGAAGGCGTGTTGGTCAGGTTCGAACCCGTCAGGTCGGCCGAGCCGCCCAGCAGCTCGGGCAGGGCGGCGGTAAAGGCTTCGAGCGCGAGCTGCGAGGCTTTGCGGCTGGCCACGGTTTGTGCCTTGGTGTGGGCGGCGACCACCGCGTCCACCGCAGTTTGCACAAAGTGCTTGGGCAACTCGCCGCTTACGCGACGCAGCAGTTCCTTGGCCAAGGCGGGGTGCGCTTTTTTGTAGTCCGCGAATCGCTCCTTCCAGGCCTTTTCGCGCGCTTTGCCAGCGGCTTTGGCGTCCCAGTCGGCGTAGACGGCTTTGGGGATGACGAAGGGTGGCGAGGTCCAGCCGATGGATTCGCGGGTGAGCTGGATTTCTTCTGCGCCCAAGGGCTCGCCGTGGGCTTTGGCGGTGTTGGCGCGGTTGGGGCTGCCTTTGCCAATCGATGTTTTGCACAAAATTAACGTGGGTTTGTCGCTGTTGGCTTTGGCGCTGGCGATTGCAGCCGCTACGGCCGCCGCGTCGTGGCCGTCCACTGCATCAATCACGTTCCAGCCGTAGGCCGCAAAGCGCTGCGCGGTGTTGTCGATAAACCAGGGCGCGACCTGGCCATCAATGGAGATGCCGTTGTCGTCGTACAGGGCGATCAGTTTGTTCAGCTTCCAGGCCCCGGCCAGGGCGCAGGCTTCATGGCTGATGCCTTCCATCATGCAGCCGTCGCCCAGGAAAACATAGGTGTGGTGGTCGACCACGGTGTGGCCGTCGCGGTTGAATTCGCTGGCTAGCAGCTTCTCGGCAAGTGCCATGCCTACGGCGTTGCTGATGCCCTGGCCCAGCGGGCCGGTGGTGGTTTCCACGCCGGGAGTCACGCCTACTTCGGGGTGGCCAGCGGTTTTGCTGTGCAGCTGGCGGAAGTTCTTGAGCTCTTGCATCGGAAGTTGATAGCCCGTGAGGTGCAAAAGCGCGTAAATGAGCATGGAGCCGTGGCCGTTGGACAGCACAAAGCGGTCGCGGTTGAGCCAATGCGGGTTGGTGGGGCTGTGCTGCAGGTGCTCGCCCCACAAGGCGACTGCCATATCGGCCATGCCCATGGGCGCGCCGGGATGCCCGGAGTTGGCAAGTTGAACTGCGTCCATGGCAAGCGCACGAATTGCGCTTGCCATTTGCTGGGAATTGGCCATGGAATCGACTCCGGGGTTAAGGGTTAATGGTGGCGCTGCGGCGCCCCGGCTTTGCGGTGCAAGCCCACCATTTTAGCGAGCGCGAGGTCTAGGTCGCGTCCAGCCCGGCTACGCGGCTGCACAAGGCGCGCAGCGCCAGCGTCAGCTCCCGGGGTGATGCCGGCTTGGGCAGGTACACATCGGCGCCCGAAGAATAGCTAGCAAGCCGGTCCTGCGCGTGCACCCGAGCTGAAAGAATCAAGATCCCAATACCGGGCAGCGTCTGGCGCACGCGCTTGGTAATGGAAATGCCGTCTTCATAAGGGAGGTTCAAGTCCATAACCAGGGCGTCGGCCGGTCGCTCGGCCAAGGCCGCGTCCAGCGCGTGGCCGGTTTCTACGCCACGCACCCGAAATCCCTCCGACTGCAAATGTTCCACCAGAGCCTCCAAAACGCTCAGGTTATCTTCTACAACGATGACTTCGGGGGAATAGTCCATGGGCTTGCAAACCAAGATTGCGCCACCCGGCACGGGGCCCGCAAGGGGTTTAGCGCCGGTTTAACGTTGGCATTCGGGCTAATGTAAACCAGATTGTTTTTTCTCCACTGTGCACCCACAGGGGTGTTAGTGTGCAACTTAGGGCTGGGCCCTGGCACGGCTTTGGCGTGTTGCGCCGACCTGCGACGGGCTTAGGGCCGGACCAAGGGAGCTTGCAAAAGTACCAGGCCAAACCGGATGTGCTGGCCGAACTGCCCAAAAGTAATCTGGCTTTGCATCTGCCGCGCAAGCGCTTGGCACAGCCACAGGCCCAACCCGGTACCCGCCACCCGGCCCGACGATTGTGCGCGGTAGTAGCGTTCAAACAACCGGGCCGGATCGGGGCTGCCGCCCACACCCACTTCATTGTGGATAGACAGCGCCAGCCACTGCTGGTTGTTTTGCTGCTGGATATGCACTAGCAGGCGCACCGGGCTGCCCGCAGGCGAGTATTTCAACGCGTTACTCAGCAGGTTAGCCAAAATAATGGCGACATAAGCCGGGTCGGCTTGGCAGCGCACGTCGCGCAGGGCCTCGGTCTCGTAGCACAACTCCAGGCGCTCGGCGCCTTGGGCGTCGCGCTCCTGCAGGCCCTCCAAGGCGTTTTGCAGTACCGGTGCGATGGCAAACTCCGCCACCTCCGCGGTCTGTGCCCCGGCGTCCATGCGGTCGGCATGGACGCAGTTTTCCAGAATCTGGCGGATCGTGGCCACCGCGCTGTCCATGCGCTGCACCCAAATGGCTTTTTGATCCGGGTCCAGCGCGCGTCGCGCCATGGCGTGGTTGCCAAACTGAATCACCGTCAGCGGCGTGCGGATTTCATGCACCAGCATCGCCAGAAACTGCTGCTGCGTGGCGCGCCATTGCACATCGATACGTTGCCTCACATCGGCTTCGGTAGCCTGCTTTGCACGGCGCAAGTGCTGCAAATAGTCTTGCCGCGACATGATCCCCAAGCCGAACAAACAAAAAATCGCCTGATGAAACAAGAATTGGTAAAGCGCGTTGTGGGGACTACTGCCAGACACCCAAAACGAGCTAAAAAAGCTCGCATTGACAGCTACGGAAAAAGCAATAAAGAGCAACGCCCACAGCTTTTCCTCGCGCAGCTGCCAGGGCCAAAACGGCGCATTGCCTTTGGTTTGGTAGCGCCTCCACACCAAATGGGCAGTTAGCACCTGAGCCCATAGCAACGCAGATGGAATCATCCAGCCACGCCAGGCATACGGTGTGAGCGCCAACATCACCAATCCCACCCCCAGGTACCAACGCAACGCGCGCGCGCTGGGTATCAAATTCACCGGTGCGCTCAAGATGGCAGCCCCAAACAAGGGCGCAGCCAAGACGGCGGCGACCGTACAAAAGGTCGTTAGCGTCACAAAAGCGTGCGGCCCCAGATCGAGCAATTGGACAACAAAGCCCGCCAGGTTCAGGGCCGATACCGCCATGGTGGCACTCAGCACCGCCAGCGCCCCATAAGCCAATCGTCGCTTCAGGATCCATTGAATGACCGCGCCCGCGAACGCCAGCAGGCCCAAACTTATCTCGGCGCTGCGTGTGAGCAAGTCGTATTCGTGGAGCTCGGTAGACTCACTTTGGGTGACCACATTCGGCTCGATCCAATGCATGCCCTCGCTTTTCAGGCGCACATAGAAGGTCTGGGGCAGCGGGTTCCGATTTTGGCTCAAGCCTGCTAGGCTGTTGCCGGCTTGTAATTCGCGGGCCGAGAGCTTGCGCTCGAGCCAGACACCGCCTTGGCTACTGGTCGCAGCGCTGGGCAGGTAGACAGTAACGTCCTTGCTGCTGGCGCGAAACCACCGCAAAAAAAGCGGCTCGCTGCCGTCGTAGACGAGGTTGAACTTGAGCCACAGCGTCCCGGGTGTGGCATTCCACTGCATGTAGGGGCTGGACGGCGCGAAGGACATTTGTTGCGCCTCTGGCAGCTCCAACGCGCCGGTTTTATCAAAGTACGTCTCCCACTGCACTTGGGGCCCAGCCCAGCAGGCAGGGGCGGAAAGCCCGAGAAAATAGGCTATTGCAAGGAGTAATATGGTACGCACAAGAAATTCTATCGTCAAAAACGATACAAAATTAACTACTTCATAAAAAACGGCAAAATCGCAAAATTCATTTCAAGGTAGCACGTCTCCATGAGCCTTCTCTTTTCTCCACTGGCCCTGCCCTCGCCCCAGGGCGGCCTGGCGCTACCGAATCGCATTGTTGTGGCGCCCATGTGCCAGTATGCAGCCAAAGATGGCCAGGCGACCGACTGGCATCTGATGCACTGGGGCAATTTGCTCAACAGTGGCGCGGGGCTATTCACCATCGAAGCTACCGCTGTGCTCAGCGAGGGCCGCATCACCCCGGGCTGCCTGGGCCTGTGGGACGATGCCACCGAGGCCGCACTGCTCGACCACCTGCACCGCGCCCGGGCGCTGGCGCCGCACACTGCGGTGTGCATTCAGCTGGCACACGCCGGGCGCAAGGCGTCCAGCGCCCTGCCCTGGCAGGGAGGACAACTGCTGTCGCCGGAACAAGGCGGCTGGCACACCATGGGGCCCTCGGCCCTGGCACAACTGCCCCAAGAGCCCGCACCCCACGCCATGACCGAGGCCGACCTGGCGCGCGTGCGCGTCGCCTTTGTGGCTGCGGCCCTGCGCTCGGTACGCATCGGCGTGGACGCCATTGAGCTGCACGCGGCGCATGGCTATTTGCTGCACGAGTTTTTGTCGCCACTGGCCAACCAGCGCAGCGACGCCTACGGCGGCAGTCTGGAAAACCGCATGCGCTTTCCACTGGAGGTGTTTGCCGCCGTGCGCCAGGCGTACAACGGCTGCCTGGGCCTGCGCCTGTCAGCCACCGACTGGGTGGAAGGCGGCTGGGACATCGCGCAAAGTACCGCGTTTTGCACTGCGCTCAAAGCGGCGGGCTGCGACTTTATCCACGTGTCCTCAGGCGGCGTGTCGCCACAGCAAAAAATTCCTCTGGCGACCGGCTACCAGGTGCCCTTTGCCCGCGCTATCCGTGCCGCCACGGGCATGGCGACCACGGCCGTGGGCCTGATCACCGAACCGGCCGAGGCTGAGGCGCTGCTGCAAGCCGGTGACGCCGACCTGGTGGCACTGGCGCGCGCCTTTTTGTACCAGCCACGTTGGGGCTGGCAGGCAGCCGTGGCCCTGGACGGCCAGGTGCAAGCCACCCCCGCCTATTGGCGCTGCCTGCCGCGCGGCGCCCAGGCGGCGTTTGTGGGCGCCAGCGTGGGCACGCGCTAGGCTTGTCTATGGCGCCGCGCCCGGCCACCGCCCTGTTGCTGGCCGCTGGCCGTGGCGAGCGCATGCGCCCGCTCACCGACACCTGCCCCAAGCCGCTGCTGCAAGTGCGCGGCAAACCGCTGCTGCAATGGCACCTGGAAGCGCTGGCGCGCGCAGGCTGCGGGGCGGCGGTGGTGAACACTGCCTGGTTGGGGGAGCAGATTGAGGCGCGCTTTGGCGAACATTTCCACCCGGCGCCCCGCTCTGAAGCCGTGCCTGCGACGCCCCAGGGTGCGGGCAGCGGCGTAGCGCTGCGGTATTCCCACGAGGGGCGGGACTTTGGCGGCGCGCTAGAGACCGCCGGTGGAATCGTCCGCGCCTTACCGCACCTGGCCGATGTGTTTTGGGTGGCAGCGGGCGATGTGTTTGCGCCCGACTTTGTGTTTGACCCCACCGCCGTGGCCGCCTTTGCCGCCAGCGGTTTGCTGGCGCACATTTGGCTGGTGCCCAACCCCCCACACAACCCCGGCGGCGACTTTGGCTTGTCTGCGCAGGGGCTTGCCCTGAATCTGCCCAAAATCGCAGCGCCCACCAGCACGGGCACGCCACAGCGCTACACCTTCAGCACCATCGCGCTCTACCGGCGCGCTTTTTTTGAGGCCGCCTGGTGCGGCATTTCGTCGGGCAACCCGTCTGGTGTGAAAGCGCCGCTTGCGCCGCTGCTACGCGCGGCCATGGATTCGGGCAAGGTGAGTGCGAGCTTGTACACCGGGCAATGGACGGATGTCGGGACGCCGGAGAGACTCGCGGCGCTCCAGTTCAAGTAATCCGCACGCGCGGTTTTTCGCAATGGCTTCTTATTGACACGCCAGCGATAGGCTGCTGATCAGATTTTCAACAAGCGCTTCATCAAAAGCGTCGGAAAATCCTGCCGGTGCGCCGCAATGGCGTAGACATACACATCAGTGTTGATACGCCCATAAACCAATTTGTGACTTGAAGTAAAGACATTTTGGTATTCAAAAATTCCGACCAAAGCAAGCTCTTGGACGGGCGCCCCGGTCAAAAAACCCGAATCTACCAACACCAGCTTTTCAAATATCTCATCCTCCGCCTTGAGCCAGTCAGCCTCGCTCCACTTGTCAAGCATGTACTCTTGAAGTGAAAACAAGTCATCCTGCGCATCTGGAAGAATGATGACAGCCATTATTTGCGACCTTGACGGGCAGCCAACAACTGCGCCCGGGAGTCAGCAGCCGAAATGCCTTTGCCTTGAACGCGGTCTTTCTCGCCCAAGGCCATGATCTTCAGGGCGGCGATAAGCGCCTCCTTTTCCTGGTACCGCTTGACGCTTTCAATGACCATGCTAGCCTCCCCATTTTGGGTAATGACGTACGGATTGCCATTCATCTCCAGGTCGTCGGAAATCTGGGCTGCATGGCTCTTCAGGTAGGAAATGGACTTTATGTTGGTCGTGGATGGCATGGTGAACCCAGTGCAATAAAAAGACTGAATGTAGGTCTGAATTTAGGCATCGTCAATCGGCTTTCAGAACGCCACTCCCCATTTAAATTAAAGCCAGGCGCAGGGTTTTGATTTTTAAACTTGGCGTGAAGGCTATTGCATATTGCTTTTGCTTAAACGCGCTATCCGGGCCAAGACCACAAGGTCTCACGCCAACGAGCCGGCTGTTCCTAAAATGCTCCCATGACGCTCCAATCCCCCCCTTATTCCACCCGCCGCGCCCGCTTGACCGCCCACATAGGCAGCCACGGTATCGCCCTCATTCCCACCGCGCCCGAGCAGCAGCGCAACCGGGACGCGGACTTTTTGTACCGCTTTGACAGCTACTTTCATTACCTCAGCGGCTTTACCGAGCCCCGGGCCTGGCTGGTGATCACCGGCAGCGGCAAGACAGTGCTGTTTTGCCTGCCCAAGGACCTGGAGCGCGAGACCTGGGACGGCATTCGCCTGGGGCCGCAGGCCGCGCCCGCCGCGCTGGGGGTGGACGAGGCCTACGCGATTGACGAGCTTGACACCCGCATGCCGCTCTTGATGGACGGCTGCGACACCGTCTGGTACCCGTTTGCCACCCACAAGGGGTTGGAGGCGCGCGTCAACGGCTGGCTGCAGCCGCTGCGCGACCGGGTGCGCTACGGCACTTTGTGCCCATCGGCGCAGCGCGACCTGTGCGAGCCGCTGGACGAGATGCGCCTGGTCAAAGACGCGTTTGAGCAAGCCACCATGCGCCGCGCCGCGCAGATCAGCGCCGGGGGTCACGTCCGCGCCATGCAACTCAGCGCGCGCATGCTGCGCGAGGGTAAAGAGGTGCGCGAATACCACTTGGACGCCGAGCTGCTGCACGAGTTTCGCCGCCACGGCTCGCAATGCCCGGCCTATGGCTCCATCGTCGCGGCTGGCGAGAACGCTTGCGTGCTGCACTACCGCGCCGACGCCGGCCTGGTGCGCGACGGCGAGTTGGTGCTGATTGACGCCGGTTGCGAACTCGACGGTTACGCCTCGGACATCACCCGCACCTTTCCGGCCAACGGCAAGTTCAGCGGGCCGCAGCGCGCGCTCTACGAGCTGGTGCTGGCCTCGCAGCAAGCGGCGGTCGGCGCGACGCACGCTGGCGCGCGCTTTACCGACCCGCACGAGGCCACCGTTAAAGTGCTGGCACAAGGCATGCTGGACCTCGGGCTGCTGGACGCCAACAAGGTGGGCAGCCTGCAAGACGTGATCGAGAAGCGCGCCTACTTTCCGTTCTATATGCACCGCACCGGCCATTGGTTGGGCATGGACGTGCACGACTGCGGCGCCTACACCGAGCCCAGCGAAATCGGCCAGGCCACCACCCGGCGCGACGCGCTGACCGACCAGACCATTGTCAACCGCCCGGCGCGCGTGCTGCGCGCGGGAATGGTGCTGACGATCGAGCCAGGCATTTACGTGCGCGCAGCGCCTGGTGTGCCCGAGCAGTTTCACGGCATTGGCATCCGCATCGAAGACGACGCCATCGTCACCGAGACCGGCTGCGAGCTCATCAGCCGGGGCGTACCAGTGGAGGCGGATGCGATTGAGGCGCTCATGCGCGGCTAAGGTTGACGGGGGCGCGTGGCGCTCCCTGTGACGTACGAACGACCACCCGGCGCAGCTGGGCGACAGTGCAACGCGCATATGCTTGCTGACCCTGGGCGTCACCAGGGCTTTACAAGTTGCGGTTACCGTTGGCATATTTCTGTCTGAACCATGAAATTCATTTCCCAACCTCGGCGTTTTGGCGTGACCGTACTGGCGCTCGGTCTGGCTGTTGGCGCGTTGCATGCACAAGAAGCGGGCACGTCGGCTGCGCCCAACTCGGCCACGGAAAACCCGGCGCCAGCGCCAACTGCATCTCCCACTCCGGCCTCAGTGCCAGCGCCGGCCGACCCTACGGCGCTCAAACCCGTGGAAATCCGCGCCAACCGCGAGACTGAGGAGCGGCGGCAGTCTACGGCGGCCAAGATCGTGGTCGGGCGCGAAGAGATTGAGCGCTATGGGGACTCCACCCTGGGCGAACTGTTCAAACGCCTTCCCGGCGTGACCACCGGCGGGCGCCCCGGCCATGGCGGCGCGCCGCGCATGCGCGGCATGGGCAGCGGCTACACCCAGATTCTGATCGACGGCCAACCGGCGGCGCGCGGCTTTTCCACCGACGACATTGCGCCCGAGCAGGTAGAACGCATCGAGATATTTCGCGCGCCCACGGCCGAGACGGGCGCACGCGCCATTGCGGGCACCATCAACATCGTCACGCGCGGCGGCTACACCAAGACCTTGAACAACGCCACGGCGGGCGTGGGCTTGGAAAACGGCCGTGCCACGCCGGGCGCATCCTGGTCGCGCAACGACACCGTGGACGGGGTGGTTTACAACGTGTCGGTCTCGGTGATGCACAGCGAGCGCAACAACGACCAACACAAAGCCACCACAAGCGAAAACCTGGATACCGGCGCACTGCAAAACCTGGCTGAAACCACCAGCGCCAGCAGCGAGCGCAATGTGCTGCACGCCAACGGGCGGCTGCAATGGAGCAGCGCTGCGGGCGACGCCTTTACGCTCTCGCCCATGCTGATCGTGTCGCAGGGCACGGGCCAGTCCAGTAGCCTGCTGTCCCAAACGGGTGGCGACCTGGCCTACGCCAGCAGCTTGGGCAGCAGCGCCAGCCGTTTCCAGCTGCTGCGCTCGGCGGGCACTTGGGCGCGCAAGCTCGAGGGCGGCTCCAAGCTGCTGCTCAGCGCCACCCTTGGACAGGCCCAATGGCGTTACGAGTCGCAAAGCGCTAACAGCGGCGGCAGCACGGCGGGCGTGCCAAACCTCACTCGCACGTTGGCGCAGCAGTCCGAGCAGCAAGACACCACGCTGTCGGGCAGCGCTAAGCTCACCCAGTCGATCGCCGACAAGCACAGTCTGGTCAGCGGAGTAGAAATCGAGTCCAACCAGCGCGACGAGACCGCAAGTACCCAACAAGACAGCCTAGTCGCCCTGATCGACTTTGACGGTACCTTGCGCGCCAGCAACCAGCGCCTCGCCTTATACAGTCAGGACGAATGGGAAATCAACCCGCACTGGGCGGCTCATGTGGGCATGCGCTGGGAAGGCATTCGCACCGTGGGCAGCCCCACAGTAAGCGATCCGCAAGTCAGCAACCAAAGCGAAGTGCTAACGCCCTTGCTGCACACGGTGTGGCGACCCGACCTGGCGGTCAAAGACCAGTGGCGCCTGAGCCTGACGCGCAGTTACCGCGCGCCCAGCCTCGGCAACCTGATTGCCCGCCCCACCCTAAACACTGCCTACCCCAGCGGTAGCAACACGGCGCTGCAGCCCGACACGGCGGGCAACCCCAACCTGCTGCCCGAACTGGCTGTGGGCGTGGACCTGGCGTTTGAGCACTACCTGCCCAAGGGTGGCTTGCTCAGCGCGAATGCGTTTGTGCGCCAGATTAGCAACACCATGCGCACCCAAACCGCCTTGGAGACCGTGTCCTGGTCCGACGTGCAGCGCTGGGTGTCGCGCACGCAAAACGTGGGCAACGCCACCAGCCAGGGCCTGGAAATCGAAGCCAAGCTGCGTCTGACCGAGTGGCTGCCCCAGGCCCCGGCCGTAGACCTGCGCGCCAATCTGAGCCTGTTTCGCTCCAGTGTGGACGGCGTGCCAGGCCCCTACAACCGCATCGACCAGCAGCCCGACGGCACCGCCAACCTGGGCGCGGACTATGCGGTGCGTGGTTGGCCGCTCAGACTCAGCTCTAACCTGGCTTACACCCCGGGCTACACGACGCAAGTCAACGCCACCGACCAGGTGTTCCAAAGCGACAAATTGGTGGCCGACGCCTCGGTGCTGTGGATCTGGAGCCCGCGTGCCCAGCTGCGTCTGAGCGCGAGCAACCTGACCGCGCGCAACTACCTCAGCGGCACCCGGCTACTTAGCAGCAACAGCGCAGGCCAATCCCTGCGCGACGCCACGCTGAGCACGGCGCCCACGGCGACCAACCTACAAGCCAAACTCGAACTCAAACTCTAAGGCAGGCAACGCAAGCGACTTGCCTATCGAGGCATTAGCCATTTGCAATTGGCTTGTTAAATAGATTAAATCTATGATTCAACGCATGTCGATTGAAACCGTTCAATTGGCACTTTGAAACTGCTAACCGGAGTAAAAACCATGAGCAACCCAAGCCGCCCCGAGATCAAGACGATTGCCAACCTCGAATCTGCCTTTGCCGGCGAGTCGATGGCGCATATCAAATACCGCTACTTCGCCAAACTGGCTCGTGAAATGGGGGACGAACTGACGGCCCGCACTTTTGAAGAGACCGCAGCCCAAGAGGTGATGCACGCCTTTGGCCACCTGGATTTGCTTTACCCCAGAGCCAGCATGACGCCGGCCAAGGCCTTGCAAATTGCCATCGACGGCGAAACCTACGAATACACCGAGATGTACCCCAGCTTTCGCAAAATCGCCGAGGCAGAAGGTAACGCCGCCGCGGTAACCGAAATCGAGGCACAAATCTCGGAGAGCAAAGAGCACGCCCAAGCCTTCCAGGCCGCCCTGGACGCCGCTGCCGCCCTCAAAGCCACGCTGGACAAGGCGCAAAAACGTTTCGCCGCACTGGCCAAAGTCGAAGAGCGGCACGCCAAGCACTACCAGTCGGTTCTGGATACAGTCAAAGCCAAGTAATTGGTACCTTTTTGCACTGAGCAAACCCTACTTACTTCTTTTTTTAGAGACAAACCATGAAAACCTATATCTGCATCGTGTGTGGCTTTGTGTACGACGAGGCCGCCGGCCGCCCCGAGGACGGCATTGCACCCGGAACCCTGTGGGCCGATGTGCCTGAGACCTGGGCCTGTCCGGACTGCGGCGTAGCCAAGGCCGATTTTGAAGTCGTGGCGATCTGAATGAGCGCCGTGTCCACCCTCCACGCCGCGCAAAACGCGGGCGCCCTGGTCATCATTGGCGCCGGTTTGGCGGGTTGGACTACGGCCCGCGAATTTCGCAAACTCGACACCGCCACGTCCATCGTGCTGATCACGTCAGACAGCGGTGACTTTTACGCCAAACCCACGCTGTCCAACGCCTGCGCGCAAAAGCGCAGCGCGGAGCAGTTGGTCACCACGCCAGCGGCCAAAATGGCAGAGACCCTGAACGTGTCGCTACGCGCCCACAGCCAGGTGCGCAGCATCGACACTTTGGCAAAAAGCCTGACATTGAGCGACGCGAATGGCGCCACCCACACCCAGCACTACGGCCAACTGGTACTGGCCACTGGCGCGCATCCGATCCGCATCGGCTTGCAAGGCGACGCCAGCGCCGACGTGCAGTCCATCAACCAGCTCAACGACCTGGCGCACTTTCAACGAACACTGGGCGCTGCGCCTAAAACCGTGCTGATCATGGGCGCAGGCCTGATTGGCTGCGAATTTGCCAATGATCTGTTGCTGGGCGGCTACCGTGTCCACGTGGTGGATCCGACCGAGCGCCCCCTGGCCACCTTGCTGCCCGCAGCCGCGGGCGAGCAATTGCGCGCCGCATTGCAGGCGCTGGGCGTGGTGTGGCACTTTGGCGCCACGGTGCAAGCCGTCAACCACAGCATGGACGCTCCGCTGCTGGCGGTCACCCTGTCCACCGGTGATGTGGTGGGCGCCGACTTGGTACTCAGCGCCATCGGCCTGCGCGCCGACACAGCGCTGGCCAACGCAGCAGGCATTGCCTGCGAGCGAGGCGTGGTGGTGGACGATCAACTCCAGACCAGTGCTCCATACGTTTTTGCCTTAGGCGACTGCGCGCAATATGCCAGCGCCGGTGGGCGCACCCTGCCTTACGTCATGCCCGTCATGAACGCCGCCCGTGCACTGGCCGCCACACTGTCAGGTACTGCCACGGCGCTGGTCTTTCCGCTGATGCCGGTGTCCATCAAAACCCCGGCGCTGCCCACGGTCGTGGCGGCTCCTCACCCGGCACAGGCGGGCGCCTGGGTGGCCGAGGCGTTGGACGCTGCAGTGGACCAAGCTGGGGGAATCTGGCGCTTCGTGGACCCGGCAGGTCAGCAACGCGGCTTTGTGCTGACCGGCGGGCAAACTACAAGACGAATGGAACTGGCCAAAGCCACCGTGCTTTAGCGTGAAAGAACTTTCATAATGGTGGCGCTGCGCAGCTTCATGAAAGTTAGCAGCGTTACCGCACACGCTCCAAGGGCTGGCAAAAGCGGCATAACAGCGGCGTTCGCCAGGGCGCCAAAAGTCCCCAAGACTACAATCGCCACCCTCACAGCACGGCGGAAAACGGCTTTTTTGCCCGGTCCGCCCCAGCGACCAAGGACGCACAATGGCCCACGACTCCCAACCCAACCCCAGCGCGGCAGCGCATGAAGCGGCGGCGCTAGAACAACGGGCCCAGTTGCGCCAGGCAGCGCTGGAATACCATCAGTTCCCCACCCCCGGAAAAATCTCGATTGCCGCGACCAAACAGCTGCTCAACCAGCACGATCTGGCGCTGGCCTATTCGCCCGGCGTGGCCGCGCCCTGCGAAGAAATCGTCAAAGACCCGAACAACGCCTTCAAATACACCAGCCGGGGCAACCTGGTGGCGGTCATCACCAACGGCACGGCAGTGCTGGGCCTGGGCGACATCGGCCCGCTGGCGGCCAAGCCGGTGATGGAGGGCAAAGGGGTTTTGTTCAAAAAGTTTGCCGGCATTGATGTCTTTGACATCGAAATCAATGAAAAGCACGACTTGGACAAGCTGGTCGACATCATTGCCTCGCTGGAGCCAACCTTTGGCGGCATCAACCTCGAAGACATCAAAGCGCCCGACTGCTTTTATGTAGAACGCAAGCTGCGCGAGCGCATGAAGATTCCGGTCTTCCATGACGACCAGCACGGCACCGCCATTGTGGTGGGCGCGGCCATTCTCAATGGCCTGAAAGTGGTGGGCAAAGACCCCAAACAGATCAAACTGGTCACCTCCGGCGCCGGTGCCGCCGCGCTGGCCTGCCTGGGCCTGCTGGTCAAACTGGGCATTCCACGTGAAAACATTTATGTCACCGACCTCGCCGGTGTGGTCTACGAGGGCCGCACCGAGCTGATGGACGCAGACAAGGAATTTTTCGCCCAAAAGACCGATGCCCGCACGCTGCGCGAGATCATTGCCAATGCGGACGTGTTTCTGGGTTTGTCGGCGGGCGGCGTCCTCAAACCCGACATGGTGAAAAGCATGGCGGCCCGACCGCTCATTTTTGCTCTGGCCAACCCCACGCCTGAAATATTGCCCGACGAAGTTAAAGCGGTACGCGACGACGCCATCATGGCCACCGGGCGCAGCGACTTTCACAACCAGGTCAACAACGTCCTGTGCTTTCCCTACATCTTCCGTGGCGCGCTGGACGCCGGGGCTTCCACCATCACGGTGGAAATGGAAATCGCCGCCGTTCACGCCATTGCCGAGCTGGCCCAGGCTGAGCAAAGCGACGTGGTGGCTGCGGCCTATGCCGGTGAACAACTCGCCTTTGGCCCGGAATACCTCATCCCCAAGCCTTTCGATCCGCGCCTGATGATGAAAATCGCCCCGGCCGTGGCCCAGGCCGCTTTTGACAGCGGCGTGGCGCTGCGCCCGGTGGCGGATATGGACGCCTACCGGGAGCAGCTGCAAAGTTTTGTTTATGCCTCGGGCACTACCATGCGCCCCATCTTTGCCATGGCCAAGAACGCGCTCAAGAAACGCGTGGCCTTTGCCGAAGGCGAAGACGAGCGCGTGCTGCGCGCCACCCAAATCCTGGTCGATGAAAGCCTGGCCATGCCCACGCTCATCGGCCGTCCCGCGGTGATTGCCGAGCGCATCGCCAAATTTGGCCTGCGCCTGCGCGAAGGCCAGGACTACGCCGTGGTCAACGTCGAGCAAGACCACCGCTACCGCGATTTCTGGCAAACCTACCACCGCATGGGCGAGCGCAAAGGTGTCACCGTGCAGGTGGCCAAGATCGAAATGCGTCGGCGCCTGACGCTGATCGGCGCCATGCTGCTGCACAAGGGTGACGTGGACGGCCTGATCTGCGGCACCTGGGGCACCACCGCGCTGCATCTGAACTACATTGACCAAGTGATTGGCAAACGCCGCTCGGCCCCCGCGGGCAGCAGCCGGGATGTGCAGATCTATGCCTGCATGAACGGCCTGATGCTGCCCGGGCGCCAGGTGTTTGTCGTTGATACCCACGTCAACTACGACCCGAGCGCTGAAGAACTTGCGCGCATTACCGTCATGGCGGCCGAAGAAATGCTGCGTTTTGGCATTGTGCCCAAAGCCGCACTCTTGAGCCACTCCAACTTTGGCAGCAGCAACGAGCCCAGCGCGGTCAAAATGCGCGAGACCTTGCGTTTCCTGCAACAAGATGCGCCCTGGCTCGAGGTCGACGGTGAAATGCACGGCGACCTGGCCCTCGACGGTCACGCCCGCGCCACCCTTATGCCCAACGGCCGGCTGCAGGGAGACGCCAATCTGCTGGTAATGCCCAATATCGACGCCGCCAATATCGCTTACAACCTGCTCAAAACCGCAGCCGGCGGCAACATTGCGATCGGGCCGGTGCTATTGGGCGCGGCCAAGCCGGTGCACGTACTCACCGCCAGCGCCACGGTGCGACGCATCGTCAACATGACGGCGCTGACGGTAGCCGACGCCAACGCCACGCGTTGAGCCTGCAAACGGTTCAATAATGGGCCACTTTTTTTAGGACTGCGTGAAAAAACTATTCCAACTCACCCTCGAAGGCCGCAACCGCGACCGTCTTTTGGATGCCAGCAAGCACGAAGTGCGCAAGTACGTGGCACGCCAGCGGCGTGCCGTCTTGCCCGAAGGAGTGGACTACTGGGACTTTGCCTGCCGCTTTGGCAGCACCGAAGCCGATGCCACCGAGGTGCATTTCGCTACGCTAATTGGCCTGATGGACGAGGCCGGTAAAGCCGGGGCGGACGGCTTCTTTGTGAGCATCCTGGGCACGCGCGGAGTGCGTGTGTCCAAACCCCTAGATGCCAGCGCCGACAGCCGCAGCGCCCAGGCCAATCGGGTGCTGCATTCGCAGCTCTAAAGCTCGGGCGGCCACGCGCACGCCCCTAGGACCCGGACCGAATACGGGCAAACCCTGACAAAAACAGGCCTTCAAAGGCCGTGGGCTATTGCATTTTTGTGCTATGTCAAGGAGAATCCAGTCATGGTTTTTGGCAGTTTTTTTGTTCGTTGACGGATTTTCATGTGTTTTCGAGGGCTGGAGCGGTGTTGATCGATGCCATAGCGGCAACCGAACGCACCAAGGCGGTGCGGATGTTCACTCTGGTGTACGTGGCGCTCTTTTGGGCAGCAATGGCGCCGCTAGTGGGTGCATCAGAAGCGAAATTGGCGTTCGGAGCCCCACTCCAAACGATTTCGCAGCATGCTTTACCCGCGCACGGCATGGAGACCTACCGCAACATTCAACAAGGCGGCCCCTTTCCGTTTGAGAAAGATGGCGCTATTTTTGGTAATCGTGAGCGCATTTTGCCTTTACAAAAACGTGGCTATTACCGGGAATACACCGTCAAAACGCCAGGCTCGCGGAACCGTGGAGCCAAAAGAATCGTGTGCGGTGGCCCTGCGACCGCGCCAGAGACTTGCTACTACACGACCAATCACTATGCGAGTTTTCGCATGATCGTGCCTTGAATTGAATTTTTATTTTAGAAAGAGAATCGGGGATGGATACGCCACTTCGAACCGTAAGAACGAATATCGTTCAATCGATACGCGCTTTTCGCGTGTCAGACTTGCAGGAAGCTGCCCAAGGTTTGGGGCACCACTTTTTGTACGCTAATTTGGGCAGCGCCCAAACCAAGCAAGATGTACTCGACCTGATTGGGGCGCAGTTCACGCTGCCCACCACATCGGGCAAAAACTTTGACTCTTTGTATGACAGCATGACCGACCCGGTGCACAAGTCGGGGCCGCAGCCAGGTTTTGTCGCGGTGCTTGAGCACATACCGGCCAATCTAAAGTTTGACAAAGAGGCGCGCGAGCAGCTGCTTGATATCTTCCGGGACACTGCAGACTACTGGGGGGAGCGGAAGATTCCGTTTCGATGCTTCTATTCTTTTCTGTAGCCCGTTCTGCGCACACCAGCCAAGCAGAACGGGCGAATCAGGCAAACACCACCACGGAAGTCAGTACGTCTCCTGGCCTAGAAGCAAATTCCAACGGAGAAAAGCTGCCCAGCGATTTTCTGTTGGATGTATCGCCTCTGGCACTGCGCATGAGCAGCCCCTTTAACTCCGGCTATTGGCTGGCGGCCGCTTAAAAAGGCGCTGCAATCATCGGCCCCCCGTCGAGTGCGTTGGGGGTGCTGCTTTCGACCCTGTCCCGCTAAAGACAAAAAAAACGGCGTCGATCGGCTTAAATCATTGCATGGGAACTCTTTATCTTGTGCGCCACGGCCAGGCCTCGTTTGGTGCAGAGAACTACGACGAACTCAGTGACTTGGGCGTGCGCCAAAGCGTTCGATTGGGTGAGTACTTTGCGCAACGGAGCATCAGGTTTGACTCCGTGATCACCGGTAGTTTGCATCGCCACGCGCAGACCTGGGCGGGTATCGCGCAAGGTTCCAACCTCCCTACCGAGGCGCTCGTTTGGCCGGGGCTCGATGAATACGACAGCGCGGCCGTCATTGGAGCGATTCACCCGCATAAGCTAGAGAAGCCCGACTCGCCCGAGATGTACCGTGCTCACTTTCGCTTGCTTCGCGACGGATTGACACAGTGGATGAACGGTGTGGTGAGCCCCGCCGGAATGCCGCAATATCGTGACTTTGTGCTGGGCGTAACTAGCGCGCTGGACCATGTACGCACGCACTGCGCGGGTAATGTGCTCATCGTCAGTAGTGGTGGACCGATTGCGACGGTCATCGGGCACTTGCTCGGTACCACGCCAGAGACAACGGTGGAGCTTAATTTTCGCATCCGCAACAGCTCGGTGACCGAACTGACCTTCAACCCAAAACGGCACGCCTTGGTGACTTTCAACACCTTGCCGCATCTTGACGACCCGGCCTACGCATCCTGGGTAAGCTACGCCTGAGGGTGATGGGCGCGCCTCACTTGACGACCGTGCTCAACGGCAAGCGCTGGACTTCGTCGAGCAACTTCGCTAACGCAAAACCAGCGGCCTGCAACATCTTTTCGCCTTTGGTAGCGTTTGCCGCAGCGGCATTGCCCACGGCACCTGCCGGGTTGTAGTCTTGGATTTGCCACGCCAATTTGGCAGACTTTCCGTCGCCCAGAATGTGGAAATTGGCAGCGCGCTGCTGGGAACTGGATATGAAGTTTTGGGACTTCTCCATGGCAACGTGCTGCGGGTCCAAGGCCAGCATCAGCGACGTCTCGATGTCTCCGGCGTGAATACCAAAGCGGTGCTCATCGGCGCTGAACAGCATGTGGGCGTCGTCCCCCTGGGGCCCGCGCAGCGGTAGGCCGTACCAGTTCACGCTCAAAACCAGCATCCCTAAGCGCGCTCGCAGGTCGCGCGCGACGATGTCCATAAAGTTGGCCTGGCCCCCATGGGCGTTGAAAAACACCATCTTCTTTACGCCGCAGGCGGCCACACTCTCACCAATATCGGTCCATAGGCGGATCAGGGTTTCGGCTTTGAGGGTGAGCGTGCCGGCAAAGCGCGCGTGCTCGGGACTAAACCCGACCGCCTGGGTGGGCAAAAACAAGGCTTTGGACTCAGACGCCAGATGCACCAGCGAGGCCGCCACGATTCCGTCGGCGATGCAGGTGTCCACTTTGAGTGGCAGATGGGGACCGTGTTGTTCCGTGGCCGCAACCGGCAGCACAGCAATGGTTTGACTCATGTGGCCAGCAGTTTGTAAAGCTTGGAAGTGGTCCGTACTCAGGTCGGCCCAATAGCGGGATGGGAATGTGAAAGTGGGTTGCATGGCGCGCTTTTCGGATAAATCGGTCAGTGTTGGTTTTTTGAAGCGTGGCGATGCTGTCGCCGCGTATGCGTGGACGATTCTGCGGCCAGGCTCGCCACACCCGCTTTGCCGGCGACTGCGACTTGGTTGTAGCGGGGCAAATACCCAGACAAAGCGCGTGGGCTGGCACGCGCGCCGCTGGCCACATAGTCGGCCAGCAAAGCTGCGCGCGCCGTTGCGTGTGCCACAACGCCGGGGCCGGTGAGGTAGTCAAACAAGGCGTCAACCAGGTCCTCCGGGCTTAGCCCACTCGTACGGGCCTTTGCGTGCCACAGCCAGTTTGAGAACCGGGCAAATGCTTCGAAGGGCGATGGCGCTTGCAGCAAAAGAGGCAAGGTGTGGGAAAACCGCCCGGAGTTGGCCACTAGGTCCCAGTAGCGTGCCAGCCGCGTAAAAGCCTGCACTTGCGCTGGACTGAGCACATCCGTCTCTAAAACGGTGTAAGGCGGGTCGGTATCAAAGACCATGCCGACAGGGGTTTTGTTTGCCAGCGGCGTGCCGCGCAGGCGTTTGAGCAGACCCAGCTGAATTTCATCGGGCCCCCAGGACCACAGCGCATCAAACCCTTGTCCAAAGCTTTCCCAACTCTCGCCCGGGAGACCAAAAATCAAGTCGGTATGAAGATGGGCCTGGCTGTGGCTGGCCAACCAGCGCAGGTTGGACTCGGTCTTGGCCGCATCCTGACGACGGGAAATCGCTTGCTGGACCGCGGGATTGAGGCTTTGAATACCGATTTCAAACTGCAATACCCCGGCCGGGAAGCGAGCGATGCAGTCTTTGAGCCGCTCGGGTAGCTGATCAGGCACCAGCTCGAAGTGGACAAACAAGGCTTGCGCGGGCTGGGCCGCCAGGCGCTCCAAAAAGAACTCCAATATCCGCACCGAGGCGTCGATTTTGAGGTTGAAGGTGCGGTCCACGAACTTGAAAGTGCGTGCGCCGCGCTGATAGAGCGCCGCCATGTCGACCAAAAAATCATTCACATCAAAGGCCCACGCGGTTTTGTCCAGCGCGCTGAGGCAAAACCCGCACTTGAAAGGGCAACCACGCGAGGCCTCGACGTACAAGACCCGGTGCGCCAGGTCGGCATCACTGTACTCGGCGTAGGGCAGAACAATGTCGCCCAGGGGCGGCTGCTCCCCCGCAATCACCTTCGTGAGCGGTTGCGGGCCATGCACCAGCGCCCGGCAAAGCTTGGGAAAGCTCACATCGCCCCATCCTGTAATGACGTGGTGGGCCAAGGCGGCAATTGCCTGCCCCGATAGCTCATGGCTGACTTCGGGACCACCGAGCACGATCCTGGCGTCGGGCCGCTGGACTTTCAGCAACGCGATGACGGCAGTGCTGGGTACGACGTTCCAAATGTAAATACCAAAGCCCACGACTTTTACTACGCCGCTGTGGGCCGGTCCAAGCGCTGCGATCAGCTCGTCGACGATGTCTTGCGGCGCGCGGTGGATGGTGAACTCGCGCAAAACCGTACAGGCCTGGAGGTCGGCCCCGCCATGGCGCCCCATATTGGCATGCAAATAGCGCAACCCCAGGGAGGCGTGGATGTATTTGGCGTTGAGGGTAGCCAAGACGATGCGGTGTTGCATGGCCCTATTATCAAAGCATGGAACGCAACAGCACCGCAGATGTATTTTTCCGTTGGGATGGCGATGTGCTGGTGGTCAATATTTTGGGCAAACCCGCCGCTGGTAAGGACGCTATCGGCAAGCCAAAGGGCGCGCAGCTCAAAGTCAGCGTCACGGCGGCACCCAAGGGCGGCAAGGCCACGGACCACATGGTGCGTTTTCTCGCGCCCCTGTTTGGAGTGGCGGTGCGCGACATTGAGGTAGTGTTCGGCCAAGAAAACGTCAACAAACAACTGCGCATCAAGGCACCGAACAAATTGCCCGCAGTATTTACAACGCCTTCTGCCTGATTTGCCGCCCCTGCGACAATTAACCGGCTCCGTAGCCCAGCGCCTGATATTTCACCCACCGCCCAAACACCCATGCATTCGACACCCTCGGTAGATGCCCTCCTTACGCCACGCCTGCGAGGTTCCGTAACACGGTGGATCGCAATGCTGGCTCTTGCCTTGCTGGGCGCCCAACATGCCCCTGCCGCGCAGACCCGATTGGATTTGGAAGGCACGCCAACGGCCACGTCCGTCGTGCAGACCCCCGAAGTGCGGGCCGAACTGGTGGCCCATGCGCCCCAAGGCGTTGTTGCTGGCGCCCGCTTTGAACTCGGCCTGCTCTTGCAGCACCAACCGGGCTGGCACACCTACTGGAAAAACCCCGGAGACTCCGGCCTTCCCACCGAATTGCACTGGTCTGTACCGCCCGGGCTAAGCGTGGGTGCCGTTGACTGGCCCACACCGGTCAAGATCAAAATCGGGCAACTGGCTAACTTCGGCTTTGAGAACACTGTCTTGCTGCCCGTTTCGGTGACTGTGGCGAACACGTTTCGTCCCACGAAGCCGCAGGCGAACGTCCCGATCGTTTTGAACGCCACCTGGTTGGTGTGTCGACAAGAGTGCATTCCACAGGAGGGGTCGTTTGCGCTGAACCTGCCGGCGCAAAGCTCGACCACAGAGCATGCTGCGATTTTTGACGCTGCCCGCCAAGACAGCCCAAAAGACCTTCCAACACCTCTGCAAGCACGCCTGGATGGCGATAGCCTAATCTTGTCGGGCAAGCAATTGCCAGGCGCCTGGGTTGGGCGAGCGATCAATGTGTTTCCTGAAGTACCCGAGGTGTTTGCTACTTCCACCATCGCGGCGCAGAGCGACCGCATGGCCCACCAGCCTGGTGCACCGGCTGCAGGAACCCAACATTGGTCTGGTGGCGAATGGTCGGTGCGTTTACCTTTGTCGCCCCAGCGCAGTTCAGGTCCTGGTGAGTTTTCGGTGGTGCTGGCCTTGGGCGACAGCAGCGTTCGCGCCCGGGCGGTCGTGTCGGGCACTTGGCCCACTGCGGGGGCTGCGCCTGGGGTCAGCGAGCAGGCGCCACCTGCTAGCCGCAAGGACTCTCCCGATGGACAAACCTGGTTATGGGCGCTGGCAAGCGCTTTTGTCGGCGGCTTGATTCTCAACCTAATGCCATGCGTGTTTCCGGTGCTAGCCATCAAAATTTTGGGCTTTGCAAGCCAGTCGGCCCGAGGCGGTGTCTCCCCTCGCGTGCTGGGCCTGGCCTATACGGCTGGCGTGGTGGTGTCCATGGCGGCCTTGGGCGCTACATTGCTGGCGTTTCGCGCAGCCGGTGAACAGTTGGGCTGGGGCTTTCAACTGCAGTCCCCAGCCGTGGTAGCTGGCTTGGCGCTGCTGTTTACGCTCATCGGGCTCAATTTGATGGGCTTGCTCGATCTTGCCGTGGTGCTCCCGGGTCGGCTGGCCGGGCTGCAGCTGCGCCACCCCGTGGCCGATGCTGCGCTGTCCGGCGTGCTGGCCGTTGTCATTGCCTCGCCCTGTACCGCCCCGTTCATGGGCGCCTCGCTAGGGCTCGCCCTGACCTTGGACTACGGGCAGGCCATGGGGGTATTTATAGCGCTAGGACTGGGTCTGGCTCTTCCTTTTGCGCTAGCCGCAGCCTTGCCGGTGGCGGCCAATTACCTGCCCAAGCCGGGGCTATGGATGGAACAGCTACGCCAGTTCCTGGCCTTCCCGATGGCAGCCACCGTATTGTGGTTGCTGTGGATTTTTGGCCACATGTTGGGCGTCGATGCAGCCGCCAGTTTGGCAGTTTTGCTGCTCGGATTGGCACTGCTGCTGTGGTCCGTGAGCCTGGTCGGGCCCGCGCGCTGGGTTTACGGTGGCTTGGCGGGGCTGACCCTGGCTCTGCTATCAGTTTGGATAGGGCCGCGTTTACTTGAAACGCCACGTAGCGCCCCGCCACAAGACGCTACGGCCGACGCTGCCAATGCGAACACCGGCAAGCCCACCGCCTGGCAGGCGTGGAGTACGCAGCGGGTGCATGATGAACTTGCGCAAGGCCACCCGGTGTTTGTAGACTTTACAGCCGCATGGTGCATCACCTGCCAATACAACAAGCAAACGGTTTTGGCAGACGCTGCTGTTTTAAAGGACTTTGCAGCGAAGAATGTCCGCTTGTTGCGCGCCGACTGGACGCAGCGCGACCCGGCAATCAGCCAAGCTCTGACAGACCTTCAACGCAGCGGAGTTCCCGTCTATGTTCTGTACCAAGCCAATAGACAACCCATCGTCTTTTCGGAAGTACTCAGCGCAAACGAGCTGCGCAGTGCACTGAAGGAACTCTAGTCCAATGCAGGTCCGCCTGCTACAGACTCTATCGCTGCGAGAACATGCGCTGAAAATACTCGGTTTCCAGTTTGGCAATATCGGTGCGGGCCAGGACTGCATCAAAAGCATTGCGCATCTCTAAGCCCGCAGGAGTGCGCTTAAAGCAGATGTGCAGGGTCAGGCGCGCGAGGGGGTTTGGACTAAACACAACACTGCTGCGGTCGCCCAAGCTAAATAGCGTGTAGTCGAGCACATTTTTGTCAATCACGATGGCACGGATTTTTTTGGCGCGCAGCTTTGCGATATTGGCAGCATCGCTAGCGGCCACCTCCACGGGCTGGCGCTTGTCTTTGATGGCCGCATCCAATTCATCGCCATTGACATAGCCGTCCACCACGCCCAACCGAACCGACTCCAAGTTAGATAACTTGTTCCACACCACCGGTGCCGTTTTGAGGCTTGCAACGCCCAACACACTGGTGCCGATAGACTGTGACAGGTAACAGGCTGCATCCCGCTCCTGGCTGAAGTACTCGGGGAAGTACCCTTCAAAATCGGCACTCTTTTCGCCCTTTTCGACCGCTTTGGTCCATTCAAATGACGCTGCCAAGAGCCTAAACCCTGCTGCCTTGGCAACCGTAGTTGCTACATGGTTCGACACACCTTCCTTGGGCAGCAGCAAGCCGGTAAAGGGCGGCCACTCCAGCGTAGCCAATCGAATCAGTTTGGCATCCGACTGGGCCAGCGCACTGCAGGCGAAGGCCAAGACCAGCAAGCCGGTCACGACATTTTTTTTCATCGACATCCTTCCTTTAGCTCATCCATCAAACGGGCACTGTTTGTGAGCAATAGCTGCGCACCAAGGCCATCAAATCCAGTTCCGAATAGGGTTTCCCCATGTAATGGTTAACGCCAAGACTGGCTGCATGGTCGCGGTGCTTTTGCGCTATGCGAGAGGTAATCATGACGATGGGCAAGCCAGCCAGTCCCGCATCGGCGCGAATACTTCGGGCAAGCTCGAAGCCGTCCATGCGAGGCATCTCGATGTCCGTCAACACCAACATCGGTCGCTCCAATTGCAATTGCTCCAGAGCATGTAAACCATCATTGGCCATGGCTACGCGAAACCCTTCGCGCCTTAGCAAACGATGTGCCACCCGGCGCACCGTGATGGAATCGTCCACCACCAACACCAAGGGCGCGTGCTGATTGATTTCGGTCACCAAACCAACATGCCGTTGAACGGAACCAGTCGAAGCCCCCACCGAAGCGCCGCCACCCCATACTTGGCCCGGTGCCCTGAACTTCCCAGAAGTTAGCACCTGGCGGTCGGGGTCGGCATAAACCGTTGCCAAGGCTACAGGGTTGTATATGAACACCACGGCACCGGTGGCCAGGGCAGTCATTCCCGCCATTCCAGGTAAGCGGCTCAACTGGGGGCCTAGGTTCTTCACAACGACCTCGCGATTGCCCAACACCTCGTCAATGTGCAAGGCAACACGTCGGCCGGCGCTGCGAAAGATAGCCACTGAATTTTGCTTGTTTGATCGCTCCAAACTATGGTCTGACACCTGAAGCAAAGATCCTCCCCAATACAGCGTGACAGCCTGGTCGTACTGCACCAAGAAACCATCTGCATATGCACGATCGAGTGCGTCCGATGGAACACGCAACACGGTTTCCATCAACTTCGAGGGCACGCCCATCGTAAATGCCCCCATGCGCAACAGCACGACCTGCGTTACCGCGGTGGTCAATGGCAGAACCAACTCAAAACTGGTGCCGACGCCCGCTGTCGTTTTGGTATCAATGCGCCCACCCAGGGCATTTACGTCCGAAAGTACAACGTCCATGCCAATGCCCCGACCCTCCATTTCAGTAACCTTTTGCGCCGTGGTGAATCCAGGAAGAAATAGCACCCGCACTGCATCTTGTACGCCGAAGGCCGTCTCCCCGTCCCAGAGATTTTTTGCCCGAGCGGAAACCCGGATTAAGTCGATGTCTAATCCGCGCCCGTCGTCACTGATGGTGACGGACACATCACCGCCATCTTGGACCACGACGATCGTGATACATCCAGTCGCCGACTTCCCAGCTGCTAGACGCACATCGGCCGGTTCGATGCCGTGCCCCACCGCGTTGCGCAAAAGATGCTCTAGCGCCGGCGTGATCCGATCCAATACGCCGCGGTCGAGCTTCAGAGTACCGGCCGAAATATCGAGGCGCACCTGCTTTCCAGTTGCCTTACACGCCTGACGGACCACCGCGTAGAGGCGGTCAGCGATGCTTTCAAACTCGACCAACCGCATACGTAACAAATCGTGCTGAAGCTCCTTGACGCGTCGACCCTGAGCGCCTACATCGTCTTGAGCGCCTTGCACGCAAATCTGCAAATTCCGCTGTACCATGGCCACGTCTTCAACAGACTCTGCCAACAAGCGACTGAGCTCCTGCACGCGCGTGAACCGATCAAATTCCAAAGGATCGAACAATTGCGCGGCACCTTGGGTTTGGGTTTGGCGCGTTTGCATTTGCAAATCGGCCTGCAGTTCCAATTCGCGCAGCTGGTGGCGCATTCGTTTTAAGGTGTTTCCCAAGTCTGTAAGTCCGATGCCCATTTGACCTACGTTGGTGTCCATGCGGGATCTACCCATCATGACTTCACCGGTTTGGTCTAGCAGGCGTTCCAAAATTTTCGATCGAACTCTTATCGATTGGCCCAGCAGTCTGTGCGAAACAACTTCACCAGTCGAAACCTGGCGCGCGTCGGGCTGCTGTGGCTGTGCCAGCGGAGCGATCGCCGGCATTTCATCCGGTTTTGAAGCAATATCGGTTGTGCCCAATGCATCGAAAATAGCCTGCAGCTGGTCAAAGACATGGATCGTTGAATCGATATCCGATGGGGTCGAGCGCGCTGCGTCGAAGTCAGCAATCCGAGACTCCAATCGGTGTGCCAGCTCCCCCAAACGCAATGCCCCCGCCAGACGTGCGCTGCCCTTGATAGTATGGAGAACGCGCAACGATTGTGAGCGCGCGCCTTCTAATTCAGGGTTCGATACCCACAGCCGAAGCGAACGACCCAGTGCCAGAAACAATTCATAGCCCTCCTCGCGAAATATGGGGAGCAACTCTGCATCGATAGCGTCCTCGCTCTCCAAGTCCAATTGCGGCATGGTTTGTGTGCGGACATGGCTCCCTGAACTTCGCGCCGCTTGGGGAGGGGCGTATACATTCCCGATGGCAGACGATCCAGTAGCTTGTATATTCAACTCACCGTGCCTGCTGTCGCCGGTAGCGGCAGAAACAGAACTCTGCAGCAGACTACCAAGCTCCGGTCCAGTGGCCCTTGGACTTATGCGGTTTTCGTCCGTACTCGACGCCAGTACTTCGTCTCGAGCGACTTCCTCTAGAGCGACTTCCAATGGAGCAGACGGCGGTGCCCACCCCTCTGGCTCGATGATTCGCATGAGCTCAGCCATGATCGCCTGGTCAGGTTTTGGCAAATTTTCATTCGTAAAATCCGCGAGCAAGGCGCCGATGTGCCGTGCGCCGGCCAACAACGCCATGGCCCATCCACCGGCTTCCTTGGGACGTGACGCGACACGCTCAAGCGCTTGCTCCAGCATCCGCGCTACCTCGGCTAAGGCGTCAAACCCCACGGTCGCTGATGCGCCTTGCAAAGAATGCGCTAAGACCATGGCGACTTCTGTCGAACCAGCTACCGGGTCATGCGCCAATTGCTCAATCTCAGCGATTAAGCGGACAGACCATTCATTTGCCTCAGCGCTGTACACAGCAAAGAAAGCTGGACTCAAACGAAGATGTCCTATGACTTTCATTGATGGATGGGACACACGCAGTGACAGTTCGGCTTCAGCGGCAGCACTGACCGCTGGCGGCTGATTCTCAACGCGCTCGCCTATCGGGCGCCGGCTACCACTTGGCACGTCCTCGGCAGCAGTAAACACCGTCAGCACGGGCGTTCGAGCCGCCGTTTGCACACTCAAACTCTGCGTCACTTCATCTATAGAAAAATCCACACCTTCAAAAAAATCGGAACATTGCTGCTGTTCAGTGTGTTCTAGCAATTGGGTCCCACCGCCCACCAAGGTCTCATCGCGCCTAGCCTCACCGACCCGTTGGACTACGTGGTCGGGCAATTGCAAAGCTTTGTACTCGCCCGATGTCCTAAAGGCGTCCGCGCTCTGTCTAAAGGGATCAGTCGTCCAGGGCCCATCCCTGTCGTGTGAGATGTCATCGATCCATATTTCAAAGGCTCGAACAGCACTGCTCGTAAGTTCTAGCATTGCGCCCGTAAATGACGTCTGATCGGCCAACCACTCGTTAAACAACTGCTCAAACGCCCACGCCGCTTCGCCCAACGTTTGGAGACCCACCATACGGGCACTTCCCTTGATCGTATGAAATGCCCTGCGCAATCGAACTTGCGCTCCAATGTTTCCAGTTTGCGATGCAAGTTCTTGTATCGCAGACGCGGCTGCGACGATGACCTCTTTGGATTCCTCCAAAAAAATTTGACGTATTTCGTCGTCTCCTGATCCCGAGGCAAGCAGATCATCTCCCTCAGCGCCGCCCCCCGGGGCTGGTGTAGGCTCGTTTGAGGTTGGGGTGACATCCTCAAAATCCTCGAAAAACGGAGTGGGAGAACTCAAAGTGGACTGGTATTGCGGTGGCGGATCACGGTCAAATGACACACTAATGGGCGCTTTTTCGAGCGTACGCACAGATCGATCACGCTCAATAATGGATCGGAACTCAGCCAAGCCTTCGTCATAAACAAACATGCGTCGCGCCAAGGGAAGTTGGTAACTCAACATGTCGATCATGAAACCCATGGCACCCAGGCTGTTGCCCAAAGTATCGAATAATTCCGAAGGATGGATGGCAGCATCTACGCTGTCCAAAAGGTACTTTTCAATGCTCGATCGCATGCGCACTGCTGCGAGCGCAGCCTGATCGAGTCCCAGCACCATAAATACGCCGCGCATCTGCGCAAGGTGACCGGGGGCCGCATGCAACACCGCATTTACCCGACCACTGCGAAAGAATTGGTCTAGCGCCTTTTCGACTTCAACGAGTGAAATTCGCAGTTCTCGCGTGACGCTTCCCATGGTTTGTTGATCGCTGGCGCGGCGGTACAACTCCTCCATCCAGTCCTCTATCGGGTAGGAGTCATTTCCGGTACACACATGGTGCAGGCGGGCGGCCAACTGAGCGCTACGCTGATGCGTTGCTGCGTCCGTATCCAGATGCGTATAGGCCGCCTCCAGGTACAAGATCGCCGTTGCCACCTCCATCGCCAGCGCGGCCCTCAGCGGACCGGCCTCGTGAATCGCAAGCTCGACGGCATCACTTAGCGCACTTATAAACGCAGCGTGCTCAGAGTGCACCTTCAGGACGGCGTTTCCAACTTCAGAGAACAGGTCTGTAAGCGCAGCAGCGCGGTGCGTTTCCCCGTTGGCGAATGCAGACCAAGCTTCTGTGGCTGCGGCAATTCGGCGAAGCACCCGGTCAAGATGATCGGCGTCTATGCGGCCCAACTTTTCAATTTCATAGTCGGAAACGGGGGTGCGGTCCAAACCGTAAGCTTCGCGAACCGCCCGTAAATACAGCGCAGGCCGTTGAATAGACGGCTGAGCCATTGCACAAAAAAAGGTGAGATCCTGCGCCACCCGCTCAGACGGTCGAATCGTGCCTTGGCGAAGAACTCCAAATTGTTGCAGGACGTTTGAGGCCGCTCGCTTAACGTAGATATCTTTTTGGACCAAGTCTAGGGCAATCGCTTCAAAAAAACCTGCGGCCAGCGCCCATAGCGTGGCCTGCTCTCGGAAGTCTGTGCCAGCGGCCAAAGCGGCACAATGCTCCGTCATCTCACGGGCGGCACCATGATCACCCGAATGCAGGAGTTTCAAAAGCGACTCGCTCATGCGAACACGCATTTCCGAGCTGTATTGCTCCCCTCGCTGCACACCAGGCAGTGTAATGTCGCGCCAATGCCAGAGTGCACTCCAGAGGTCTGCGGGATGGATGCGTTCAGCTCCAATGCGTACCAAGACTGCGCGATGTTGGGGGAAAAGTGCAACGGTAGACAGGACTCGTCCCTTGAGAAGCCCCTCCAAATAGTCGATGACGGCGAGGCAAGATCGATCCAGGCAATGCGCGGCATCGTCAGTGCAGGACTTGGGAGATTGAACGAATTTTCGTGACAATGACTCGACCGCGCGCAGCATCACTGCCGGAACCTGCTGACCTACCATGTCAAGGGCGGCCGCCCCTTGCTGGAGTTGCCGCTGAACTTGGGTCAGTGGACTCGCATCTATTTCGACCGCATCATTTTCGCTCGAGGTTTTCACCTCCCAAGCAAAGCGGCGAACGACTGCTGCAGCGAATTTAAGGGATTTCTTTAAGTCTTCGAGGATCCATGCCAAAGGACTTCTGTCGATGGCAAACGCGTTGACCTCGGTTCCCAAAATAGATTGATCCATTGCCAATGTTTCCCAATCCGCCCATGTCGTTACAAGTGTGCACTACGCAATCTTGAAACGTGAAACAGAGTTACGCAGTTCCTGAGCCATGCGAGAGAGTTCGCGTACCTGAGCAGCCGTAGCACGGGTTCCCTCACCAGTCTGTTCCGTAACCACGAAGATTTTTTGAATGTTCTGCGCAACGGAGTCAGCCAGTGCCGCCTCGGTGGAAGCTGCCCGCGATATCTGGTCGATGCGGTCGGCCACGCTACGGGATACACGGTCAATTTCGGACAGGGCAGTCCCTGCGGCATCTGACAGCTTTCCACCCTCCACTACACCCTGCGCAGATCGCTCCATGGCGCTCATCGCATTGTTGGTATCGGTCTGAATTGCTTTAACCAAGGCTGCGATTTGTTGGGTCGCAGCGGCCGATCGTTCGGCAAGCCGTTGAACTTCTTCGGCCACCACAGAAAATCCGCGCCCGGCTTCCCCCGCTGACGCTGCTTGTATCGCTGCGTTGAGCGCCAAGACGTTGGTCTGCTCCGTAATGTCGGAAATCAACTCGGTTATTTCACCAACCTCCTGGGATGACTCGCCAAGTCGTTTTATGCGTTTGGAGGTTTCCTGAATTTGGTCGCGCAAAACATTCATTCCATCAATGGTGTTTTGCACTGCGCTGAGTCCCGTTTGAGCGGCTTGCAGCGATTGCCTTGCGACAACGGCGGATTCCTGTGCACGATCAGAGACTTCGTTGATCCGGCTCGCCATCTCCACTACCGACTGCCCTGTACTACGAATCTCTACGAGTTGCTGATTGGACTTAATCAAAAGTGCAGCAGACGCCACATCCACGTTTGAAGTAGTTTTAACCACTTGATCAACCGTTCCTTGGACATTGCGCACCAAGGTGCGCAACTCTTCGACGGTGTAATTCACTGAGTCGGCAATAGCCCCTGTAATGTCTTCGCTTACTGTAGCTTCCTGGGTCAAATCACCTTCCGCTACGCTTTGCAACTCGTTCATGAGCCGCAGAATGGCGGTCTGATTGGCGTCGTTCATGCGCTGGAGATCACGCTCCTTTCTTTGAGCTTCGGCGCGCAGTTCCTCCGCACTCTTGCGTCGGCTTTCAGCGGCGACTTGACGAATCCGACTATCCTTCAGCTGAACGTAGATCATGCCGATGGCAGCCAAAGTAGCCAGTAAAGCGGTCAATATTCGTGCCAGCCATATTGCGGAATCGACCTTTGCACTCTCCGACAAACCTGACTGGAGCCCTTCGAGTTGACCCCTTAGGAACTCGCTTTCTGCTACGAGCGACTTTTGAGCCTCACGCGCGGCCGCAAGTCCTTGAAGGTTGTCGAGCAGTGCGCTGGCCTGCACCCGCGTCTCCTCGTACATTTCAATGAGCGCCAAGAGTTGATCGCGAGTTCCTTTGTCTTTTGTTGCATTAATTCGCAAATCCGCGCTTCCGTCCAGGAGTCCCGCAGCGATATCACGAAACGAATTCAGGTCTTTTCCCAGCAAAAATACCGCCTCTGCGCTCACGCCCATCGTAGTCATGAACTCATTGGAGGACTTTCCGATGCGTTGGGTCAGGGTAGACAACTCACCGATGGCTGATATCTCTGCTGGTGAGGCAGACTGCTGCTGCTTAAGTGCAGAGATGTTTTTCGTGAGATCAAGCAACTCTTCAGACCTGCGATTCACCAGAAGCAAGGCGGCGCCCATCTGCATAAGGGTTTTCTGCTGCGCCCCAATGGTATTGGCATTGGCTTCTGAACGCTCCGTCAGCGCGGCCAGTTTTTCGACGACGCTTTGGTATTCTGGCCCTAACGGTTCCACTTTGGCAACCGGATCCCCGGAGTGCAGCACATTAACTGCTTTCACTAATAGGTCCGCGCTACCGGCTAAATCAGCAAACGCGCTTTCATTGCCTGTTAATGCCTGCGTTGCGGCCTTTGCCAAGCGCTCGGACTGGAGCAAGGACTGCCCAGTGGCTTTCAAATAGTGAGTGCTCGCATCAGACTGGCTCAAAGTCATGTACACGAGTACACCGAGTGCAATCAGCGCTGCGCCAAAAACTCCGCCGAGGATTGATTGGTGTTGCCCAAGCGTTTTCGAACCCAGTAGCGGCAGCGAGAGCAAGGAAGATGTATCCCATTGGGATAAATTCGGACCATTGGTGTTCGCGGGCTTTTCCTTGGAAAAAGATGGCCTGGGGCCTCCTGCGGCATCCTCTGGCCACGTAAATCCACCTAAGGATTGGCCTTTATGGTATTTCTCGTCTGCCGATTGGTCCAGAATTGATGGGTCTGTAGACATGTACTCACCTTTTAACAAACGCTGATATCCAGAAACTCGGGGTTCCGCGCAAGTATTTGCAAATCACACGATTGCCATACAAGTCCCGTTTTGTCCTCATAGCAGTGGGAGTAATACGCAGGCGCTCCAGACGCAGAGGGTTTCGACGCAACAAATGCATCACTACCCTTCAACCCCAACACCTCGTCTACCTGCAATGCACAATTCACCTCGAATTGTTCATTGATCGAAATGGCCATGCTGCTCTCTTCGTGCCAAGAAGGCGCTGGTGCAGCGCTGCGCGTGAATTGACCAAACTCAATAACACCCAACAAGCCGCCACGGACGGTAAGCACGCCCAAGAACCAAGGCTTTGTAAATGGAACTGGTTGGAGGTTGAATACGGGAAGTATTTCACCGGCTTGGCGCAGAGAAAACAAATAGTGCTTCCCGGCTGTCCTTACAGCCAACCAATCGGCCACGCCGCCTTTTTCTTGGACCAACTGCAACCGATTTGCTAAACGGTCCTGCAGTTCCCGAATTACGGCCCTCTGTCCCATACGCTACCCACCGTCCAAAGACTTGATTCGCGCAAGCAGCAGCGCGGGGCTAACCGGTTTAGTTAGATAGTCCGCGGCACCTTGACGAATGCCCCAAATTCGATCGGTTTCTAGGGATTTGCTACTGCAAATGATGATCGGTATGTGCGCATACTCAGGCGAACGAGAAACTGCGCGGGTGAGTTGAAATCCATTTCTTCCGGGTAACACAACATCCATCAATATGAGGTCGGGGTGTGATGCTTTTAATGACGCAAACGCCTGCTCGGCGTTTTCTGCGCTACATACGACGTATCCACTGTTTACCAGGATCTCCGTCAAGTACATGGTCTCAGTCTTTGAGTCATCAACCACCAGTACCGTCTTTATCGCCATTACGCAGCCCCTTGAAAAGGTAGGCCATACTGTTGTACCGCATGCAATATTTGGGTTTTTGTAAACGGCTTGGTAAGGTAATCTTGCGCGCCGACGATTCGCCCCCGCGCCCGATCGACGACGCCATCTTTGGATGAAAGCATGACCACCGGAACCGATGCAAAGCGGGAGTTGCTTTTGATGATGGCGCACGTCTGGTACCCGTCGAGCCGCGGCATGGAAATGTCGCAAAAGATCAAATCCGGCTGGTGCTCATATACCTTGCTTAGCGCGTCGATTCCATCCTCGGCCAGAAAGACGTCGTGACCGCCCTGCTTCAGAAAAAACTCGGCGCTACGCCGAATGGTGTTGCTGTCATCCACTACCAAAATGCGACCTAGATATTCCGCTGTGTGTTCCATCATTGACCTTCGTTTACCTGCGTCTGACCCGTACCCGCGGTCCGCCGACCATGCAACATGCATGCTTTTTCCAACGCTGGGGGGCGACAATCGCCGTGTCAAAAGTTGTCCCACCGGTCCAACATCGAATCATTGATTTTCTAGTTCTGTCCGGCAAAATTTCTAGGCACAGCCGCGTAGGATGTTACAGTAAGTTATGGCAATCATTACCGAATTAGAGAAAATTTCCATCTGGATGAGATGACCTGCATGACCCTGCGCAGCTGATGGTTTCACCCATCCGGCCTAGGGTGGAGCGCGTGGCAAATGGGCTCTTGTGGTTGACCATCACCACGGCAGTACTTGCGGGCCAGGGCTCGAACTCCTCCATTGGCCACCTCTGTACCGAAAGCAGCTGAGGCGGCAAAGCATGCGGCAGCCTGTTCACAAATTCCGGCTGGCACAGCTTGGAACGCTGGTTTTCCCTCAGATAAGTGAGGTAGCTGCTTTACGCTTTAGCCAGCACTCGGCGGTAGACGACCGGACTGCGCATGGGCAGTACATAGAGTAGCCGCAAGTTTTGGAGGCCAAGTTGGACAAGCGCCTCCGGCCTTTGGGCCTGGACGCTGGCGCACGCAGGCTCGGGCGCAACAGCTTGTCGTCGACGCACCACACTGCACACCAGGAGCTCGACGGGCAGTGCTGCCCGGCCGTGTCCAGGCCTTGTTTTGGGTCTATGGGCGTTGAATTGCGCCACTTAAGTGCCCCTTTACCGTACGGGAAGTATCACCAATCCATTTCCAAAATGCTGGTCAAGTGGCTGGGGTAGGCCACGCTTACACTTAAACTCCAATCACAAGTGCCACCGGCCCAGGCAAAGCAACCCATGACAACGACCCAACCCCTGCACACCACCGACGCGTTAGCGGCTGCGTTTTCAGGCCTGCAGAACGACACGTTTATGCGTGCCTGTTTGCGACACGCCACGCCTTACACCCCTTTATGGTTGATGCGCCAGGCCGGTCGCTACCTGCCCGAGTACCGCGCTACACGCGCCAAGGCAGGCAGCTTTATGGGTTTGGCCACCAATCGTGACTACGCCACCGAAGTCACGCTACAACCGTTGGAGCGCTACCCCTTGGACGCTGCCATTTTGTTCAGCGACATCCTGACCGTTCCGGACGCCATGGGTTTGGGGCTGAGTTTTGCGCTCGGCGAGGGACCGCGTTTTGCCCATCCGATGCGTGACGAAGCCGCGGTAAACCGGCTCGAAGTACCCGATATGGAGAAGCTGCGCTACGTGTTTGATGCGGTCAGCTCCATCCGCAAAGCCCTCACGCAGACCGACGGAAAGAGCCGCGTACCACTGATCGGTTTTTCTGGCAGCCCCTGGACCTTGGCATGCTATATGGTCGAAGGCGCCGGTTCCGACGACTACCGGCTGGTTAAAACCATGCTGTATTCCCGGCCGGACCTATTGCACCGCATATTGGCAGTCAACGCCGACGCGGTAGCCGCCTACCTCAACGCGCAAATTGACGCGGGTGCACAAGCCGTTATGGTGTTTGACAGCTGGGGGGGCGTGCTTGCCGATGGGGTATTTCAGACCTTCAGTCTTGCCTACACCGCGCGGGTGCTGGCCCAACTCAAGCGCCAGGGTTCGCAAGGGCAAGCCATCCCGCGCATCGTGTTTACCAAAGGCGGCGGCCCTTGGCTGCAAGAGATGGGTGATCTTGACTGCGATGTGCTGGGCCTCGATTGGACCGTGAACTTGGGCGCTGCGCGCGCGGCAGTGGGCGGTGTTGCCAACGGCCCGGGCAAAGCCCTGCAAGGCAATATTGACCCCAACGTGCTGTTTGCGCCCCCGGCGCAGATAGCGACCGAAGTTGCGCGGGTTCTCGACAGTTTTGGGGCACCACACAAGGGCCACGGCCTGGGGCCCACACATATTTTCAATCTGGGCCACGGTATCAGCCAGCACACGCCCCCAGAACATGTGGCGGCATTGGTCGAATCGGTTCACAACCATTCGCGGGCTCTGCGGACCTGAAACCTGCTCGGTTTCCTACCATAGGGATGGGCCCCTTTCGAGGCAGATTGCCGACTTGTTCACAAAATTTGAATCAATTGAAACAAAGAACTTTGCGCAAAGCAATGACTATGCCCAAGAGTGCATGCCTCTACAAGTCATTGATTTATATAAGAATTTTGTTTTGCATAATTTCAAGGCAAGCTGTCAAAGTCCTTGATTCCTTGGGCTTTTTTGTGTCCCGAGGGCAGATATCAACAAAGTTATCCACAGAAAGACCGGCTAAGGGAAGTGCTGTATAAGAATCAATCACTTACATGGCATTCGGATATTTTTTATCAACATGTTGCCCCAGTGGATTGCCATAGGGCTGGCTCAAGCCTTGGACAGGTGCCGCAGCGCGAGGGCACTGCAGTTATGCACATTTTTGATAGGCCACTGGGCGATGGCTTTCAGCGCACCTCCATCCTGCTACAAATCCGGGAGCACATACAAGTCATTGATTTTTAACAAGTTTTTAATTTGCTCAATTTCTAAGCAAACCCATTACACGCCCGCATTGCCACTGGAACGACCCTGCTTCGAAGCGATATCAACAAAGTTATCCACAGAATCTGGGGGCAATCCTGGGCTTCATTACAAATCAATGACTTAGCGTCCTTTTTTATCCTAGGGGATCTACACCCGACGCCAATGCAGGCCCCAAAAGCCACCGCCACTTCTCCCGCCCTTGTTCAAGGTCAGCGTCGCCCCAGTCACCCGACAATAGAGGTTCCATGACCACCTGGCTGAGCGTTCTCGTGCACACACCTGCGCATTCCGTGCTGGGCTCGGTGCTGACCTACCGCCACCCGTCGCCGCTTGCGCCGGGTACGCTGGTGCGCGTACCGCTGGGGGCACGCGAAACCCTGGGTGTGGTGTGGCACAAGGACTCGGACGAGGCTACGGGTGAGTTGGACGTGGGCAAACTGCGGGATGTGGCGGGTGTGATTGACACCATCGCGCCGCTAAGCCCCTATTGGCAGCAACTGGTGCGCTTTGCAGCGCAGTATTACCAGCGCTCACTCGGCGAAGTAGCCTTGGCGGCGCTGCCACCCCAGTTGCGCGAGCTCTCGCCGCTGCAAATGCAACGGCGTCTGGCGCGTGCGGCGCGGTCAGCCGAAAAATCAGGTCCATCGGATAAAACCCCCTGCGCCGACAAACCCCAGCTCACACCCGAACAAACCCACGCCGTTGCGCAAATTCAAGCGCAGACGGGTCCATTTTTGCTGTTTGGTGCCACGGGCAGCGGCAAAACCGAGGTCTATTTGAAGTCCGTGCAAGCCCTGCTGGAGCGCGACCCCACGGCGCAGGCCTTGGTCATGGTCCCTGAGATCAACCTCACACCCCAGTTGGAGGCGCGTTTTCAAGAGCGCTTTGGCCCCCTGTTTGGCGCGCAGGCACTGGTCAGCCTGCACAGCGGCATGACCAACCCGCAGCGCCTGGCCGCCTGGCTCGCCGCGCACGAGGGCCGCGCACGCATCGTGTTGGGCACGCGCATGGCTGTGTTTGCCTCAATTCCCCGCCTGGCACTCATCATCGTCGACGAAGAACATGACCCCAGCTACAAAAGTGGCGAAGGCGCGCGCTATTCGGCGCGCGATTTGGCCATTTACCGGGGCAAGCTTGAGCAGGCCAAAGTCCTGCTCGGGTCGGCCACCCCCTCGCTGGAGAGCTGGTACCTCAGCCGAGCCGCTGACCAGGGCGGGCGCTACCTGCGCCTGCACATGCCCAGCCGCATTGGCAGCGTTGCGCAAGCCTTGCCCTTGGTGCGCCGCGTGGACATGAACCACCAGGCCCGCAACGCCATTTTTTCGCTCCCCCTGCTCCAAGCCATCAAAGAGCGGGTGTTACGCGGCGAGCAGTGCATGGTGTTTTTGAACCGCCGCGGCTACGCGCCGGTGCTGCACTGTGCAGACTGCGGCTGGAAGAGTGCGTGCCCGCACTGCAGCGCGTACCGCGTGTTCCATAAAATTGACCGCAGCTTACGCTGCCATCACTGTGGTTTTACCGATCGGGTCGCGCGCGCATGCCCGGGCTGTGGCAACCCGGATATCGCGCCGATTGGCCGGGGCACCGAACAAATCGAAGAGGTGCTGGCGGACTTGCTCTCGGACGTGCGCCGCCCCAACACCGTCTGCGCAGAATTCCCGCTGGGCGAGCCGATTCGGCTGGCCCGCATCGACGCCGACACCACGCGCCTTAAAGGGACGCTGCAAACCCAATTGGCAGCGGTGCATGCGGGCGATGTGGACGTGCTGGTGGGCACGCAAATGATCGCCAAAGGGCACGACTTTCGCCGCATCACGCTGGTGGCAGCCGTCAACCCTGACGGGGCCCTGTTTTCCAGCGACTTTCGGGCACCCGAGCGGCTGTTCAGCCTGCTCATGCAAGCCGCCGGGCGCGCCGGGCGCGACGCACGCCTGGGCCGGCAAAGTGAGGTGTGGATCCAAACCTTCCAGCCCCTGCACCCACTATACGCGGCGCTGAAAAACTACGACTACCCCGCCTTTGCGCAAAGCCAATTGGCTGAGCGTGAGCAAGCGGCCATGCCGCCTTTTAGCTTTCAGGCGCTGGTACGGGCCGAAGCGCGCAGCCAAGAGGCCGCACAGGCATTTTTAAACGCCGCCAGCGCCAACGCGAGCGCCGACATGGCGCTTTGGGAAGGCTGGGCCGAGACCCTGGCGCAAGTGAGCTTGTACGCCGCAGTGCCCATGGCGGTCCAGCGCGTGGCCAACATCGAACGCGCCCAAATGCTGGTGGAGAGCCCGTCGCGCGCGGCTTTGCAGCGCTTTTTGGGTGCCTGGCAAAGCGTGTTGCAAGCGACCCGCAACGAGCCCGCAGGCAAAGGCCTGATCCGCTGGGCGATTGATGTGGACCCCCTGGCTATCTAGGCGCCGCCATCCAGGCCACAGCGCCGGAAAAGCTCAAAAACGCCACCGCAGTAGACACCAAAATAATGCGCGCAATGCGCCCGTTGTCCGCGCCAAAGCGCTCGGCCAGCATGGACACATTGCTGGCGCTGGGCAGGGCAGCCACCAAGACCATGACGGTGAGGGCAAAGGAGTCCAAAGGCACGCCCAGGGCCCGCAGCGTGTGGCCCACCGCAAACACCCAAAGCGGATGGACGAAGAGCTTGATACCCGCCACCGGCAGCACCTCGGACCAGCGCACTGCAGGAGCGTGGCCGCTGGCGGCCAGCATATTGGAGCGCGCCAGCACCGCGCCAATGGTGAACAGCGCCACCGGCGAAGCGGAGTCCGCCAGCAAACCCACGGTCGCTGCCACGGGCGCGGGCAAATGCAGCTGGTAGGCCGACACCAGCGCGCCCGACAAAATCGCCCAGGGCATGGGGTTGGCGGCCACGCCTTTTAGCGCGTTTTTGGCCGCCTGGGCGGCCGAGGTTTGCACTACGTCCATTTCCGCTTGGGCGGCGTCTGCCACGGCGGGCCCCAGGCGCGACAGCCCAATGCAAAGCGAGGTGGTGATCACCATGTCGACCAAAATCGTCACGATGGCCGGACCGGCCGCCTGTGGCCCCAGCAGCGCGACCAACAGCGGCACACCCATGAAACCCGTATTGGGAAAGGCTCCGACCAGGGCGCCAAAGGATGCGTCGTTCCAGCCAATGCGCCCGCGCCGCGTCACGCTGACCACCAACGCGACCATCACCAGCGCACAAAACAGGTAGCTCATCGCCACGCTGGGGTCGAGCAACTGGGCAATCGGCGTGCTGGCGCCAAAGCGGTACAGCATGCACGGCAGCGCGAAAAACAGCACAAAGCTGTTCATACCCGGGATGGCTGCCAGCGGCAGCAGCCCCCGGCGCGCCGCCAGGTAGCCGCAAAGCACCAGGGCGAAGAAAGGGAAGGTGACATTCAAGGTAGCAAGCATGGTGCGATTGTCCGGGCAAACCGCGAGGCGCACGGGCTAAGATGCCCGCCGGCGGACCTCGTTTCGCCGCCGTTTGGCGGGCTTTTTGCCTGAATTGGTCCGTTTTCGTCCCGTCCTCCCTCCCCGATGTCCGCCCTCCCCTCCAACGCCATGAACCTCGCCCAACAAGAGGCGGTCAACTACCTGCACGGGCCGTGTTTGGTGTTGGCCGGCGCCGGGTCGGGCAAAACCCGGGTGATTACGCACAAGATTGGGCGGCTGATTCAGATGGGCATGGCGCCGCAACGCATTGCCGCCATCACCTTCACCAACAAGGCCGCCGCCGAAATGCGCGAGCGCGCCAAGGGCCTGATAGGCAAACCGGCGGGCGAGGTGCTGATTTGCACCTTCCACGCGCTGGGTGTGCGCATGCTGCGGGCCAATGGGGAGGTGCTGGGGCTCAAACCGCAGTTCAGCATTTTGGACACCGACGACGTGACCAGCATCCTCAAAGACGCCGGGGGAAGCACCGACGCCGCCACCGCACGCGCTTGGCAGTGGACCATCAGCGCCTGGAAAAGCGCCGGGCTGAACGCCGCCCAGGCCCAGGCTGTGGCCGCCAACGACAGCGAACGCCTGGCCAGCGTGGTGATGGCGCGCTACGAAGAGCGGCTCACCGCCTACCAAAGCGTGGACTTTGACGACCTGATCAGCCTGCCGCTCAAGCTGCTGCGCGAACACGCGGACGTGCGCGCCCAGTGGCAGACGCGCATGGGCCACGTGCTGGTGGACGAATACCAAGACACTAACGCCACGCAGTACGAGATGCTCAAGTTGCTGGTGGGCTGCGAGCCCGACGGCAGCCGCGCCGCGCACCTGGACGGCGACGCCCGCTTTACCGCCGTGGGCGACGACGACCAGTCCATCTACGGCTGGCGCGGCGCTACGCTGGACAACCTGAAAAAACTGCCCATCGATTTCCCGAAGCTCAAGGTGGTGAAGCTGGAGCAAAGCTACCGCTCCACCTCGGCCATATTGCGCGCCGCCAACAACGTGATCGGCCCCAACCCCAAGCTTTTCCCTAAAAACCTGTGGAGCGACCTGGGCGAAGGCGAACCAGTGCGCGTGATAGACGCCGACAACGAGGAACACGAGGCCGAGCGCACCGTGGCGCGCATCCAAAGCCTGCGCGTGGAAGGCCTCGCAAGCACACCCCCAGGCGCGGGCCCCGCCGCAGCGCCGGGCCGCCCCAAGCAAGGCACGGCCCCCTCGGGGGGCAGCGCAGTACACGCAGTGACAAGCGTGGGGGCACAACAATACAGAG
>Ga0164294_10000315_pt1 | contig 45637 bp, 32 predicted proteins | sample GEODES005metaG_FD_111479 | JGI IMG/M metagenome (GOLD analysis project Ga0164294, IMG submission 111479) | Oligotrophic lake water microbial communities from Sparkling Lake, Wisconsin, USA - GEODES005 metaG | ecosystem: Environmental > Aquatic > Freshwater > Lake | place: USA: Sparkling Lake... | reverse complement strand
GCCGAAGCCACTGCTGGTGCATCGTCGTAGCCAAGTGCCGGAGATGAGGCATGCTCCGGCAAGGTAGAGCGGTGAGGGTAAGCGAAGGAGTGCCGGCAGCGGAGTCCGTATCGATTGCCTGTGGCCTCCGGGGGCAGGATAAGCGTTGCGGCTGGCCAAAAGCCCAAAAGCCTGCAACTCAGGCTCGGGCTGCTAAAATAAACTGCCTCCGCCCCGCCGCCGTTTGCCGGTATGGCCCGGCGCCACCCCTGCATTCTTCCATACGACCTTTCACACCTTCTCGTTGGGCGATTCCCCGTTGAAATGCATTTCGCTGCCGTACGGCGTCGACGACCCTCTCATTCTGGAAGTTTCCGCCCGTGCGTCAGCGGAGGAACTCGGCGGCCCGCTGGGCGTTGCGGCTGCTGACGCGGAGAATCGCGTCGCTCGAGCGCTCTCGGCGCCCGTGGGAGGCCCGCCCTTGGTATCCCATATCGTTCCCGGGGATCGGGTGGTTGTCGCCGTCTGTGGGGATCTGCCCCAGTTTGTACCGGTGGTGGCCGCGGTGGGGCAGGAACTCACCAGGGGCGGCGTGGACGCTGCTGACCTGACCATTCTGCAGGCGCCTCCACTGGACATCGCCACTGGCTCGGAAGCCGGCGGTGTTCCAGAGGGATGGCGCGGCTTCGATGCCACCGTCGACGCCGACACTTCCTATCTCGCGGCCGACAACCGCGGCGAACCGCTCTACCTCGCCCGGGCTCTGGTGGATGCCGATGTGGTGATCGCGATCGGCGTCTGGGCTTGGGACTCAGCCTTGGGGGGCCGGTCGCCGGAGGGGGAGTTATGGCCCACCTTTTCCCGACTCACCAGCCGACAGGCCTTCACCCGCCAACTGACGCGCCGCGGCCGGCGGGCTCTGCCTGAGTGGCGGAGCGAGATGGAGGAAATTCGCTGGCAGTTGGGGTTATGCGCCTCGCTGCGTCTGGTGGCCGGACGCAACGGCTCGCTGGCGGAGGCTGTGTTTGGACTGCCGGAGGTAGCCGCTGCCCAAGCCCGCGGGCTTTCGGCGCCATGGCGTCCCACTGTTGCCAAAGCCGCCGGACTGGCGATCGCTTCGCTGGCCGATCCGCGCGGTTCTCTGGCTGGCCTGACCCGCGCGGTTGCGGCAGCCGCCCGCGTAACCTCTGCGCAGGCCACCATCTGCGTGGCGGCAAAGCATTTGGAGACTCCGGGACTGATCTTCTCGCGCTGGCGTCAGGGAGCTCCCCTGGAGCCCTTGGTGCGGGAAGCGGTGAGCACCGGCGATGTCGAGCTTATGGCCGATGCCCTGCAGACACGGCTGTTTGCCCGTGCCCTCGGCGAGCGCCGGCTCGTGCTGCTTTCCGATTTGGGCGAAGATACGGTGGAGGATCTGGAATTTGGGTTTGCCGCCACACCCGAGGTGGTGGAGCGGCTGGCCCATCGGGCCAGCAGCCTTGTGGTGCTGCACGAGGCAGACCGGTTGCTCCCCACGCTTGCCTGAGGCTCTCCGCTAGGGTCTGCTATCGCCCCACCGGATAGAGGAGACTCTCTCTGCCAAGAGGGCCCCAGTGGCGGGAATCGCGGCTGCCGGCGGGAAAGTCGCCCAGCATAAAAAACGCATTCGGTCCCACCTGCCACGTTGTCGTGCCACTCTCAGGCGGCAACTGGTGAACGTCCCTCCAGAACAAGAACTCCTCGATCGCAGCGGCAGAACTGCCAGTCACGCCCGCCGCGGCGTCGACCTGAAGGCTGAAGCGGGCACAGGGCTCTTGGCCTCGTGGCCAGGGCTCGCGCACCGACCACGCCGCCGGTGCACCGGCAGGCCAGGCATTTGTGCCCGCCGCAGCCTCTCCAGCCACCTGCCAACAGCTCGCCACAAAACAGCCATCGAGCCTGCCTGCCACCACCGCCAGACGCTTCAACTGCGGCACGCTCCACTCAACACTCCGCCCATCGATGCCCAGACAGACGCGCACCAGACCGTTCTTCCCAGCCGCGCCGGGCAGATTCACCACTGCACAGACTCCCCCATCGGCAACCGGCTCAAGCCAGCGACGCTCGTCAGGGGCAAACTCCGCTCCATCGAGGATCGGCTGGGGAAATTCGCCAGCGAGCCTGTGGCCCCACGGGCGCTGGACAGGACTTGAAACGACCGTCACCAGCGGGGCCACCATGGCAGGGCTCCGCACCACGGGCACGCCGGCAGCCTGGAGATCGCCATCCACAATTCTGAGCAATTCCCGGGGCAGACCAGCCACCCGTTTAATCGCCAGCGCCCCATCGGGGGCTCTCAGCAGCCACACCTCTCCGCGCGTGGGGTTCCGCCAGGCGGCAAACATCCCCCACCCCCGCCCCACAACTTCGTCTCCGGGCATAAGGCCGGGGGCCATGGACAAGCCCTCGACACAATAGCGGGTGGGAGCAGCCCACGCCTGCAGCAGATGGCCAACAACTCCGACCGCAGCCCCGATCCCAAGCGCGACGGCCACCCCCCGCAGAAAGGCCTGTCCAGAGGGGCATTGCCGGCTACTTTTCCCCGCCATCGCCGCGGTCCCCTTGGCTATCGACCGCTCCGCGGGCACGCACCTCCAGCAACACACTCTCGTTTTCGGTCGATCGGATCGGCCAGGAGGCCACCCGGCGCACAGTCACGCCTTTGAGAAAGCCGTGGTGCCGCGCCTCCCCCTTCTCCTCCTCCCACCGCGGTCCCTTGATGATCAGCATCCGTCCATAGCGATCGCGCAGCGGCTCAAACCAAGTAAGGAGTTTGAGCAGCGGTGCCACCGCACGCACCACCAGCGTGTCGAAACGCTCCTTGGCGACAATCGTCTGTGCCGCCGTGGCATGCACACGAAGAGGCAGTTTTATTTCTTCGAGAATCGTCGCCACAGTCCGGGCCCGCTTCCCGACGCTGTCGGAAAGCTCAACCCGCAGATCGGGCCGGAGAATCGCCAGCAGCACCCCCGGCACACCCCCGCCCGTTCCGACATCGAGCACCCGCTCACCCGTGGCCAGATGGGGGCAGATCGCCACCGCATCGGCCACATCGCGCGACACGAATTTCTCGACATCTGTATGCCGGGTGAGGTTGAGCCGCTCGTTCCACTGCCAGAGGCTCGAGGCATATGCCGCCAGCCTGACTGCCACCTCGGGGGAAACCACCAGCGACAGCCGTGCGCACTGGTCGCTTATCGCCTGGGAAAGCGCCTCCGATGCGTCCGACTGTATCACTGGAATGGTCTCTCGCCTGAGTTCACTTGATGAAAAGCATCTCGCGGTAAGTCGGCAGCGGCCAGAGATCGTCGGGCAGAATCATCTCAAGCTGATCGGCCACTTCGCGAACGGAGGTCATCACAGGAATGACTGTGTCGTGGAAGTGGGTGACTTCCGCCCGCAGATCGCCGGCGCTGTGGTGGGCCAACGACTTCTCCAGAGCCTCGATGGTCTTTTCCAGTTCGCCCACCAGCACGGTCAGCTTGTCGAGCGTGCCCATGTGCACCGCCTGCCCGATCGACTTGAGCTTCGAGGCCGTGTCGACCAACTCCCCCTGGTAGCGATAGGCCGCCGGAAGGATCATCGTCTTGGCAATCTGCAGAGTCGACTGCGCCTCGGTGTTGAGATCCTTGCAGTAGCGTTCCAGGTAGATCTCGTAACGGCTGCGGAGTTCCCGCTCCGAGAGCACGCCATATTTTTCAAACAGGGCGATGTTCTTCGGGGAAATCAACACATCGAGGGCCTCGGGGGTCGCTTTCAGGTTGGGGAGGCCGCGCTTGGCAGCCTCCGCATGCCATTCGGCCGAATAGCCATTGCCGTTGAAAATCGCCGCCTTGTGTTCGGCGACAATTCTCTGCAGCAACTTCTCCACCGCAGTCGGGAGCTTGGAGACATCGCCACCGGTGGCCTTCTCGAGATCGTTGGCAATAAAGTCGAGACTCTCGGCGACGATCGTGTTGAGGGCCACCAGCGGGCCGGCGATCGACTGACTGGAACCAACGGCACGGAACTCAAACTTGTTGCCGGTGAAGGCGAACGGGCTGGTGCGATTGCGGTCGCCAGCATGCTTGGGCAGCGTGGGCAACGTATCGACGCCCACGGTGAGCGTGCCGGACGACTTGCTGCTTGTCGCCTTCCCCTTCTCGATCTGCTCAAAGACATCCGCCAGCTGTTCGCCCAAGAATATCGAGATAATCGCCGGGGGCGCCTCGTTGGCCCCGAGGCGGTGATCGTTGCCGCTGGCGGCCACAACGGCACGCAGGACATCACCATAGAGATGCACCGCGCGGATGACGGCCGCACAGAACACAAGAAACTGCATGTTGGCGTGGGGCGTTTCGCCCGGCTCGAGCAGATTGCCGAGCTTGCAGCCAATCGACCAGTTCACATGCTTGCCGGAGCCATTGATTCCAGCGAAGGGCTTTTCGTGCAGCAGGCACGCCATACCGTATTTCTGCGCCACGCGAGTGAGCGTCTGCATGATCGACTGCTGGTGGTCGGTGGCGATGTTGGCATTTTCATAGAGCGGAGCAATCTCATACTGGCTCGGCGCGACCTCGTTGTGCCGCGTCTTCACCGGCACGCCCAGCTTGAACAGCTCGCGCTCACCATCCAGCATGCAGGCCAGCACACGCTCCGGAATGGCACCGAAGTACTGATCTTCAAACTCCTGACCCTTGGGAGGCTTGGCTCCAAAAAGCGTGCGGCCGGTCATCACCAGATCGGGCCTGGCGAAGTAGAAGTTTCGGTCGATCAGGAAGTATTCCTGCTCCGGGCCGGCCGAGGCAGTCACCTGCCCAATATCCTTGTGGCCAAACAGGGCCAGCACGCGGCGGGCCTGCTTATCGACCGCCTGCATCGAACGCAGCAGCGGGGTTTTCTTGTCGAGGGCCTCGCCCGTCCAGGCACAGAACGCCGTCGGGATGCACAGCGTGGTGCCGTTGGGGTTGTCGAGGATGTAGGCGGGGCTGGTGGGATCCCACGCTGTGTAGCCACGGGCCTCAAACGTGGCCCGCAGGCCGCCGGAGGGAAAGCTTGAGGCGTCGGGCTCGCCCTGAATCAATTCTTTGCCGGAGAACTCAGCCATCGCTGTGCCATCGCCGGTGGGCGTCAGAAAGCTGTCGTGCTTCTCGGCGGTAAGTCCCGTGAGCGGATAGAAGACGTGGGCATAATGGGTTGCGCCCTTCTCGATGGCCCAATCCTTCATGGCCAGAGCCACCGCGTCGGCGATCGATGAATCGAGCGGCTTGCCCTGCTTGATCGTCGCCTGCATCGCCTTGTAAACGCTCTTGGGGAGCCTGTCTTTCATGACCGAATCCCCAAACACGTTCACACCAAAAATTTCGCTGGTGGGTGTCTCGCGGAAATTCCAAGCCTGTCCGGTCGGCTTGTAGCTATTGATGGCGGCAATGGCGCTAGCACGGGCACTTGTCATGGAGAAATCCTTCTTCGTGAGAACGCGGTGCCATCGGTAGCTGGGGCTGAAGGCCCCTGTCCAATGGACACGCAGGTAGGAAAGGCTGGATTGGGAAGCGGCACGCTGGGAGGCAGGTCAAAATTCAGGCGGAGCATCCAAAGCAGTGGCTGTTTACGGCCCAATGGGCACCGCTGGCGGAGGGGCGCGGAACCATTGCGACTGTTCGAAAGCCAATCGAGGCCGGCCCTCGCCCGAGCGAAAGGCCACCCAATCGAACATCGTTCTGCCGCACGCATCCGCGACTCATTCCGCTCGCTGCAGCCAGAAGAAGAATTTCTGCAGCGGAGAACCACCACCGCAAACCAAGGGGCAGACTAGCCGCGCGCCAGCGGCAGTTCAAGTGGCGGCCGGCGGGAAGAGTCTGGTCGGACCACTGTCTGAGCTGGTGAAACGGGCTGGTCGCCGGGGATTCGGCAGCCAGACGCTGCAGCGCGTTGGTTTTCAACTGGAAAGTGCCCTCGGCAGGGAAAGAGGCCTGTGGCATGACTGGCTACCGCGCCAGGGCGGCCCGACTGGCCGGTTTGGCGACAGGCCGTACCTGCCCGCGGCGGGCCACCTCGAGGGCGGCATCGAGGAATGCGTCGCTGGCGGGGACGGGGGCTGCCAGAGCGAGTGCAGAACCAGTGGCGGGCGAGAGGGGCTTGGCGACCTCTTGCACCTGCAGATCGGGTTCCACCCCCACCCGGCTATAGGGCAGGCCCTTGGGTGAGAAGAATTTGGCAGTTGTGAGCCGCATCCCCACACCAGCCACCTCCAGGGGGAAAATACCCTGGATCGATCCCTTTCCGTAGCTGCGAGTGCCCACGATCGTGCCCCGGCCATGGTCCCGGATGGCGCCGGCGAAAATCTCACTGGAACTGGCCGAATCGCCATCGATCACCAGCACCAGCGGCAGCTTCCAGGTGCCGGGCCGGCGGGCGGAGTAGTTGAAATCCTCCTCCTGGCTGCGGCCCCGCGTGGCCACAACGAGCCCCCGCTCGAGGAACAGATCAGCCACATCGACTGCCGAGGAGAGCAAGCCGCCCGGATTGCTACGCAGATCGATTACCAGCGAGCGCATTCCAGCCGCGTCGAGCCGCCGCAGGGCCGCCTCAAGGTCGGCAGCAGTCGTCTTCTGGAAGGATGTGACCTTGACCAGACCGACGCCGGCCACCGGATCGATGATCCGCACATCCTCCACGCTCGGCACCTCGACATGCTCGCGGCGCACTGTCATCGCCCGGGCCGGGCCGCTGCCACGCAGAACGGCCAGCGTCACGACAGACCCCTCCGCCCCCTGCAGGAGCTGGGCAGCCTCGTCAACATTCATGCCGGCCAGAGCGCGGCCCCCCACGCCCACCAGATGATCCCCAGCGGACAACCCCACCCGCTGAGCCGGGCTGCCCGGAATCACATGCACCACGAGCAGACCGTCCTCGGCGCTTTTCAGCTCCACCCCCAAGCCAACGAAGTTTCCCTCGATTTGGGCATACAGATCATCAAGCTGGCCATTGGTGAGAAACGAAGAGTATTCATCGAGCCCTCCCATGGCTGCCGCGGTCATCTCCAAAAGCGTTACCGCCGGCGGCACCCCCAGCGTGGAGTGGGCGATTCGGGCCACCCAGGCGGTGATCGTTTCGGCGTCCGTTTGCGTGGCCACGCTCCGACTGGTCATCAGTTGGGCAACCTGCTGCCGATAGAGCTCGCGCCTCTGAGGGGTCGATTGGGCGGCATACAGCGAGATGAACAGCGGCGAGTCAACCGCCACATCCATCGCCCGGCAGCCCCGCGATACCAGCCGGGAAAAGTTGGGGGCTTCCACATGATGGGAACCGATGCGGGCCAACACTTCCGCATTGACGCGCCGCCCATCCGCCTCGGAGAGGCGGGCGATCCGCGACCGAAAGGCGGTTTCGGAATGCCTGCGTTGCAGGTCGCAGCGGATCTTGGCGAGGTCGTAGCGTTCGATCACATCCGCCGGCAGATTTCCCTGTCGAGCGACCGCATCGCAAGCACTCAACACCTCCGACCAACGCTGCTCCCGCTCCAAGGCCTCAATCCGCAAGCCCAGCTCTGAAGGGGGCACCGGAGCAGGAATCGGCTGCGGCAGAGAGGCAGGCGGAGTCGCTCGAGCAGGCGCCAGCATCACCAGCGGCGGCTCGGGAGCGACTGGGGCCCAGGAAACGGTCCCCTCCCCCCCCAGCGACGATCCGCTCAAGCCCCCTCCGCAGAGGGTCAGCAGAAGGATCGAGGCGAGTGCCCGATGCCCGTTCTGCCGAGATCCCCGCGGCCGGCGACCGGCGCCTGGCGTGCTGACGTGTCTGTGAAAAAAGTCTTCTACACCCTGTCTCCACTCGGCAGGCTGTGCAGAAAGGCCGAGCCAAGCGCCGAGCCAAGCGGTGCTCCCACCGAGGCTTTTTCCCGAGCCAGTGAGCCGCCGTGGGGCAGAGTTGGTCGCGGGCGCCGACAGTGACACGACGACGTTCAAGGGGGCAGTCCGTTGGCGAGATGCCGCATCCCGTGGCGGCAGGCAGCGGTCTCTCCATCAACCGCTCGCGATTATGGATCACGATTCGGTGGCGGTCAAAAAAGCGACCGTCGGACGGAGAAATTCAAGCCGACAAGGCCCCGCCCAGCGAACTGAGCCAAAGGCCGGCTGGCTGTGGAAAAAGGTCGGCTCACAGCCCGCCAGTGCGCCGTAGTGTTAGGATAGAGGGCGATCGGCCCGAACAGGCCCCCACTCCGCCGCAGCGCGGCCTCCCAAGCTGCACGATCGTTATCGCCAGCATGTCCCACTCACCCCCTCAGCCCAACCGCCCCACCCCGGCCGAGAGCCCCCAGCCGCAGGTCACGATCGCCCTGTTGAACCGGGCCCGCGGGGGGGATGCCGCCGCCATCAATGGCCTCTTGGAACGCCACCGGGAGGCGATCAAGCGGATGATTCATCTGCGAATGGACCGGGTGGTTCAGCGGCGGGTCGATGCCAGCGATATCGTGCAGGATGTGATGGTCGAAGCCAACCGCCGCCTCCGCGATTATCTCGCCAACCCCTCAATGCCATTCCAGCTCTGGCTGCGTCATATGGCCCGCGACCGGCTCATAGACGCTCATCGCCGCCACCGGCTGGCCGCCAGCCGCAGCCTCGACAGGGAGGAGCCGGTCGGGAGGGCAGCCTCTGACGCCGCGCTGCCGCACGATCCTGTCGATCACCTGATCGATCGCGATCTCACCCCTGCGGCGGCGGCGACTTGGCACGAACTCGAAGCCCGGTTTGCCGCCGCCGTGGAACAGCTCGATCCGGCCGACCGCGAGATCGTTCTCCTCCGCCATTTTGAGCATCTCTCCTCCGCAGAGGCTGCAGAAATCCTCGGCCTGGCGAAGCCCGCGGCGGGGATGCGCTATCTCCGCGCCATGAAGCGGCTGCGGGTGTTGCTCGACCCTCAAGAGCCCCACCAGCCAGCCTAGCCGGCTGGCCGGCACCGGGCAGAGCAGCCGCGGCTCTTCGAATCCGCCGCAGGATGCGGCTGATTTTGCCCCGGCAACCGCCAGCCCGTCCCTCCGCGAGGATGCTCCTGGTGATGTCCAACGCGGCTGTCTTCAATCCAGAGGGCCACTGGATAGCTGGATAGGACCACGGACGGCTGTCTCCACAACCAGCGAATCCGTCGGCTCGAAGCCCACCCCATAAAAAAACTCAGGCCCCAGACTTTCGTCCGGGGCCTGAGCGTTCTAACTCTAAATCAGCACTTTTCTGGCAGCGTTGTCAGGACTAGGCCTTGCTGCCAGCACGATTCAGGATCGCCTTGAGGCGACGATTCCTCCACGTGCGGAACCCAGCCAATCCCACGCCCAAGCCGGCGAGGATGATCGACGAAGGCTCCGGAACAATCATGAGCACGCCGGTCGCAGCATAAAACTCGACCGTCTGACCGTTTCCAGCGTCCGCAACGAAGATGCCATTACCACCCGAAGTCGTGAAGGTCAGATTGTCGTACAGACCGGTGGAGGCATTCCCGACGGTAGTCAACTGGCCCACATCCAAGCTGGTCCCGTTGTTATAGCCGGCGAAGTTGAGCAACTTGAACTGACTCCAGTTCGTATAGGCATCACCTGTGCTGCCGCTGAAGTCGAATACAAGATTCGAACCTACGGCACCGTAATCGACGTTGCCCGTACCAACGATGGTGTCGTAGTCAGTGCCAGCAACACCAGCACCAAGCGGTGCTGCGGTGCCAGATCCAACGATATCGAACAGCATGGAAACGGCCTTCGATTCGGCGGTGGTGATGGCGTTCAAGCTGCCAACATTCAGCTGTCCGACTGCACCAGCCAACCCAGCAGAGACAGTGCCGGCACTACCGTCGAGATTGACATCCCCAACACTGCCAGTGCCGTACAGATTTCCACCCAGGCCTACATTGACCGTGGCAGCGCCCAGAGCTCCCGTAAACGTGGCAGTCGAACTTCCGGTGTTGATCGTGCCACCAAAATTACCGCTGGAACCGATACCAACCGCACTGCCGGTGGTGATATTGAACTGACCCGATGTACCAGAACCGTTCAACACATTGTCGAACGATGTGGCACCGGTCCGACCGTAATTCAAAGCCCCATCGTTGTTGATGGTCACTACGGAACTACCGCTGATCGAACCGGCGGAGCCGATCGTAAGACCACCAGCATTGATCGTCGTGGCACCAGTGTAGGTGTTGGCCCCATTGAGGGTCTGAACACCCGAACCAGACTTCACCAACGAAAGCGTACCGGAACCGTCCGCGATCGTACCATTAAAAATCGCACTGGCAGCGACCATGGTGATGGCCAATTCCCGCGCGCCGGATGCGGTTGTGGATACCGTACCAGCACCAGACAGAGGACCAACCTTGAGAACATCGCCGTTCACATTGACGGTGCCGTTGTTCGCGAGACTCTGATTGTTGAGGGCCGAGGTCCCCAGCGTGGTCAGAATGCCGCCAGAGTTCACGGTGTAAACACCGTTGTTGGTGTTGTTTCCAGACAAAATCACCTGAGCCGAGTTACTGCCGCTGCCAATCGTGACACCGTTGCCGGAGGCGGCCGTGCCGTTGCTGATATTTCCGCTGATCAACAGGTTGTGGGCCCTGCCGGAACCGCCGGTTGCAGTCAAAGTCAACGCACCACCCATGAGCAGGTTGGTGGCGATCTCCTCCTGAACCGTGCCCGATGCTGCCAACGCCGCTGTCGTAATGCGAGCACCAGCACTCAAGCTCAAATTCGACCCGCTCAACACAAACCCCGTGCCCGTCGCGCTGGTGTTTGCAAAGCTGATCGAACCGGTCGTCAGCGTCAGGTTGTTCGTACTGGTCGTACGATTCTGCCCACTGAAAACCAGATTGCTCCCGGTTGTAGCCGGGCCAGAACCACTTGTCGTCGACCAGTTGGCGGCGGTGTTCCAGAGGTTATTCGTGCCACTACCTGTCCAAGTAAACGGGGCTGCAGAGGCAACACCACCGAAAGCACTGCAGGCCATAGCCAGCAATGCCACAGATGGCATCCCCTTCAACCGCGTGAATACCGAAGAAAATTTCATAATTTTTTAGCCTCAGTGCTGAAAAGAGTCAGAAACCAGAACGAGAGAGAACGCAGAAAAGACGTGTCGCGATGGGGAACGCCAGGGACCGCACCACCAAGCCACCGCTCGACTACCTCATACGCACAACGATCGAAAAATTGACCTGAAAACGAGCTTTCAAAGGGATGTTTTAGGGGTTTTTCGACCTTATCCAACCCATTTTTATCTTGCAAACCAAGCAAACCGCGAAAAAGAGCCGGAAAACATGCGTTAGGGCGTGCTGGTCCAGATACAGACGCTACCTAATCCGACGTAGCTTACCGGGATCGACCGGGCTGTCAATACGCAAGGGAAAGTTTTTCTCGCGGCTGGCTGGAGCGGCCCAAAAAAACCCGATTTGCCCAGAAACCGATCAATCCAGGCCCCAGCCTGCTCCGCCAAGGCCCCCGGTCCCCTGGCTTCTGCTGCCGTGAAGACGGCGACGGGGGGCTTCGGAATCGCTGGCCTGGGCTTCAGATTGGGGTGACGGGCATCGGGATGGCTTTGTTGCCTACCCGGCGACGCTATGATACGGGAGCCAATCGGCTGTTCGCGGCCCTCCTCCGCATCTGGATTCGAATTGCCACATGAATCCCCCCGCTTTGCCAGTTGGCAGCCAGCGAACCCGAGCCATCGATCTTCCGCTCACCGACGAGCAGGAGGAGCGTCTCGCCGCGATTCTCGATCGCCTTGCCGATTCTGCCGATCCGCAGCAGCAGACTCACCTCGAGACGCTCGTCGCCTCGCATCCCGATCTGGGGGGCCAACTGCGCGAACTCTTCGCCGCCATGCAGGTTGCCGATGCTGTGGCGGGGGAATCGGTCCGGTTTGGCGACGCCCGCCCGGCGGTTGTTCAGGGAAATGCGCTGCCGGCGGGTGATCAGGCCGCCGCTCTTGATGCGGGTGGATTGGCTGCCGCGGGGCCAGCTCGGTTCGTGCCAAGCGTCACGCCCCTGCCGGCCAGCTTGGGGGACTACGAACTCCTGGAGGAGATCGGCCGGGGGGGCATGGGGATTGTCTACCGGGCCAGGCAGCGGAGCCTCGGGAGGACGGTAGCAATCAAGATGCTGCTGCGGCGCGATCTGGCCAGCCCGATCGACCTCGCCCGCTTTCGCAGCGAGGCCGAGGCGGCAGCCCACCTCGACCACCCCGGGATCGTCGCCATTTTTGAGGTGGGCGACTGGGATGGGCACCCCTTCTACAGCATGCAGTTGATCGAGGGAACCACGCTCGCCAAGCGGCTTTCGCAGGGGCCCCTGCCAGCGCGGGAGGGGGCGCTGCTGCTGGCCAAAGTGGCCGACGCCGTGCAGGCGGCCCACGCCCGCGGAGTGCTGCATCGCGATCTGAAACCCTCCAATATTCTCATCGACGGCGTGGGCCGGCCGCATGTTTCCGATTTCGGACTGGCCAAACGGCTCGAGGCGGCCGACTCAGTGACTTTTAGCGGAGCGATTCTTGGCACTCCTTGCTATATGTCGCCGGAACAGGCCGCCGGCAGCCGGGGGGATGTTGGTCCGGCCAGCGATGTGTGGAGCTTGGGGGCGATTCTTTATCAGATGCTCACCGGCCGGCCCCCCTTCGAGGCCTCCAGCCCGATGGACACGCTCCTCGCCGTGCTCGAAACCGATCCACCGCTGCCGCGCACGCTGGAGGCAGGGGTGGACCGCGATCTGGAGATGATCGCCCTTAAGAGCTTACAAAAGCCGCAGGAATTGCGCTACCATTCCGCTGGCTCCTTGGCGGACGACCTGCGGGCCTTCCTGGCCGGCGAGCCAATCGCTGCCCGGCAGGGAGGGCTGGCGGACATCGCCGCGCGGTTGTTCCGGGAAACCCACCATGCGGTGGTGCTGGAAAACTGGGGCCTGCTCTGGATGTGGCACTCTGTTGTGGTGCTGGCTCTATGCATCACGACCGACGTGCTCGCTTGGCAGGGGGTGGTGACCCGCTGGCCATTTTCGGTCCTGTGGGCCGGCGGACTGGCCCTCTGGGCCCCCATCTTTTGGGCGCTTCGCCATCGCACCGGCCCCGTGACGGCTGTGGAGCGGCAAATCGCCCATATCTGGGGGGGAGCCATGATCGCCAGCGTGCTGCTGTTTTGGGTGGAGGGGCTGCTCGGCCTGCCGGTGCTGACACTCTCGCCGGTCCTCGCCCTGCTGGCCGGATTGGTCTTTTTTGCCAAGGCGGGCATCCTTTCGGGCGCCTTCTACATTCAGGCGACAGTGCTGTTTGCTACGGCGCTGGTGATGTGCCTGCTGCGCACCGATTCACAGCATGACGTCACCCACATTATCTTCGGCCTGGTGAGCGGGGCCTGCTTCTTCATTCCGGGTCTGAAATACTTCCGCCAGAGAAGCCGGGCCGGCCTGGCCAACTGAGACGTTTCCAGCCACACTTCCGCCGCCACAGCCGCGGAGCCCACTCGCCGCCGCGAACCGCGGGCCACCCCTCCCCGTAGAGACTTCCGATGGGCGTGGCCTGCGCCCCTCCCAACCAATCCCCCCTACAGGAGCAGAGCGCAGATGGCACGAGGCGACAGGCTCGCGGTCGAGCGAAAGCTGGCCGGATCGACTCTCAAGTACACCCATGTGGGGATTGATCTGGGGGATGGCACGGTTGTCCACGCCCGCCCCGACGATCCCGGGAGAATGTTTGCGGGGGGCCGGGTGACGCGGGTGGGCCTGCGGGAATTTGCCGCAGGATCTGCCGTGCGCGTGGTGAGCGATCCACCGGCCACTTTCCCGCCGGAAGAGATTGCCGCGCGAGCCATGGAGGCCTTGGGGCGCGATGGCTACTGCCCTGCCGTGGACAACTGCGAACATTTTGCCACCTGGTGCGCCACCGGGCAGCGCACGAGCCGGCAGTCAGACATCCTTCTCAATCGACTCGGCAACGCCGCTGCCCGGGTGGCGGCGGTGGTATCGGCTCGTGTGGCGGCAGGCACCGCCGAGCGGATCGCGGTGCGAACGGCGCTTGGGACCACGGTGCGTCTGGGACTGCGCACGCTCGTTCCGGCGGCGCTCGTGGCCGAGGCAGCCGCCATGGCGGCGGAGTGGACAGCCCATCAGGCGGGGCGGTCGGAGCAGGAAAGCCGGGTGGCCGGGGAATCGGCCGGCTTGGCGACCAGCGCCTGTGTCTGTGCGGCGGCGGGCGCCCCCGGAGGTCCAGCGGGCATGGTCGCAGGGGCGCTGGCGGGGGCCGCCGTGTGGGCTGGCGGTTCGGCGGCGGTCAGTCTGGCAGGGCGGTTGCGCGGGTCGCCTCAGCAGCCGGGATAGCTGCCGCCAGTCCAGCTTTCTGGCCAGGGCGCTGGCCATAATCCGACAGCGGGCCAGAATCCCACGCTACCCGCAAGGCATTGAGCACCGCCACCACATCGATCGCTTCCTGCACCAAGGCCCCAACCGCGGGGGAGAGATATCCTCCGGCTGCCAAACCCATGCCGATGACGCTGGCGGCCATGCCCCCCACGGCGCTTTGCAGCGCGATGGTCCGCAGCCGACGGCCGATGTGAAAGAGTTCATCGACCCGCTCCAAGGACGAATCCATCACCACAGCTCCGGCTGCCTCGCTGGTGACATCGCTGGCAGTGCCCATCGCGATACCGACGGTGGCTGCCGTGAGGGCAGGCGCGTCATTGATGCCATCGCCGACGAAGATGGTGGGGGCGGCAGAGGTTGCCTCCTGCACCAGCTTCAGCTTCCCTTCTGGCGAGATCCCGGCATGCACCTCGGTGATGCCCACGGCCTCGGCCAGCCATTCCACCTCGCTTTGACGGTCGCCCGAGACGAGCATCACCCGCGACAGCATGTGCTTGGGCTGGAGATGCTTGATGAAGCTCACACCATCGGCCCGTGGCGCGTCGCGAAAGCGCAGAAGCCCCGCAGGACCGCCATCGACCACCACCACACACTCAAGCCCTCCCGCCGCTGGCGGCAGGGCGGCCAGCGCAGCCGGTCCAAACGCTCCCATCTTCTGCCGGCTGGTGATGATGACCTCATGCGGGCCCCCAGCAGAAGCCTCACCCGCCACCCGCCCAGTCAGACCCTGGCCCGGTTTTTCGGCCACCTCCTCCACCTCCCAAACCGCTACTCCGGCGGCGCGGGCCGCCTGAATGACGGCGGACGCCAGCGGATGCTTGGAATAGGTCTCGAGGCTGGCGGCCAGTGCGAGCACCCTGGAGCGGTCCCATCCGCCACAGGCGATCACCTCGGTGAGTTGTGGGGCGCCGTAGGTGAGCGTGCCCGTTTTGTCGAAGATGGCCGTCCGACAGGTGTCGAGCCGTTCGAGGATGGCAGGATCGCGGATCACGATGCCGCGTTTTGCTGCCAGCGACACTGCGCCGATGATCGCCACCGGGATCGCGATCAGCAGCGGACAGGGCGTGGCCACCACCAGCACTGCCAAAAACCGGGTGGCTTCCCCGCTGAACAACCAGGCCGCCGCCGCAATCGCCACTGCCACAGGAGTGTAGAAAGCCCCCAGCAGATCCCCCATGCGACGCAGCGCGGGCCGGCGCTGCTCGCTGGAACGCAGCACGTCCATGATTTTTGCATACCGGCTGTCCCCCACCACGCGGTCGGTGCGGATTTCCAGCGCCGCCTGACCATTGATGGCGCCAGAGAGGACAGCCGATCCGGGCGCTTTCGCCATCCGATAGGGCTCGCCGGTGAGATAGCTTTCGTCCATCGAGCCACGCCCGGAAACGACCGTGCCGTCCACGGGGCAGATCTCGTGGGGGAGCACCGTAATCAGATCTCCGATCGAAATCTGTTCAATCGCCACATCGTCAAGCCCTGCTGCCGACTTGCGGTGTGCCACCGTGGGCATCCGCTTGGCCAACGCATGGAGCACATCCCCCGCCCGGCTCACGGCGCGCGATTCAAGGGCCGCGCCGCCAGAGAGCATCAGCACCACCAAAATCCCGGCCAAATATTCCCCCAGCACCACGCTGGTGACGATGGCCAGCCCCGCCAGCAGATCGGAGCCAAACGTGCCGGCGAACAACTTCTTCAGCAGCCCCCACACCAGTGGCACGCCCCCCAGCAGGAGCATCGCCACCAACGGCAGGTCGCTCAGAAGGAGCCCCCTCCCGGCCAGCCAGCGGGCGGAGCCGGGGGCCACAGCCCACAGATCTTCGTGGACCAACGATGCGATCGCTCCCCATGCCAGCAGACTCGCAATCGCCCCCAGCGCGATCCATTCGTTCGCGTGCTCAATCGCAGCGCGTGGAGCCGGCGTTGTATGAAACGGAGATGCTGGTGCGTTCATCGTGGCCCCTCAACAGGCTGCGGAGAAAGTGAACCCGCGCTGGAGGCAAGGCTGGTTGACTGCGGAATTCTCGCTGTCTGTGAGTTGGTCAACTGTGCATTCTAGGCAGCGAATCACCCTTGGCGATGATGGCTGCCTCCTGATCGGCTAGCCAGTGGAGCCGGTCGCGAACGGCGTCTTCCCGGGCGAAGTCGTGGGCCAGCCGCACATACGTGCTGTGGTGCCGGGCCTCCGACTCAAACAGCCCTCCATAGAATTCGCTGAGCTCCCGGTCAGACACATAGTCTCGTAGCTGGGCAAACCGCTCGCAGCTACGGGCCTCGATGAGCCCGGCCACCAGCAATCGATCGACCGCCCGCTCTGGTTCCTGCTTCCGCACCAGTTCGTGCAACCGCTGCCCATAGGAACTTGGGCATAGCTTGCGGAACGGGATGCCTCTCCGCTGCAGCAGGTCGAGAACGAGGTGGAAGTGAGCCAGTTCTTCGGTGACGATTTCGGTCATTGAACGGGCCAGATCGACATGGTCGACGTACGAAAAAAGCAGGTTCATCGCCACGCCCGCCGCCTTCTTCTCGCAATGGGCATGATCGATCAGTATCTCCTCCAAGTGGGCATCCACCTGTGCCAGCCAGCGGTCGGAAGAAGTCGATTGCAGACTGAGCATGGGCCGTACGCACCAGAAAATGGGGGAGAGGTTCGCGCTGTCGGTGTCCAGCGGCATTGACAGTGGCGGCTTGCCCGCCACCAGAAACCAAGGCATCATACCTATCCGTTGGAAAGGCATCACCGACTCGTTCCCGGTCCATCAACCGCTGGCAGGCCGAGGATCCCACCGGCTGCCCGGCAAAAGCCTCCGGCTGGTCATCCGCCTCGATCCGATCCCGAGCCTCACGCGCACCACTCCCTTGGAGCCCGGCCCACCAGCCGGTCAGGCATGATCGCCTTTGACAATCCTGGCAGGCCCCCCGGAGGCACGAGCGAACGCAACGTGCTCGGCGGGGTTCTCCTCTCCTGTTCCCGCGCCCCGCTGACCGGCTACCTGAGAGACGGCTGCTGCCGCTGGCGACCTGATGACACGGGCATGCACACCGTCTGCGCCGTGATGACACGCGACTTTCTCAAGTTCACCGTTGCGGTGGGCAACGATCTGGTGACGCCGCGCCCCGAGTGGGATTTTCCCGGGCTGCTGGAAGGGGATCACTGGTGCCTGTGCGCCGCGCGTTGGATGGAAGCGGCGCAAGCCGGCCACGCGCCGCCGATCGTGCTGGAAGCCACCCACGAAAAAACGCTCGACATGATCCCGCTCGAACTGCTCATGAAACACGCCGCCGGGCAGTCATAATTCTGCCGGGGAGCCATGACCTCTCTCTCGCTGGTGCTCACCGTGGGGCTTGTGGCCCTGCTCTATGCTTCCGTCGGGCATGCTGGCGCCACCGGCTACATCGCCGTGATGACTCTCGCCGGCCTTGAGCCGGCGACGATCAGGCCCACAGCACTCCTGCTCAATGTGCTGGTGGCAGGCATCGCCACGATCCAATTTTGGCGGGCCGGCCACTGCGCGTGGAAATTGTGGCTGCCGCTGGCGGCAGCAAGCGTACCCTGCGCGGCGCTCGGGGGCGCCCTCAATCTGTCTGCCGTCATGTTTTCGCGCCTTATCGGCGCAACGCTGCTCCTGTCGGCCGCGCGGCTGGCACTTGAATCGCATGGCGTTTGGAAACCCTACCCCGTTCCGGGCAAACTGCGGGGGGGCGCACTGCCGGCGCTGGGCGGCGCGATCGGCCTGCTCTCAGGACTGACTGGTGTGGGGGGAGGGGTGTTCCTCACACCCCTTCTTCTGGCGATCGACGCCGCTCCAATCAAGACTGTGGCAGCGGTCACAGCCCCCTTCATCCTCGTGAACTCCCTGGCCGGACTCGCCGGGGGGGTGGCCGCTGGAAAATCTCTGGAATGGCCCAGCCCACTGCTGCTGCTGGCCGCGGCAGGTGGCGGCCTGACGGGAGCCTCCTGTGGGGCCTACCTGCTGCCGGCCAAGTCGCTCCGCATCCTGATGGCCTGCGTGCTGACGCTGGCTGGCCTCAAACTGCTCTCGGGCCGATAAGCCAGCCGGGCGAGCCCCGAGCAGAGGGGATCAGGTCCGCAACGTGAGTTGCTTGAGCCGGCGGTTTTTCCAGATTCTCCACCCGCCCATGGCCAGACCGATCCCGGCGAACACGAGCGTCGAGGGCTCGGGAACGAACAGCAAGCGGGGATCGCGAGCGGGCGTCATGCCGCCGTAGCTGATCGCACTGACCATGCGGGCCGGCGCGGCCCGACCCGGTGCTTGACCGCTGAAATCAGCCGGTTCTCCAGTCTCAGTAGGCTGATCCATCCAAGTCCCTCTTCCCGGGCTGGGGAGGAGGCCCGAATTCCCCTCGGCCGCTGCCCATTGCCCCACACTCATGCCCACGATTCCCGCCAGGCAGAGCAGGACATACCGAGGAAAACCGGGCTGGCACGGCATGGGGGAGAGTCGTGGTCGGCTCGTCATTCCGTCATGGCAGGAGAGGTGATTCGACATTACGGCGACCTCAAGATTTTGGACGTTGCATCCAAATCTATCTGATGGTTTCTCAAAACCGTTGTCAATTCCCCCCAATTGGAGACAAACGTTTCAGGGGCTTGAGCCGCCAACCCCCCCGACCACAGGAGGGGTTGGGCGGCTGCTTTACTTTTGACGTTCAAATGCCAGCGGCTTGGCATCCTTTGGCGCGCCTGAGAGCAGAAAGTCGAAGGCATTTGGTCCCTTGGAGACCACTTTCCCGACCATGGTGCCATTTTTTTCTGTCTGCAACGCCATCTCATCGGTGGAAGTGCCGATCTCACCACTGAGTTCAACCGCTGGCTTACCGGCTGGACTGGCCTTCCAGGTGAACCGGGAGTCCTCCGTCACAGTAAGGGTGATGGTGTCCTTGCCGGCCGTTGCCTGCCACACTCCGACCAGATCTGTCTCTGGTGCCGTTGGAGCTTGTGCCTGCTCTGCTGCCGGGGCTGCCTTCGCCTCGGCGGCCGGTTCCTCGGGGGCTTTGAGTTCCTCGGCCGGCGTGAGCGCATCCAGAAGCCGCTTGGCTACGAGATCACTCGGCTGCTGGGCCACCACCACCTTCAGTGCCTCGCTGGCCAGATCTGCATAACCCCCCACCAGATAGTGATAGGCCAGCACGAAATGGCCGGCGGCGCTCGTCGGATTCGCCTTACAGAATTCCTCGAGTTTCCGCAGTTGGCCGGTGTAGGTGTCGACCGAACCGTAGAGGCTGCTGAGGGTGGTCCAGTCCATGCCGGGCGCCACCGCCAGGACGGAGTTGAGGGCCGCGGCTGCCTCCGGATACCGGCCCAAGGCAAAGAGCGTCAGAGCTCGCACCTCATGGATCACCGAATCCTTGGGCGAGAGCTTAACTGCCTTGTCGCAGCCAGCCAGCGCTGAGGCATAGTCGGCCGCCTTGAAGCGGGCCAACGCCTCGTCGAATACACGGTTGGCTTCGCTGGCAGCGGTGGTCTGCGTGGCGGCAGCATTGCCTCCCTGCCCACCAGCGCCTCCCACGCCCCCCTGATTGTCGGAAGTGCTCGTGAGATCGCCGTCGTTGGTGACGTAATTATTCACCACGATCGGCTGCGAGTAATCGTAGGGAGAGGTAGCAGTCACCGTGGCAGGAATGGCGGAATAGTAGGGATTCACATACCCACCTCCATATCCCAGCGACGAATAGCCCAGGCCCCACCCGCTGGCCAGCGATGCCAATCCCCAGGTGGTGGCTCCAAACGCATAGGGATTCCCATATCCGCCCCCCCAGTTGCCACTCCAGCAGCCGTTGTACCAATTGTTGTAGTAGGGATTCACAAAGCTGCTGTTCCAAGCATCGACTCCATAGCCGTACCCGCCGTACCCGCCGTACCCGCCGTACCCGCCGTACCCGCCGTACCCGCCATAGCCACCGTATCCACCATAGCCGCCATAGCCGCCACCACCCCAGCCGCCGAGACCCCAACCCCCCAGGCCGCCGACAGCGATCCCCACGTTGGTATTGCCGCCGTACCCGCCGCCATACCCACCGTTGATATTGACGCTGTTACCGATGTTGTTGCCGATGTTGGTGTTGTTGCCGATGCCGTTGCCGATGCCAGGTCTGTTGTTCCACCCCGGCCTGTTGTTCCAGTCTGGCCTGTTGTTCCAGTCTGGCCTGTTGTTCCAGTCGGGTCTGTTATTCCAGCCTGGGCGATCGCCACCGATCCCGGGGCGGCCGGGCCGATCACCACCACCACCGATCCCGGGGCGGCCGGGCCGATCACCCCCTCCGAATCCGCCGGGCCCATTACCACCGCCGATGCCGGGGCGATTCCCGCCACCGATCCCAGGCCGATTGCCCGGCCCACCGCCACCACCGCCACCACCGATCCCGCCAGGACCATTGCCTCCACCGATGCCCGGGCGATTCCCGCCCCCGATACCAGGCCTATTGCCAGGCCCGCCGCCACCACCGATCTCACCCGGCAGCGTTGTTGGCCGATTGCCCGAGCCGAGCCCGCCGCCCTGACCGGGCCCACCACCGTTGGGACGGTTGCCACCCCCCAGGCCCGGTCCGCCCGTGCCAGGACCACCCATACCGGGGCGATTGGGGCCACCCGGCGTGGGAAATGAAGGCTTGGTCATCCCACCGAGACTGGGCCGGTTAGGACCGCCGGCGCCACCGAGGCCGCCGGGGAGCGTGGTGGGACGATTGCCACCGCCGAGGTTGCCCGGCAGCGTCGTCGGCCGATTGCCGCCGAGGCCAGCGCCGGGGCCACCACCGCCAATGGTGCCAGGCAACGTGGTTGGGCGATTGCCCAGCCCTGCACCCGCTCCTGGGCCTGGGCCCGCGCCCGGGCCGCCGCCGCCAAGATTCCCCGGCAGTGTTGTGGGACGATTTCCGAGCCCTGCTCCACCTCCGCCCAAGCCACCCGCGCCGCCACCGCCAGCCTGTCCGATCTGGCCCGGCCGAAACGACGGAGATGGGCGATTCGCGAATCCGCCCCCCGGCTGACTCGCCATGCCCCCACCCATGCCCATGCCGCCCGAGCCGATCGGCCGATTCGCTCCGCCAATGCTGCCCGGCAAACCGGGACGCACGCCACCAGCACCAGCACCGGCACCGGCACCAGGAAAATTCGGACGCCCACCCGCCCCCAAGCCGGCACCAGCATTACCGGGGACTCCGGCCGGACGATTGAGGCCACCCAAGCCGCCCGGCTGGAGCCCACCCAGCCCCGCGGGCCGCTGCATTCCCGCAGTTCCCGGCCGGTTGAGACCGGCAGCGCCCGGCATCGAGGGGCGCATGCCGGCGCTGGGAAACGAGGGGCGGGCCATGTTGGCTGCCCCACCCGCCATATTGGGCCTTTGAAAATTCGGCTGCTGCATGGCAGGCCGCTGGCCCATCTGCGGCATGTTGGGCCGTTGCATCTGCGACATGTTCGGCCGCTGTCCCATCTGTGGACTCGGCCGCTGCATTTGCGGCATGGCAGGGCGTTGCATCTGCGGCATATTTGGCCGCTGCTGGCCCATTTGCGGGCTCGGTCGCTGCATCTGCGGTCGCTGCATCTGCGGACTCGGCCGTTGCATCTGCGGGCTGGGCCGCTGCATTTGCGGCCTCGCACCGCCGCCCCCCACACGCCCCATCGAGGGCCTTCCGCCCCCGGGAGCGCCAAGAGCCACCGAGACTCCAGCCACCGTCATCAGCACTACGCAGACACACGCCACAATTGCGCGCATTCGTTCATACCTTTTAAAGAAGAAGCAGTGTGCAAACCATTCACAAACTGCTGGTAAATCAGGAGAGCAGAACACCACAAACAGGCTTCGCTGCAGACTACTTGACCACCGGCTTGGCCGGCTGTGGAACCGCGGGAACTGGCACCCCGACCGGCCGTGGAGCAGTCGCCGCGGGGGCTGCGGCCGGACTCGTCGAAGCGCTGGGCTTGGCGGCCGGAGCGGGCGACGGGGCTGTCGTGGCGGGAAGACTCGAGGATGGGGCTGTCGCCGGCACCGCTGGCTTGGAGAGGGCTGTGCCCGGATTGGCTGCTGCCGGAGCGGCCGCAGCGGCCGGTTTGTTCTCGTTGGCGGCAGGACTTGAAGCGGCCGGGACCGCAGCAGCCTCGGCCGGCTTCACACCCGTATCGTCCGGCCGCGGCGGCCGGCGGGCGATCTTCAATTCGAATTCCGGCTCATCGGCACCGGCCACAATCCGATCACTCGAACGCACCGTGAAGTGATCCTCGTCGGTCGGAGCGAGCGTCACCGTGGCAGAACCGGTCGTGCCATCGGGCATGGCGGCCTCCGACTTGACCACCCAACCCGCTTCGGTCGGCGTCCATTCACCTTCGCTGAAGCCGCCATCGGAATCGAACGTCCAACTGCGGAGCGTGCCCTCGACGGCATCCCAACCGATGCGCTGTGTGCTTTGCGATTCGAGGAGACCGCCCACCGAAAGGGTGTAGTCGCCGACAAGGAAATTGCCGTCCTCGCTCCAGCGGTAGCTGATGGCGGTGCGTCCCTCGGGGCTTTCGTCAACCCAATCCCCCACCAGCCACGAGAGCGACAGCAGCATCTCCTGCGGCGTCGGAAGCGGATCATCGGCAAACTCGCGGTAGGAGGCGATCGGCCAGTGATCTCCAACCTTATCGCGGACGGCGATGTAGCGGAGCTGGGCAGCGGCAGCGCCATCCTCAGCCGTGATGCGCCGCACCCCTTCCTCGATCGCGAGGCTGTCACCGAGCGACCGCACATCGGTCACCTCAAGCTCCATGACAGCCTGGGGAAACCGCGTGAAAAAAGCCTTGAAGAGGCCGGCGATCTCCGCCTTGCCCACATAGGCGTTGCCATTTTCGTCGATCAGCTCGCCCGCCTCCATGAAGTGTCCCGCCAGGCCCTCGGCATCAGCGCTGTTGAAGGCCTTGACGGTGGCCTCCATCTCCTGGGCAACCTTGGCGACCAGTTCCGGCGACGCAGCCGGTGCCTCCACTTCCACGACGGCAATAACCTCGGTGGCCTGCGCTCCATCAGCCGGCTGGGCCGCGGCCATCCCACCGGCGCCCATCCCAGCCAGCAGCGCCAGTGCGAGCATCGCCACAATGTCTTGTGCGCAGCGCCGTCCTCTGCCCAACGAATCCACCGAGTCGAATCTGTTCACCACGTCCAGCAACTTCATGCGTATCCCCTCATGTGTGCGTTCCACGCCCGGATGACTGCCCCTGCGCAACGGGCAGACCACCACCCTAGCGACGGCCGTGCAGTGGCCAGTACGATAGCGAACCATTTTCTCTCCAGAACCGCAAGTAACGGGTTGGTTTTTTCTTGCTCAAGTGGCTTTCGAGCAGGAAAAAAACGGTCCGTCTGCTTGCACCCAAGCCTGAGCACCAGCTAGTTTTTCCCGCAGGTTCGTCGCTACCGGCGACGGCTTGCGCCGCCTCTGTTTCGCTGCCATCCCATCCCAGGAGACCACCCATGCCACTGCCCACCGATCTACCCACCAAGCAGGTATTTTCCCTGTTCGAAGAGTTCAAGAACTTTGCCTTCAAGGGAAATGTTGTCGATCTCGCCGTCGGCGTGATCATCGGCGGCGCGTTCGGCAAGATCGTCTCGAGCCTCGTGGACAACATCATCATGCCGCTGGTGAGCGTGGTTCTGCCGGGAGATCAGGGCTACAAGGATTGGGCGATTGGGCTGGGCGGCGAGAAGATTCCCGTCGGCCTGTTCCTGGCTGATATCGTCAGCTTCCTGCTCCTGGCAGCCGCCCTGTTCCTCTTCATCGTGAAGTTTCTCGGCTGGCTGATGAAAACAAAGGCTGCCGTAGAAACGGCTCCGGCGGCGCCAGAGCCGACGGCGGAGGAAAAGCTCCTCACCGAGATTCGCGACCTGCTCAAGGCGCGATAGTTGTTCTCGAAAAAACAGACATCAAAAAAAAGAAGCGGGCCGGACGACGTATCGTCCGGCCCGCCCTTGTTTTCAGCCCACGCCCGGTGAGGGGCGGGGAGCTTTACGACGGATCCTTACTTGCTGCAACGACGGCAGCGGAGCTTTCCGCAGCCCTTCTTGCTGCTGGAACCACAGCTGCCGCACGCGGCGGCATCGCCACCGGCCGAACCGCAGCTGCCGCACGAGCCGGCATCGCCACCGGCCGAGCTGCCGCAGTCGCCGGAGGCACAGCCGCCAGCCGAGCTGCCACAGTCACCCGAAGCACAGCCACCCTCCGAAGAGCCGCACGCATTGGTGACGGGCACTTCGACGGCAACCTGCACGCACTTCTGCACGGCGACTTCCTTGGCAACCTGCTGCGGGACGCGGACCGTGTAGGACTGCGTCTTCGTCTCAGGCACGTTGTCGTATACCGTCACAGAGTAGCTCTCGGTCTTCTGCTGCGGCACCATGACCGTGTAGGAAACTTCCTTCGTCATGGTCTCGGGCACGCAACGGGTCACCTGATACTCCCGAGTCTTGCTCTCGGTGCGGTACTTGGTGACGTTGACCGAACGGCTCTTCTGCTCGGGCACGTACTTGGTCACCGTGTAGGTGCGGGTCCGCTCTTCCGGCACCTGGACGGTGACGGTGTAGTTGCGGGTCCGCTCCTCGGAACGATACTTCGTGACGTTGACCGAACGGGACTTGGTCTCGGGAACCATCTTCGTCACGGTGTAGTTCCGGGTACGCTCTTCCGAACGGCACTTGTTGACAGTGACCATGCGGCTCTTCGTCTCGGGAACCATCTTCGTCACAGTGTAGTTACGAGTCTTCTCCTCGGAACGATACTTGGTGACGTTGACCGAACGGGACTTCGTCTCGGGAACCATCTTCGTCACGGTGTAGTTACGAGTCTTCTCCTCGGAACGATACTTGGTGACGTTGACCGAACGGGACTTGGTCTCAGGAACGTACTTGGTCACGGTGTAGCTGCGAGTACGCTCTTCGGGACGGCACTTCGACACCGTGTAGGTGCGGGTGCGTTCCTCGGAACGGCTCTTGTTCACCGTCACCATCCGGCTGCGCTGCTCCTGACGGCACTTGCTGACCGAATACGAGTAGGGCACTTCCTCAGTCGTGCACTGGTAGGTCGTGTAGGGAACTTCCTTCGTTTCGCACGTCGGAACCCAAACACGCTTGCAGCACATCTTCGGGGGGCATGGGCAACCGCCAGCGTCGGTGCCGCTCGAGGCGACCTCGACCTGCTGCGACTCCCAGTGGCCACCCTTGACCTGCACCGTGCGGGACGACTGAACCGGGACGCGCTTCTGCACGGTCCGGCTGCCGGTCATCTGCTCGGTGTAGGGCACGTTCACCGTGTAGGTCTGCTCGACCTGCTCGGTGTAGGGAACATTCACTGTGTAGGTCGAAACCTTCTCTTCGGTGTAGGGGACCATGACGGTGTAGGTGGAGGTCTTCTCCTCCGACACCGGCACGTTCACCGTGTAGGACTGCTCAACCGACTCGGTGTAGGGAACCTGGACGGTGTAGGTGGAGGTCTTCTCCTCCGACACCGGCACCATGACCGTGTAGGACTGCTCAACCGACTCGGTGTAGGGAACCTGAACGGTGTAGGTGGAGGTCTTCTCCTCCGACACCGGCACCATCACCGTGTAGGACTGCTCAACCTGCTCGGTGTAGGGAACCTGAACGGTGTAGGTGGAGGTCTTCTCCTCCGACACCGGCACCATCACCGTGTAGGACTGCTCAACCGACTCGGTGTAGGGAACCTGCACCGTGTAGGTCGACGTCTTCTCTTCGGTCTTTGGCACCATGACGGTGTAGGTGGAGGTCTTCTCCTCCGACACCGGCACGTTCACCGTGTAGGTCTGCTCGACCGACTCGGTATACGGAACCTGAACCGTGTACTCAGACGTCTTCGTCTCAGTCACGTTCTTGTTGACCGTGTAGTTCACCGACTTGGTCCGAGTCTCGGGAACCTGCACGGTGACCGTGCGGGTCCGCTCCTCGGTCCGCGGAACGCGCTTGTTGACCGTGTAGGTCCGCTCGCGCGTTTCGGTGGTGTACTCAGTCGACATGACGGTTTTCATTTCCGTCACGTACTGACGCTGATACACCGTCTTGGTAGAGGCACCGCAGCCACCGGCGGCCACGACCTCACCACCCTCAACACCACCCTCGACGGCAGTTGCGTTTCCGCAACCGCCTTCGCAATTTCCGCACGAACCGCAATCAGCTGCCCACGTGCTGACGCACATGGCCAAAACTGCGATCGCCGGCACAATGCCGAACACACATTTACGAATCACGCACACCTCCAAAAGGACAAGAAGGAAGAACAGGACAACTGAAAACTCGAGCAGGCTTATTCGAACTCGCCCGGTCTTCGGTCGATCGAAGAGACGCCTCTCTCAACGACCGAACGACTCGGCCGTCTGATAAGGTGGATAGATTACGTTGACTAAACCGGCTTTCAAGTGCTCGGTTCGCGAATTTTTTGGCCACCCGGCCGGAATTCTCCGAATGCCTGCAAATTACGGCTGGAAATGGCTCTTTTCGCCATTCACCTCGAGGCCCACTTGGCCGGCATAAAAGCAGGTTTCGGTGACGATTTTCGCGTCAGGGCATTCCTCCCCCGGCAGAACGGTGCCGGAGGGGGCGACTTGGCCCTGCTCCAGCAGCCCAGGGGAGGGATTTTTCTCCGCTGGAAAAAAATTATCTTTTTTTCTGGCCAGTTGCGCGGCTATCCGCTGCGGGAGGCGAAGAGCGCCCCCGATACCTTCGACAACAGCCAGAGCGTGCCCAGCGGCAGGACAATCGTGGAAATCGTGAAGTAGATCGCCAGATTGACGATCGACTCTCCCACATCGGCCAACGTGGCGTAGAGCCTCTGGGCCCGCTCGGTGACATAGTCGACCGGGTTGTAGCGATCGACCCACGACTTGGCCTTGGCGGCATCCTCTGCCTCCACTTCCTCGATCTTCGCCGTCGTCGTGGTGACCGTCGCCGCCGCCTGCTGGTAGCTGCTCTCCAGAAACTGCGTCGACACGAGGGAATCGATCCAGGCGGAGGTCGGAATCGCCAGTCGGGCAAACAATGCTATGCCAACCAGCCGCCTTCCCCATCCCAGCAGCCCTTCCCGGGAGACACCCCGGGTCACCATCGCTCCCACCAGCGCCGCAGCCGCCGGCAGAAACAACCACCAGCCCAACGACCGGCCGATCTGCATCCCCAGCCGCTGCACTCCCAGCGCCGTCGTGCTGGTGAGCAACAGGGCCCCGTACTGCTCCACCAGATCGTTGACAGGATCGAGTGCCTGACCAATGCCCAGACTCCCCCCGGGCCCGAAGCTGAAGCTCACCTCGGAACTCTGCGCCAGAGAGATCGCGCTGTCGAGTCCACGCGTGGCGGCAAGCGCCGCGAGGGTGCGTGCAAACGTCGCCTCCAGATAGGCCTCGCCACGGGAGTCGGCCGCCGGGGCAAACAGCAGCATCGACACCACCGCCACACACCCGAGCACGATCAATCGGGCCAGCGGTTCCCGCAACGACTCCGGCACTCTTGTCAGCCAGCGTCCCTGCCAGAGTGCCGCCAGCAGATCATCGTCGGCAACGCTGCCTGGCGGCGGGGCCGCCGGAGGAACCGCGGCAGGCTGCACTCCAGACGGGGGCGTGGGATCGGCCATGGCTCTCAATGCTCCAGAAGTTTTTCGAGCACCGGCTGGAGAATCACTGCGCGCCGGGAATTACCGATCGTGCTCGGATGCAGCGTGTCGTCGAGAAAGCATTCTGCCGCGGGCAGTCCATCGGCGCCCAGAAAAGCGGCGCTGGTATCGAGGTGGCTCACGCCTGGCTGACTCCCTGCGGCGATCCAGGCAGCAATCTGCCGGTTGGCTTCAGCCTGCCTCTCCACCTGCTCCCAGCGCTTGATGCTTGGAGCGATCTCCAGAAACAGGATCTTTACCTCCGGCAACTCCTCCCGCACTCCGGCCACCAGACGCTGGAACGCGGCGGCCACATCGCCCGCTGCGGTTCCTGCATCAATGTCGTTGCCACCAGCCGAAACCACGACCACCGCAGGGCGGAGGTGGGCCAGAAGCCGGGGGGCAAACTCTGCCAATTCGCTTAAATAGCAGCCCCCAACGCCACGGTTGACGATATTGAGCCCTGGAAGATCCTCAGCCAGCGTCGACCAGAGCCTGATGTTGGAAGACCCCAGCAAACAGACGCCTCCGGGTGCCGGCGGCTGCTGGAGCGTTTCCTGTTCATAGGAGGCAATCTCCCGTTCCCAGCGATCTTTGCGATCGGCCGGGGGGGCTGGGGTCGCGGCAGGCGGTGCGACCAGCGCGGAGCGATCGGCCGGGGCTGGTGTTGGTGTTTCCGCTGCGGGTGACTGATCGTCCACCGCGGGGGCGACGCTGCGCTGCAGCGGCTTGGCAAAAATACGGTTCCAGTCGCTGGCCATCCGCACCACGTTCCATCCATGGGCGTGCGCTGCCTGCATCGAGGCATGGTTCGGTTCGTCGTAGGCCATTTCTCGTTCCGCATCATCGTGGAGCACGAGCAACTGCAGATTGGGCCGCAGACTGCCCGCCGACCAGCGCAGCATGGCGATGTCGCCCGCGGTGCCGACATTGCCGGCAGCGAAGATCGGGCGCCTGCCGATCCGTTCCGAGATGCTGATCGCTTTTTGATCCTCGTCGTTGAGCACCTCCACCTGGGGCTTCGCAACGATGAGTGGAGCGCGGGTGTTCAAGCCGCGGGCGGCCCATGTTTCTTGTGGCTCGACCTCCTCCAGTTCCAAGGCAGGGCGGGAGGCGATGACATTCTCCGGAGGGATCTTGTACCAGGCCGCGGCGGCCGGGCGCATGAAATGGACTCCGCTGCCGGTGCAGATCCAGAGCGTGAAGCCACGGCTGCGCAGCAGCGCCAGCAGTTCATGCATCGGTTGGTAGGTCACTTCCGCGTAGGGCACATCAAAAGCCGGATGCCGCGCCCGGGCCAGAAAGTCCTCCACGCTTTTTTCCAAATCCTCTTCTGTCACCCCCGCGAGCGCCTCGAAATTCAGGTCCATGAAATACCGCTTGCCCAGCCTGCGGACGGCCGTGATATCGCCAGTGAGGAGCGTGGCGTAGGGCTCGGTGTGGGCAAGCTCCGGCCGCTGCTGGGCCAACTGCCGGATGTGCTCCAGCAGAAACATGCCGTGGACGATCGGCTTTTCGCACACCAGCGTGCCGTCGTGATCGAACACCGCGATGCGCTCTTCCGGCGGCACGTAGGTGGCGGTTCCCTCGGCCGTCACCGCCGCGAGAAAATTGACGAGCGCCTGTTTTGTTTTTCCCTCGTTCCAACTCGGCAGGGGATCGACTGGCAGAGACTCCGCGGGATTCGCTCCTGAATTCGTCCGGGCGGAAGGGACTGCCAGAGCGGGCGGCTGGCCGTCTGTCGGCTGGGTGGTCGGGGGCTGGATGGTCGGCGGACGCACAACCACCGGAGCCATCTCGCCACACCACACCGCGACTCCCACCACTCCTGAGAGCAGCAGCAACGGCAGGAGCGGATTGAACGCGGAGCCGAGCGGCCTCTCTCTGCCGGCCGATGCCGGCCCATCATCTCTGGTCATTCGCTGCTCCTTGAGTCTCTCCCGGCACAAGGCCGCCGGCACTCACCGGCCGGGCCCGCCGCAGTGCGACCAATAATGTCGGCCCGCGGTGGCTTGGACAAGCCACCGCACTGCTTCTCCTCGATTCATTCTTCACCCCGCGCTCCCCAGACTGTATTCTATTGATCCCCGGGGGTGATACCTGCAGGCTTCCACAGAAAGCGAAGCATGCCCCCTGTTGTCGTTTCACCCTTGGAGCCAGCTCGATGCGCCGTTTCCAAATTTTTCTCGCCTCTCTCCTGATCTGCCTGCCGACGCTGGCCTGGGCCGACGTGTCGCTCAACAACATGTTTGGCGACCATATGGTGCTGCAGCAAGGGATCCGCAACCGGGTGTGGGGCAAGGCCGAACCGGGCGAGGCAGTCACCGTAACGCTCGGCGCCCAGACCCACTCCACGCAGGCTGGGGCAGACGGGCAGTGGCAGGTGTTCCTCGACCCTGTGCTGGCCTACGGCGGCCCGCACACGCTCTCCGTCAAGGGAAAGAACACCGTTGCGTTCAACGATGTGCTGATCGGCGAGGTGTGGATCTGCGCCGGGCAGTCGAACATGGAGTGGAGCGTGGACCAGTGCCGGGATGCCGATCTGGAGCGGGCCACGGCCAAGTTCCCCACGATCCGGCTGATCAATGTGCCGAAAGTGGGCACGCAGGAACCACAGGGGAATTTCGCTGGCAAGTGGCAGGTCTGCTCGCCAGAGACAGTCGGGCCGTTTTCCGCTACGGGCTATTACTTCGGCCGCCAATTGCAGCAGACGCTCGGTGTGCCGGTCGGCCTGATCGACAATGCCTGGGGAGGCAGCGCTGCGGAGGCCTGGGTGAAGCGCGAGAAGTTGGCGGCTGACGAACGTTTCAAGCCTTTGGAAGCACGCTGGGCCCAACTCGAGGCCGCCTTCCCCGCCGCCAAGGCCGACTACGAGAAGAAGATGGAAGAGTGGAAGGCTGCCGCCGAGAAGGCCAAGGCGGAAGGGAAGCCCGCGCCGAATCAGCCGGGCAATCCCGAAGGCAATATGGCCGGCAACGCCCGGCCTGGCAACATCCATGCCGGCATGCTCGCCCCTTCGATCGGCTACGGCATCCGGGGAGCGATCTGGTATCAGGGGGAGTCCAACGCCAGCCGGGCGCTGCAATACCGCTCCCTGTTTCCTTTCATGATCAAAAGCTGGCGCGACGAATGGGGCGTTGGCGAATTCCCCTTCTACTGGGTGCAATTGGCCGACTTCACCGCTGAGGCGATGGAGCCGGGAGACAGCGACTGGGCCGAACTGCGCGAGGCGCAGACGATGACGATGAAAGCGCTGCCGAACACCGGCGAGGCGGTGATCATCGATCTCGGCGAGGGGAAGGACATCCATCCGCTGAATAAGCAGGATGTGTCGAAGAGGCTGGCCCGCTGGGCTCTGGCCGAAACCTACAAGGTTCAGGGTATCCCCTGCCATAGCCCGATCTATCGCTCCATGGAGAAACAAGGGAACACAATCGTTCTCTCCTTCGATCATGTCACGGGGGGCTGGCGGCCGTTTGATGTCAACGAACCGCTTGGCTTCACGATCGCCGGCGAGGACCGGAAGTTTGTTCGGGCCAAGGCCAAGGTCCTTCCCGATGGCAGGATCGAGGTTTCCAGCGAGGCGGTCGCCGCGCCGGTGGCGGTGCGGTATGGCTGGGCCAACAACCCCGTCTGCAACATGTACTCAGGCGCGGGCCTGCCCCTGACCCCGTTCCGCACCGACACCTTCCCCGGCATCACCGACGCCAACCACTGAAGGGGTCCGGCGAAACCTCGGTTGGGGAAGAAACGCCGCCCGAAGTAGGATGCTCGGGCGGCCCCGGGGCGGGAAGGGATTCCCTCCGCCTGCTCCCCCAACTATTCACAGGGAGGTTTTGTCATGCGCGACCCACGGCCCCGCTCCCGGCTCCCGTTCACCCGGCATTTCCCGCGGCGCGGCCTGCTGGCGGCAGCCTGCCTCACCACCGGCCTGACCACTGCCTGCACGCCCCCGGCAGCGTCCAGCGGACAGACACCACAACTCCCTGCGTCTGCCTTCTCGTCGCGAGCGATTCCGGTGATCATTCGTCCGGCGCGGCGATTTTATACCGACCACCTCGCCGCCACCGAAAGCACACCGTCGCCGGTTTCAAGCGCCGTAACCACTCCCCCGCGTCTGTTGGCCGACAGTGCCGCCCGCCTCTCGGGATTGCCTGCGGCCGCAGGTCAGCCAGCGGAGCCCTCCCCGAAGGCGGTGGCCGAGGCTGAGGCTGAGATTAAGGCGATGGTGGGGGATTACCTGCGGGCCTTCAACCGCCACGACTCCCTGCGCGCCGCGGCCCACTGGAGCGCTTCGGCAGACAACACGAATCTCGCTTCGGGTGAAATCACGCGGGGACGGGACGCCGTGGAAGAGGTGCTCGCTGCGCTGTTTGAGGAGGAGGCAGGGGCCACGATCGACATCGATGTCGTGTCGATTCGAATGGTGCGCAGCGACGTGGCTGTGGTGGATGCCGTCTCGGCGCTCTCTTTTTCGGATACGGGCAATTCCACCACGCATCCCTCCCGCAGCCGCCTGCTGGCGGTGGTTGTCAAACAGGATGGCCGCTGGCTGCTGGAGAGCGTCCGCGAGGCCGCTCTGGCTGCCGCGGCGCCGGCCGCAGGCCCCCTCGATGCGCTCGCCTGGCTGGTTGGGTCATGGGAAGACGCTGAAGACGGCGTGACGGCAGCGACGCACTGCTGCTGGAATGCCGATCGATCATTCCTCATCCGCACCCATCACGTCTCAAGCGACAGGGGATCTGACGCTGTGCCGCCGGTCGAATCCGGCATTCCGCAACTCCTCTCCCCTCATCCCTCAGGCCCACGCGAAATCACCGAAGTGATCGGTTGGGATCGACAGGCTGGCGCGATCCGCAGTTGGCTGTTCGGCTCGGGAGGCCGTCTGGCCGAGGGGGAGTGGACGCGGCAGGGTGACCAGTGGCAGATCCATCTGCAAGGAGATGGGGCCACCGCGCCAGCCACCTGCACCTGCACGCTTGCGCCGATCGGAACCGAACAGATCCGCCTCCACTGCGATCGAGACGACCTGCGCGATGTGCTGCCTCCGGCCTCTGTTTTTCGCCGTGTCAGCCGAGTCGGTGCGCTGTCAGCACCGTTCAGCGAGTGACTGGCGCTTTGGGAACAGTCGCCACAGGCGTGCGTTTGGAGACATAGACTTTCGGGTCGTCGATCACCCAAGGAGTGCTCCATGTCTTGCCGTCATCTCGGGTGCAGACATTATAAAAATAGGTCTTGAGAAGCTCGGTGCGGTAGCCGTAGGGGAATTGCGAAGTGATGTGATCATCCATCGTGAGGTCGTCCACACCAGGACTGGCAAAATAGTGCACCATGCCGTCGGGCGAGCAGGAGAGCCCGAGCGTCCACCAGCCCAGCTCCTTCATTTGCGGCCCCCGGATTTCGGCGCCGTTGCGCCCACCGCGAATCTTGAGATAGGCGGCGTCCTCCTTGAAGCGTCCGTCGTGGCTGCTCTCGAAGCAGATGAACATGCCGGGCCAGTATTCTTCGAGCCCAAAGCGGCCTTTCTCCGGGTGGTCGTCGCCGGTGATGATCGCATGGGTGAAGCAACCAGCGCGGAACCCAAAGGAGGGACCGGAGCGATTCTCCCACTGCTCAAAGGGAGGCAGATAGACGCGGGTCACCACACTCGGGCTGTCGCCGACAGAAATCCCCCTCCCATACGAGCGCTGCATGTTGAAGATGAGATCGTCCTGCTCCATCTTGTAGCTCAGCCGCCCGGGAATCCCTGTGTGCAGGGAAGAGATGAGCAGGCCGTACTCACTCCCTTCCAAACCGGGCGCCGGCAGCGCCAGCCGCTTCACAACGTCGGGCGTGCCCCGCTTCATCCCCTCGAACCATTTGCCGTTGATGCTCTTTCCCACCGGGGCACGGACGCGTTTGTCCTGCTCTTCGGAGCTCTTGGGATGGCGGTAGTTCCAGTTCCACTTCTCGTCCTCGAAGTCATCCCCGGCATTGAGCACCACGGTGCCAGTGCCTGGCACCAGCACCGGCTTCTTGGGGGCCGGGGGTTGGGGCTCGGCAGCCGTGGCCGTTGTCGAGGCCGTGGAACGGGGCGACTGGACCTTGCGGGCGGTGCGCTGCTGCTGCCGCGGGGCCGACTCGGCTGCCGGGGCCGGCGTAGTCAGCCAACTGAGAACCACCAGCGCTAAAGCGACTTTCGAGACCTGCGAGTAGACCATTGATGTCTCCCCCCGAAATATGGAATACCGGCCCAACGCCCGTCGCGCTTCTGCCACACCAACTATCGACGCCCAACCCCCGAGCAATCGAACCCCGCCCCCGCGCCGCACTGCCAATCGCTCTGTTCTCCGAGGCTGCCCGATCGCCCCCTCCGGGCTCTCCTGCCGGCCTTGTGCAGACCCACCAGACTCCGGCTGATTCGGCCGGCAAAAGAGGTCTGGCGACACCGGGAAGAAATCGTCACAAACCCTGCGGCGCGAGCTAGCTCCCGCAGCTCCACGACCACCCCCGCGGGAACTCACAAACCCTCCGTCCCAAATCCATGCGCACCACCTGTTCGATCGCCCTATGTCTGGTGCTGCTCTCGGGATCGACCATGCGATTTTCGCTGGCAGAGGATCCCGATCGCCCACAGGCCACGCCCGCCCCGGCATCGCCTGTCGGACCGCGCTCCCACATCCAGACAGTGGCCGAACTGGCATCCGAACGCCGCCAGCCTCCCGCTACGGGGCTCGTAACATCCCGCGCCTCCGATGTGCTGAGAGAGCAATTGGCGCTGGAGCGCGGCTGCGGCCTGGTGGTAGAAGCGGTCGCTCCGGGCACCCCTGCCGCCCGGGCCGGACTCAAACGCCACGATGTGCTGGTCTCGCTCGACGGGCAACTGCTCCTGCTTCCTGAGCAACTCGCTGCGCTGCTGGAATCTTCGCGCAGCGACGCACCTCTGCAGTTTGAAGTGCTACGCGCTGGCCAGCCCTCCACGATCTCCCTGCACGCTGAGGAAACGACCAGCCCGACACGCTCGATGGCAGCTACCGACTCAGAACCGGTGGCAGTTCAGCCAGCGGCAGTGCCGCAGCAGGAGGCCGAAATGGCGGTCGTAGCGGATGGCTCCACCGACCAATCACCCAACCATGCGCAATCAATAGTCACCCGGCTGGCCGATGACACGCTCGTGCAACACGGGGCCGACTACTGGCTCAAAATCCACCGTGGCGAGGAATTGTGGCTGATTGTTCGCGATCCACGTGGCTGGGTTGTCTTCAATGGAGTGATCGACACCCCGGCCCAACGCAGCCTGATCCCGATTCAGGTTCGCAGTCGAGTGGAACAGCTCGAGACCATGCTCGCATCACCGGCCTATCACCCACCAGCAGACCCTCAGGAGGGTCTGCCCGAGGTTTCCCAGGTGGGGCCTGGATCTACGGTGGGGCCTGTATCTTCGACCCCAGCTGGGTCACCCAAGACTCCCGCCAAGGCCGGCCCTGGCACAGACGTGCGTCGCTCAAAGCCCCGGGCAGGGCTCAAGTCTGCAACGCTACTGCGCCCCGCCGGAACAGCCGAATCGACCAGAACCGAGGCCGCTCAACAGCCTCCCGCCGCGCTGAAAGCCGCTCCCCTTCCCGCCGCAGAGATCGGTCTGCTCGACGTCGCACCGATTGAGATTCGCTGACGGCTACCAGCTGCCCTCGGCCGTCCCACTCGACCAGCTTCCGCCAGCCGACCGCGAGGAAGAGCCACTGCTGCTGGGAAAGGAGGAAGTTCCCACCGTGCGCCAGGGATCGGGACCGGAAAATGTGCCCCCGGGCAGCGTGATCACCCAAGGGCCGGAGCCGCGGGACATCCGCGCATAGGAATCCTCGATCTGCCGCCGCTGCGCCTCCATGACACGCCGTCTGCGGCGACGCTCCGCCTCGTCGCGGGCCGCGGCATAGGCTTCGCCAGTGATCCGGGAGGCTTCGGCAGACGCCTTGATCGACTCCTCGTACCGTAATTGGGTGAGCAGCGACTTGGCCTGCTCCAGCGCCCCCGCCGCCCCGCGCACGTCTGGCGACACCCCTTCGGCATACCAGGCTGCCACGCGCCGCAGTTCCTTATCGGCTTCTTCGACGACGGTGAATCCCTGGCGTGCCAGCCGCTCATCATCCGCCGCCAGTTCCTCGCCGTGAGCCGCGGCGGTATCGGCTGCATCAAGCACCTTGCCAGTGCGCAGCAGATCGGGGCGATCCATCTCGAGCCCACGCTGCGCCACCTCGACCAACCGGCCTGCCTCCCGGCATTGCTCGTTGGCCCGCACACGATCGGTGGCCTGTTTGTGGAGCGTGCGGCCCAATGTTTCGATCCGGTGCACGACCTTCGTGCACCGCTGTGGCAGCGAGGATTTCAGCTGGTTGAGTTCGGTCCGCCGATCGGTCAGCGCCCTGTGACACCCCTCAACCCAGTCCTCTTGCCGAACCGCCTCCTCCAAAAGAGCCACGGCGCGGAAATAGTGCTGCCGCGACGGCTGCGCCGCTGCTTGGGCTTCGGTGATCAGAGAGCCCGATCTGGAAAGCCCCTCATCTGCCTTGGCAATGTTCTCCGCGACATCCCCCCAGGATGTCTCGGCGTAGGTGGCCGAGAGTTGCTCAAGCGCCGTAGCGGCACCGTCGCTCTGGGAGGTGAGTGCCTGCAGCCGCGACACACAGCCGGGCAGAAGCTCGTCGATGCGGGCCTTGGCCGCCACAATACTCTCAAGCATCGCCAGTGCCTCGGCAACCAGCTTCTCGGCCTGTTCCAGATGCCGGGAACTCCCCTCGTTCTCCCCCGCATCGAGCAGTTGTGTGGCCACGGCGATCTGCTCGCGGCTGGCCTGGATCAGCTCCGACGGATCAGCCCCCGGCTCCGAAAGCAGCCACCCCTCGGCCCGCTTGGCCTGCACCTTCTTCTCCACCTCATCAGCCAGCGTGACAACCTTGCCGCGTCTGGCATCGGTCGCTTCGCAGGAATCAATGCCGGCAATCAAACGGCTGGCCGCAGTCTGCGCCGCTTCGAGACGGACGCGGGCGGCGAGCGGATCGGATTCCACAATCTGTCGCGCCAGCGCCACCTGCCTTGTGGCATCTGCCAAAGGAGCCTGAAAGGGCGCGGAAGACCGGCCCCGGGTGGCCAAACCTTCAAACCGCTTCCCCACGGTGGTGAGCTCGGTTTCCAGTTGGCCAGCCATTTCCCGTGCCTTCTCGTGGGCCTGCTCCAAGCCATCCAAGGGTGTCTGGCAGTCGGTCACCACATCTGCCAGCGGCGGACGGGCCTCGGCGGAATCGAGCAATTGGATCGCCTCCTCGGCCTCGGAGGTTCCCAACGACCACTCCGCGTTGATCCGTTTTTCCGCTTTCTCCCAGACATCCATCAAACTCAGCCAGCGTTCGCGGTAGCGGCTGATGGAGGACTGCACCTTTTCGTAAGCCGATCGCGTCTGTCCCTCCATCGGGGTTATGAAGTCGGGATCGGTGTGGGGGAGCATCCGGTGCCGTTCCTGCTGGCTGTCGAGGATGTCGGTCAACGACACCACCTCACTTTTAAAGGCGGCGAGCTTGGCCCGGGCCTCCTGCAGGCGACGATCGTGGCGGGATCGCTGCAGGAGCAACCACCCGAGTCCGGCCAAACTCCCCACCAGCGCCAGGCCCCGCGGCACCGTGCGACTCCAGAATACGCGCGTGGCTTCGGCCTTGGCCACCTGCTGATCGTGCCGTTCCTTAACCCAGCGTTCGGTGCCCGACACCAGCGCAGCAAGCCCCTCATCGAACTGACCGTCTTTGGCTCGCGGCACGAACAGCTTGTCGATCAGCTCCGAACGGATGGTCTGCGCATCCAGACCGTTGGCCACCTGAAGGCTCCAGGGGGCGTGCATGGCGATTTTCTTTCGCTTCATATTCACGAAGATGGCCACGTCCTGCGAGGGATCGAAACCATTGCGCTCGCCCGCTGCCGGCTCCGCCGCCTCTTCGCGGCTCCAACGCTCCAGCAGTTCGTCGAGAAACTGGCCGGCTTCGCGATCCGTCGGTGCGCCATCCCCCACAATAATCACCCGGTAGTCACGTCCCGTCTCGCGCTTGGCCTTGTCGATCGCCGCGCGGAGTGTGTCGAAGGTGTCGGGAGTGCCCGAGACAAACACATGCTGCGATTCGTCAGCAACTACCCGGGTGGGCATATCGGCGGCCATGAGTGGCCGGACGTTGCCCCCCACCAGCGCCGCCATAAGCACCAGCGCAACTGGCCTCAACCGTTGAACCTTCCCGCCGATTTGCAACACTCTTTCTCACTCCCCACAGTGATCCCCCGCCGCACTTCACGGCAGTGGCGCAACGCGCCGGCAACGCACCGACGAACGATCTTCAGTGTACGGTTGTTTGCCGGGCTCTCAACCGCCCTGAACCGCAGCCTCGTTTCGAAGCCTCCCCAGCTCTCCGAGGGTATCGGCGGCCGCCAATGCCTGCGCCCAGCGGGGGGAGATTCCTGTGGCCAAGGCCCCCACCATCTCCTGCCCCACGCCTAATTCGGCCAGCGTCATCGGCAGGCCCAGTCGGCGGCAGGCAGCCGCCAGACTGCCCGCTGCGGCCTGTGCCAACGCCCGCCGCTGGGGGCTGGCCGCGCCACCCAAGGCGAGCAGTTCTACAACTGCTCCAAAGGCCAGCTCTGCCCCGTAGCTTCCGCCAGACTCAGGCACCAGTTGCCGCAGGGCATCGGGAAATTCCCGCGCGGCAAATCGGGAACAATCGGCAACTGTCCAAGGGTTTCCCAGAATCGCCTCCACCACCTGCTCAAGCGCCGCATTCACCCGCTGGGCCCGGCAGGCTGAGAGTGCCTCAGCACCAAGGCCCAGAAGCGTCTGCTGGGCCGCTTCCGCCTCTGGCATAACGGCTCCGGGCGGCTCTGCCACCCGCTGGATGGCTGCCATTGCCAAGCTGGCACCCATGCCGGCAGCGAGCGAAGCAGGGGGGCTGCTGGCAATGATCGCCGGATCGACAAGCACCAGCACCGGAGGCCGACAGGGGGAGGGGAGCCTTGGGGTGGGATCAAAAGAAGCGGCACGGATCACACTCACGCTGCTCCCCGCGGCGGGCGTGGCACACACGGTCGGACAGACTACCAACGGCACCCCCGCAGCGGTGGCCGCCGCCCGGGCCGCGTCGAGGGCCTGCCCGCCACCAGCCCCCACGATCACTCGCGCCTGCCACTGCACCGCCTCTGCCGCCAGTTTCGCCACCTCGCGGCGGGTCGCCCGGCCGCCGAAGGCCCGCACCCGATGTTTCCAACCCACGTCTTCAAAAGCCGCTGCCCAAACGGGGGCGAGTTGGCTGATGGCGCTGGTGCCAGCCACAACCAGCACCGGGCCCTCCAGCCCCGCCAGCCGCATTTCGCTGCCGAGATGGCGCAGCACTGACTCTCGCTGGATGAACGGGGGGTGCCGCAAAGGATTCATGGATTCATGGCTGCAGCGGCGAAGCTTGCTCACCGAGTGTCGAAGTCTGCGGCCGGCATGGGACGGTCTGAGGTGCGCGATGGTGTCGAAAACAGGGGGGGGCGCGACTGCGGTGGCCGGGCACCGCTGCGACCGGCTGCGGCCGTCCCATTGCGACGCCCATTGCTCAGCGACCTGCCGTCCCCCACCCCACTCCCCCCGCGCCCCGCTGCGGAAGAAAGCGGGCCTCTGCCAGGACCAGCCTGCGGCTCTGCCGGTTGATCCGGAAAGCGACGGGCCGCGTTGAGATCCTGTGATGGAACTCCCGATCCATAGCCTGACCGGGCAGGCGGAGCCCCCGCCCGCACTCCACCAGTTACGGGACCACTCCTCCGCGCCCCATTCGGGTCGGCCGCAGCGGCTCCCGCTCCTCGGCCAGCTGGCGGGCGGGGGCCGGAGGGGCGGGGCGCAACGGGAGATTCTGCCGCCGTTGGCGGAATTCCCGCCGGCTCTGGGTCGGCCAATTCATCGGGCAGGATGTTCTGCGGTTGTGTCGTAGCGGTTTCGTCCTCGAGGTCAGGAAACGCCCCGCCAACGTCTTCTCCGGGGCCGGCCAGCGAAGCGCGGGCATCCTGAGGAAGCCCCTGTTGGGAACGCGTTCTGATTTCTGCCAGCGGATCGAAGCCCAGCGGAGACCCCGCAGACTCTCCCCGGGGGAGTCCTGTCAACGGATCAAATCCCAGGCTGGACTGCGCCGCAAGCCGCTTCTGCCGCATCCTCGATTGGGCGATGGCCGCCTCGGAGGCATCCACCTTGCCGTCGGAGTTCAAATCAAAGCGTCTCATCAACTCCTCCCGCGTCATCCCCACCTCAGGCGCAGCCTCAAGTCGCTCCGTCGGCCCGGGTAGGCTCTTCGGCGTGGCAGGGATCGGAGGCTGCTGGTGGGCGGGAGGCTGCGCCGCCGGAGGCTTGGCAGCTGCGGCCGGCTCTCCCACCGGGCCGCTTCGTGGGGCCGGTGCGGGGGGCTCTGCGACCGCCTGCCCACCGGCGCACAGCAACAGCAGCAGAGCAGCCCCACTCCGGAGACCGAACACCCGAATCAGTGCCGAGCAAACGTTCAACGGGGCATCCTCCCGCAAGACCACATTCCTGTACCGTTTGCCAATTGTACCGCGCCGCCCTGCGCCGCAACTCTTTCGGCCATGACGAGCGGTGTTAGCTGGGCGAAAGCGTCGCTGCCGGGGGGGTGGCCCGATCGGCCAGCAAGGTGGCGATCGTGGCCGCCGCAACAGAGGCATTTCCTCCGCTCCGCGCCAGTTCACGGGCAGCCACATGGCAATGGACGGCATGCTCCGGCAGCGACACCATGGGCGGATCGACTTCTCGGCAGACACTTTCGGCCAACGGACAACGGGGATGAAACCGACACCCGCGGGGGGGATTGGACGGGCTGGGCACATCCCCCACCAACACAATCCTCCTCCGCCGTCGGGCTGGATCGACCGTGGGCACCGCCGAAAACAGAGCCAGGGTGTAGGGGTGGAGCGGTTGGGCATAGAGGGCAGCCGCTGTGGCCTGTTCCACAATCCGTCCCAGATACATCACGGCCACTTCATCGGAGACATGTTCCACCACCGATAGATCGTGCGAAATGAAGAGGTAGGTGAGCCCCAGCTGCTCGCGCAGCTCGATCAGCAGGTTCACCACCTGCGCCTGGATGGAGAGATCGAGCGCGGAGATCGGCTCATCCAACACAAGAAAATCGGGCTCGAGTACCAATGCCCTGGCGATCGCGATGCGCTGCCGCTGGCCGCCGGAGAATTCGTGCGGGTAGCGCTCCAGCGCCTGCCTCGACAGCCCCGTGCGCTCCATCGCTCGCACCACGCGATCGACCCTTTCTCGAGCAGAACAGAGGCCATGGATGATCAGTCCTTCCTCGATCAAGGCCCGCACTGTCATGCGGGGATTGAGCGATCCGTAGGGATCCTGAAACACCACCTGCATCCTGCGCCGCAAGTTTCGCAGATCTCTACCCCGCAGGTCCCGCACCGCCAGCCCGTCGAAGGACACGCGCCCGCCGGTCGGTTCCACGAGTCTCAAGATGCTGCGGCCCACGGTCGTCTTGCCGCATCCGCTCTCCCCCACCAATCCGAGCGTCTTCCCCCGGGCAATCGAGAAACTCACGCCATCGACCGCCTGCACGTTGCCCACCACCCGGCGCAGGAGTCCGCGCCGGATCGGAAAATAGGTCTGAAGCTGCTCTACCTCAACAAGCGGCGCCGTCATGGAAAAAGCCCCCCGGCGGCAATCTCTTGGGCGCTGCGCGGCGGACCCAGGCTCTCGGCGTGGAAACAGCGCACCAAGTGGCCGGGAGCCACCTCGTGCAGGGGCGGCACGGCGGCATTGCACGGCAGCTCGCCTGCAGGCAGCGGCACAGCCCTCCCGCTGCCACTCTCCGCGCCCGGCAGCCGGGCATAGGCACAACGCGGATGAAATCGGCAGCCGGCCGGAAAATGCTGTGGCAGAGGCACCATGCCGGGAATCGTGCGCAGCGGCCCGGAGTGCTTCATGCCGGGGGATGGGCGGGCGGCCAGCAGGCCGATCGTATAGGGGTGCCTTGGCCGGGCAAACAGCTCGGCCGCGGGGGCCTGCTCCACAACGCGGCCGGCATACATCACCGCGACGTCGTCGCAGGTTTCTGCCACCACACCCAGATCGTGCGTGATCAACACGATCGCCGTTCCCAGTCGTGCCCGCAGTTCCGAAAGCAGTTCGAGAATCTGCGCCTGGATCGTCACATCGAGCGCCGTGGTCGGCTCATCGGCGATGACCAATTCCGGATCGCAGGCCAGCGCCATCGCGATCATCACGCGCTGCCGCATGCCGCCGGAGAGCTGATGCGGATATTCGTCCAACCGCTGCCGGGGATCGGCCAAGCGCACCAGCTGCAGCATTTCAAGGGCTCGGGCGCGGGCGGCCTCGCGCGATACCCGGCGGTGGAGCAGCACCGCTTCGGCAATCTGATCGCCGACGGTAAAGACGGGATTGAGGCTCGTCATCGGCTCCTGGAAGATCATGCCAATCCGCCCACCCCTCACAGAGCGCATGGCGGGCTCCGGCAGTGTCGCGAGGTCGAGCGTGGTGCCGCCGGAGGAAAACAGAATCTCCCCCGCTTCGATCCGGCCCGGGCTGGCCACCAACCGCAGCACCGACATCGCCGTGACACTCTTGCCGCAGCCGCTCTCCCCCACGATCCCCAGCGTGCGGCCGCGCTCGATCGACAGGCTGACGCCATCCACGGCGGGAATCCTGCCGGCTGGCGTGTGGAAGGCGGTGACCAGATTCTTGATCGCCAGCAGAGGAGCGTGACGGGGATGGGGTGGCCGTTCGATCATTTCCGCGCCTCCCGCAGGCGCGGGTCGGTTGCCTCCTGCAGCCCCTCCCCAATCAGATTGTAGGAGAGCACCGTGAGGAAAATGGCCAGGCCGGGGAAGACCACCAGCCACCACATCGAATAGTTGCTGCGGGCGTCGTTGAGCAGTGAGCCCCAGCTGGCCGACGGGGGAGGCGGGCCGAAGCCCAGGAAGGAGAGGGCACTTTCAGTGAGGATGGCTGAAGCGATGCCGAACGTGATCGGCACGAGGATCGGGGCCAGGGCATTGGGCAGAATATGGCGCAGCATGATGCGCACAGGTCCGGCGCCAGCGGCCCGGGCCGCCATCACGAATTCACTCTGCCGCAGCCGGAGAAATTCGCCGCGGGTGAGCCGGGCAATGCCGGTCCAGCCGGTGGCGCCAATGATCGCCATCGTCTTCCAGATGGAAGGCTTCTCGATGATCGCCGTCAGTGCCAGAATCAGCACCAGCGTCGGGATGCACATCACAATCTCGGTGAACCGGCTGGTCACCATGTCGACCCAACCGCCACAGTAGCCGCCGAGCGCGCCGATCACGATGCCGATCGTGCCGGCCAGTCCCATCGACACAAATCCCACCAGCAGCGCCACCGTGGTGCCATGCACCATCTTGGCCAAGACATCGACGCCATACTGATCGGTGCCGAAGGGATGGCTGGCGCTGGGGTGCCCCTCATCACGGGCCGGGTTGGCCGGCCGGCCGGGCCACTCGTTCTCGCGCACGGCCCGGTAGGGATCCTGGAAGAAGAGGGGCCAAATTGCCCAGCTATCGGGATCCTTCTCTTTGAGGTTCTGGGGGTAGGTACCGCGAAACCGATCTCGGGCAAACACCGCCGGTTCCAGCCGGCGGTCGAAGAAAGCGAGGCAGGGGGCGTACAGATGCCCCTTGTAGCGACAGAGCACCGGCTTGGTGCCAGCGATGGCCGGCGCACAGAGCGCCACCACCGCCAACCAGCCTACGAAAACAAGCGCCGCAAGCGCCAGCGGTCGGCGGCGATACCGCCGCCAGGCCTCCGCCCAGAAACCGCCCGACCGCGTCGGCTGAGTGGGTGTCATGCTGCCTTCCATCCCTCGTTCTGCTTGCCCGACTCCTGCGGGAAGCTCAAAGCCTGTTCCATGCCGGGGGTCAATCGAGGCTCACGCGCGGATCGACCACGCAGTAGAGCATGTCGGCCAGCAACTGGCCCAGCAGCGTGAGCACGCTGAACATCAGCGTCAGCCCCATGATGGTCGGGTAATCGCGTTCGCGGATGCTCTCGAAGAACAACCGCCCCATCCCCGGCCAGGTGAAAATCTGCTCGATGATCACCGATCCGCCGATAAGGGCCGGCAGCGACAGCCCCAGGAGCGTTACGAGAGGAATGAGCGTGTTGCGGAAGGCGTGGTGCACCAGCACCCGCCATGGCCCGGCCCCCTTCGCCCGTGCGGTGCGGATGTAGTCCTGCCGCACCGCCTCTTCCAGATTCGCCTTAATGAAGCGGCTGTCGTAGGCGAGGCTTACGTAGGTCTGGCAGGTCACTGGCAGGATGGCATGACGGGCCACATCCCCCACGCGTGCCAGCCAAGGTGCATCGGCAGGCAGATCGCTCATGCCGAAGAGGGGAAGTTCCCAGGGGGTGCCGCGCAGCCAGACCGCAAAGATGATCTGGAGAAACAGCGCCGCCACGAAGGTGGGAAACGAGTAGAGCACATAGAGCAGCAGGCTCGAGGCCCGCTCGTCGAACCGGCCGCTGCGAGCCGAGGCATAGAGCCCCAGCGGCACCGAGATCAGCCAGGTCAACAGCAGGCTCGTGCCGGAGATGAGAAACGACGGCCCAATGCGCTCGGCAATGAGTTGCGTCACCGGCTGCTTGCGGGAAATCGAGCGGCCCAGATCCCCCTGCAGGAGGTTGCCAAGCCATTGGGCATAGCCCACCGGCCACGACTTATCGAGGCCATAGATCTTTCGCAACCGCTCCTGATCTTCCGGGTTGATCTTGCGGCTCGGATCAGTCTCGCCCAGTTGGACGGTGAGGGGGGTGCCGGGCATGTTCCGCGCCAGCCCGTAGACAAATCCGGTGATCACCACCAACGTCGTGAGCCCCAACAACAGCCTTCTGAGGAGATAGGTCGCCATGGCTCAGTCCTCCCGCGGCTTCCACAGGCTGCTGAAGCCAGGAGAGTAATGGTAGGGACCGCGAGGGCTGAAAACATACCCGCGCAGCTGCTTGGAAAAACCGTAAAAGCTGTTGCGCCAATAGAGCCACGTGTAGGGCTGATCCTCATAGAGGATCTCCTGGATGCGGGCATATTTCTCGGCCCGCTTGGCCCGGTCGAGCTCCCGACGCCCCTCCTCGAACAGCCGGTCAACCTCGGCGTTTGAGTAGCTGACAAAATTCCGACCCGCTGCGGTTTTCCAGATGTTCTCCGAGCTGTCGGGATCGGTGCCCGCGCCCCAGCCGCCGAAGTAGGCCTGGAACTTCTTCTTCTGCGTGAGATCCTGCAGCACGGTCGATTCCACCGGCCGCACATTCATCGTCACGCCGATCTGTTCCAGGTTTTCTTTCAGCAGCGTACAGATCGCGATGCGCAGCGGTTGCTGGTTGACGAGCATCGAGAATTCCAGCGGCACCAGCCGGCCGTCGATCGATTTGTCGCGGATCCCGTCGTTGTCGTGGTCGATCCAGCCCGCCTGATCGAGCAGCGCCTCGGCCCGGTCGAGATCCTGTTTGTAGGGGGCAAGTTTCTTCCGCGGAGCCATCCAGCTCGACTCGTGAAAATTGCCGGCGGCCGGCTGATAGAGCCCGTAACAGAGCTGCTCGAGCATCCGGTC